>Ga0193750_1000001_pt1 | contig 371806 bp, 327 predicted proteins | sample L1c1metaG_FD_160569 | JGI IMG/M metagenome (GOLD analysis project Ga0193750, IMG submission 160569) | Soil microbial communities from a riparian zone of the East river system, Colorado, United States - L1c1 | ecosystem: Environmental > Terrestrial > Soil > Riparian zone | place: USA: East... | reverse complement strand
GGCACTGAGCCGAGCTCGAGCACCGCATCGTGGAACGCGCGGAGCCGCGCAGCTCCAATGCGCGTTCACGCGCGCTGCATTCAAAACTGCGGCGGTCGCCAATGACGCATCATAAGCGGCTTATGATGGATGAACTCAAACTGGATTAGGAAAGCTTACGTATTCGGCGAGGCGCCGCTGCAACGGACGCCCGCGACGGCGGGTAAACTGAGCGACGGCCAGGCTTTCAAACCAAGTCGCCGCGGCGACCGCTCCTCAGTTCAACCGCTGCAAGAGCACGCGACGTTCCTCGTGAAGAATGGTAGCCAACTTGTTGTCGAAACGTACGCCGCGATGAAAGTACAAGTTATGCGCGCGCCGCATCGTCTTTGTGCTGTTGGTCTAATCGCATTTGCGATCGTGCTGTTCGTCTGTTCGGTCAGTAGTTGCCAACGATCCCAATTTTCTGGCGGACTGACGAAACTGAAGCCGTGCCGGTTGGCGGGAATCAGAGAGGAATTGCTTTGCGGCAAGTTTACTGTTTTTGAAAATCGCCAAACGCGCACCGGGTGGATGATTGATTTGAACGTGGTGGTTCTGCCGGCCTTTGATCAGAAAAACAAGAGTGAACCGTTATTCGATATCGAGGGTGGGCCAGGCGCGGCCGCGACCAATGCCGCAATGTTCTATGCGAAAGAGGGCAAGGAATATCGGCGCAAACACGACGTCGTACTGGTCGATCAACGAGGCACGGGAAAATCAAATCCGTTGACGGCGCCACCGACAAAGAAAGCGCCGCAGGATTATCTGAAGGAAATGTATCCGGTGGATTACGTGAAGAATTTGCGGCGAACATTGGAACAGCGCGCCGATCTGACGCAATACACGACGCCGATCGCAATGGATGATCTCGATGATGTGCGAAACTGGCTCGGTTATGATCGGATTAATCTGCTCGGATTGTCGTACGGAACGCGCGCGCTGCTGGTTTACTTGCGTCAACATCCGGAACAGGTCCACACAGCAACGCTCATGGGTGTGGCGCCAACTTATTTAAAGATGCCGCTTTATCACTCGCAGGCGGCAGCGCGGGCGATGGATTTGTTGCTCCAGGAATGTGAGAAGGACGCGAGTTGTCACAACGCGTTTCCGCAGATTCGCGCGGACTGGCAGAACGTGCTGGCGCAACTGGGCCGGGAACCGGCGCGCGTTCAATATTCATCAGATGGAAAGAGCGCACCGGTGACGGTGGAAATTCAACGCGAGATTTTCGCGGAAAAAATTCGTAACTGGATGTATGGCCAGGATAAAGCGCGAAAAATTCCATTTATCGTGCATGAAGCGGCGCAGGGCGATTTCACGCCGTTTCTCCATGAAGCGATTGCGCCGGGCATTCCCGACTTCATTGCTGACGGAATGTATCTCTCCGTTACGTGCGCGGAAGACGTTCCGTTCATTGATCAGGCGGAAGCCGCCAGGTTGAACGAGGGGAATCCTTTCGGAAATTATCGCGTGTTTCAACAAACGCGCGCGTGCAGTTTATGGCACGGCGGAAACATTCCGGCCGATTATCGTGAGCCGGTTTCGTCGAATCTTCCGGTGCTGATCTTTTCGGGTAACCTTGACCCGGTCACGCCACCACAACGCGGCGAGGAAGTCGCAAAATATTTGCCGAACAGCCGCCACGTCGTCATTCCGGAAGCCGGCCATGGCGTGGATGGATTGAGCGACGCGGGTTGTATTGATCGCATCATCATCGACTTCATGGACAAAGGAAGCGCGAACGATCTCGACATCAGCTGCGTTGATCGAATGGCGCCGCCGCCGTTCGTAACAAAGTGAGAACCACAACGACCAACAATGGCAGGCGGGGCGCCTGCCCTACAGTCGATTGCGATTATCATGCATCATAACCCCCTTCGCTGAAAGCTACGGCGCGTCGAGAGCGGCTTATGATGCATGACTAGAATTCACGGCGAGTCGACAGCTGTCCAAACGAGAAGTCCGTTTCGCGAGGCGCCGACACTAGGTCGCCGCGGTGACCTCCCTAAACATCCGAGACCTGCTCATTCCATATCCGGGTAAGGACCTTTGCCGCCTTCGGCGATGAAGCGGTCGATCCGCGCGGTGACAACTGGCAGCGGCACTGAGCCGAGCTCGAGCACCGCATCGTGGAACGCGCGGAGCCGCGCAGCTCCAATGCGCGTTCACGCGCGCTGCATTCAAAACTGCGGCGGTCGCCAATGACGCATCATAAGCGGCTTATGATACATCACATTCACAACTCGACGGTCCCGCGTGGCACGCCTTCGCGGCTGACACAGCCGCCACTACACCGCTTCGCGAAAGCCATGCATCGTAAGCCGCTTACGATGGATCAGAATCTGTTTACCTGTTACCGAGCTTTAACAGTTTGCGGTCGCGAGGAGGCCACGGCTTTCCCGCTTTCACCGCCGCGCGTTTGGCCTCGCGGATCGCGACCATTTGTTTTGCATGCGAGCGCGTCAGCTCGCGGCGACTGGCCAGTCCACCGCGCTTGCCGATCGCAGCGAGATAGTCGCGTACGTTCGTTTGCGCTTCCTTCATTTCAACTGTCGCCAATGATGCATCATAAGCGGGTTATGATGAACGCATTTTAATTAGTAAAAATAGCGTTTGGCGAGCCGCCAAACGCGACAGGCCGGCGGCCTGCGTCCCCTACTCATTCCATATCCGGGTAAGGACCTTTACCGCCTTCGGCGATGAAGCGGTCGATCCGCGCAGTGACAACCGGCAGCGGCACCGAGCCGAGCTCGAGCACGGCATCGTGGAACGCGCGAATGTTGAATTTCGGTCCGAGCGTCTTCTCCGCTTTTTCGCGGGCGCGCACGATGGCGAGCTCGCCCATATAATAAGAGAGAGCTTGCCCGGGCCAGGCGATGTAACGGTCCAGTTCGGTTTCGATCTCATGCTCGGGTAGCGCAGTGTAATCGTGCATGTACTTGAGCGCCTGTTCGCGCGTCCAACTTTTCGAATGAACGCCAGTGTCCACCACCAGTCGCGTCGCGCGCCAGATCTGATAACCGAGCATGCCGAAGCGCTCGTACGGCGTTTCGTACATTCCCATTTCCTGGCCCAGCTTTTCACAATAAAGCGCCCAACCTTCACCGTACGCGGAAATGTAATCGAATCGTCGAAATTCCGGCTGGTTCTTGTGCTCGAGCGCGATCGGAATCTGGAATGCGTGTCCGGGCGCGGACTCGTGCAGCGTGAGCGCGGGCAGATTGTAGAGCGGGCGATGCGGCAGATCGTATGTGTTCAGGAGATAAATGCCCGGTCCGCCACGGCCGGAAGTATAAAAAGGTGCGAGATCCGGCGGGACCGGTTTGATGGTGAACCGCATCCGCGGCAGATAGCCAAAGTATTGCGACGATTTGCCGTCGAATACTTTCGCAATCCAGGCGGCGCGATTGAGGATATCCTGTGGTGTTTTGGCGTAGAACTGCGGATCGTCACGGAGGAATTGCACGAATGCCGGAAACTCGTCCTTGAACCCGGATTCGTGCATCGCCTCGACCATCTCATCATGTAACTTGGCGACCTCCACGAGGCCGATCTTGTGAATTTCGTCGGGCGAAAGATCGAGCGTGGTAAACTCGCGAATTTTCTGGCGATAGTACGTTTTCCCGTCCGGCAGCGCTTCGGCCGCAAGCGTCGTGCGGGTATGCGGCACATATTCGTCGCGGAAGAATTTGAGCAGGTCCGCATAAGCCGGCTGCACAATTTCGCGAATCACTTTTGCGGCTTCCGATTTGAGCTTGTCCTGGTCGGACGGCTGAACTCCCACGATTGGCTCGCGGAACGGTGTGTAAAGCAGATTGTCTTCGGGTTTGCCCTCCGCAATGGTGGCGATGGATTTCTCGCGTCCCTGCAAAGTGAGGCGTGGCGGCGTGAACTCGCGCGCAAGCCCCGCTCGCATGTTCGCGATTTGTTCGCGGAAATAGCGCGGGATGTCGCGCATCTGCGCGATCCAGTTCTTGTAATCCGTCAGCGTCTTGAAAGGTCGCCGCGCGGTCTCGCCCAGATCGCTCCAGAAAGCAGAATCCGAGTTGGCCGGCATTTCGTAGTCACGAAATTTCTGGTCCGCGACGAAATTCTCGATCTCTGGCCGATAAACATCGTAGCTGATGTGCTCCTCCGGCGAGAGCTGCGCGCGCGGAACATCATCGAGCTTGTGCAGCACATCCTGCCAGTAACGTAGCCGCATTTCCTGCGTCGCCGGATCTACCCTTGGCAAGCGATCGGGTACTGGCTTGGTGACTCCTTCGAGGCCGGGAAACTGTTCCAGCCGCCATTTCCATTCTTCTGTGTAGATAGCCCGCAGCTGCTCATCTGCGCTTTCCGCCCTGGCGAGACACGGGACACACCACAACGCTGCCGCACCAAGCAAAATAACCGTCTTCATATCAGTCCTTGTTTATATTCAAATCTGGAAACCAAGAAACCACGAGAAAAGGAAGTATCTGATCTATTTTTTCCTGGGTTCCTGATTCATTTCTGCTCTTTTAATTGGTCCGCCGCGATCAGCGATGCCGATCGCCTGGTCGCCGGATTCGTGACAGATTGTTCTGATCTCAAGCCGGCACGGCGGGATGAAGGCGCTTTCCCGCGCCAAAATAACGCCGTGTTAGCAGCTTTCGCTCATTTGCCAGCACAGAGCTTTTGGAATCGCGGATCTTTGCGCAACGCGTCCCAGAGCGGGTCGAATTTTAGACTCGCGACTGTAAGTCCGGCCGGAACCTCGAGGAGATTAGGCAGTGCTGCGATAGCTGAATCGATGTCGCCAAAGCGCGCCTGGATCTGCGCAAGTGGCACTTCAGCCTGTGGCTGATTGATCGCGTCTCCGTCATAATCTTTCACCGCCTGCGCGGCCTGCTGCAAAGCGTTTTCTTTTTCGTTAAGACCGGCGTAGGCCTGAGCGAGAATGCTCGGAGTGCCGTTCGCATCGGGTCTCACAACAGTATCCGGTGTCGGTTTGATCTCGCGCATTGCGCGTTCGAACGCCTGTCGCGCTGCCTCGTGCTGGCCTAACCGCTCCTGGCACTGGCCCATTTGCACAAGGAACGCTGTTGCAAACGAATCAAGCGGTTGATTCGGCGGGAGCGAATTTAATTTCCGCTCGACGATATTGATGACGTCGCCGAAACGGCGTTCATACATGGCCTGGGTAACGTGGGCCGCGACAACCCAGTCATCCAAGACGTCATTCGGAACTAAAGCCAGCTCCTGCCGCGCTTCATCGAGGCGGCCCGCGGTTTGCAACACGACCGCTTTGCTGGCGTGCACGACTGCGGCATCGGGTGCGATCTGCAAGGCACGATCACTACTGGCCAGGGCGTCGTCGAACCGCCGTAGATACATATAAAACTCGTTGCCGACCGCACTCAGCAACTGGACGTCGCGCGGATCGAGCTCGATCGCTTTTTTGTAGTTTGTTTCGGCTTCCTGCCACCGACCAAGCCGGCGCAGAATAAATCCGAGATACTCATATACCAGCGCACTGTTCGGCATTCGTTTTCGCGCTTCCTCGTAAGCCGCGAGCGCGCTGTTGAAGTCGCGGAGTATGCGATAGCGATACGAACCCTGTGCGATCCAAGATTCACCGGCATCGGGGGCAAGAGCCATGGCGCGATCAGCCGCCTGCTTGACCGAATCGGCTGTGTACGTGTTCAGGTCGATGGCATTGAAGTTGAGAAAGCTACGCAGGATGGCCAATCGAGCCCAGGCCAGAGCGAAATTTGGATCCAATTCAACGGCACGCCGGTAATTATGTTCGGCCTGCACATAAGCGTCGTAGTTGTAATTGTTATGCTCAATGTTCAGGCCACGAAGATAAGCGTCGTAGGCCGCGGCGTTTTGTGTCGGCTTTTCGGCAACAGCTTTCTGCTCCGCTCCGGAAAGCTTCGTATTCAATTGATCGGCGATGGCGTTTGCCACTTCCCCTTCCACTCCAAAGACATCGTCGAGCTTGCGATTGTAGCTTTCCGCCCAGAGATGTTCGTCCGTCGCGGCGCGAATCAGCTGCACATTGACGTGCACGGCATTGGCGATTTTTTGCACGCTCCCTTCAAGAACGTTCGCGACACCTAACTGTTTGCCGATGTCACGCAAACTCTCGGGCGCGCTCTTATATTTCGTGGTGGACGTGCGCGAGATTACCTTGAGCGCGGCGATTTTCGACAGGCGGGTCAGAATTTCGTCCTGGATACCGTCGGTGAAATACGCGTTCGACTTGTCGTCACTCAGATTCTCAAATGGTAAGACCGCAATGCTCTTTTCCGAGATCGACGCCAGAGATGTCGCGCTACCGGCTTCATTTCGTCCGGACCTGAACAAAAGTGCGATCGCAGCCAGGAGAATGAGTGCGCCGATCGCCATTGCGGCGATGAGGTAATGACGTCGGTTCGTTGGCGCCGTCTTCCCTGTGGGCGCGTTTTTGCTGAATGCTTCCGGGACCGCGGGATTCCCGATTTCGTGGTTGTAGAAGTTTACCACTGAAATGACTTGTCCGTGCTTCGCTTCGAAATCGCCTAACGAGTGCAAATACGGCTGCCAGCGAGGATAATGTTCCAAGTCTTCGGCAACGTGTCTTGAAAGCAGAATATGGCCGGCGTCCCCACAATCCATCACTCGCTGGGCGATGTTGATCCCGGCGCCGGCAATGTTGGCCTGCTCGTTTAGATCCGTGACTTCGTTTACCGGACCACTGTGGATTCCCATACGGACGCGGATCTCAGGGTAACTCGTTAGCGCTTTGGCGATTTCCTCGGCGCAGAGCACGGGGGCTTCCGGATTGTTGCGGAAAGCAAGCGCGCCGCCGTCCCCGGTTGGCAACCGGATCAGTTTACCTTCGGCTTCAGCAGTGCGGAATTGCTCGGTGCCGCGCACGATCTCGCGCAACTTCTCAATCTGAGCGCTCTGTTCGTTAGTGCGCAGCTTGGAATACCCAACAATGTCGATGAAAAGAACGTGGGCGATTTCCAGTCGGAGTTTCGATTTCTGTTCGTCCACCATCGGGGCATGAGCTTAGGCGGTCCCGACCAGCCGCTCTACATTTAATTTTCCACCGAATAACGAGGGCAGCGACTCACAATTGTGTCGAATGATTTCGCAGGCGCCACGATCTGTGAAACGCTAACGAACTTACAACCGTTCGTTAATGTCCACTCGCTGAAGACGGACGGGTTGATTAGCTGAGGCAAGTCGCGAAATTTCCAGACTTTTGAAACTTAAACCGTCCCTCGACTGGCTTCTTATCTTCGTGCCGCTCGCGATCGTTCTGCGCTTCTGGCCCGGAGGCATCAGTCCGACTGCGCTCTTTGTTTGCTCAGCTCTCGGTATCATTCCGGTCGCCGGCTGGATCGGACGCGCTACCGAAGCGCTTGCCACGCGAGTCGGGGAAGGCCTGGGCGGATTGCTCAACGCCACTTTCGGAAATGCCGCGGAGCTGATCATCGCCGGTATCGCCCTATCCAAAGGCCTAACCAATGTGGTGAAAGCCTCCATTACCGGATCCATAATCGGTAACGTGCTACTAGTGCTTGGCCTCTCCATCCTAATGGGCGGCACCAAATATAAAGAACAACGTTTCAACCGCACCGCAGCGACCAGCTCCGTGATTTCGCTCTCGCTGGCTGCGATTGGTCTCATCATACCGACGGTCTTTCATCGCGCCGCGGACCGCACCCCTGGCGGCTGGAGTCCGCTGGTCGAGCAGAAGCTCTCGTTAGGCATCGCCGTCGTGATGTTCCTGACCTACTTCTGTATGCTGGGTTTCTCGCTCAACACCCACAAGGACCTCTACCGAGGTGCTGGGGAACACGAAGAAACAGAGAGGCAATGGTCGCGCCGCAAGGCTATTATCATCCTACTGATTGCTACCGCGTTTGTCGCCCTGCTTTCGGAGTTTCTCGTCGGGACGATCGAAAATGTTCGGGATTCCGTCGGCCTCAGCGAGGTATTTGTCGGTGTGATCGTGGTGGCGATTGTGGGCAACGCGGCCGAGCACTCGACCGCCATCCTCATGGCGATGAAAAACAAGATGGATTTGAGCGTCGGCATCGCGATTGGCTCCAGTCTGCAAATCGCGCTTTTCGTCGCGCCGCTGCTGATTTTCCTTTCCTACGCTTTCGGGCGCCCGATGGACCTGGAATTTACCCTGCCGGAAGTGGTCGCGGTCGTGGTCTCGGTTTACGTCCTGTTTCAGATTAGCAGCGACGGCGAAACGAACTGGATCGAAGGCATCCAACTTCTGTCGCTCTATCTAATTCTTGGGATTCTCTTTTTCTATCTTCCCGAGCCGGCACACACCGCACCGTAGGCTTCGCGGGGTTGTCGCGAACCATCGGCAGGCGAGAAAGTGCGCACTCGGCTCGCCCACGTGCCTGGCGAGCTTCCAAACCGAAGACCAAAGCGGCTGACACAGCCGCCACTACAGCGCACAACGCTGATGCAACGTAAGCGGCTTACGATGGAAGGAACGCCGGAATGATTCTAGGACAACTTGACCATTCGGCGATCACGCGGTGGCCACGGCTTGCCCGTTTTCATCGCGGCTCGTTTCATCTCGCGAATCGCAACCATTTGCCGCGCGTGCGATTTGGTCAGCCCGCGACGGCTGGCGAGGCCGCCGCGCTTGCCGATCTCGGCGAGATATTCGAACTTTCTTTGGGGCGTCAGTCATTTGCGTAATCAAACATGTATCATAAGCGGCTTACGATACATACATTTTAATTCTCGTTTCAAGAGTCATCGAGCAATGCGGTGGCGGAGCGTGAGGAACTCCGAAAGTATTCGCAAGCACGCGGCCCCTCGACTGAAGGCAGAAATAAAAACCAGGAAGGAAAACGGAAGAACAGATAAGCTATTTTCGTGGCGCGAGGCGCCCACGAAGTTGTAAGAACTCCGAAAGCGTTCGCGAGCGGGCGACCGTTTCGAATAGGGAAATGGCGCACCGACGAATTTACTCGCGAGCAGCAAGCCTTCGACGAAGAAGCAGGAAGGGACGCTCGATCGACAGAAAAAGAAGCGTCGCTGCGGCGTAGACGCAGAGTTCGACGCCGAGAAGCGCAGACACGGAGGTCAGATTGATGTTGTGATTTGTGCAGAATTGTTCGACGCCATTAATAACGAGTTTCTGAATCAGGTAAGCGCTGTAGGCGATGCTGGCGATGAACGCCGCGCCGGGAATCGCAATTCGACAGAGCGGGAGCCGCGGACTAATTGCGCAAACAAGAAGCGCAGCCATGCCGACGGCGATGAGTGGGAATTGCCAGACGCAGGCACCGACCGTGAGGTTTTCAGTCTCGCCGAGATACAGCGCGTAAGCGATTAGTCCGAGCGCCGGCAGACAGAGCCAGGGAGCGCAGTTGATAATACGTTTCCACCAGTTCGGTCGGAATTTCTCGATCGCCGCCAACGCGACGCCGTAGACCAGCGGATCGAGCCGGGTCCAGGTTGGATAGTAAATCCACGCCTGAAAGCCGCGGAACGATACGCCGCCATCAACTGATAAATTCCGTGAAGCCAAAAAAGCGCGTAAGGCGATCCCGCCGAAAATGATCAAGCAAGGAAAGACGATGGCCGCGCTCGGTCGGCGATAGAGAAAGAGCAAAAGAAAAGGAAGCGCGAGATAGAATTGGTCCTCGACCGCGAGTGACCAGGCATGGGAGAAAGCGGTCCCGCCATAAAGCGCGATGTTTTGGACCGACAAAAGAAATTTCCAGAGCGGCTGTGACATTTCGGAATACTCGCGCCACGCCGGCAACAAAAAATAAATCGCGAGCACGACGAAGTAGGCGGGCATAATTCGCAACGCGCGGCGGGTGAAAAACTGGCCGAGTTTGATGCGCCGATCGCGCGCAAGCTGGGCGAGCAATTGGCCGCCGATCAAATAACCGCTAAGGACGAAGAAAAGATCGACACCGATCCAGCCGAAGCGGTCCACACGCCCGGGCAATTTGAATCCGAAAAGCGCGGCGTGATAAATAACGACCACGATAATGGCGAGCGCGCGGAGAAGATCGAGGCCGGGCTGGCGTTCGCGGTTTTGAAAGCGCGGATCGACTCCCATTTCGCCACGGTGCGTCTTCGGCCGAATGCTCATCAATCACACTTCGGCAATTGGTCCGAAATCTTTCAATTATTTGCGCTGAATCGATTAGATTAAAAAGGAAGCAACCATGGAAACGGACGGGCTACCGAAGCCGGACAATGTCATTTTTGGCGAAATCCAGGTACTCCTCGCTGAGAAACGAACGGCGTTAGCTGGCCTGCGCACCGGTATCGCCGTCTTCGCGTTGCCTCTTTCGGTACTGAGCGCGCTGATCGCGACTTCACGCTATTACAGTTTTGAGAAAGTGATGCCTCTGCTGCTGCCCTTGATGCTCCTGAACCTCGGTCTGGTCGTGCTCGGCACCTGGCTGGTCTTTCGTTCCATCCATCGTATTCGCCATTTCGAACACTTCATCCGGCAACTCAGTGAGAAATATCGCTCAGTCGGGCAATTCATAGAGTAGCGCAGCCGACACGACTGCCACTAAAGAAGACCTGCACGCTTCTATCATAGGCGGCTTACGATGCAACAAACGAGACTGGTAGGTCGACAAGCTTCAGCGAAGCGCCGCAGTCCGGGTTGGACTGGGTTACATCCCTGGAATCCGATGTCAGAAGTCAGCGATCAGTTACCCGCGGCAGCTTTGGCAAGAGCGCGCTCATTGCAGGCGGCACGCAAAGCTTTCATTTCAGCACCCAGCAGAACCATTCGCTTGGCAACGCCTTTGTATTTCTTGGTGATTCCGGTGACCGTCCGTTTGACTGCGCCCTGGTAGACAAGGCCCTGAAGCTTTTCGTAAGCACGCAAGCGCAGCAGCTCTTCGCCGCCATTGGCTGCGTTTCGCTCCCGCAAATTAAACAAAATCATTTCGAATAACGGCTTGAATTCGAAAGAGTCCTTCGACGAAAGCACAGCGACCAGCTCTTCGGTAAGGTTGTCAGGCGCGCGACGTGTAAAAGAGATAGCAGATCGTTTAGACATCTGGGAGTATCGCATTGATCCCGGAAATAGCGACTGGGGCAACCTTGTGCGGGGATGAGGCGCCCCCACGAGTTTTCTGTATTGAGCGATGGCTTTGGTCCGGGCAAGAGCGCGCGGCGCTCGGCGTTCGATAGAATCATGTGAGAATGCGTTTTGGTTTTTTTGCTGTTGCCGTCAGCCTTTCGCTCGCCGGGTTGGTCCGCGCCGATGACAACGTGCGAGCCGTGCAGACAAAACTCAGCGACGAAGGGATTTATTTTGGCGAAATCGACGGCGCCTATAGCAGCGATTTCAGCACAGCACTAAGCCGTTATCAGATTCGCAACGGGTTGCCTATAACGGGACAGCTTGATGCGGAAACGAGCAAGGCGCTCGGCGCGAAGCCCGCGGTTGGCCCGAGCACAGCCGCTACCGAGCAGAAGAGTTCCGAGACGTGGCGTCGAATGCGCAAGCGCGAGCGGCGAACATCAATGAAGGCGCGAGAGAAGTCATCGCAGGTTGCCGACGAAACAACAATCAGCGGAGAAGTGCCACGGTCGGCGTCCGCGGCTACAACGGCAACGTCTTCGGAGAGCACGCAACCGGCCTCAGCGCCGCCGGTTACAGGTTCAGCCGATGAATTCAGCACGGAGCGTCTGCGTGATTATGTGGCCGCGTTTGTCCTCGCCGGACTCGACAAGAACGTCGGCGCCGAAGCCGAGTTTTTTGCCGATCGCGTCGAGTACTACGACCAAGGGATAATGGATCGTGAAAAGATTCGGGAGGACTTAAAACGCTACGACGAGCGATGGCCGCAGCGGCACTTCTGGGTCGCAGGAAAGATTAACATCGAGCCGCAAAGCGAAAACCGGGTGCGGGTGACATTTCCGCTGGGATTCAAATTGGGCAATGGCAACAGAACTTCAACCGGCAAGGTCAACAAAACGCTCGTGCTGGAACCTACCGGCGACGATCTGCAAATCGTCGCGGTGAACGAACGCAAAGGTGGTTAGGAAGAATTAATCAGGAAGCCAGGAAAATAATTCTGTTCAATCTGGGAGACGGGGATTTGTGATCAACAAAAACGCCAGACGTGTCTGCCCCGGATTAACACGGATTTACACGGATTGTAATTTCTGCGTTGAAACGCACTCGCGCGGCGCTACCTCGCGACTTTACCTTCCATTTCGGAAATCCATCTCCCCGATTGAATCTCGGTCGCTTTCCGGCTCCCTCGTCGCTACCTCGCGACTATGTCTTCTCTACAAACGAGTCTGTGACCTGCTTTCCTGATCCATCGTTCCTGGTCTCCTAGTTTGAAAGCCTGGCCGTTGCTTCGCATCCCGTTGCAGCCAGATTCATCCTTGTTCGCAGATAAAAGCTCCTCATTTCCTAATTCATTCAACAGAATCGCTGTTGCGCGTGGCGAGCGACGCGCAGGCGCACTCCGACGGAGTACACCAGATAGTAGGCGATCAATCCGGCAGCGACTGCCAGGGAAAGCTGGGTCCCGGAGGCGGCGATTAGCCAATGCTGATCGCTTGGGCTGCTACTGCCGGAGTGCGTGGCGCGCCACCAGCCGTAGACGAAACGTGCTGCGATCGCCAACGTGACGAAAAGCGCGAGCCAGCGGTTTGGGGTGTAGAAAAGTCCGGCCGGTTGGCTTTCCCAACGGGTCATCGCCAGGCCGACCAAGCCGAGAATGCCTCCACAACCCATACCAATCAGGGCGAATCGAAACGCTGAGTCGATCCAAAAGGAGAGCAAAAACGTGAATGACAGAAAGAAAACCGCCGAGAAGCTGGTCATCCACACATTCACGCTGGCGACCCAGCGCCGTGCTTGTCGTCGAGTAGTTCCGGCGCGGTAACGCAAAGCAAGGGAAAGCAGAACCACGCCGGCAAAGGCGAGGACAACAAAAAGCAGCAGCGCAAAAACAATAATCGGCACTGGCGATAACGGTAAGAAGGAAGAAGGAAAAAGTAAGAAGGATTCCTGGATCTGATGCGTCTGCGGGCCATTCCACCGGCGAACGCATTATATGGAAACGATTGCATCTAAGGATCCGCGGGCGCATACCGCGAATGTTCGGAAGGAATTTGGGGAACTGATCGAACATCTGCGCGGCGACATTGACAAAATAGATGAACCGAAAGCCCAGGCGCTGTTCGAAACCGCTGCCGAAGTGATTAGGGGGCTGGATACCGCATTCAAACACTACGAAGAGAAGAGCGAGAACGCTTGGAAATAGGAGTGGCGGAAGGTAAAAAGTAAACGCGCGCGCGTAAGCGCGTTCACGCGCTCGGCCAGCAATTCAAACCAAAGCGGCTGACACAGCCGCCACTACAGCGCAGAGGAACTGCTCCATCGTAAGCGGCTTACGATGGATGAAAATCAAGCTCGTTTCGGCGAGCCGCTTCTTCGGCTTCGCTCAGGGCAGGCGCCACTAAATCGCCGCGGCGACTGCTCCCCCCAGCATCCGCAATTTGCACGCGCTATTCTTTGCGCGTGTAATAGGCGGAAATGCTTGAGCCGTCATCCGACGAGATACGTGAATGGGGAAATTCCGTCACTCGATTCGTCATCGAATATCTCGGTGGGCTCCGCGACCGTCCGGTGTATCGGCACACTTTTTCACGCGGGATTCGAAGCGAGCTCGACTCGGAGCTCCCGATCAAGGGAATCGATTTTGATTCGCTGCTGAAAGTTTTTCGCGACACGATCGTTCCATTTAGCCGGCAGAACGCGCATCCCCGAATGTTCGGCTATGTGCAATCGCCTGGGACGCCAATCGGCGCGTTAGCCGATCTGCTGGCTTCGACCTTGAACGCCAATCTCACCATCTGGCGGTCGGCGCCAGCGCCGGTGGAACTCGAACGCCTGACTATTGATTGGATCCGTCAAATTCTGGGATTCAATCCTGAAGCCGGCGGCCTTTTTGTCAGCGGCGGATCGATGGCCAATCTTGCCGCGCTCGCTGCGGCGCGGCAGACGAAATACGATTCGTTAGGCCGTCTGCGCATGTATGCATCGAGCGCGACGCATTTTTCCATCACCAAGGCAGCGGCGCTTCTGGGAATCCGCCGGGAGAACGTGCAGTACGTGGCGGCGGACGAACGCTTCAGAATGCGCGTGGACGATCTCGTCGCAAAAATCACTGCCGATCTGGAGGCCGGCTACGTTCCATTCTGCGTCGTTGGGAATGCCGGAACCGTAGATAGCGGCGCGGTCGATCCCTTACGCGAGATTCGAGATGTTGCGAACCGGTTTCAGCTTTGGATGCACGTTGATGGAAGTTATGGCGCGTTCGCCATTCTCGCCCAATCGGCTAAAAGCTTGTTCGCGGGCATGGAGCAGGCAGATTCGATCGCCCTCGATCCTCACAAATGGCTTTATCTCCCGGTGGATGTTGGCTGCGTGATTTACCGCAATCCTGAGATTGCCCGGGCCACTTTTGCTCACGAGGCGGAGTACACCCGGATGTTTGGTGAGGAGGCAGAGGAAGCGTTTGTATGCTGGGACTACGGGCCGGAACTGTCCCGACGTTTTCGCGCACTCAAAGTATGGATGCTATTAAAAGGCGTAGGCCTCGCTCGGTTGAGCGACGCGATCGAAAGCAATCTTGCGTGTGCGCGCCATCTCGAATCGATGGCGCGAGCCAGCGATGACTTCGAGATGGTCGCACCGGTCGAGTTATCGATTTTTTGTTTTCGTCATGTACCGGCGCAACTCAGAAATCAACCCCCTGAAGCAATTGATGCCTTCAATGAGCGCCTACTCGTTGCTCTACAGCGAGACGGCAGCTCGTATCTCTCGAATGCCACGCTCGGGGATCGCTTCGCCTTGCGCGGTTGTGTGTTGAATTATCGGACGGCGTTGCGCGATATGGAGATCCTGCTCGATGATTTGCGACGCGTGGGAAGATCTCTACCGGCTTCTATCTAGGAAATGAAGAAGCGATTCGGCGACTTCGCTCAGTAAAACAGGAACACAGGAATTGGTGTGAAGGAGTTTGACTCGTTCCCTCTCCGCTGTGCCAAACGCCTGGCGTCTCGTGGAGACGCCCTACAGTTTCTATAACAGCAACAAAGCAATCAAGGACGGGAATCGTCTTTAGGCGCGGTAACGAGGGATTCGTCTTCGCGATCTGGCTTTGAAGTTTCAACTTTTGATTCGTCGAGGGGCCGGTAATTCTCAAGCGGGCGTGCAGTTTCAGTTTTGAGAGGGGGTTCTGCGGGTGTTTCCGATCGAATCTGTGCTGGTATGTCTGTTCGCCGCGTCCAAATGCTGGGTCTTGTGGATTCCGCTGAAGCGCGCTCTTCCCAGCCGCGCGAATCGACTTCGTCTGTCTTCGCTGTCGACGGTTTCTGATCGCCTTCTTGCGCGCCGGGCTCGCCTTCGATCAACGCGTCATCTGGTACGACGATCAACTCCTTGCCCACGTGGAGATCGGCTTCGGCGCGCACGTAGCCATGAATCCGGGGACGCTGCGGATTGAAGATGTTCTCCAACTTGCTGCGAACGCCTTCGCCGACGAGAAAGCCGATAATTGTCCCATCTGCGCGATTGATAAGCACGTCGTCGATTATGCCGAGCAGTCGTCCGCTTTGCGTGACCATCTTGTGACCGATGATGTCAGACATGCGTGGCAGGCTTTCGAGTTCAGCCAATTCTTGCATCGCAGATCCGCGCACAGTCATTGCATCAGGCCCGATCGAATGCACAGCAGATGCGGGAATCATTCGGCGCTTTCCTGCGGTTCGGACAATCGTTTCGCCATGCACGACGACAAAACCGGCCACGCGCTCGCCGTCACGTTGCACGATGATTTCCCTAATTTTCCCGAGCCGCTCCGCGGCTTCGATGTCGATGACGGCACGTCCGACTAATTGACTTCCTTTGATCATTTTGCCTCCCGGTTTTGTTGGTTCCCAGCGCAACCCTTAAAGACGATTCGCAACTGCTGGCGCGTTTGCGTTCATCGAAGTAACGGATTTGTCCTCAGAATGTTGGGACTGTTTCTAGTGAGCGGCGTCTGACACAGACGCCCTACAGTTGCCACTTTATCGGGTGCGCCAGTGGCGGAGGACGCGATGGCGCGGAGTAGCGGTGACGTGATCGGCGGTCGTCGCGATTAGTTGGCGGCGCCGCAAATGTGTGAGCGCCGCATGCACGGCGCTTTTGGAGAGTCCAGTTGCGTCGGCGATCGTACGCACACTGGCGCTGATGTGGCGCCGTTTGTTTCGTGCGGCCTGGCCGTACAGGTGCAAGTAAACCACAAACGCCGCAGGCTTTTGATCGTGCCCGATCAAATCACGCATTAGCACATCGAGCACGTAAGCGTCGATAGGAACGGTTTCTCGAAAACGAGGCACGGGAAAAGATGAAGGAAGAAGTAAGAAACATGAAGTAAATTCGGCGATGCTATACCGATAAACGGACAGCAGTTTTTACTGGAAGCGCTGATCGCCTGTGGACAGGAACCTGGAGACAATAGTCTTTCGCTCTTCGTCCGCCTTGCTTTTGCGAAGGAGCCACACGATGCGCGGCAGCTCCTTCCAGCCGGAAGAATTCACAGTCGGCGATCGCGTCTAGAGCCCGAGTACTTCACGCAGTGGTAGATCGCCGCTACACCAACCTCTGCAAGAACAAGAAAGCCGCTCCGGAGAGCTCCGAAGCGGCTTTGACTTTGTTTTGTTAGGATATTTCCGAATTTGCCATCTCTTAGTCGGCCCAATCGCCCGTTGTGCGCAGGCTCTCGAAATTTTCGAGGAAGCTCGGCTCAACCGGTGTGCCATTTGGCTTCCGCGTGATAGCAAGGAACTGGTCGAGCGCGATCCCGCCATCAGTCGGGTCCTCGATTACCGGGCAGATTGCATAACGCAAGGGATCATTGTTCGGCCGCGTCCTGATAGTGATGTAGCCTCGGCTCAGCAGGTTATCGATGTCACTTAGGCTCGCGATGATGGGAGTACCATCGAGGGCCTTTCCGTTTTTGCCGGCCAGTGACCTCAGGAATTGCTGCCCCGCGCCAGTGTTCAATGCCGTCGATGTGAAATTTACCCACTTATGGATCCAGAGACCAAGCGGATCAGCACCGAAGTAACCATGGCGCATATCGAGCAACGATGACTGGCGGAAGGTGAAGCCGATCGGATCAGTGCCTGCCTGCGGGAACAGAAACTCCGTGAAGCTATCGGCGATCGCGCGCGCTTGCCGTCCAGCCGCATTGGCCGTGAAAGCGTTGGCGCTGATCCCACCAAGAACCGTGAAGTAATTGATGTCGCCGCTATGATCGTAGGCGGGGAGAGTCAGCAACGCGCGCACGTTTCTTTTGAAACGAAAGATGGGGGCGTCGTTGACGGCGATCCCGGTGCCCGCTTGCATGCGCCCGACGATCAAGGCTGGGTTGACGCAGTTCTCGAGGTAATAGGCGTCGGTGAAGTCATAGAGCCGATCCTCGACGTCGGCTTTGATGAACGACGGCACTGCAAACAATGCCATCACAACTAGGGTTATCAGGCTTTTCATGGCCTCCCGATAAGCCAGCGCGCAAGTGGCCGCAGGCTGTTAAAGGTTTCGTAGTTGTAACCTTTAATTCATCGTAAGTATTCACCTGCAGCATGGAAGGGTCGTGCCCGACGAGATCACGCGTTAGGGATGTCAATCACTCAAATGCCGACCGGCCTTGTTTCGCGACATCAGGCGGGCCACCTCGCGCAGAGAGTCCGACCAGACCGCCATACCGATAAACGGACAGCGGTTTCTTACGAGAACTGCTGTTCGCATCTGGACGCGAAGAGATCGGTCACATTAGGTTCAGCGCATCATGATCAAGCAAATCAAATTCATCAGTATTCCCGTCGCCGATCAAAATCGCGCGCTCGATTTTTACACAGACAAACTTGGGTTCACGATCATCACCGACCAGCCTTTCGACGAGAAGCAGCGCTGGATCGAGTTGCGAATTCCTAAAGCGGAGACCCGGGTCGTGTTGTTCACACCGGAAGGCGAAGAGAAACGAATCGGCTCATTCATGAACATGTCGTACACTTGCGACGACATCGACAAAACGTACGACGAATTGAAAAAGCGCGGCGTGGAATTCGAAGGCCCGCCACAAAACCAGCCGTGGGGCACCTACGCGATGTTCAAGGACAGCGAAGGAAACAGGTTCGTCGTTTCGTCTAATTGAGAACACCGGTGGCGTCTCACGTCATTCGCGTTAGAGCGAAGTCGGCGCGCCCGGCGGTCGCGCCCTACCAGTAGTTAACCTTCGCTACTTCTTGCCGGCGCGCGTGTAATTGATTTCCATGGTTTTCTTTTCCTGGCCGCCACGGGTTTCGTACCATTCAAGCGTCATGTGATCCTTGTCGGTGACCTTTAGCGCTTCGCGCACTGGCGTTCTCATTCCGGGCATCATTTCAATCACACCGGTGTAAGTGAGCGTCTTGGTCGCGGGATCATAGGTTCCTTCGGAGAACTGGATACCAGTACCCATGTTGTCGATCCAAGACGCGACAAACTTTTGCTTTACATTGTCATAGCCTTCGAGGCCCATGCCTTTGAATTGCATATCCTTGAGTTTGCCATCTTCACCGGGCATCTGCATTTTTCCGCTCACGTCCATGATAAAGTAGCGACCGTCCATGATGCTCTTGCGAGACGCCGTGCCTTTCGATTGCTGGGGCTGCGCATTCGGGTCCGGGTTCATCCACATCTTGATGGTGTAATTCCAGCTGCCGTTCATGTCGGCAAGGAGCTTGTGATTTTCGTTGAGTTTCGACATCTCCATCATCTGCTTCATCATCTCCTGAGGATTAGGCGGCTGACCAGTTGCACTTGCCGGTTGGGCGGCAGACAACGTCGCTGCAGCTGGGGGCGACGTGGCGGGAGTTTGCGCGAACAAGGAAGTCGCGATCACTGTTGCGAACAGAATTGTGATTAATAACGTAAAGGTTTTCATGGCGGCATGTTGCCAAAGCTCAGTGGCGGATGACAAGTCATAAGCGTCAAATAAATCAGGAACCCAGGAAGAATAATTCTGCATAGTCTGCGGATGCAGCGAACATTAAGGCTGGTTGCGGCGAGGCGGCGAAATAGCGCGCGAGGCGTGTGCGCTCCCCGGAAGATTCGCGCGGTTAACGCTTGTCGCGTAGGATTCTGGCCATGAAACGAGAGAATCCGACGATTGAAATTTGTCCCGGAATAACGCGCCGGACCGTCGCGCACGGCGAGACGATGTATCAGATGGTCGCCACGCTCGCCGCAGCGAGTCGGATGCCAGCCCATTCGCATCCGCAGGAGCAGATCGTTCACATTCTCGAAGGCAAAATGCGGCTGATTGTCGAAGGCGTACCGCATGAGCTTTCAACGGGCGATTCGTTTTATCTGGCGAACAATGTTTCTCATGGCGTGGAAACGCTCTCGGCGACGCGCGTGCTCGATACCTTTAGTCCTCCGCGGACTGATTACCTGGCGATTGACGAGAAAGTTCTCCACGGGGCGTCGTAGCCATTCCCGCAGTAACGAAACGGCAGCTTATCCTTTCGGCTCGTCCGCGATTCGCAGCACAACTTTTCCGCGCGTGTGATGGGTCGCGGCTTGTTGCTGCGCCTTTACCGCATCAGTCAGGGGAAGAACCTCTGTCACGATTGGTTTGATTTTCCCGGCATCGATTAGCTGCGCGATCTCTGCGAGATCTTTGGCATCCGCATGAGAGGAAATACCCGTGCCACGGATTCCATGTTTTTGAAGCTCGTCCGGGTCCGGTCGCGCAACCAGCGACATGACGATGCCGCCTTTCTTCACCACGCCATAAGAACGTGCGAGTGTTTCTTTGCCCACCGGATCGAGCACGGCATCCACATCTTTGGCGACGTCTTCAAACTTCGTTTTGGTGTAATCTACTGCTACGTCGGCGCCGAGCTGCTTTAGAAGATCCTGGTTTGCCGTCGACGCAGTCGCGATCACCCGGGCACCGCGCGCCTTCGCGATCTGCACCGCAAAACTGCCAACGCCGCCGGAGCCGCCGTGGATAAGAATTGTTTGTCCGGGCTGGAGTTTCGCGACGTCCACTAAAGACTGCCACGCGGTCAAGGCGGCCATTGGGACAGCCGCTGCTTCCACAAAGTTGAGGGATTTTGGCTTCGCAGCGATTTCCCATTCTTTGACGTTTACGTAATCCGCCCACCCTCCGCCGAACGTTGGATAACCGTAAACCGCGTCGCCTACTTTGAGCTGGGTGACGTTCGCACCCGTTTTCTCCACGGTGCCGGCAATGTCGTAGCCTGCAATCAACGGCAGGTGTGTCCCAAATTCCTTCGCATATTTCCCGCTGAGTGTCAGCGGATCCGCTGGATTGACGCTACTGGCGATCACGCGCACGAGCGCTTCGTCGTCATTTGGTTCGGGTCGCTGTACCTGTTCAATCTTGAGCACATCAGGAGCGCCGTATTCATGCGCGACCACTGCTTGCATCTTTGGCTTTTCGTCAGCGCGCATTATGCAGACAGATACGAATCCGAGAGCGGTTAAGCTCAAAAAACGGAAAGTTGGTCGAGCGAATTGCATGATGTCACGTTCGCGCGCGATCGGCTGCAGCGCGAACTGGAAGTCTTATGTCGCGCGTCGCCAATGGCCGGAATGTTACCTACTTGCGGACATCGATGAAGATTTGCCAGCGCTTCACGCTCTCCAGTTTGAGAACGCCATGCTTCATCCACGGGTCGTTTCTTAATTTCTCTCGGACCTCATTCTCGTCATCGGCATTGACGATCAGCATCGCGCCATCTTCATCGACCAAAAGTCCACCCATCAAAACGAAACCCTCGGCCACGAGTTGATCGATAAATGCGGCGTGCTCGTCCCAAAGCGGTTGCTCTCGCGTTCCCTTCGATAGATCCCGCGTCGGGCCGGCGGAAGAAATTGTGACGAATGTATTTTTCATCCCGGGGTAACGATGGAATTCATTGTCCACAGATCAACGCGGATTTGCACAGATTAATGGCGTCTCGCAGAGACGCCCTACAATTCCGGATTTCCTGATTTAACGTCGCCCCACTAAGAAGTGCATTGCAGCGAAGCAGACTCGGTGGAGAGTTATGCTGACAAATGAGTGCACATGCAGCAGGTCAAAGTTCGGGTCTAAGGAGAATCATCCTGGTGCTTTTCGCGTTAGGCGTGATTTCCATGCTGTCACTGATCATCGCCGGTGCGACCAGCTTGATCTCCTTCGCAGACAGGGTTCACCCGATCGCGGGTACCGTTGTGTTCTGGGGCATCTGTCTGGCAGCGGGATTTTTTGCACTGTATTGCCTGATCGCTTACGCGCAGTTGCCGCCAGCCCTGGTGCCGCCGAAAGAGACGTCGGGACCTAAGCACGAGGCGTATTTGCAGGCGTTGCGCTCGCGACTGACGAATAATCCGCGAACTCGCGCGTTGCCCCTGGGGACAGACGCTGAGGTTGAGGCCGCCGTCGCACACCTGTCAAAGGAAGCGGACCTGGTTGTGCGCAGAACCGCGAGCACCGTTTTTCTCAGTACCGCGTTAATGCAAAATGGCCGGCTCGACGGGCTCATCGTGCTGTTCACACAAATACAAATGGTCAACCGCATTGCGCGGATCTACGTGCAGCGGCCTTCGCCCCGCGAATTGGTGCGGTTATACGCGAATGTTGGCGGCACAGCTTTCATCGCCAGCGGACTCGAATCGCTTGACCTCGGAGAAATGGTCGCGCCGCTTGCGGTGTCGGTGGTGCCGGCGCTCAAAAGTGGAATTCCAGGCTTGAGCGGCATTTCTGCGCTCCTGGTGAAATGCGTTTCAAACGGCGCGGCGAACGCGTTCCTCACGCTCCGCGTGGGAGAAGTCGCGCGGCGCTATTGTGAACTCACTTCGCGCCATTCACCGGAAGCCATCCGAAGATCTGCTACCGCTGCTGCCGTCCAGCATCTCGGACGAATTGTTCGTGAAAACGGCGCGCTCGTTGTGAGGAAGATTTGGGCGAGTACCGGACGCGCGTTGATCGACAGCGGCGTGTCAAAAGCCGAAGACATCGCTGGCGCGACACGTGATCTATTTGGGAAAATTTCGCCGTGGCGAATGAAAGAAGAAGATTCGGCCGTTCGTCAGTGATTCTTTGATTTCTCGACGACCGGAGTGTTCGAAGCGTGCAGATGGATAATGATCCACTGACCATTCGTCTTCGTAAGCACAAGAGTTCGACGCGCGATCCGCTCTGCATTTCTAAGCTGGAATGAGACAACGGCGGTCCGCCCGGGCAACAATTGAATTGTAAGATCCTGAGGCGAGAGATGATGAAATGGCGGACCCGACTTCGCCGTGCTGCGTATTGAAGCGAAGACGTGCTCGAAGCGTTGTTGGATTGCTTGTTTGCCTTGAACACGTTCAGGCGGTTCCGGCATCGAAAAAAACACCGTCGCGTTGTCAGCGAAACAGGCAATGAACTGCTTCATATCGAGGTCCTCGAATGCGTGCAAAAACTCTCGAGTGAATGCTTCAATAGCTGCGCGATCCTCAGTTTCGCTCGCGGTTTCATCGGCATACGCCGACGGGGATAAGGCAGTCAGAAGTGCCATTGCTACAACGATGCAGCTTTTATCCGTCATGTGCGCGGGCCTTCAGCTGCGAGTCCCTGGCATCTCTTCAAATCGAGTTTGCCGGAAGCAAGGACTGGGATTGCTTCAACGCGCTGGAGGTGTTTTGGAATCCACAAATTTGGCACACCTGCTTCCTGCAATTTTTTGCGCAGTTCGGCAATGTCGATGTCAACAGCGCTGAGCAGCACAAGAGCTTCGCCCTTGGCTTCGTCCCGCACGCCAATAATGGCAATGGGGCGTTCGTCTCTTCCGCTTGGCGCCAGCAGCTCGATAATCTTGTGTTCGATCGCTTCGTGCGGCACCATTTCGCCGCCAATCTTCGAAAATCGTGAGAGGCGGCCTTCGATATAAAGAAAACCGTCTTCGTCGAACCGGCCGACGTCGCCGGTCTTCAACCAGCCGTCGCGCAGGACTTCTGCGGTTCGCTCCGAATCGTGCAAATATCCTTCGAAAATGTTGACGCCGCGCAGCCAAAGCATCCCGCTGGCGTACAGCGAAAGTTTCTGACCAGTTTCCGGTTCACGGATTTCGGCGGCGATGCCCGGCGCCAATCTGCCAACCGATCCCAAACGGCTCGACGGTTGCACGTGTGCGCTTGGATTGGGCGGCTCAGGATCAGGCAAATTGACACTCACCACCGGCGCAGTCTCGGTAAGGCCGTAGCCTTCGAAAACCTTTTTGTGGAAACGTTCCTCAAAATGACTCGCAAGATCGACCGGCAATTTTTCGGCGCCGGTGATGATTAGGCGCAAAGTCTTAAGCTGTTCCGGTTCGGCTTTACGCAAATAGAGGCGCAGAAAAGTGGGCGTTAGCAGCAGGAACGTCAGCTTGTATTGGTCGATCAGCGCCGCGCATTTGGCCGCGTCCAATGGATTCGGATACGTGACGATTTGCACGCCTTCAATGAGCGGATACCAAAGTGTAACCGTCGATCCAAACGTGTGAAAGAAGGGCAGGGACGCGAGAATCGCATCCGTTTTCTTCGCATCGAGCAGTTCCCGGAATTGCGAGACATTTCCCAGGACGTTGCGGTGGCTCATCACCGCTCCTTTGGGTTCGCCAGTGGTTCCGCTTGTAAAAAGCAACACTGCTTCGGCGTGCCCGCCCTTTTTCGGGATGTTCAGTAACCGCAAAAGCAAACGGGCGGGAAAGATCGTCGACATGATCCACCACAGAACAATTTGGGGCTTCATACGCGGGAGAAGCTCATCCAGCTTCAAAACGCGTTCCGGCCACGGAAAATCTTTCACGTGTTCGATGAATGGCGTCGCAGAAATTGCAACCCGCAGGTTGGCTCGCTTGCAGCAGGATTCATTAGCCGCGCGTCCTATTGTGAAATTTAGGTCCACCGGAACTTTGTTCGCCAGCATCACGGCCAAATTTGCAACCATCGATCCTTTGCTCGCAGGCAAAACGATCGCGATTCGTTCGTCAGGAAATTCTTTTCGCAAATAACGACTCAATGCCGCCGCCGCGCCGAGCAATTTTCCGCGACTCAGCTGTGTGTGATCGATTCCATCGACCACCGCAGCGGCGAAAGGCCTGCGTTTCAAACCGCGCACGCAGTCTTCGGCAAGATGTCGATCCAGTGACGGCCGGCGGCTAAAACAGAATTCGCCCAGCTTGAGCAACTCCTCGCGCACGGTCGCGACGTCCGCTGCTTTTGCTTCGACCGGTTCTCCAAAGGCGACGGTAACAGGGTACCGGATTCGCTTCGGGAACTTTGTGAAAAATTTCCCGCCTTGGAATGAAAAGATCGATCCCCAAAGTTGATCGAGCCAGACCGGAACGACCTGTGCCTCTGCGTGTCGCGCAATGACTTCATAACCGCGCTGCAAACGCAACAGTGTTCCCCGGCGTTCCAATTCCCCTTCCGGGAACACACAAACGATTTCGCCTTCGGCGATTTTTTCCGCAGCGGCGCGAACTGCAGCATGCGACTGGCGCTTGCTGATGGGGATGCAACCAATCGCGCGTAGAATCGGATGCAACACCCGCTTGTGATAATATTCCTGGTCGATGACGTAGCGGATCGGCCGACGGCAGGCGAGCTGCAGGACGAGCGCGTCCACCCAGCTAATGTGATTCGGCACAAGAAGAAAACCGCCGGCCGGCAGGTTTTCCAGACCGAGTGGAGTGACGCGGTAAAAGCAGCGCACCAGCGGCCGGCCAAAGAAATAGAGCAGACGTTCTACGGCCGGCATTTTGGAAGTCATCGTCTCTGTCATTCTGAGCGAAGCGAAGAATCTCTGGACATTTCTGCAACCGATCCCGACGGAAACAAATCAGAGATGTTTCGCTTCGCTCAACATGACAGCGCCATTTAAGAGCTGGGTTCTCTCCATGCTTTATGATTTACAATCGGCGCGAGGCAAACTGCAATCGGCAATTGTTGATGCAAACAAGGACGCGACCGTCTTCTGCTGCGAAAACTGCTCTGCTTCTTTTGCTCGGTGTAAATCTTTTCAATTACATCGACCGGCAAATTCTTGCGGCGCTCGAACCTGATATTCGCGCAACTTTCTTCGCAGCTGACGACGTACACGCCATGACCAAGACCGGTCTGCTCGGCGACGCCTTTTTTGTAACTTACATGATCAGCGCACCGATCCTCGGTTTCCTCGCCGATAGATTCTCGCGCTGGATCATCGTCGGCTCTGCTGTGATTTTGTGGAGTCTGGCCAGCGGCGGCTCCGGTTTGGCGGCGACGTTCGCCATTCTCTTTGCAACTCGCGTTTTGGTCGGAATCGGGGAAGGCGGCTACGGCCCCGCTGCCCCGACCATCTTAGCTGATCTATTCCCAATCCAGACTAGGGGTCGCATCATGGCGATTTTTTGCTCGGCGATTCCAGTTGGCAGTGCCTTTGGCTACGTAATTGGTGGACTAGTCGGTGCACACCTGGGCTGGCGCTGGGCATTTTATCTCGTTACTCCGCCGGGTTTGTTGCTTGGCCTTTTGTGCTTCTGGCAACGCGATCCGCGCGTTGCTGCGGATCACCTGGCACAGAAATCACCGCGGCGCGGCGTACACGACTATTTGAACCTGTTCCGCACACGTTCTTATCTCCTCAATTGCATCGCGATGACATTGATGACTTTTGTAACGGGCGGTTTGGGTTTCTGGGTACCAGCGTATTTGCGTTATCGCGATCAAAGTCCCGCCGTCGGTATGACGATCTTTGGCCTGATCACTGTAGTCGCGGGCCTGGTCTCGACGCTTCTGGGAGGCGTGATCGCCGACAAATTACGTTCGCGTCTTCCCGGTTCGTATTTCTGGGTCTCGGGAATCGGAATGTTGATTGCGTGTCCTATTTTCATTGTGGCCCTTTACATTCCGTTTCCAGCAGCGTGGATCGCGATGTTCCTCGCGATCTTTTTCTTATTTTTAAACACCGGTCCTTCAAACACCGCTCTGGCGAATGTTTCGCTGCCTGCGGTGCGTGCCACAGCGTTTGCCGCAAGCATCTTCGTCATCCATGCATTCGGTGACGTGCAGGCGTTCTGGCTGCTCGGCTACATTGGCGGTCATACCAATATGCACGTGGCATTTCTGTTTGTGTCCGGAATCATTTTCCTGTCCGGGTTGGTTTGGCTCTTCGGTGTGAAATATCTTGCCGCTGATACAGCCGCGGTAGAAAGCCGAACCGGCTGAGTGGTTTCCGACGAATCAAAATAACTTCCTTCTAGAAATTCATGTCAGTCGTGCGCAGCCGTTGCACACATTAATCTTCGCGATGTGTGGCGCGAAATTTTTGGCGCCCGACACGGCGGCTGCAGAAGGCGCAAAACAATTAAGCCAGATACGAAACAGCCCGACAGCTTTCCGCGCTGCCGGGCTCGTCGTTTTAGAACTCAAACTGTTTATTATTGTCCTTCAGGTTTCTCGGGTGGACTACTGCTTTCGCGTTTGCCTGTTTTTTCGCGATGATGTCCGGTCGTCTTTTCGGCTGAAGTGGATTCGTCAGCGCCAGATTGTCCAGCGTCGGGACGCGACTCGCGTTTGCCAGTGTCGCCTTCAGGTTGGTGGGATCCCTCGGGCTGAGATCGTTCGGTTTCAGAGCGCGATCCGGTGTCAGTTGCGCCTCTCGTTCTTCTGCTCGGCGGAGTCCCCGTTTCGCGGCCGCGATTGCTTGGAGATTCCGCGGGCTGCCTCCTACTCGCAGTTGAACGCGGTGTTGCCGCAGGTGTGCCGCGCGGCGCTGGCGAGGCTTTCGCACCGGGCGAAGCTGTTACGGCAGGTGAGGCAGCACCGGCTGGCGGCACGCTTGCGCCTGCTCTCGCCGCGCCGCCAGTAGCTGCGCCAGTCGTTGTTCCACCGCCAGTCGTTGTAGTCGCCCCCGTAGTCGTAGTCGTCCCTGTGGTGGTGCTGCCAGAAACTCCGACACCAACGGCGGCGCCGCCGCTTACGCCGTAATAACTGTAAACATTCGTGATATAATCAGGTCGGGAATATTCTTCGATGCGAGCGTAATCGAATACTGGCGCGTTATAGATGCGATCTCTGTCGACAGTTACCGTGAGAACGTTCACATCAGTTGACGGTGAATAGACAGCCCACGGGACAGCAACCATTTTGCCACCTCCACTGACCTGCGTACCGCCGCCGCCACCGCCAGTAGTAGAAAGAACAGTGTAAGCCAGGCACCCTGTATTCCGGTCCAGCACGATGTCTTTGACCGTGCCAATTTCATCGCCTTGCGCTGACTTAACTGGCCTCCCAATGAACTTGCTCGTCTGAATGTAACTGGTGCTGCTACTGGTAGTGCTTTGGGTTTGGGCGAACGTAGAAGCCGCGGCCAACCCCAAAATCGTCATGATGGCTCGGAGTGAGAATAATGTTTTCATAAGCGGTACAAGTTTGGGTTTAACTTAGTGCTAGCGGACAAAGAAAAATCGTTGCGCACTGTCGCAGCGGATGTGGAAACAAATTGCGTAACAGCTAAAGTGATTCGCTTTTACAACCTATGTCGATCATTACGCCCAGGTCAGGACGACGTTTGTGGAGATTTGTGATTTGTTTGTTGGTGCTCGGTGGCATCAATACATTCGCCGAAGGCGTTCCCGACGATTGCACACAACTCATCCTGGGAATCGCACCGACGTGGAATTCGATGCGCGGCGAGCTGCGATTGTTCGAGCGCCCTCGGGGAGGTGATTGGAAGGTTGTGGGCGGACCGTTTCCCGTGTTGTTCGGCAAGAATGGTCTCGCGTGGGGAACAGGAATCTCGAGTCAAAACGAGCCAGGCCCTCGCAAAAAAGAACGAGACGGTCGCGCGCCCGCAGGAATTTTCGAGATCGGACAGGTGTTCGGGTACGACGCGCACCTGCCGCCCGGCGGCGACTATCCGTATCATCAGGTCACCGACGCAGACATTTGGAGCGATGATCCGCGGTCGCCCAATTATAATCGCCACATCGTAATTGATCCGAAGAATCCGCCGGACAATTACACCCACGAAAAAATGCGTTCGGGAGATTTTGCCTATCACTGGCTGGTCGAGATCCGGCACAATTCCGATCCGCCTCTGCCCGGAGCGGGTAGCGCCATCTTTTTTCACATCCGGCGCGGCGTGAACAGAGCGACCACCGGCTGCACTACCATGGCGCAGGATAACCTCGTGAAAATGATTACTTGGTTGCGAGCGAAGCGACGTCCCTGCTATGCCTTGCTGCCAGCCGGGGAGCACGAAAACAAATGGCGCGCCTGGAATCTGCCGTCGCCGGACGCGCTGCGCGGCGCCGTTTCATTGGCTCGTTGAAATCTGGCGATGACTTGTTAGCTTGTTGTCAGCCAATTATGCCACGACGAAAACGTCCCAATCCTCAATCGGAAGAAAACATCCGCCGGATCGACACGAAACCGCGCGCAAAGAAGCAGACACATGGCTTTCAGGTCCACTTCCTCCGCGGCGATCGTGTGGTGACGAGGATGTTCAGCGACAACGTGTTTGGTGGAAAACAAGCCGCACGACGAGCCGCCCGAAAGTTCAAGCAGTCGATGCTGCGCCGTTTGCCGCGGAGAAAGTTTCTGGGCGGATAGATTGTTCGCGCTCGGAATGCATTTTCCGCTGGTACGCTTTCCAGCATTCTAGAAATGCGGGCGCGAAATCGTCGGGTCTGGCCGACGTCCAGCCATCAATCACGGTCGGCGGAAAAAATGCGCCTCTCTCAATTTCACACTTGTTAGGGCCAGGATCTCCTGAAACTACGCCGCGGTAGCCCCAGATAAACTCATGGTCGGTGCGCGATGAAGCGGGCAGCCTAAAGATTTTTTCAAGCGGAACATCAACGTCTAACTCCTCCTTTAGCTCGCGCCGCGCTGTTTGATCGTAGTTTTCTCCGACAGTCACGTGACCGGCAGCGCTCGAGTCCCATTTGAACGGATGCCGGTCTTTCCAGCGGGAGCGTTGCTGCAAATACACATCTCCGAACTGATTAAAAATGAGGATATGAACGGCGCGATGGCGCAAGTTATTCCCATGCACTTCAGATCGGCTGGCGTAACCCTGGATCTCATCATTTTCATCGACCACTGGGAACTGCTCATTCGGCGTCGAGCCCTGCTCTTGGCACGGAGGCGGCGCGATGCAATTCGCAAGAGCGATCCATTGCAGCAAGGATAATTCTTCCGCTCGTACGTTCGGATCGATGTTCAGACAGCTCGCGAGCACGCTCCAGTCGCGCGCGAATTCCCGTAGTAATTTCCGTAGCTGTTTTCGTCTCTGAGAAAACCCGAGTCGGATCAATTTCAAAAGCAACTCATCGTCGTGCTCGGGCAATTCAATCGGATCGCGCGGCTCGAGTCGCACCACTGAGGAATCGACCTCAGGTCGTGGAAGAAAAACAGTTGCAGCAACGCTGCGCAAATATTTAACGCGATGATGCAACTGGACGCGCAACGTCAACGCCCCGTAATCATGTGTGCACGGTGACGCCGAAAGTCGCATAGCCATCTCCTTTTGTAATGCCAACAGACATAAAGAGATAGGACTGGGCTGTTCGAGGAATTTCGAGAGTAACGGACTCGAAATGTTGTACGGCAGATTCCCAATCAACTTCACGCTGCGATGAGCGAAAAGAACGCGTGGATCGAACTTCAGCGCATCAGTGTTAACGATTTCGAGTCGCTCATCCCCGAAGTGCGAACGCAAGAACGTTGCAAGTCGCGCATCCTTTTCGATCGCCAGAACATGCGCTCCTTTTTCCAGAAGAAACCTGGTCAACGCGCCCAAGCCGGGCCCGATCTCGACCACATAATCTTCCGCAGTGATTTGCGCCTGATCGACAATCCAGCGAGCGAGATTTTGATCGTGCAGAAAGTTTTGGCCGAGAGCTTTGGCCGGCGAGACGCCGATTTCTTTCAGCGTCGCGCGTATCTCTGAAAGCTTCATAGGCGCGGAGCGCGCCCCCCAAGAGAGCGAGGGAAACCCCTAGGCCTGTTCACAAAATTCTGTGAATAAAATGCGCCGAAACGACAAACTTGTTCACAAGTTATTCACGCCTCTTTCTTGAAGGGCCGAAAGTGCCGGATCGGACGCGTGTAATCGCCGAGTACAGGGTCCCCTATTCATGCGATGGCAGCGCAGAACGCGGCCGTTTTCTCCGGCTCTTTAGGTACGTTTGTTTTGCCTCTCTTAGGGAAGCGCCTTCGAGAAAGTACGCCGTGGCGGCACGACCAATCGCATACGTGCCCGCGCCTGCGACCATACCGCAGACCACGTTGCCCCACCCCGGGAAAAACTTCAGCATCGCGCGCGTCCCTTCGCGGAGGAGCATGCCCACACCGACGTTTGCTCCCAGCGCGGCGATGAACTCAGTCGCACCCCGCAGGCTTCGTTCCCTGCCGCTGATGTACATGATTCCGGAGACCATCAACACCTGCAGCGCCGTGAGAACCGGCATGTCCGCCAAGGGAATCGGTTGCGCGCCGATTGCGGCGCAGATTGCGGTCGTAGATTTTATCAACATTTGCGCGACATGAACCTGCGCGTGGCGATCGCGCGAGATGCGAATCATCTCGATCTTCGCCTGGTTCGGCAACTCCGCCGTAAGCAGCGACATCAGCCGCCGCGTTTCTGGGGATTGCCTTTCCGTGATACGAACTACGGTGAGCAAACGTTCGCGAACACGCGGCTGCGCATCGAGCGCCTGTTCCAATTCCGTCACCCGTCCCGCAGACCCCAGCGAAAGACCAATGATTTTCGTCTCACCCCGCGAGACATTGATGGTTTCATTCAAATTCGATTCGCCGTCGTCGAAAAAGAAAACGACATCGGCAGGTTCGCGCCTGAGATCGTCTTGAATTTGAGTTTGGGCGGAATCGCCGGCGTCGCGTGCATCCAGAATCGAGACGGTTCCGTGACCGGGAATTGTCCACTCGGTCCAACGATGCACCGGCGTAAGGGTCACATTCATGCCCTCGTGCGAGTCCGGAGCGAAAAGCGCATCGATGATTTCCGGCATTGGCGTTTTGCTCGACCCAATGAAGAGAAATCGCGGTCGCCGCTGCTGGAGGAATAATTGCTTTAGCGGTATCAATTCACGCAGCACCGGCTCGCGAATTTTTTCGGGAAGTTTGCCTGCCAACCCTTCCAGTCGTTCGGCAATTTTAACGAGAGTGGTTTGATTCATTGGTGAAAATGAAATCCTGAATGACGAACGGCTGCCCTGCGATTATAAGCCTAGCATGAATTTGAACATCGAAATACTTTCGAAAGCAGCGGATCAGGCACGCGGTTTGTGCATGGACGCTGTGCAAGCCTCGCAATCAGGGCATCTCGGGCTTCCACTCGGTTGTGCTGAAATCGGCGCGGTGCTTTTTGGTCATGCGCTGAGATATAATCCGGATCACCCTCGCTGGATCAATCGCGATATCTTCGTTCTCTCCGCCGGGCACGGCAGTATGTTCCTCTACGCCTGGCTGCACATGAGTGGCTACGGTTTGCCGATGTCGGAAATCAAACGTTTCCGGCAACTGCATTCCAAAACGCCGGGACATCCCGAGTTTGGCGAGACGCCCGGAGTGGAATGCACCACCGGACCGCTCGGTCAGGGAGTCGGCAACGCGGTTGGCATGTCCGTGGCAACGAACATGGCTGCAGCGCGGTTCAACACCGATGAGCACAGAATTTTCGACCAGCACGTTGTCTGTTTGTGCGGTGACGGCGACATGCAGGAAGGCGTCGCATCCGAGGCGTGCGCGCTCGCCGGCGTTTGGGGCCTCGACAATCTGATTTACATTTATGATTCCAATGCCGTGACGCTGGACGCTCCGGCAAAGCTTACGCAATGCGAGGACACGGGCCAACGGATGAAAGCGTACGGCTTTGATGTCCAGGAAATCGAAGGCCAGGATATGCGGCAGTTTCTCGACGCCTTCGATGTCGCGAAACGCCGCGACAACGGCAAACCGCAGTTCATCATCGCGCATACGCTAATCGGAAAAGGCATTCCCGAAGTGGCGGGCACATACAAGGCGCACGGCGAAGCGGGCGCAAAATTCGTCGATGCAGCCCGCAAGGCGCTCGGTTTGCCGGACGAGCATTATTTCGTGTCAAAAGATGTCTACGACTATTTCGCCGAGCACAAAAAGACGCTCCTTGCTGAGTATGATCGGTGGGAAAAAACGTACGATGCGTGGCGGGCGAAGAATCCCGACAAAGCGAAGCTGCTCGATGACGGCCTCACACGAAAAGTGCCGGCTGATCTCATGTCGAAGATCCCGGAGTTTCCAAAGGACGCGAAACTGGCGACCCGTAAGGCGGGCGGCGAAGCGCTGCAGCCGATCGCGCAGGCGATGCCGTTACTCATGAGTGGCAGCGCCGATCTGTACGGATCGACAATGAACTACATCAAAGACGGTGGCGATTTCTCACGGGACAATTTCGCGGGCCGTAACGTCCGTTTCGGCATTCGAGAGCACGGCATGTGTGCGATTCTCAACGGCATCTCGTATCATGGGTTATTTCGCGCCTCCGGCGCGACCTTCGCGGTGTTTACCGATTATTGCCGTGGTGCCATTCGGCTGAGCGCATTATCGAAGCTGCCGAACGTTTACATTTTCACGCACGATTCGATCGGTGTAGGCGAAGACGGTCCGACGCATGAACCCGTAGAGACCGTCAGCTCGGTTCGTTTGATTCCGAACATCGACGTGATTCGGCCCGCTGATCCGGAGGAAACCGCGGGCGCATTTGTCGCCGCGATGCAGCGAACGGACGGTCCGACGTTCCTCGCGCTCACGCGTCAGGCTGTTCCGATGTTGAACGACATCGATGTAAATCTGCGTCGGGAAGGAGTGCTGCGCGGCGGTTACGTCGCCAAAAAGGAAACCGGCAAACTCGACCTGATCATCCTTTCGTGCGGAAGCGAATTGCAGCACGCGCTCGCCGCAGCGAAAGAGTTGGGCGATGGCGTCCGTGTCGTTTCCATGCCGTGCTTTGAAAGATTCAACCGCCAGCCGCAGAACTACCGTGAAGAAGTTTTGCCTAACGAATGCCGTAAACGCGTCGCGATCGAAGCTGGGGTGACGGAGATTTGGTACGAATATGTCGGTCTCGACGGAAAGGTCGTCGGACTGCACCAATTCGGTCTGAGCGCACCCGGGCCCGAAGTGATGAAAGAACGCGGCATCGACGCACAGCACGTGATCGAGGCAGCGCGCGAACTCGGCTCCTAAATGCTGGAGCCGGCCCGCCCTCGGGCCAATCTGCTACGCGCGTCCTAAGCGGCGCGAGGGCGCGCCGGCTCCAGTTCTTGTCATTAAAACGCTTCTTCTGGTTCGCTCACGTTGCGGGCGCGAGTTTCGAAGCGCGTGTATTCCTTCAGGAATGTGAGCGGAATTTCGCCGACGGGGCCGTTGCGCTGTTTAGCGATGATCAACTCCGCTTCGCCGGCCTTTTCCACACGCGCCTCCTCGTCCTCCTCATACAGCTCGGGCCTAACGAGTAACCCGACCAGGTCCGCATCCTGCTCGATGGAGCCAGATTCGCGGAGATCGCTCAAACGCGGTTTCCCGCCGGTACGCTGTTCTGGTTGCCGGTTCAATTGCGCCACGACAATGACAGGGATTTTCAATTCTTTGGCTAAAGCTTTGAGCCCCGCAGAAATTTCCGAGATCTCGAGCTGGCGGTTATCCTGCGCGCGGCGCGAAGTTGACCTGAGCAATTGCAAATAATCCACGATCATGAGGCTCACATCCTGCTGCGCCTTCAGCCGGCGCGCTTTTGCCCGTAATTCCAGAATGCTGAGGCTGGCGCTGTCATCGATGTAAATCTTGGCCTCCGCCAATTTTGACGCTGCGGCAGTCAGGCTTGGAAAATCGCGCTCGCCCAAAAAGCCGTCGCGCACCCTTTGCAAGTTTACGCGCGCGCGCGAGCAAAGCATTCGTTGCACGAGTTGCTGACTGCTCATTTCCAAGCTGAACACGCCGACAGGCAGCTTTTCGTTGATCGCCACATATTCGGCAATGTTCATGGCGAGCGCGGTTTTTCCCATGCTCGGCCGCGCTGCAATCACGACCATTTCCGAAGGATGCAGGCCGCTGGTCATGCGATCGAACTCGACGAAACCGGTTGAGATTCCGGTGATGCTGCCTTTGCGTTCGTAGAGCTTTTCGATCGTCTCGATCGCTTGCATCGCGTGATCTTTCATCGAGAGCATCTGGCCTTTGAACCGATCTTCGCCGACGTCGAAAATCCTCTGTTCCACCTCGTCCAGCAGACTGTCGACCTCGTCCTGCTCCTCGTACGCGCGCCGCACACTCTCGGTGGCGGCGGAAATGATCTGTCGCAGAATGTATTTGTCGCGAACGATCTCCAGATAGTACTGCACGTTGGCCGCGGTCGGAACGAACGTGAACAGATTCGTGACGGACGCCGCCCCGCCGACGCTATCGAGGAGGTTCCGATCGCGCAGCACCTGTGTGAACGTGATCAGGTCGATGCCTTGTCCGCCGTTCCAAAGTTCGACAAGAACGTCGTAGATCGTCCGATGTGCTGGGACGTAAAAATATTCTTCGTTAATCTTCTCGACGCATTCCGCGATCGTGTCACGAGGAGAGATGAGCATTGAACCGAGAACGCCCTGTTCCGCTTCTACGCTATGCGGCGGTGTTCGGTGAACATCCTGCGCAGAACCTGTTGGCGAAATGGGAACAACTTTTTCGCCACTTCGCGCTGCCGAACCTCGGCCAGCGCCATTTCCCGCTTTACGAGGCTTCTCTCCTGTCCATGCGGACGGTGGAGTCGCCATTTATTTCTCGTCTTGTTTCGGCTGTTCTGTTTTCTTGGGGAAAATTCGTCGCTTCTTTTTGTCAGGTCCTTCCGGCGTAGCGGCGGGCGTCGCATCAGCCTTCGGTTCTGCTGCCGATTTTACCTGAAAAACAAGTTGCGCCGTCACATCGTGATGCACCTTAATGGCGACCTCGTGCTCGCCGGTGTCTTTGATCGGACGCTCCAGAACAATTTTGTGTCGGTCGATCTCTGCGCCAACTTCGTTTTTCAAGCGGTTCACGATGTCCTGTGCCGTCACTGATCCAAATGCTTTGCCGGTCTCACCAGTCTCCAACGTGAAAACAAACCGCGCCTTGCCGATACGGCGCGCCAGTTCCTGAGCCTCGTTCAACTCGCGTCCTTCGCGTTCAGCGCGCTTCTGCTTAAGCGCATCAAGCTGGCGCAAAGCCGCCGGTGTAACTTCGTGCGCCATTTTGCGCGGCAGAAGATAATTGCGCGCATAACCGCGGCGCACCTTGATCACGTCCGCCTCGGCGCCGAGCCCGGGAACATTTTCGGTTAGGATGAGTTCAGTCAAAGGCATATTCGATCTTGTCTAAAAACGTGCTCAGAATTTTCCAACCTGAAGCACTTCGGGGATGCCGAGTTTAAAATTCAGGCGCGTATTGTCAATCCGAGAATATAAAAATGTCAGAAAAATCTCGCGGCGTTTGCTGCGTCAGATCATTCCGAGCTTCATTCGGCCGGCTTCGCTGATCATGTTTTGGTTCCACGGCGGATCCCAAACGAGTTGCACGTCAGCTTCATCGATGCCGTCTATGCTCAGAATCTTGCTCTGCGCATCGTGCGCGATCGCCGGGCCCATCCCGCAGCCCGGGGCCGTCAGAGTCATTTTTACTTCGACGCGCGTCCCGCCATCATCTTTTTTGCTCAGGCGACAATCGTAGACCAAACCGAGATCAACAATGTTAACGGGGATCTCGGGATCGTAACATTGTCGGAGCTGGTTCCAGACGTCTTCCTCTGAAACTTCTCCATCAGTGGGTGCAGATTTTTGCGTTTGCTGCGGCTGCAGTTTTTCCAACCCCAGCGCGTCCAGATCGTTCTCCGCCACTCGCGCAAGGCCTTGATAAGTTGCTATCGTATAGCTACCTCCAAGGCTTTGCGTGATCACGCCCTGCGTTCCGGCCGGAATGGTCGTCTTCTGGCCACTGGGAATCTGGATCGCCTCGCAATCACGGCTCAATGTGAATTCAGTGTTTTCGTACATGGCATTACCGTTTGCGTTTTAATATGCCACAAACGCAGAGAATGACGAAATCCGAATGACGAATGACGAAACAATGACGAATTAGCGAATCACGTTCTCAGCGGCGTTTTCCAACTTGAGAATTAGTTCATCATTTGAGATTCGTGCTTCGTCATTTGTTAATACACATCCCGCTTGTAGCGCTTCTCGCTTTTCAGCTTCTCGACGTATTCGTTCGCTTGATCGACGCTCTTGCCGCCCTGCTCCTGGACGATCTTGCGCAGGGTCGCATCCACATCCTTGGCCATGCGGCGCGCGTCCCCGCACACGAAAAACTGCGCGCCCTCGGCATCAATCCATTTCCAGATCTCGGCCGCATTGTCAGCTAGCTTGTCTTGGACGTAGATTTTGTGAGCCTGATCGCGTGACCAAGCGCAGTCGAGCCGCGTGAGAATCCCTTCTTTCATGAAGGTGTCGAAATCCTCCTCGTAAGCGAAGTCGCAGTTCACGTGCTGCGCCCCGAAGAAGAGCCAGTTCTTTCCTTTTGCGCCGGTGACCTGGCGTTCCTGCAAATACGCTCGAAACGGCGCAACACCCGTGCCCGGCCCCACCATAATAATCGGCGTATCGGGATTTTCCGGCAGATGAAAATGTTTTGCGTTGCTTGGGAAAACCGGCACCGGTACGTCGTCCGCGCGTTCGGCGAGAAATGACGAAGCCACGCCTTTGCGCAGGCGACCATTACTCTCGTAACGAACGACGTCCACGATCAGGTGCACTTGATCGGGAAACGCCTTGAGGCTCGAAGCTACTGAATAGAGTCGCGGCTGCAGTTTCGAGAGCAGTCCGACAAATTCTTCAGGACTGAAGCGCACGGATGGGTGTTCAACGAGGAAATCGATCACTTCCATGCCCCAGAGATATTGCTGCAGATCTTGTTTGCGGTCTGGGGCGAGAAGATAATGCAGCGTTGGCGCGGCATCGGCGCGGTGTGCGATCGCCTTTAAAAACTTCGGCGTCGGTTGGGTTACACTGTAGTCGCGCAGCAAGGCTTCCCGCAACGATGTTGGCTCTCCTTTCAGCCGCGGCACTTGTTCGTTGCCAGTGGCACCGAGCGCGCGAATGATTTCGTCCACCAACTCGGGGTCGTTTGTTGGATACACACCGACCGAATCCCCTACTTCAAAGCTCAATCCCCAGTCAGTAAGACCGACCTCAAAATGGCGCGTGTCCTTTTCCGATTCCGGCCCGCTTAGCCGACGGTTAACCAGCATTCTGGCGGGAAAAGGGTTAAGCCGCGAATACGGCAGGGCAGCAACAGTCGCAGTAGCTTCAGTCATAGCAGCATTTTTTAGCGGCGATTTGTAATCGCCGCAAATGTTCACCCGTCATTTCCAATCGCGAGCATCGGGCAAACTTCAAGCGTTCTTTGAGGAACGTTGTGACCGGCGGCTTGCCTTCGATCTTTCCGCAGCCGGCGCGATCGCGAAGTCCACCTGCCGTTTGAAGACGTCAACACGCGCAACAAACACCGACAGATCGTCGCCAACGCTAAACCTCTTGCGTGATCGCCTGCCAATGAGCTGGCGCCGCGCAGGCTCAAACACATAGAAGTCGTCGGTGAGCGATGAGACATGGATAAGGCCGGTGATAAGAGCGTCGGGCAATTCCACCATCAAACCGTAATTCCGCACGTCCACAACTGTAGCTGAAAACATCTGCGGCTTACGGCCGGCGAGTTGCCCTTGGAAAAACTCGAGCTTTTTCATCTGCGTTGCGTCGATCTCTGCCTCGGCCGCGTTTCGCTCGGTTGTTGAAATGTGTTCGGCGACAGAAGCAATTTCCGCCATGCCCATGTGGTAGGAACGACGCGAGGCGGTGTCGCTGCCAAGCGCGCGGTGCACGAACAGATCGGCATAACGCCGGATCGGACTGGTGAAATGCAAGTAATTCGTCTTCGCCAAGCCATAGTGACCGAGCGGCTGAGGATCGTAGCGCGCGCGTTTAAGACTTTTCAGCACACCGACCTTCAGCGCCTGCTCTTCGGGCTTTCCGCGAATTTCGGCAAGCAATCGCTGTAATTCAGCGCGATGCGTCAGATCGCCAACCTTGTAGCCAAAACCGAGCACGAACTCACGGTACTCTGCGAGCTTTTCCGGATCTGGATTCTCGTGAACGCGGTAGATTGTTGGAATTGCGCGCTTTTTCAGTTCCCGCGCCACCGCTTCGTTTGCCGCCAACATGAATTCTTCGATCAACTGATGCGATTCATCATTCTCGACGCGCTCCAATCGTACCGGTTTGCCCTGTGCGTCGATCGAGACTTTTACTTCGGGAAAATCAAGATCCAGAGCGCCGTGTTCGAATCGTTTTCGCCGCAATAACGCCGCAAGTTCCCAGGCAAGATGAAGCCCTTCGCCCAATCGGTCCCGGGGCGGCGAGGTTAAAATGGCGTATGCCTCTTTGTACGTAAGGCGGTGCGCGCTGCGAATCACGCTCCGCGCAAAGCGCGCGCTCTTGGCGACGCCACGTTTGTCGAACTGAATAAAAACCGAGTGCGTGAGCCGATCGACTTGTGGCTTGAGGCTGCAAACACCGTTACTCAACCGCTCCGGCAACATCGGGATGACGCGGTCTGGCAGATAAACGCTGTTGCCCCGCCGCCGCGCCTCGCGGTCCAACGCGCCGCCTGGTTCTACGTATGCAGCAACATCGGCGATGTGCACGCCGAGCTGCCAACCGCCGTTTGGAAGCTTCTCTACGTTAACAGCATCGTCGAAATCGCGTGCGTCGTCGGGGTCGATGGTGACGATGAATTGGTTGCGCAAATCTTCGCGTCCGGCGATTTGGCGCGCATCGACACTTTCCGGAATACGCTCCGTCTGTTCCAATACGTCTGACGGAAATTCCGTTGGCAGATGATACTTCCGAATAACCGAAAGCACGTCCACGCCTGGCGCCGACGCCGGGCCGAGCACTTCAATGATTTCGCCCTCGGGATTCACGTGGCGCGATTGCCAATCGTCGAGGCGCACCACTACTTTGTCACCGACTGCAGCCTCGGTTTTAGACTGCCGGTCTTCCTGTACCACCGCTGCAGGCCGCACGTAAATATCGTGCACGAAACGCGGATCATCCGGCACTACATAGTAAAAATTCCGGGACTGTTGCAGCGTACCGACGATCGTGTCGTGAGCACGTTCAAGGATTCGAATGACGCGCCCTTCGCGCCGTCCTTTTATTCGCCCGGCAGGCGGTTCAAGCGATATGCGCGCAACGACACGATCCCGATGCATCGCTGTGCCAACATTTTCCGCCGCAATGAAAACGTCCGGCTCGCCCGGCTTTTCCGAGGTGAGAAACCCATAACCAACCGGATGGAGTGATAACTTCCCGGTTACCAAGTCAGCCTCAGCCGGCAAGACATATCGATCCTTCCGGATGCGGGCGATCTCACCAGCGCGTTCGAGGTCGCGCAACATTCCACGCAAGGCGACTAGCGCCCTGCCGCTCACGCCAAGCTTGTTGGCGATCTCGACCTTGTTCAGCGGCCGGTAATCTTTCCTGGACAGCAGCGCGAGAATTTGTTCTCTAATCTTGGTTTCGTTTGCGCTCATTTTGGGCGAAACAATATGCTCGGGTTTGTCGATTTAGCGCGATTTCAATTGGGGGTCTGACAATGCGAAAGCCGATAATTAATGGGGCAGCGGTGATGTTGCTAGCGGTGATTGCTTCATTAGCGGCAGAAGGAGCGAGGATGAAAATAACAAGCTCTGCCTTCCATGAGGGTGGCAATATTCCATCAAAATTCACATGTGACGCGTCGGACACCAGCCCGCCTTTGCAAATAACCGGTATTCCTTCGGAAGCGAAAAGTCTCGTCTTGATCGCTGATGATCCGGATGCGCCCGGCGGATTGTTTACTCATTGGCTGGTCTGGAACATCCCGCCACAGACCGATTCAATTGCCGAAGGCAGTGCACCAAAAGGCGTGCACGGCACAAATGATTTTGGCAAATCAGGTTACCGCGGTCCGTGTCCGCCGCCAGGCACACACCGGTATTCGTTCAAGATTTTCGCTCTTGATCGCGAACTGGATTTGCCCTCTGGTGCAAAGCGGAGCCAGGTGGACGCCGCGATGAAAGGTCATGTCATCGCACAGGCCGCGCTCGTCGGACGCTACGCAAGAAAAAAATAACCGAAGCGGCGGTTTCCGACCGCCGAAACGCAGATCACGGCGGCCCTAACACGGCCCTGCTGCAAGGAGTTCGAATAATCGCGCGTCTGCGTTAGTCTGACTTCTAATGCGCGAAAGGACCTGGAAAATTGCTAAGCGCGTCTTCGATGTCTCCCGGCATGGGTTAATCATGGGAGTGTTAAACGTAACGCCGAATTCATTTTCGGACGGCGGTGAATTTTTCACGGCAGACAAAGCAACAGAACGCGGCTTACAAATGGCAGCGCAAGGCGCTCACATCATCGACATCGGCGGCGAATCGACGCATCCCGGCTCGGAACCTGTCACGGCTGACGAGGAACTGCGTCGCGTGATTCCTGTGATTGAAAACTTACGCCGAAAGCTTGACGTGCTTATTTCAATCGACACGTCGAAAGCGGAGGTGGCGCGCGCCGCGATTCAGGCAGGCGCTTCGATTGTGAACGACGTTACGGGCGGGCGAGGAGACGACCAAATGCTGCCGCTCGTTGCGGAAACCAAATCGGCGTTCATCATCATGCACATGCAAGGAACCCCCCGGACGATGCAGATCCAGCCGCGTTATACAGACGTCGTTGCAGAAATTTCTGAATTTTTTCGACAACAATATACGCTCGCCATAGGTTTAAACATTGATCCCATGGCGATTGCGTTCGATCCGGGCGTAGGTTTCGGGAAAACGCTCGAGCACAACCTCGAATTGCTCGCGCAGTTGGAACGGCTGCGCGCGTATGACCGACCGTTGGTGGTTGGTGTTTCGCGCAAATCGTTCCTCGGCAAGTTGATCGGGTCGCCGGAGATCAGCGACCGGCTCGTACCCGGCCTCGCGCTGAGTGCGCTATTGCGTGCGCGGGGCGCGGACGTGTTCCGCGTTCACGATGTGAAGGAGAATGTTTATGCGTTGCGGGTAAGTGAGGCGATTCTGCAGAGGGCAAAATGATTCACCAACTCATTGATCTTTGGCTCAGAGGCTGGCGCAGCCTGGTGGAAATCCTTCTGCTGTGGGTGGCCATCTATTACGGCTACCTCTATTTCCGCGGAACGCGCGGGGCGAAAGTGTTGACGGGATTGGCGATTGTTTTTCTTACGCTGACCCTGATCTCCACGCTGCTGAATTTGGTGGTGATCGGATGGATCATCCGGAGTTTCTCTGTCTTCCTCGCGATCGCGTTGGTGGTGATTTTTCAACCGGAACTGCGACGTGGCTTGGCTGCACTTGGCGGACATCCGATTTTTTCGCTCACAAGTGAGAGACGGGAAACCGTTCATGATTTGGCAGAAGCGGTGACGCAGTTGGCAAACAAACAGTATGGCGCATTGATCGCGATCGAGCGCGACACGTCGATTCGCGTTTACGAGGAAACAGGTGTCATTATCGACGGCGAGTTTTCTGTCGAACTGATCCTGACGATCTTTCATCCAAAGGCTGCATTGCATGACGGCGGAGTGATCATTCGGAACGGACGAATCGCAGCCGCGGCATGCATCTTTCCAGTAAGCCAGCGGGAAACATTGGACCGCAGCTTGGGATTACGTCACCGCGCCGGGCTCGGAATCACCGAGGAATCGGATGCCGTCGCTGTCATTGTCTCCGAAGAGACAGGCGCTATTTCCATTTGTCACCGGCGCCGAATCGAGCGCAATTTCACTCCAGAGACCTTCCGTCAGCGCATTTCCGAAATTTTGTTACACAGCAAATATGAAGAGACTGATTCTGAAAAACTGGCACGCGAAGTTGATCTCGCTCCTCCTCGCGACGACGCTTTGGTTCCTGATCAAAAAGAACGTAGCGACGACGCCATCGCCGTCTGAAAGGCCCTACCGGCCACAGGTCACGGAAACGCAGTAAGAGCTCTTAGCCATCGCCCTTTGGCATCGCTTCAAAGAGAACGTAAAGCGAAAGATCAACCACCCACAAGCTTGGTAGCTACAACTCAGAGGGGTGGCTTGGATCAGCGCAAGAATCGCGAGAGATTCTCGTCTTCCCAGCGGCGTGCTCGCCGATAACCGGGAAATTTGCGCTCGCGACGATTGAATTCTTCCGTGTGAACTCGCCGTCGATTTCGTGAAAGCGTTTCCTCCGGCACAACTGAATGCAGCATCTCGTGATAAAGCACGTATCGCAAAAACCACAGCGGCACGAAGGGTTGGTCCAGTGCAGGATTGATCCGTATCACCCGATCTTCTTCCTGGATTGTGCCAAAAACGAATTGTTCTCTCGGTCGATGTTTTCGCCGGCGTCCCCAGACCACTTTGTAGCCGCGAAGACGCTTGCGAAAGTGCTGCTGGTTTAAATCATTAAAGATTGCGCGCAGATCGAAATGCGTCCCTTCGTGGCGCAAATTTAACTGCTGCTGCATCGGCAATTTAGGGTGCGCCAGTTTTCGTTTAGTTGTTTTCTTTCTCCTACCCATTGCCATGCTCCTCGGATTAAACGCCACAGAGTAATGTAGCCGTCTCTAAATCTAGTGACAAGCGAAGCACCCATTTTGACGCGAAATTGTTGTAAGTTGCTGGTACTGAAATTGTTGAACGACACCGACGCAGCAAAGCGCCGAACGAGCTCAACGCTGTTCACTAAATCTTGAACTACCGACAAATTTTACCTCCGTCGCGAATTGGTTATGCGGGTCTGGCGCTCTTCCGGATTCAACGTTTTGCAGCAAACGCAAACTGCGTATAATCGTTCCCAGTTTCCGGAAAGATCACCAAAACCGATCAAGAATAGCAAATGACGCCCTTTCTCCGAAAATTGCTTGGCCAAAATTGGCTTCTATTACTGATCATGCTGGCCCTCGCTGTTTTTGGCATCGTCGCGATCTACAGCGCAACATCCACGCGCAGTGACCCGTATGCCGCCGACTTCTGGCGAAAACAAGCAAACTGGGTGGGCGTCGGTGTCTTCGCGTTCATGGTGACCAGTTTGATTCACTACAAGTGGATTCGCTGGGGTGCGCTGCCGATGTATCTGGCCGGCATCGTGTTTCTGATCTTGACGAAGTTTATGGGGGTCAAAGTTTATGGAGCGCGCAGCTGGCTGCATCTGGGACCAATCAATTTTCAGCCTGCGCAGCTTGCGGTTGTAGCAGGGATTATGGTGTTGGCGCTTTTCCTGACCCAGTTTCGCCAAATGCATCCAGCACTGCGATTACTGCTCTCAGGAGCGATTGCGGGGGCGCCATGTCTTTTGATCCTCATGCAACCAGACTTGGGAGAAGTTATTATTTGGGTCCCTGTGATGTTCGCATTGTGGTTCGTCGCCGGCCTGCCATTGCGGTACTTGGTTTGCATCATTCTGATCGGGATCGCGTTGATCCCTATTGCCATTAATTTCGGCCTTAAACCGTACCAGCAACAGCGGATCACTGCTTTTACTCATCCCGACATCGATAAGCAGGGTTCGGCGTGGGCGATCAATCAATCGATGATTGCGATTGGCTCAGGAGGCTGGTCCGGAAAAGGGTTCAAGGCGCCGAATACCCAGATCGAGCTTGGGTTTCTGCCGGCGACCGCGGTGCATAATGACTACATTTTCTCGGCTGTTGCCGAGCAATGGGGGTTTATCGGCGGAATAGTTCTCATGGGCGCGTTTGCCTTGCTCTTATTAACGTGTCTTTTCGTCGCTTTTTTCGCCGGAGACCAATTGGGTCTTCTTCTCGTCATAGGTGTCACTGCGCTTATCTTCACGCACATCTTCCAAAACGTAGGAATGACAATCGCAATGCTGCCAATCACCGGCGTGCCATTGCCATTAATCAGCTACAGCGGCTCGTTCGTGTTGGTGATCATGTTCGGCTTAGGCCTGGTGAACAGCGTCTGGATTCATCGCCACATTCCCGCGTAACAGGACTGATTAAGATGCGACCGCCAGGATGCGTCGTGTTGGCGGGATAGTCGTGCCGAAACGATTTACTTTGGCTCGTGCTTGCCTGTAGAGTCGGGTCGCGCAGAGATGGATACCGATTACAAGGTTAAACTTGAGGTGTTCGAAGGTCCGCTCGACCTGTTGCTATACCTGATCAAACAGGACGAAATCGACATCTACGATATTTCGCTCGAGCGGATCACCACCCAGTACCTCGAATATCTCCAAGCGTTCAAAGAGCTGAACATTGAGCTGGCGGGAGAATTCATCGTGATGGCGGCCAACCTCATTTATCTAAAGAGCCGGAGCCTGCTGCCGCGCGATCAGCAGCCTCCCGAGGAAGATGCTGCAGAGGACGACCCGCGTTGGGAATTAATTCGGCAACTAATCGAATATAAAAAATTCAAGGAAGCCGCCGCGGAACTCAATCTACGTGCACTGGAACAAGAGAGGATTTTCATCCGGGAAGCTGGATCGTCGTCAGAACTGCAGGGACCGCTACTCCTGGGCGAAGTTGGAATTTTCCAGCTCATCAATGCCTTCCAAACCGTGATAAAACGAATGGAAGCGCGCCAGGACATCCAGGAAATCTTCAGTGAACGTTTTAGTGTTTCGGAAAAGATCGATTCAATTTTGCAGCGAGTCGCGGCCGGCACTCGCTTTCGCTTTTCTGATTTGTTTAGCAGCGCTGCGTCCAGAATCGAAGTTGTTGTCACCTTTCTCGCGCTCCTCGAATTAATCAGGCTGAAACAAGTTCGGGCGCTTCAAAAAAACGTGTTTGAAGAAATTGAAATCACGGCCGCCTAGGAGCACGGCCATCTTGGCTCTGGGGCCAGCGGGCATCTTGTCTGCCACAGGACGGATTCGCCGTGGCGAACCTGCCGAAATTTGGCTGGCGATGTTCTAACCCATGCCGCGAATTTTGATCGCAGGATGTGGTTACGTCGGAGAGGCGACGGCCGATTTGTTTCAATCCGCCGGCTGGAATATCGAAGGTTGGGTGCACTCGAAAGAATCGGCAGCCCGGCTTTCAGTAAAGCCGTATTCCACCCGCGTCCTCGACGTCTCACAACGCGGAGAAGTTGCTAAACGCGCAGAAGGATTCGATGCAGTGATCCATTGCGCCAGCTCGCGTGGCGGTGATGCGGAAGCCTATCGCCAGATTTACCTAAACGGCACGCGCCATCTTCTCGAAACGTTTCCTCAGACAAAAATTCTGTTCACAAGTAGCACCAGTGTTTATGCACAGCGCGACAGTTCGTGGGTAACGGAAGAAAGCGAGACAGAACCGCTTCGGGAGACCAGCCGGATCCTTTTAGAAGTAGAAAAATTAGTCCTCGAAAAGGGCGGGGTCCTAGTGCGGCTCGCGGGGATCTACGGCCCGCGACGTTCGGCGCTGTTGAGCAAATTCCTAAACGGCACGGCGATCATTGATCCAAATAACGACCGCTTTGTTAATCAAGCACATCGGGACGATATCGCGTCCGCGCTCTTTCTTTTGTTAAACAGAGCACAGACGTCCGCACAGATTTACAACGTCGTTGACGACCAACCGCTTTTGCAAAGCGAATGCTACCGCTGGCTTGCCCAGAGGCTGAATCGACCTCTTCCGCCGGCCAGAAAATCCGAGCAACCTCGCAAACGCGGCGACACCAACAAACGTGTAAGCAACGCCAAATTACATCAGTTAGGCTGGACTCCGGATTATCCGACATTTCGCGACGCTATGGAAAAAAGCATTCTACCGAGTTTCGCTGAGGCTATCTCAAGCGCATCTCATTAACATCGGGCTTTAGCCCGGTGCACATGCTCTCGGCCGACACCAAAAACCGTTTCAACGGTTTTCATCAGCTAGTAAGGCGTTGAAACGGCTCCCGCTCCGGGGTCACGCCAACCACCGGGCTGAAGCCCGGTGTTAATGGAAGCAGCGTTCTAGATCAGTTGCGCCGCTTCTGCTCTGGTGAGATTGCCCGCGTCGTCACGTTCGTGTGTTTCACCGAACAGCTGACGGATCACGTCTTCTACTGGCACTTCCTGCACGTTTATGTCGCTGACGTCGCAGGCCTCGAGGAGTTGCCGGCAGGTTTCCGTAACCTTTGCGCGTGGAACCTTCAATTGCACCGAGACAGGTGTTTGTTCGATGATTTCGCCAAACGCGGACAGATCGCGTGTTCCTTCGGTTTCGAAAGTGAGGCTCAAAATCTTATAGCCTGAAAAACGATCGACGATCTCTGCGAGCGGGCCGTCGAAAAAGATTTTACCGTGGTCGATCACCAACACCCGATGACACAACTCCTGGATGTCCTGCATGTAATGGCTGGTGAGCAGTGTGACGATGCGATGCTCCTCATTGTAGATGCGCAAGAATTCGCGGACTCGTTTTTGGCTAACCACGTCCAGACCGATTGTAGGCTCATCAAGAAATAACACACGCGGCTCATGAATGAGCGCCGCGATCAACTCCATTTTCATTCGTTCGCCTAAGGAAAGCTCGCGCACCATCACGTTCATTTTATCCCGCACTTCCAAAAGTTCCGATAATCCGTCCACTACCTTCTTAAACCGCTCGCGGTCGATGCCGTAGATCGCGCGGTTTAGCTCGAGCGATTCCTGCGCTGGGAGATCCCACCAAAGGGCATTCTTTTGTCCCATCAGCAGACTGAACTGCCGTTTCAATTCGTTGCGCCTTTCCCACGGTACAAAGCCGAGCACGCGCGCTTCGCCTGAGGTCGGGTTCAGCAAGCCGGAAAGCATTTTGAGCACAGTGGTTTTCCCGGCACCGTTCGGGCCCAGGAATCCGACAAACTCGCCTTCCTCGATTTGAAATGAGACCTGATCGGCCGCTCGCGTTTCGTCATACCGCCGCCACCCGAGACCTTTCACCGCGCCCCAGAGACCGCGCTCTTTGCGGTAAGTGCGATAAACCTTGGTAAGTTCGGACGCTTCAATTGCCGGCATAAAGCTTTGTAGGGCAGCTGTCAGCTTCCCCTACAGGACGTCATCCAGACACGCTAGTAAATGGGAAACGGTTTCGTCCGTTTCGTCCCCCATGTTCGACAGGCGAAAAGTTTGACCGCGGATCTTGCCGTAACCGGGATCAATCACCAAATGATGTTTTTCCCGCAGCCTCTTCGTGAACTCAAGGACGTCGATGCCTTTACTGTTTTTCACGCAGGTGAGCGTCTTGGTGCGGAAACCTTCCTCCGCAAAAAAATCGAATCCAGCGCGGCGCACCCAATCGTGCACGAGCGCGTTGGTGCGTGCATGACGAGCGTAACGCGCCTCGAGGCCTTCCTCGGAAATTTCGTCCAGCTTGAATTGAAGGGCGTGAACGTGTCCGATGCTCGGCGTGCTCGGCGTCATCCATTGCGCCTGCTCGTTTTTGAACTCCAGGAAATCGAAATAAAATCCGCGATTCGCAACTTTGTCGGCTCGTTCGAACGCTTTGTCCGAAACTGAGAACAACGAAAAGCCCGGCGGCAGCGCGAGCGCTTTTTGCGCTCCAGTAAGCATTACGTCGATCCCGAGCGCGTCCATGTCGATCTTAACTCCGGAAAACGATGACACGGTATCGACGATGAGCGCGACATCGGGATATTTGGCCAGGACGCAGCAAATTTCGGGGAGCGGATTCATCACGCCGGTTGAGGTTTCACTGTGGGTCAACGTGACAGTATCGAATTTTCCAGTGGCTAGTTGCCGATCGAGATCCTTCGGGTCGATATGCTTTCCCCATTCCACCTGAAGCGGTTCCGCGCTTTTCCCGCATCGTTTTGCGACATCGAACCATTTGTCCGAAAAGGCGCCGCACATGCAGCAAAGCACGCCGCGATCGACTACGTTCCGAATAGATGCTTCCATCACTCCCCACGCCGACGACGTGGAAAGAAACACCGGCTGTTTCGTACCGAACAACGTCTGAAGCTTTGGATGAATCTCGCGGTAAAGATTCCGAAAATCTTCGCTGCGATGGCCAATCAACGGACGCGAAAATGCCTCCCAAGTTTTTTCTGAAACTTCAACTGGACCGGGAATGAAAAGCTTGTCGTGCGGATGCATGAACGGAACGTCCGATGCTTGTCGTGAGCGAGCAAGCTGTTGTAGCCGGGATCGATGATCCCGGCCGGGCGTGCTGGCTGGATCCCAAATTCCAACTCGCCGGCATCACCCACGCCGGCTACAAATAACCGAGTGCACAAGCATTTGCCTCGGCTAGAACGCGTCTGGATTGATCAGCCCGTCATTTTATCACAACCTGCACCTTGGGACGGCGAGCGCTCTTAGCCACAAATCAAACTGCAGCCGTACTGACCGACGAATGGCGTAATTCGCATGATCGCCACGACTGGGCCATCGGGCGCTATGTCGTCATGCCCGACCATGTACATTTCTTTTGTCGTGCAGAGCTCGGCGCTAAATTGCTTCCAATGTTTATGCAGAAATGGGGAGGAGTAAACGAATGGCGAGCGAGCTGAAGGTTGCTGGAAGAGTTTGGCAGGAGGAGTTCTTCGACCACGTTTTGCGTTCCAGTGAGAGCTACAGTCAGAAATGGGCCTACGTGAAGGAGAATCCAGTGCGTGCCGGATTGGTTAACAACTCTGATGACTGGCCATTCCAAGGCGAGGTAGAGTCATTAATGCTGTAGCCGGCATCGGTGATGCTGGCCAGCCTTGAATTTTGCAATCGAAACTTCCGGCCGGGATCACCGATCCCGGCTACAACGCTGGCGGGAAATGGGTTGCCCACCAACGCATTGAGAAGTACGCATGACCGATATGAATCGCCTGTTTGTCTCTTGGATCCTTTGGGTCCTTTTCGCCGCCGCGACGCGCGCTGAACCGCCGAATTATCTCGCGTTCGTCAGCAACGAACGCTCAGGCGACGTCACGGTGATTGATGGAGCCACAGATGACGTCGTCGGAACCTTTCCTGTGGGGAAACGGCCGCGCGGCATTCACGCGACGCCCGATGGCCGGCGGGTCTTTGTCACGTTAAGCGGCTCGCCGCGTATGGCTCCCGGCCTGGATGAAAATCGCGCGCCCGCGGACAAACGCGCCGACGCTCTCGGGGTCATCGATCCATCGGCGCGCAAATTGATAGATCGGTGGCATGTCGGATCGGACCCTGAGCAATTCGCGATCAGCAAAGACGGAAAATTTGCATTCATCGCAAATGAAGACGACGCGAGCGTATCCATTGTCGACCTCGATTCGGGACAATCGCGCGGGAGAATAAAAGTTTCCGAAGAGCCGGAAGGCGTGGGCGTCAACCCAGCAAACGGCGAAGTGTACGTCACCTGCGAAGAAAAAGGCGAAGTGTTTGCGATCGACCCCGGTCAACAACGGGTGATCGGAACTATCGAAACTGGCGGTCGGCCGCGGTCCGTCGCATTTTCATCTGATGGTGCGCGCGCGTACGCCGCTTGTGAGAACGGCGGCTATGTCGCCGTGATAGACGCGCGATCCCACAAATTGTTGTCGAAAATCCAATTGCCGACAGGATCGCTGCCAATGGGCACCGCAGTCTCGCGTGATGGAAAAGAACTGTACGTTTCGACAGGCCGCGGTAATGCAATTGCAATTATCGATACCCAAAAGAATGAATTAGCGACAACCGTACCCGTCGGAAATCGCGTCTGGGGAATCGCGCTCGATCTCTCAGGTTCGAAGCTTTACACCGCCAACGGCGCGTCAAACGACGTCTCCGTCGTCGATCTGAAAGCGCGCAAGGAACTGCGCCGCATAAAAGTGGGTGATGGCCCCTGGGGTATTGCGATTGTCCCTAAGTAGCGGCGGCTTGGGAGAATGCTCACCCTCGACTATCCGCTGACGTAATTCGGATAACGTTCGCGCAGCTCGCGTGAGAGGCGATCTGCTTCCTCGCTCTTACCCGCCTGGCGAAATGCGACCGCGGCTTTGTCCAGCGCACGCGGAGTGATGGCTGGATCGTCATAAAGCAGAGCGACGCCTTTAAAGGCTTTGCCGGCGTCATCGAAATTCCCGCGCTCAAGCTGGACTTCACCGGCGAGCAGGCGCGCTTCCGCGTTTACACGGCCCTCGGGTTGGAGCGCCATGATTTCCTCTGCAATCTTCTGCGCCTCATCGGGTTTATGAGCGGTGATCTTAACGGCACCGAGCGTTAGTAACACTTTCGCCTTACCCGCCGGATCTTTGGCAGTCTGCAGATACTTCGCAAACGCTTCTTCGGCTTCAGGCAAATTTTTCAGCTTTGTGGCCGCGTCGCCGAGATAAAATAAGTAATCGGGTTTGACCTTGCCTGCGTTATCTGTCGTTCGTAGTGCGCTCAGATATTTTTCCGCGGCCTGGAAATTTTTCTCGTTGTAATATTCAATTCCAAGCCATTCCAAAACCTCCGGCGGCACATTGGCCTTTGGACGGTCCGCCATGAAATTGTTCACTTCTTTGGTGAGCGCAGGCCGATCTCTTAAATAAAACTGGCAAAGAATGATCCGAACGGATGCCAGATTGTAGTACTGCTCCTTGTTCAGTTGGCGGGCAGTATTCAACGCGGTCAATGCCGTCTTATAATCCTTCGCTTCGAACGCAGTTTTCCCGATGTAGTAGTGCGCCTGCGCCGCGACAGAACTCTTGGGGAATTCCTTCAGGAGCTGCCGAAAAGTGTCGACCATCCCTTTGGTATTTTCCTGTTGCCCGAGAATCAAAGCCTTCAACTGCAACGCCGCCTCGCGCTCATGTGCCCTCGGGTATTTGGCAAGGATAATGGTTAGATCCGTAAGCGCAGCATTGTAGTTTTTGCTTTGCTCGTAAGCTAAAGCGCGCTGAGCCAGGGCGGCCGGAATTTGCGGAGTGTCGGGAAACGTCTGTAGGTAATACGTAAAGGCTTCGATGACGCCGGGAGTGTTTTTTGTCTGGAGATGGCACAACCCAAGTTTGTACGCCGCTTCCGCGCGCAGCCGCGGAGAAAGCTCAGACGCGCGCAGTTCGCCGTACAACGACGCTGCATCTGTGTAGTTCTGCTGTTTGTAAAGAGCCTCCGCTTTTAACAACTTGGCTTGATCGGCGCGTTCGTTTGTGGGGTTTGTTGCGAGGAATTGGTCCACCGCCGCAGAGAGCGACGACGGATCTGAGTTATAGACGTTGATCAGTTGTTGGTAAGCGGCGTCCTTTGCTTCCTCGCGACCCGGGTACTTTGTGGTGATCTGGCGATAGAGCTTGTCGGCTTCTTTTGGATGGCCAAGTTGGCGTTCACTGTTTGCGGCTAGCAACAACACTTCTGCCTGCGCAGCCTCAGGAAGCTTGTCTAATTCCTTTTTATAATCGCCCAGCAACTGCGAATACTGACCAGTCTGGAATTGCAATCGGCGAAGACCGACTTGGGCAATCGCGCGGAACTTTCCCGCGTCAGGCAAAGTGCGCCCCTTTTGAAATAATGCGGCGGCTCGATCCGCCATAGCCTTGTCCATCTTGCCTTTGTCCGCCTGGACAAGTTCTAGCGCGATCAAGCCTCCACGTACCGCACACTCTGCTTTTAATGCCGGTTTCGATGCCTCGTTAGCCAGCGCTTCGTACTGCTTCAGCGCATCGAGCTTTTTTCCCCGTGCGTCGAAGATGGATGCTGCCGTCACTCGTGCATCTTCCCGATATGGATTTGGATTCCCCACCTCGGCAACCTGCGCGTAAATATCTCCGGCTTCATCTTTCTTGCCGAGTGCTTCAAGGCAGCGCGCTTCAAAATAGCGCGCCGAAAGCGCGACCGCCGATTCCTTCGATTTGGCCGCGGAACGATGAAAAAGCGGGAGCGCCGTGGCGTAGTCTTTATCTGTGAATGCCATCTCCGCGAGCGCGAATGCCGCCGGCCCGGCGAATTCGCTGTCGCCGTACTCGGTGAGCACTTTCTGCAGATTGGTACGAGCATTCGAATCGCGATGGAGGTTTCGATAACATTCGCCAAGCGAGAAATAAGCATTCGCCCGGCCAGCGCGTCCGGGGTAGTCGTCGAGATACTTTTGATATTCCGGGAGCGCCAGGTCGTACAATTTGCGAGTGAACAAGCCATTGGCGTAGTCGAGTTGACGCTGATCCGCCCCTTCAGTTTCGCGCGACGATGGTTCCGAAACCTCGTCTTTTAAAGAGCGGAGAACTTTGTCGATTGATTCGTCTGCCGGGACCGCGCGCCGAACAGGCGTTTCATCTACCGGACGAGCCCGACGCACTTCCGGCTCCGATTGAGCGGTGGCGATGCTCGCGGTGCAAAGCAGCATCGCCAGTCCAAAAAGACTGGTTGCGCCGCGCGTGATGTTCATCTTGCCGTGGCGAAAGCTACGTTGGTTATCCCTGCTTCGGTGCAGATGTTCAGCACCTCGACGATGTTTTTGTAGGCGCCAGCTTCATCGCCGCGAATAACCACCGCTTGTTCGGGATTCAGTTGAACCATGCCCTTCAGTAATTCCTGGAGCTCGGGACTGGTCAGGGTGCGGCGGTTCACAACCACGTTGCCATCTGCCTTAACATTGACGATCACATCCCCGATCGGCGCTGACTTCTCCTTCGCCGCCGAGGCCTTCGGCACCTTCACGTCGAGCTCGTTTTCGGTGCGCGCTGCATTCCACGTAAGCAGGAAAAAGATTAGAAGGAGCAGCAGCACATCGACCAGCGGCGCAAGCTGAATGCCGGGATGATGCAAAGGCGCGCGACCGCGTAGGTTCATGATGCGAGATGCGCGATGCGCGATGCGCGATGCGCGATATCGCGACTTGTGCGATGACAACGCTCGACGGTTCCGATAAAAACGTTGAGCTTGCGGCCAAGCAGATCGAGTTGCGCCCTCAAATCACGATAGATGACTTCGTTCGCTAGCGATCCGGTTTCAAAGAGGATTTCCAAGTGCTCAATAGTTTCATCGCAAGATGCATGAGCGAATACGAGAAACCGAATGAACTCCTGCTTGTAACGTCGACGCCCGAAGCCCTCGACAATGTTCGCGGATATCGACTTCGCCGAGCGACGAATCTGGCTTCCTTCTTCGAACATCTCGAACTTCGGCAACTCTCGAACCGTCGCCTGATGGACAGCAATCGCTATTTGTCGCGCCAGCTTCCAAATATCAAGATCTCGATAGCTCATCCCGTGTCTCGCATCCTGCCTCTCGCATCCCGCATCCCGCATCACAGCTCGTCCTCGATCAGAGCAGGCATTCGCTCAGCGCGTCTGCCGTATTGCAATGAAAGCAACGCCAGCACGTGGGTGGAAGCAGCCTCGAGCTCCGAGATCAATTTCTGCGACCTGCCGCGGAAGAAGGCGTAAAAAATCATGGCCGGAATGCCGATCGCCAGGCCCGCAGCGGTGTTGACAAGAGCTTCACTAATCCCGCGCGAGAGCGCCGCGTAACGCGCCGACCCGACATCAGAACCTAAGGCACCGAAGGAACGGATGATTCCAAAAACCGTGCCCAGCAAACCCAGCAGTGGTGCAATCATCCCGATATCTGCCAGGTAAATTACGCGGTTATTCAAACTGGCGGCCACGCGTGTTCCCTCCGTCTCGGCGATTTCGCGTACCTGCTGCAAATCCGCGTGTGGATTCTTGGTTGTGAAATCGAGCATTTTTTGCACGACCCGCGCGATCGCTTCTCCATGCCGGTTCGAAACAGCCAGCAGTCCGAGATAATCGCGTTTACGCAGGAGCGCATCGGCAGTCGCCATGTAACCGCTCGAGACAACCGCTCCGCGCCGGATCGTCAGGAAGTAAACGACCACAAGCGCGACGAAAAAAATTGACAATAAAAACATCGGAATCATCACCGGACCCGCTTTGACAAGCGTCTCCAGCACCGTCTGCGAGTGCTGCGGCACCAGCGGCGGCGTGGGTTCCTGCGCGAGCAGAGGCGACGCGCTCCCCAGCGCGGCAAAGAGGACAACCAAAATCTTCATGCCAGAAATTTTGTAATGATATGCGGAGCGAAACATCGATGCAAATGGGTCTCGGGGCCAGCGTTGCGGATTAGAGGTACGTTTTCAGCAAATTGTTCATACATTCGCTTTGTTAGTTGCCTCCCCTTGGGCCGGTGAGGGTTGACTTCCTGCGAACTTGTCACCGGCGGTGGACGAGAAAAATGTGTGCGGGTTGAATTTCGGGATCGAGTGCAACGTAATTTTGCCGGCCGCGCCAGGTGTAGCGCGCATCGTTCAACAAATCGTGCAACTGATACTCATCGCTTCCCATCTCCCCAAATTCCTCAATTGGCACATGGACAAATGAATTTTGCTTGCGAAACGGGTCAAGATTCACCACCACGAGGACGATGTTGTCCCGCGCGGGGGTCATCTTGCCGTAGAACAAAATTGCGTCGTTATCGGCGGGATAGAAACGCAGGTTCGTGAACATCTGAAGAGCGCGGTTCTGCTTCCGGATTTGGTTTATGCGCGCGATCCAATCCTTGATGTTTCCGGGCGCATTCCAATCGCGCTCCTTGAATTGGTACTTCTCGGAATCGAGATACTCCTCACGACCCGGCAAAGCCTCGTTCTCGCACAGCTCGTATCCGCTGTAGATTCCGTAAAGCGGCGAAAGCGTTGCCGCCATAAGCACCCGAATCATGAACGCAGGGCGACCGCCCTCTTGAAGCGAATATGGCAGGATGTCGGGCGTATTCGGCCAGAGGTTAGGTCGAAAATATTCGCTCATTTCAGTCTGGGTAAGCTCGGTGAAATAGTCGATCAGCTCCTGCTTCGAATTTCGCCACGTGAAATAGGTGTAGCTCTGGTTAAACCCTGCTCTGGCCAGCGCTTTCATCATCTTTGGCCTGGTGAACGCTTCGGCGAGAAAAATCGCGTCCGGATATTTTTCGCGAACGCCTTCGATCAAATACTCCCAGAAGGCGACCGGCTTCGTATGCGGATTGTCCACGCGAAAGATCCGCACACCGCGCCCGGCCCAAAACAGCACGATGCTCTTCATCTCAGCCCAGAGCTCGCGCCAGTTTTCGCATCGAAAGTTTATCGGATAAATGTCTTCGTATTTTTTCGGCGGGTTCTCCGCGAATTTGATCGTGCCGTCCGGCCGTTTGTAGAACCACTCGGGATGTTCCTTGACGTACGGATGATCAGGCGAGCAATTAATCGCGAAATCGAGTGCGATTTCCATTCCGCGTTTGCGCACTTCCTTTTGCAGCCAATCAAAATCCTCGAGCGTGCCTAACGACGGTTCCACGGCATTGTGTCCGCCGGCCTGGCCGCCGATCGCCCATGGCACTCCCGGATCGCCTGGTTCGCAAGTGACCGCGTTATTCCGACCCTTGCGATTAGTCACACCGATAGGATGGATCGGCGGAAAATAAAGGACGTCGAACCCCATTGCTTTTGCGTCGTCCACGCGCGGCAGGCAATCCCGGAAGGTCGATCCGCGATCCCCGTGGCCCTCTGCCGAGCGCGGGAAAAATTCATACCACGCGCCGAACAACGCCACCGGGCGATCGACCACGACACGGGGAACCGGCTCATATTGCGTGGCATCCGCGCGATCCGGGTAGGTCGCCATTAGTACGTCCAGTTCACCTGACTGCGCGATGACGTAAATTTCTGAACTCGCGCCGGTGGCGATTTGCTCCGCAAATTCGCGCAGCCGCGCGGAATCAGCTCGGTTACGCGCACGATTCGCGGCCCCTTTCACAATTGCTGCGCCTTCCAACGCTTCGCTGCGCAGATCGGAAATCCCGCCCTCAAATTTCTTTGCGAATTCTTGCTGCCAGCTGCGGAACGTGTCGGTCCATGCTTCGACTGTGTATTCGTGAATGGCCTGATCGTAGAGGGTGCACACGCCGCGCCAGCGATCGTTATCAACAAACATCATCGGGGTTTCCCGCCACGCCCGCTTGCCAACAACACGCCACTTCAAAACCGCCGCAACAACGTCGTGGCCATCCTTGAAAATGTCGGCTTCGACTACCAGATCTTCGCCCACGATGCGCTTGATCGGCGCACGGCCGCAATCAATCAGCGGCAGCACGTTGTCGATTACCACCGATGGAAACGCCCGGGCCATGCGCCACCAATCAACCGAGATTCACATCGAACGAAAGGATAAATCCGATTGTTCGCCGATGCGGCGGCGACCTGGCTGCGCAACCGCGCAGCGTTCAGCTAAAAACCTGAGCTATTGCCGCGACTTGGTTACGCGGAGAAGTAAAACGCGCACTCGTACAAACCTGAGTTGCGCCTCACTTCACGGCGGACACGCGTCCCTAACACGGCTTCGAACATGTCCTGCTCGAACCGGCCCATGATCGGGTACTGCTCCAGCACATTGAGAAGCGGGGAATGACACTCAAGAATTTGCGGGCCGCCGTCTTTCTCGTTGGTGGTGAACGCAGCCATATAGCCTTCGCCATCGCGTACGTTCGCAAGCCATTTGGCGCGTTCCGCGACCGTCTCTCCTTTCGCCTTCGCTTTCAACGCCGCGGTCTTCTTTTTGAAAACGCTGTAAAGTAACTTCTCCGGCGCGTTCGGTCCGTAGATGTCCTCGGCTGCTTTCAATAAGTCCAGCGTGAACTGGTGACTGTCGGCATGAAAAAGATCATGCGTGCGGCGCGTAAGGCGATAGACCATCTCCGGTCTGCCCATTTTTTGTGGGCGACGCCAGGTATCCAGATACCCGTCGCGATGCAGCATGATGCAATGCTGTTTGATGCCCATATAGCTCATGCCCATTCTTTCCACGAGCTCGTTGACAGACATGCCCTTGGTGCGCTTGAGGGAGTTAATAATGTCAAGCCGTTGGGTGCGGCCAATTTCCGAAATTAAGCGTTGATTCATACAGCTGAAATGGTTGGAGTGGAACGAAAGTGCGGGACTTTACACGCCGCGATCTTTAATACGCAAGTGTAAAGTTTACACAATAGTCGAGCGTGAACGCGTCTTGTGCTGACCCGGCGCAAATAGCGGCTACAGGAAAGGCGAGATGCTTTTGTCAGGAATTCAGAGATTGCCCGGAATGGCAACCACTTACGAATAGAGATACTCGTCGTGGTACTCGCGCTGCGGCGCGAACTGCAGGTTCTCGTTCCCGGTCTCGGGGTACTCGAAGATTTTCCCTTCGTAATTCCGAATCACGATTTTTTCGTTGTCGTGATAGAGAATGTAACCGGGATTGATCGGCACTTTGCCGCCGCCGCCGGGCGCGTCGATGACGAATTGGGGCACAGCGTAACCAGTGGTGTGGCCGCGCAGCGCCTCAATAATCTCCAGGCCCTTGGCAACCGAGGTGCGCAGGTGTGAGGAGCCATTGATCAGGTCGCATTGGTAAACATAATAGGGACGGACGCGGCACATCAGCAGCTTATGGACGAGAGTCTTCATAGTCTCGACGTCATCATTGACGCCTGCGAGTAACACACTCTGGTTGCCCAGAGGAATGCCGGCGTTGGCGAGACGCTCCAGGGCGTGTTTCACCTCGATGGTGAGCTCCCGTGGATGATTCACGTGCACGCTCATCCAGAGCGGATGATATTTGGCCAGCATTGCGCACAACTCGGGCGTGATTCGTTGCGGAAGGAAAATCGGCACCCGCGTGCCGATGCGGAGAAATTCGATGTGCTTGATAGCGCGCAACCGCGACAAGAGCTTCTTGAGCCTGTCATCGCTGAAAATCAAAGCGTCTCCACCACTCAAAAGGACGTCGCGTACTTCGGTATGAGCTTCAAGATAACGGAATGCCTCTTCGAAATTGGTGTGGAATTCCTGTTCGCCAACTCCGCTAACCACTCGACTCCGGGTGCAATAGCGGCAGTAACTCGCACAACGATCCGTCACCAGGAATAGAACACGATCCGGATATCGATGTACTAAACCCGGCACCGGCATGTGTGAATCTTCGCCGCAGGGGTCGGCCATGTCATAAGGCGACGTCCAGGTTTCCTCGATTCGCGGGACGACCTGACGCCTGATCGGGTCATCCGGATTGTTTGCCGGCAGCAGGTTAAAAAAGTGTGGGGTAACCGCCAGCGCGAGTTTGTCGCCGGACAGCAAAACGCCGCTTCGTTCCTCGTCGCTCAGTTCCAGATGTTTCTCGAGTTGCGCGAGGGTGGTAACTCTGTTTTTGAGCTGCCATTTCCAATCGTTCCAGAGTTCCGGAACCGTGTCCGACCAATACCCGGGCGCGTGCGAAACGAAGTCTTTTCCGTCCCCATTCTCAGAGGCAAAAGTGTTCATTTTTATGGTGGACGGAAAAGTTAAGACCCTTAAATATCGTGTCAATGCAGGCACTTGGCCGTGCGCTACGCACGTGAATGAAACGGTTCGGTAAGCGCAATCTGACGGGCCGTCTTCAGTCGTTCAGCGCAGATTTGTTCGACCAATATTCTTTGCCACTTGCAACAAGAATGAGTCCTGTCCATGCCTCGCGAGTAACGACAACCCAACTGGTACCCCGTCGGTGTCGGCTATTGGGAGCGACACTTGCGGCAGGCGGCCTATCCCCGCAATGCTCGTCAGCGATAATGTGCGAGGATAATAGCCGCTCCCACTCGAACTGCGCCTGGGTGGATCGCCCTTGCGAGGAGCGAGCGCGGGCGTTGTCGGGAGGCACAGCAGATCATCCGGTCCGAGAAACTCGTGCAAACTTCGAAAATATTGTTCGCGTCGTTGCACCGCCTCCGCGACGCGTCGCCGGTCGAGTTGGTTCGTCAGTTGAAAACTCGCAACTATCTCGGGGCCAAACTCCGGCCTGGCGTTAGCGATCCACGCGCCCAGGCAACTCTCGATCTCCGCCCATTGGATCACACAAAAGCTGTCGACCCATGGCGCGAAGCCCTGTCCAGCATCAGCAACCAGCTCTTGCAGCGATGACTCCCGCACGGCGCCGCCGAATATTTCGCGTAGCCGCTGCAGCGGCTCCGATAAAGCTTCCTGAACGTCGGGGTCGGTAAGCGCGAAAGCCTCTCGGATCAAATGAATCGTCGTGGGTTTATTTGGAGACACCGGCGCGGCGGCCAAGAAAACGAGAGCCACTTTTGCCAGCACATCAGCGTTCTGCGCGAGGATGCCAACGGTGTCGAACGATGGCGCTAGCGGATTCACGCCAGCAACCGATACGAAGCCGTGCGACGGTCGAAAGCCCCAGATTCCGCAATTGCTCGTGGGAACGCGGGTAGAGCCGCCCGTATCCGTTCCAAACGCAAAATCCACCAACCCGCACGCAACGGCGGAAGCCGATCCGCTCGATGATCCACCCGGCACGCGATCGGGCGCGTGTGCATTGAGAGGCGTGCCGTAAAAGTGATTCTCACCCAGGAGACTGAAAGCCAACTCGTCCGAAATTGTTTTGCCGACGCAGCGGGCCCCCGCGCGTAAAAGTTGCTCTACACACACAGCGTGGACTACTGCGGCGGGATGGGAATCGCGCCACGTCGGATTACCGCAACCGGTTTTGAAACCCGCCACATCGATTGTGTCTTTAACAGCAAAGCGCAATCCATCCAGTGGGCCGCTATCGGTCGGCGACAGATCGAACGTCGTTACAAAGGCGCTACTTTGAGCAACGGTGATCGTGGAGCTGTTCATTCGCTGACTTTGACGCAACGTGAGCAATCCGCGATCACTCTTCAAGCAATGACGACTTCCAAGCTGTCGGAAAAGAAAATGACGGCTGGGAACCCGTCACTCCTTCGCGGCACCTATTTTCCGCCGAGCACGCTTAGCTCCCAGCGGTAGCCATCAGGATCATGGAACCACAGGCCCATGTTTTTCGAGCCCGGAGCTTCCGGGCCAATTTCGTTACCCGGATCTTCGATATCGACGCCGACGCTCTTCAAATGCGCGAACGCTTTTCGCAGCGTCGCCATGTCCGGTAGATGAAATGACATGTGATCAATTGTTTCCGGCGACGGCTTTCCTTTAAACAACGCGATCGTGACATTGTCATTTCCAACCGCGACGCCACTGCCGAATTCAAACTGTTTTTCCAAGCCCAGAGCATTCTCAAACCATTTCGCGCTCTTCTTCGGATCACGCACAGCTAATCCGAAGTGACCGATGACGCCGAGCGTGAACGGAACTTTCATCTGAATCGATAGACGTCGTGCCTAATCCGGTTCGGAACCCTTTCGAGAAATGAGCGGTTCCATAAAGTGTCGGTTAAAATCTTCCAGTGCGTCACAAGGTGTCGGTCCTAGACCGCTCGAGCCTGGTCGCAGCTTGGATCCAATAAAGGCCAGCCAGGTATCGTCGACCATTCCCATCCGCGGCCGCAATCGTGCCGCGGGACTTCGCGGATGGTTCTCGAGGAAAGTCTCGACGTCGATCTTTACCACGGCGGGAAGTTCTTCAATTGCAAGCGAGGTCACACTTAGGAAACGTGCGTAACCTGCACTTCGGACTTGATGACTCGGAAAAAGAGCGTCCACCGATCACTTCAAACAAAACGACGCGAGGACCCGTGCGCACTCCAAAGCTTCGCGAAGTAAAATTCGACGTCTTCCGTGAATTTTGCACGAAAGTGCTTTCGGAGTGCGATGCGTCCTCGCACCGCTTTGGGAGGGCCAGCGATTCCCCAATCAGACTATCACCACGCGATTAGCCGCGGCCCCAGAGCATGGCGACGGAAGTCGTTAGGCTACCGCCCATGTTGAACGTGAGAAACCGTTTCGCGTTCTCGATCTGGCGCGCGCCGGCTTGTTCGGTCAGCTGTTGATAGGCTTCGAACACCTGGCGAACGCCGGTCGCGCCGACTGGGTGACCGTCACCGATGAGACCGCCGCCTGCGTTCACTGGAATTTGGAACGGCGCTTTGGATTTTTCGGGACGCACCTGCGGCAGCGTTGTCGCCCCGCTTTTCACAAGGTCGACGCCCTTGCCCGGCTCGGCGAGGCCGAGAATTTCGTAGGCAACAATTTCTGTGATGGAAAAACAATCGTGAACATCAGCGCCGTGAAGATCGCGCGGCGTCAGGTTTGCCATTCGGAAAGCTTTCTCCGCGGCTTTGCGCGCGATCGAAAACGTTGGCGCATCTTTTTTGTCGAGCGGCAGATAATCAGTCGTGTGACCGTAGCCAAATAGCCGGACAGTTTTGTTTTTGTCGCGGCCGATTTTGTCCAGATATCTCCCGGAAACGAGGACAACTGACGCCGCGCCATCGGTGATCTGCGAGCAATCGGAAACTTTAAGCGGCGGCGCCACGTGCGGGTTCTTATCGGAAACCTGCGATGCGGAATCGAGAGTGAGATCTGCATCGCGCATTTGCGCGAGCGGATTCAGTTTTGCGTGGGCATAATTTTTCCACGCCACGAGTGCCAGATCCGCTTCGGTCGCGCCGTATTTCTCGATGTAAATCTGCGCAATGCGCCCGAATAACTTCGGGAACATAAAATCGCCGTACTCCGGCTTTTCATTGTGATAGTCGGCAGCCGCGCCGAGCACATCAGAACCGTCGAGCGCCGACATCGTTTTCTGCTGTTCGGCGCCGACGACCACCACCACGTCATGAAGCCCGCCGATGATCCATTCCGCGCCTAACAACACTGACAGCGCGCCAGACGCGCAGGCCGCTTCGGTGTGCATTGTGGGAATGCCGCGCAATTTCGGATCGATCTCAGGAATAAACGCACCGAGCTGCAATTGTTTTGTGAACTGGCCCGCGTTGAAATTGCCAACCGCGCCCGCCTGAATTTCACCGGGATCGATCTTCGCATCATCGATGGCTTTTTTACCGGCCTCTATAATGATGTGCCGGATCGTTTTACCTTCCTTCTTCAGATTGCGCTTAAAATCCGTGCGCCCGCCCCCGAGAATGTAAACTGACTCGCTCATGTTTTAGCTTAACCAATTTCCAAGCCACGTCATCCTGAGCGAAGTCGAAGGATCCCGCAGAAATCACTTTCCGTAGCGCAACGGGATTGAAAGCCTGGCCTCGCGGACTTGGTCCGCTGCGTTGCAGCCTCAACTCCACATCGTTCCACCCGAAATGACACTCGCCACTTTTATCCGCCAAAAGCATTCAAGTCCGTTATATCGCGCCCGATGATCAAGGTGTGAATGTCATGGGTCCCTTCGTACGTGAAGACGCTCTCTAGATTCATTAAGTGTCGGATCACGGAATGCTGATCGGTGATGCCCGCAGCGCCAAGAATGTCCCGTGCCTTGCGGGCACATTCGAGCGCCATCCAGACATTGTTGCGTTTCGCCATCGAGATCTGCGCAGGACGCGATGTGCCTGCCTCCATCAGGCGCGTAAGACGGAGCGCCAACAACTGCGCCTTGGTGATTTCCTGCGCCATCCAGACAAGTTTTTGTTGCACGAGTTGAAAGCTGCCAATTGGGCGGCCGAATTGTTCGCGGGATTTGGCGTAGGCTAGCGCTGTTTCGTAGCAATCAACCGCCGCGCCAATGACGCCCCACGCGATGCCCACGCGCGCATACGATAGGCATGATAACGGCGCAGTGAGCCCACGAGCGTTCGGAAGGCGATTCTCCGCAGGGATCCGACAATCTTCGAACCAACACTCCGACGTGCGTGACATTCGCAGGCTGAACTTCCCCTCGATATCGCGCGCGCGAAATCCGGGCGCATCCTTTTCGACGACGAATCCGCCCACATGGCCGTCGTCATCCTTCGCCCAAACAACTTTGACGTCCGCGATAGAAGCGTTGCCGATCCAACATTTGCTGCCGTTCAAAATGTAATCACCACCGTCGCGCTTGGCGCGAGTTTCCATCCCACCCGGATCTGAACCGTGTCCATGTTCCGTCAGCGCGAAGCAACCGACGCGCTCGCCCGACACCAATCCGGGCAACCATAGCGCGTGTTGCTCAGGCGAGCCGAATGAATGGATCGCCTGAATTGCGAGCGCGCCCTGCACCGACGCCAGCGAGCGGACGCCGGAGTCGGCGCGTTCCAGTTCCTGCATGATCAGGCCATACGCCGTGTAGCTTACTCCTGCGCATCCGTGCTCCTTAAGATACGGAGCGTAAAAGCGCAGCGCGCCCATGCGCGGAATCAGATGGTCCGGAAATTTGGCGGCACGATGGCAAGGAACGACTTCGGATAAGACTTCCGCGTGCACAAACTGCGCCGCTCGGTCGCGGATCGCGCACTCTTCATCCGTCAGAAGTTCTTCGATTTTGTAGTAGTCGAGCGAATTCATATCGTGCGACCTGGCTAATGCGCGCCAGTCTAGCGGTTGCGCTACGCGAATACAACGGCCGCGCGACCCGTTGGAAAATCCATCCAACGACCTTTACGAAGCCAAACGGCGGCGTGATTGTGCGCGCTGTGGCTTTCAAATTTCATCTTTCACTTTTGCGGAAGTTTGTTTGCGCGCTTGTGGCGGCGCCTCTGCTCTGCGTTCCGGCTGAAGACGCTGCTCATCACAAAAGCCCAGAGGCGAAGCCGTCCGGGGAAGCATTTGATGCTCATGCTGCGGACCGATTCGCAAAACTGGCGCTGGAGTGTGTGCATAAGGAATACCCGAACAAGATCAGTCACGTTCTAAACAGCGACGCCGATGTCGCGCCGCCATGCAAACTGACACCCGCGTTTTGCGGCTGCTACGATTGGCACTCGTCAGTGCACGGACATTGGCTGCTAGTGCGGCTATTGCGCACGTTTCCAGAGGCGCCATTCGCAAAAGCCGCGCGCGATGCTTTGAAAGAAAGTCTCACCGCTGAGAATCTGAAGACTGAAGCGGCATATCTACGGGGAGAAGGCCGCGCGAGTTTCGAACGGCCTTACGGATTGGCGTGGCTGTTGCAACTATGTGCCGAGCTGCGCGAATGGAACGGTCCGGAGGCGCGAGAAATGTTGGCAAACCTGAAGCCCCTCGAGGATGCAGCGGTCGAGCGATTGACCACGTGGCTACCGAAACTCTCGCACCCAATACGCATCGGTGAGCACAATCAAACCGCGTTTGCGCTTGGAGTGATTCTCGATTGTGCGCGGGTCAATGACGCACGCCTCGGTAAACTGGCCGCTGATTCAGCACGGAAATTTTATCTAGCGGACAAGAATTGTCCGCTCGCGTACGAACCGTCGGGAGAAGATTTTCTTTCGCCCTGCCTCGGCGAAGCCGACGTGATGCGTCGCGTCGTGCCGCAAGCTGACTTCGCGAAATGGCTCACGCAATTTCTGCCCCAAATTCCGAGAACGGCGACAGCGGATTGGTTGCCGGTGGCGATTTCACCCGATCCGAGCGATCCAAAGCTGGCGCATCTCGACGGATTAAATTTGAGTCGAGCGTGGATGCTGGAAGGCATTCTCTCTTCCCTTCCTGCTGATGATCCGCGCCGTCCAGCGCTGGCGAGCGCAGCAGAAGCGCATCGGCGCGCCGGGCTCGCAGCAGTGACTGGCGAACATTACGAAGGCGGCCATTGGCTCGGCAGCTTCGCAGTTTATCTCACGACGCAGCGCGGTATTCAGAAATGATGCGCGGCCGTTTTCGCTACGGCACGCACGAGGATTTACCGCTCGGCGACCGTTTGTTCTGATTCTCGGCGAGGCGCTCCTCCCGAGGGATTCCAGGCGCGTCGCTGCCAGAAGTCTTCCAAGTCGCTCCGGCTGCCTCGAAAAACGTTGAGTTCTGCTTTTCTAATATTGGCAATACTTACGGGGTAAGCAGAACGCGGCAGGCGGCATTTACCGTCACCGCAGTATTGCCAGAGAGCCCAGTAACTCCACGGCGCCGTTGCACGCGGTTCCTTGGAGTAATTTGCGACCCATAGCCAGCAATTGGTAAGAGTTTTTCTCTGTGCAGGAGTTACTCGTGCGCTATTCAAAACCTGCGCGAGATGGTATTCGCCCGAATAAATACCGGGATATACACCGGTGCGTGAGCGAATCCGTTCGACAAACGCGACTGCTTGATCGGCACGCATCGTTCCCCCGGGATAGTGACCATTCTTTTCGAAATCGAGTACCAGCAGGACACCTGCGCTCGGTCGCACCGCGGGATTGGCTTGTGCCCAGGAACTGGAGACAACGCTGAGGAAATGATCAGCCTGCCGAATTGGATCACTTCCGTTAGCGTAGTGATACGCTCCCCAGAGCAGTCCCGCTTGGAGCGCCCCCATTTGCCTGTCCAAATACTTTGGGTCGCGAACGAAGGACGGGTACGTCGCTTCGTGAATTACCCCCACAATGCCTTGACGTTTCATTGTGGTGAAATCGGGACGCATCATGTCGTAGTGGGAAAGATTCACTACGTTCGTGGCTGAGAAGGCGCCCGCCGGAATCAAAAACAGCAAAGCAGCGCTGCGAAACATCGACGATTTCATGAGAGCCCAAACCGCGGCGAACATATCGGACAGATGTAATTGGTTTTCAAGTGCGGCTTGTATTTGCACCAGAATTTTTTCGCAAACGCCCGAACTCAACCGCCCGCTATCGTCGCGTCCACGTCGGACACATTATTCACGTTTCGGAAAAGTCGCCTCTCCTGTTCCGTCACAGATAACTCCAGCAGTTTTCCGGACGTTACCAGGTGATGAACGACGTTTTGCAATGAAAAATCGGAGCCCGCGAGCGCGGTGCGAAAATCAATCTCTGCTTCGCGCGGATATACGGCCGCCAGTGGCTCGGCACGAGTGTCGATCTTCGCGACAACACCGCGGCCGGGCTCGGTGGCATCGCAAATCGAGCGAAGATAATTTTCCGTCATGAAGGGCATATCGATCGCGAGCGCAAGAAGATGGTCGGTATGAATTTTCGCCAGCGAAGCGGCAATCCCGCTGAGCGGTCCGCATGACGGCGGAATGTCCGCGATGAACTGCACGTCGCCAGGCCGCCATGATGGTTCCGTTCTTGCCGAAAGAAGAATTTCTGCCGGTCGCAGTTTGCGCAGTGTTTCGAGCTGAACTTGCCAGAGCGGTTTTCCGCGAAAAATGAATGTCGCTTTGTCTGTGCCCATGCGGCGCGATTCGCCGCCCGCAAGCAGTACCGCACTAAGGTCATTCCGAACGGAGCGAAGCGGAGTCGAGGCTGCAACGGAGCGGACGGAGTCCGCGAGGCCAGGCTTTCCATCCCGCGGCATCACCTCAAACTAACTTTACGGGATCCGTCGACTTCGCTGGGGATGACAATTTCATCGAGTACAATTTCCCATCTGTCAGAATCTTTGCCCGTAGACCACCGCGACCTTTCAGGAATTCCTGCGCACCCGGAGCGAATGCGCCGTCCATCCAGTAGCACGGCCGGCATTCCTCCATTCCGAGAAAACGAACACCTTGCACCTCGAACTCCTGTCCAATCAACTCGTTTAGATCAATCCCGCGTGTGATCACGTTGCGTCGTGCCAGAGAAGGCGAACAGGCCTGAATTTCCATCGCACTGCAAAGTTCATCGAAAACTTCCAGCGAAAAGAAAGCGATCTGACCTTTGTAATCGTCCTTGAAGTCGAAGTATCGATCACCGCAAATACCGCGCCCCGCTACACATTCTATTTCGGACGTTTCAATCATCGGATGCGTGTCCGGTTCGCGTCCGTGATGGCCAACAAAATTGTGTCCCGGGGAAACGAACAGGTGACAAATTTCCATCGCAGCCATGCTACCATTGAGGCGCCTCAATTCACATGAAAGAAAGCGGCATCGGATCACAGAAGATCATCCGGCGAAAACGCGACGGTGAACTCGAGTACTTGCCCGACGAGCTGACGATCGAGGAGCCGCTGGAAATCCGCGTCGGACGCAAGCCCATCGCCACTACGATGCGCACGCCTGGTCACGATGAAGAACTCGCAGCCGGGTTCTTACTTTCGGAGGGAATCGTGCGCAGTCGCGATCAGGTCGCGAGCATTTCAGTGACCGGCGACAACAGAGTCGGTGTGGGGCTTACAGCCGGCGTGAAATTAAAACTGAATTCGACGAAACGTTTCGGAACGATCTCCAGTAGTTGTGGTCTGTGCGGTAAAACAAGCATTGACGCGATCCGGCAAAATTTCCCTGCGATACCATCGACTGATATCCGGATTGATATTGAAACGCTGCTCTCGCTTCCCGAGACATTGCGCAACGCGCAAAGCGATTTCGCGCGCACAGGCGGAATTCATGCCGCCGGAATTTTCGGCGTGGACAGCAAATTGAAAATTGCGCGCGAGGATATCGGGCGCCACAACGCAGTGGATAAGGCGATCGGACGCGCTTTTCTCGACGAGCTGCTGCCATTGGAGAGGCATCTTCTTCTAGTCAGTGGCCGCGCGTCGTTTGAGATCATACAAAAGGCACTCGCCGCCGGAATTCCGATCGTGGCCGCTGTGTCAGCGCCTTCAAGTCTTGCGGTCGAGCTCGCGCGTGACAGCAACCAGACGCTTATAGGTTTTTTGCGCCCGCCCTCCTTCAACATTTACACGCACATCGAGCGCGTGATTTTGTAGTTCAGGAATGCTTGTCAGACGAGACAGACTGGAAGTCTATGTTACTTCTGCGAGGCAAAAACCGATTCGGGATCCCGCCCGGAAATTTTTCCCACCGCAACCCAACCGAAGCGGCTAACGAGAGCGCCCAATAAAAATGAAATCGCCGCTAACGGGATCGCCCCAAAGAATCGCAGCACAAGCGGAAGCGGGCCGGTAAATACTTCGCCGATCCGAATGAGCCAGCCGGAACCATGCTCGTGTATGGCCCGATCGGCGACTCCATGCTTGTCGATCGTCAGCCAAATTAAGAGAACGGTTTCGATCGCGGCCGCAAATAAGCCGATCGCGTTGAGCGGCGCGATTCGGTGACCGAGCAATTCCAGCAGTGCAGCAGCGGACCCCAATCCCGCTGTTCCGAAATGAATCGGCAGCAGCCTGTGATGCAAGAACCAGGCCGGTATCGCCGTCGCACCGATCAGCACACCGGTATACGTCGCCAACAACATTCCAAAGATCGCCGATCCAAACATCAAAATTCCTGCGGCGACGCCGAGAATTTGATCAATTGCGCCATGGAATAGGTGGAATGTCTGAAGCTCCAGCGCGATCAAACCTGGAGCAACACACATTCCAAAGGCCGCCAGGATCCATGCACCCATCGACATGGCCGATTGCGGTTTGAATACTCGCAGCATGTTAAGGAACAAATGCGGTCTGCCTAAATCCAAAATCAGCAGAATCGGCGAGAGCACCGATGCAATCGCAGCGACCCACATTGCCGTGCGCGCAACATCAAAATGGTGAAACAGCAGCGCGCCAAGCGCGATCACTGGTGACATTCCGCCAAGGCCACCTACGAAGAAGTAGATTGGAATTTCCCACGTCCACACCGGCGGCCTAACAACTGGCTGACCATAGTAACCCGGCTTCCGCGGTATCGGGCCGCCGGCGACGTCCACACCGCCGCCAGTGACAACGCCTCGTTGCCACGCGTCATCGCGCAACTTTTCCAGACGTGATTCGTTCATAGAAGTTGGGGAGCGCACGCTTGCAGCGTGCTTGTCGCCGCATTCTGCGGCGACGAACTTGGACTGAGGCGGCGTTTATTCGGGGCTGCACTAATTGTGCTCGATCGCTTCGGGGAAGTTCGTGAAGGCAGCATGCCTTCACCAGCACGCAGAATGCGTGCGCTCCTCAGAGTTGTCGACCGCCTCATAAAAATGCAAATGCGCATAGAGTGACGACGATTGCACCGATGGCAGTAGCAAATGCCGCTGTCCACGCGGCCTTCAGATGAATTGTCGGAATCTGTGGCTTTGGCGGAAGGCCGTATGCTTCGGGCTCGCCGAGAATCAGGAAAAACGCGTGAGTGCCGCGCACGGACGTTTCGGTGGGATCGTAAATTTGCGCGTCGGCGTAACCGTGTTCTCGCAGTTGCTGCATACGTTGCGTCGCGCGTGCGCGCAAATCATCGAGCCGCCCGAACACGATCGATTCAGTCGGACAAACTTTCGCACACGCCGGTGTGAGGCCGCTCTTCTGTCGGTCGTAGCAGAAGGTGCATTTGAATGCGCCGCCGGCGTCGGGAAAAGGTTGTGGGCGCCGGTCAATCACGCCAAAAGGGCACGAGACGACGCAATACCCGCAGCCATTGCAAACGTCGTTCTGTACAAGCACCGAGCCGACTTCGGTGCGAACGATTGCCCCGGTGGGACAAGCTTCAAGACAACCGGCTTCCTCACAGTGCTTGCACACATCGGAGAGAAAGATCCAGCGAAACGGATCTTCCGCCTTTGCCGAGGCTCCAGCGGACAGGCCTCCGTCGCCACCCACTAACGAATGCGAGCCGACGATCTGGCCTCCTTTTTGCCGGTCTTGCTCAACAAACATCACGTGACGCCACGTGGACGCGCCGAGGTGACCGGTGTTGTCGTAGGAATTCCCCGACCAAACAAAGCCGTCATCAGGCACATGGTTCCATTCTTTGCACGCGACTTCGCAAGCCTTGCAGCCGATGCACACAGTCGGATCGGTGAAGAAGCCAACCTCGACGTGGTCGCGCACGTACGTATGCCGGCGCTGATTCGTGCTGTGTGTCCCTTCACCGATCATGGCATCATTGGAGTAGCATTCACTCTTTTCCTTCCGTCGCGTGACCGCCGCCGCTTCTGCCGCCCCTGAACGACGTTTCTTCGGGATGCAAAATCACTGGGCCGGCTTGCGGGGCATACTTATTGAGGAATTCTGCGAACGCGGGTCCACGCGGCAGACGTCCAGGCACGATGTTGCAGGTAAGCGCCTTGGCTTCCATGATCGTCACATTGGGTTCGCCGGAAATCGTAAGGAGATCGTTCGCCGCGCTGCCATGGACCAACCCGGATGTCCCGAAGTGATATGGCACCGCGACCTGGTGCAGCGTCTTTCCGTTTAGCTGCAACGGCCGAATCCGCCGACTAACAAGCGCACGCGCTTCAATCGCCGCGCGCAGACTGACGATGCAAATGTAATCGGCGTTCTTAATCTTAAGCTCGCGCGCGAGCTCAGGCGAGATCTCAGCAAACATCTCCGGCTGCAATTCCGAGAGATGACTCAGGAAACGCGACATGCCACCGGCCGTGTGGTGTTCAGTCAAACGGTAGGTCGTCAGAACGTAGGGAAATCGTGGGTCACCCGGCGGCGCGAACCGATTTTCCTGACGCGCAAACCAGCGCTCCGCTGGATTGGTGTTGCGCGAATAAAGTTCATTCGAGACCGGCGATTCGAGCGGCTCGTAATGAGTCGGGAACGGTCCGTCATTCAAACCTTTTGGTACGTAAATCCAGCCCAAACCGTCCTCATGCAGAATGAACGGCGCATCGCCAGGAATTGCGTCGAGGCCTTCTGCTTCTACGCCCGGTTCGTAGTCGGGAGATTTTCCTTTCACAAATCCAGGCACGTCGATGCCGGTCCATTTTTCCGAGTCCCACCACACCAGTTTTTTCCGTTCGCTCCAAGGACGACCATCCGGCCGCGCACTAGCACGGTTATAGATGATGCGGCGATCGCTGGGCCACGCGAAGCCCCAGCCGTGACCAAGGTAATCTTTAGATTTCCGCGAGTTGGCCTTGTTTACGCCGTCGCGGCCAAGAACACCGGAGTATATCCAGCAGCCGCACGCGGTCGAACCGTCGGCTTTCAATTCACCAAAGCCATTTATCTGAGGACCATGATGAGGCCTTCCATCGCGATCGAGACCAAAAACGATGCCGTCAGTGTGAGACTGAAGATCGGTGTGCCAGCCGTTGATTTCCGCGAGCACGGCTTCCATTTGCGGATCGCCCAGGTGATCCTCCGGATACCACCAATCCAACGCGCGTAATGGCTCATCGAGCGGATCGTTGGAAGCCCTAGCGTTCGCGATCAAACGCAAGGCAAGCTGATGCATGAACCACGCATCGGACCGACAATCGCCCGGCGGATCGATTGCCTTTTGGCGCCATTGTAGAAGTCGCTGCGTGTTAGTAAACGCGCCTTCCTTTTCAGCATGACCGGCCGCGGGGAAGAAGAAAACTTCAGTCTCGATCTCCTCGGTCTTCAGTTCACCGCGCTCGATCTCCGGTGATTCGCGCCAGAAATTTGCCGATTCAACCTCCACCATGTCGCGCACCACGAGCCATTTTAATTTCGACAGCGCTTTTCGCTGGAGCCGCGAATTGGGCGCGCCGACTGCCGGGTTCTGGCCCATCAAAAACATCCCCTCCATTTTTCCGTCCAGCATGTCGTAGAGGTACTCAAAGAAGGAGTGGTTACCGGTAAGCTTGGGAAGCCAACCGTAGCCGAAGTCGTTTTGCGCGGTTGCGCGCTTTCCGTAGTAAGCCTTAAGCGTGCTCACCATGTATTCGGGGTAATGCGCCCAGAGTCCGGTCTTCTTGGTGTATTTGTCGAAATACTGCTGAAGCGTCTCATCACCTTTGCGCGGCATAGACAGATAGCCGGGGAGAATGTCGTAAAGAGTTGGAATATCCGTTGACCCTTGAATTGAAGCGTGGCCGCGCAATGCAAGAATTCCCCCGCCGGGCCGGCCGATGTTACCCAGCAGCAATTGCAAAATCGCCGCGGCGCGAATGATCTGCACACCCTTCGAATGCTGCGTCCAACCTACGGCATAACAAACCGCGGCGGTCCGCTCCGGCCCTGATGCGGCAGCGAGGGCATGCGCGACCTTGTGAAAAAGATCAGGCGGAATACCGCAGACTTTCTCCACCATCTCCGGCGTGTAGCGAGAGAAATGCCGTTTTAATTTTTGAAAGACACATTGCGGGTCTTGCAACGTGAGATCGCGCTGCGGGCGACTCAGATCGCCGCCTTTGTAAAGCCAGCTGTTGCCTTCGTAAGCGCGCTTCTCCGGATTCCACCCCGAGAAGTACCCGTCCCCGTTGTCCTCAGGATCGCGATATTCGTCGGACAGAATGCATGAGGCGTTCGTGTAATGGACGACGTACTCGCGAAAGTACAGCTCGTACTCAATCAAGTGATTGATGAGTCCGCCGAGAAAAACAATGTCTGTGCCGGCGCGGATCGGCACCCAAATGTCGGCCAGCGCGCTCGTGCGCGAGAAACGTGGATCGACATGGATGATCGTGGCGCCCTGCTCCTTCGCTTTCATCACCCAGCGAAAACCGACCGGGTGCGCTTCGGCCATCGAGGAACCTTCGATCAGAATGCAATCTGCATTCGCCAAGTCTTGCTGCGCGGTCGTAGCTCCGCCCCGGCCGAAGGAGGTGCCCAGACCGGGCACCGTGCTGCTATGTCATATACGGGCCTGGTTGGACACACAGACCATGCCCAGGCCTCCGGTGAAAAGTTTTTTGATGAGATAATTTTCTTCGTTATCCAGTGTCGCGCCGCCGAGATGACATACCGCGGTCGTGTGATTGATAGAAACGCCGTCTTGCTCGTGCACAAACGTGCGCTTGCGCGATTCCCAAACACGCTCGGCAACCATGTCCATCGCACGCTCGAGTGGAATCTCCGTCCACTCCTTCGATCGCGGCGCGCGATATTTCATTTTCGTTTCGCGCCGCGAATGCGTTAGCAATTGGTATGACGCAGCACCCTTCGGGCAGAGATTCCCCTGGCTAATTGGCGATTCCGGGTCGCCTTCGATTGAAACGAGTTTGCCGTCCTTGTGGAAAATCAATTGACCGCATCCGACCCCGCAATACGGACAAATCGAGCGCGCTACCTCAGCATCATCAATACGCGCATGCATTGCGCGCGTCTTCTCCGACATCGCCTCGAGACCAGTGCCATCTTTGCGTTCGAGGATCTGGTGAACAACCGGCCATTTCGAGAGCCAGGCGAACATACTGAGCATCTCACCACATTTTGGCGCAGTAGACAACCCTGGGCTCAAGAAAATAGTCCGGTATATTCAGCCGCTTTGACCCAGTTGGCGCGCGAATTTGAAACCCGCCAGCGGATTCGTCTCGCGACCGACATTTTTTGCAAGCGCCAGCACCTGAAAAGCGCGGCCCAGCATTTCGGGATGGAGCAGCGTTTGCAATTCGCGCTTGGCCTTGCGCGAATCAGGTAAGGGCGATTGACCCCAATCGCCCGCGGGCGGTTCAGGTGAACCGCCCCTACCAAACTGGGAGATGATTCCCGTCAGAAAATGATGTTGATCGGTAAATCCGGCGATGCGCAACCCGTTTGCCTGCGCACGCTCGACAATGCTTCTCCAATGCACAGACATCGTGATGTCCGCGTCCCCAATTTGTTCAAATGGTGAATCCAAGTTTCGATGTCGTGCACGGACTTCAACGGTTCTCTTGAACTCGTCGTCCAAAAACCCGTAATCGATCGTAATCACATAACCACGCTGCAGGTTTGCCGTGATTTGCTCGATGGACTCGAGCGCAGCTTGATTGAACATCGTTTTATCAACAGGCCGCTCGACGAATACAAATTTGTCGCCGTCGAGAGCGACCAATTTCTCCATCCCGCCGCGAATCAAGCGCACGGGCATTGCGTCCAGCAGTTCGTTAGAAAAATGGACGCCCGTGAATGGCTCCGGCGAGTCTGGCCACTTGACCTTATCGCCAAACGGCTCAAGCCTCCGGCGTTGTTGCTGTTCCAAAATTGGAAATGGCTCGATTATCCGGTAGTGCAACGCGTCGAAGAATTCCGGCAAGCGGTTTTGCACGAACTCGAGAACATCTAGCGCGAACTGCCCATCGTGCGCCCCCTGCTCGACAATGACGAAATCATTCACCTTGCCGAGGCGCTCCCAGATTTCGGAGAACTGCGAGGCCAACAATTGTCCAAAGAGCGGCCCCACGCTCACGTTCGTGAAATAATCTCCTTCGCGGCCTATCGCGCAGCGGCCTGACGAATAGTAACCGTGCTCCGGATGATAGAGGGCCTGCTGCATGAACCAGGCGAACGATTGCGGACCTTGGGCGCGGATCGTTTCACGGATTGATTCAACCAGCGGCGTGTTCAATTAAAGAACGTCGATCCCGCAACGATCAACGTCCAATTCCTCTATTTGCAATATTCAACTTGCGCTCCTGCCTGGAAACTGAACGTTGAGCGTTGGGCGTTTGGCGCCTACCTTCGCTACAGAGTCGTTTGCCTGCTTGAAACCGAGCAAAACATACCTCAGACCGCCGCCGGGCTATCGCTTTCGGCGGCCGTGGTATTTGAGGCCATTGTTTTATATCCCCGTCGCGATCCTGGCGGTGATGGCGCTGTTTATAACAGTTTTCTTTTCCAGCGTCGTCTTCGATCTACAAGCGCAGGCCAACTCTTTCGACTTGAGCAAGCTCGATCAAATGGAATCGGCCAGTGTAATTCTCGATCGCAACGGGAAGATCTTTGGCCAAATCTACGTCGAGAACCGCGAGACAGTGGCTTACGAGAAGTTGGCACCGGATCTTATCAACGCCGTGATTGCAGTCGAGGACGCAAAATTTTACGAGCATCACGGCTACGATCTGCTGGGGATCATTCGTGCCGCGCTCAAAAATCTGACGGCCGGCCATGTCCGCCAGGGCGGCAGCACCATCACGCAACAATTGGCGCGCAACAGTTTCTCGCTCAAAGAAAGAACATACCGTCGGAAGCTGCTGGAGATTTTTCTCGCCAAGCGCATCGAAGACAATTTCAGCAAACAGAAAATCCTCGAATCGTATCTGAACCGGATTTATTTCGGCGGCGGCATGTACGGAGCCGAAGCTGCCGCGCGCGGGTACTTTGGCAAGTCTGCGCGCGATATGACCCTGGCGGAGTGCGCCACACTGGCAGGTCTAATCAAAAGTCCAAACAGACTTTCCCCGTGGTCTGAACGGACCAACTCACGCGAAACACGCGACTTCGCCCTCGATCGAATGCGCGACAATGGATTCATCACCCATGAACAATGCGCTGCTGCGCGCGCCGAAAAGATCGCGGTCGGGAGCCGGCAAAACGCTCAAGGCCAGACTTATGCCGTCGATTACATCCGGCAGCAAGTTATCGCAGCAGTGGGATGGGATCGCGCGATCAACGAAGGCTATCGCATTCACACCACGATTGACGTCGATCTTCAGCGCGTGGCCGAGGATTCCCTGAAGGCACACTTGGCGCAAGTCGAGAAACATCCCGATTACAATCATCAGACGTACGCCGATTACGCAGCGTCGTTTCGTAAAGCCAAATCAAGCGGCAAAATGGCTGAGCAACCCGCGCCCGAATACTTGCAAGGCGCGGTTATCGGTCTGGATAACGCCAGCGGCGACATTCTGGTGCTGGTGGGCGGACGCGATTTCGAGCACAACCAGTTTAATCGCGCGTTGCAGGCTCGGCGGCCTGCGGGCACGGCAGTGTTACCGTTTATTTACGCGACGGCTTTCGAACGAGGAATGTATCCGGGGTCGGTAGTTGAAGATTCGCCACTGGATAATCGCGCGGTGATGATCGGGGGCACGACGGGAATTCTCGGGGAATGGGGACCCGAGGATGCCGACAACCAGTATGAAGGTCGAATGACCGCCAGGCAGGCGCTCGTGAAATCCAAGAATGGCGCAACGGTCCGCATCGGGATGGATGCGGGAATCGAGGCGGTGTTACAGCTTTGTTCTTCGGCGGGTATTCGTTCTCAGCTTCGCCCTTATCCGGCAACATTTCTCGGCAGCAGCGAAGTTACGCTGGCCGAGCTCGCGATGGGATACACGATTTTTCCGAATGGCGGCTGGCGACCGAGCACGCCGCATATTTTGGAGCGCATCGAGGAAAAAGATGGAACGCTGGTGTGGAATGGGAAGCAGCAAAGCATCCGGAAGATCGTGACGAAACCCGAGACCGCGTACGAAGTGCATTCGTGCCTCGTAGATGCTCTTCAATCGGGCACAGGAAAAACCGCGTACACACAGTTTGGGCTAAAGAAATTCCCGGCTGCCGGAAAAACCGGGACCGCCTACGATTTCACGGACGCGCTCTTTGCGGGATACGATTCGAGCTTTACCTGCGCCGTCTGGGCCGGCTTTGACAAGCCGCAAAAAATTTATCGCGGGGCGTTCGGGCGAGAGCTGGCGCTGCCAATATGGGCCGATATCATGAATGCCGCTGCTCAGAGCTATCCGCCAAGAGAAATTAAGCAGCCGTCGAGTCTGAAGCAGATCGAGATTTGTTCGCGGTCCGGACAACTGGCGACGGACAAGTGTTACGACGCAGTGAAATCAGCCAACGGCGATACAGTGCAACGCCGCACCACTTACATGGAGATTGCGACACAGGCCCAGGCGCCTACCGAGCTCTGCAACATTCACGGTGAACCGCGGGCCCGCCTCGCACGCGAATTTGGTACCAGCGAGTTGCCTCACGCTGAGCTGGCTGTGAACCTGAGAGAAGTCATGCCGGTCGCCATAAAAAGTCCCACGCTCATAGCTGACGACGACCCGTATGATTCGATCAAGCCAACAGTCATACCGGACCCAACGCCACAGCCGGCTACAGAAACCGCTGAAGCTCAGAAGACCGACACCGCAACCGGCGCGAATGAGGTGAAGGCCGCAAGTAACAACGCGAGCCTAACGACACAATCTGCTCCAGAGATTCGAAAGGCCGTCCCAGTCCAAACGATTCCGAAAGCGATCCCGGTCCAACCGCGCGAACGGCAACCATCAGAGATTCGGCGTGCGATACCAGTGAAACCGCTCGATCAAGAAGACACGGAACGCACGCTATTGCGATCGGCAGCGCAGTCGCCGGGCGACATCCACGAGTAGGCCGACATTGTTAATCGGGCTGTCATGTCGAGCGAAGTCGAGACATCCCGCGAAAGCACCCCAGCGGTACGCCACGGGATTGAAAGCCTGGCCTCGCGGACTTCGTCCGCTACGTTGCAGCCTCGACTGCGCTCGGAATGACGGTTACGAGATGATGATAACTGGGTAAGTGATGATATTGCATCCCGCAGAGAACTTTCGGCTAACTGTTCTCAATCCCGGAGGACGCGATCCCGAACAGCAATTTCAAAGCGTGCCTGCTCCGGATGAAGGTGCACATCCGCCGATCAATTTTCATGCTTTCGCCGCGTGTACATTTGGCGCGTTTCATCGTGATACGCGCCGCGCGGCCGGCGAAAAGACACCTGTGCTCCTGCTTTTACGCAGTGATTTTCGCGCGTCAGAGCGCGCATTAATTGAATTAAAAAAAGACGGTCGCACAGTCGCACTCTCCCTGAAAGAAACCGGGCTTCATCAGATCGCGCAGCAGTTGCGCGAACCGGGGAAATTATCGCGCTTCATAAAAATTGTGACGCAAGCCGATACTTGTGTCGCTACGACGCCCGAGGCCGCGGAAATTTATCAGCGCGTCCGCTCCAAACACGGTCCCGCGACAGTGGCGTTTATCCCAACCCCCTACCCCATCGAGGATCAACGATGGGATTTTTCTGTGCCGCGCAACGAACATTCCGGTATTTTCGTTGGCACACGCGAATGGGACGTGCCATCGCGCAATCATTTCGCCGCGCTCTTGGTCGCACGGGAGTTGTGCAAAACTACAGGCGAACCGGTAACCGTCGTTAACCTCGACGGCTACAAAGGGCGGCGATTGTTAGGCGAACTCAATTTTCCCGAAGGAAAACTCCGGCTAATCGAGAAATGGAAGGCTTACCCGGACTATCTCCGTGATGTGGCGCGGCATAAGATCGCGTTGCAACTCGACCGGAGCCATGTGCCGGGGCAGGTTGCAGGGGACGCTCTGCTCTGCCGAATCCCGTGCGTGGGAGGCGATGGCACAATCGAACGAATTGCGTTTTCCAAAACATGTGGCGAAGCCCGAACGATTAACGAAGTCGCTTCAATGGCGCTGGATCTATTGAAGAATCCCGACTTACGCCAGGCAGTTGTCGCCGAATCGCAGGAACGCGCACGAGAACGGCTCTCATTTGAGGCGGTGCGCAGAGAATTGGCAAAGTTCTTTGCTAACTTCCAAGGTACGTCGGCTTTGGGTCCGTAGAAAACTGTGCGTGGCGTTGTAGCGAATCGACGGGGGTTCGCCGCGGCGGAACACCCTACAGCAAATCAAAAAATGATCTCGAAGAGCTTAATGCCGTTCCATTTTCCAGGGTGATTCGGATCGAATGACGTGCTGTCCACCCATGTTCCGTAACGGGCCGGTGCCCACGGATTGAGCATCTGTAGCGGATTGCGGCCGGCCCCAAACGCACGGGGGACGACTCCTTCAACCGCAGGCCGTTCCAAGAGCGGTGGCGGCGTCTCCATCGCGCGCACCGGTTTTTGCCGACCGATTGGTGCTCTGAATTCTTGCGCGGAAGCAGCCGTCACCAGCGCGGCCAGGACTGCGATCATCAATGTCTTCATGTTTCCCTTTCGTTCGAGGCGTGCAAATGTTGCCCATAACCACGCCTGCACACAACATATCTTTCGATGGATTCTCTTGAAAAGGCTGCACGCGTCCTGGATTTAGAAATTTTTGAACTCCAGCGGCTCCGAAACCGGCTGGATGAAAATTTCTCCAGCGCGGTCGAGTTGATCAAAGAAACGGTCGATGCGCGAGGCAAAGTGGTCGTCGTGGGCGTGGGCAAATCGGGGCATATCGGCGCGAAGATCGCGTCTACGCTCACCAGCACCGGCTCGCCCGCCGTGGTGCTAGATTCGTCCAACGCGCTTCATGGCGACTTGGGCATGATCGCCGACGGCGATGTGGTGCTCGCCTTAAGCGCGAGTGGCGAGACCGAAGAAATGCTCCGGATTTTGCCTGCCATCACGCGATTCCAAGTGAGGATCATCACCATGTGCGGCGATCCAAAATCAACGCTGGCGCAAAACGCGCATATTTGTCTCGATGTAAACGTCGAACAGGAAGCTTGTCCGCTGAACCTGGCGCCGACGTCGAGCACGACAGTGATGCTGGCGTTGGGCGACGCGTTGGCGATGGTGCTCTTGGAGACACGCGGGTTTAACAAGGAAGATTTCGCCAAATTTCATCCCGGCGGCATGATTGGCCGCAGCATGTTGATGCGCGTACATCAAGTCATGCGACCCCGCGAAGCGATGGCGATTGTCGCCACCGACACACCGATACGCGACGTGCTCAGGGCGATGACCCATGTGCGCGCTGGCGCTGCCGTGGTGACCGGCGAGGAGAACCAACTCCTGGGCATCTTCACCCACGGAGATTTCGTGCGCCATTTTCAATCTGACTCGCGAATTGGCGAACGACTCGTGGCAGACTTGATGACGCTGAATCCAGTCACGGTGCACAAAGAAAAACTCGCGGTGGAAGTTCTGAACCTGTTGGAGCGCCATCGCATCGACGATCTGGTCGTGATTGATGACGACAACGTGCCAGTGGGCATTGTCGATTCGCAGGATTTGACGCGGCTGAAATTGCTCTAATTCACGCTGTCATTCCGAGCGAAGTCGAGGAAACCCGTTGCGTTACTTCAAGCTTTCGCCGCGGGCTCCTTCGACTTCGCTTCGCCACGCTCAGGATGACGTAATGGCCAAAAGTTGCGATCTCACCAACCGCGTGTAAGCTCCGCGCTCTCGCCGCTGTAGCGCTTACCGCTTCAACGTTGTAAACATGTAACTGTTGTAATCAATCACGTCTCAGTCATGCCCGCCGCCAACGATCTACGCAGAGGAATGGCCATCAAATACAATGGCAATCCGGCCATTGTGCTTGAAGTGCATCATCGCACGCCGGGGAATTTGCGAGCCTTCGTGCAGGCCATCATCCGCTACATCAACACCGGCAAAAGCGCCGACGTCCGCTTCGGTTCCACCGACAAGGTCGAGCTGGTCGATATCGAGCGAAAACAGCTCGAATTTTCTTACAAGGATCGCAACGGCTATCATTTCATGGATCCCGAGACGTACGACACGATCACGCTGGCGGAAAATCTGATCGGCGAGGCCAGTGATTATCTCGTGGAGAACCTTTCCGTGCAGGTCCTCTATGCGGAAGGCAAGGCTGTAGAGGTGGAACTGCCTGCGTCTGTAAGTCTGAAGGTCGTTGAATCAGCGGAGGGTCTGCGCGGCGATACTGCCAGTAACGTCACCAAGCCGGCAAAGCTCGAAACCGGCAAGACCATTAACGTGCCGCTTTTCATTAAGGAAGGCGAATTGATCAAGATCGACACCCGCACGGGCGCCTATATGGGACGCGCGTAACGCTGCGCCCCTGTTCACTGTAGGGCAACCGCTCCGGTTGCCGAGCCCGGCAGGCGAAGCCCCTGCCCTACAACCATCCGCGATATCGGCGCAATCGCCGGTTCTGTCTTGCTTTCGTTGGTGCAAATGGATTCGACTTTCGCTCACCACGGCGTCTGCTAATCTGCGGCAACTTTGGCTGCAACGAAGCGCAGATCGAAAAAGAATCGCGGTACGCGCAATTCGAAGCGCGGCCGGAAAGTTATCCACAGCGTTGCGCGCACAACATCGAGAAGCTTCATCGCGGCATCCGAGCCGCTCACCGTTCCCACAAAGTGGGTGAAATTTATTTTGGCGATTTTTTTGCTGCCGATCTGCGGCGTTCTTACCCAGACATTTTTCACGGCGTTCGCGCGCGCGACTGTGACGCAACGGTTGTGGGCAGGCGAAGAGTTCTGGTTCTTCTCGTTAGGCGCGGTGCTGTGGCTAATAGCTTTCTTCGGTCTGCCGCGCCCAATCTTGATTTACGTGTTCGGGCACGAGCTTACCCATGCGCTCTGGGTGTGGCTGATGGGCGGTCGCGTGAGCCAGTTCCGCGTCGGTCCCGACGGCGGACACGTGGTGACCACCAAGGCGAACTTCTGGATCGCGCTGGCGCCGTATTTCTTCCCGATCTACAGCATTCTGACGATCGCCGTTTACGGCGCGCTCAGCCTCTTTCTAAACATGCAACCATATGGGCGGCTGCTTTACGCCGTGATTGGCGCCACGTGGGCGTTCCATTTCACGTTCACTTGCTGGATGATCCCGAAGAATCAGACCGACCTTACCGATCAGGGCACATTTTTTTCGCTCGTCGTCATCTACCTGATGAATCTCCTGCTGCTCAGCGTCATGCTGATCCTCGCGTCGCGACAAATCACGTTTGAAGGCTTCGGCGTGGATTTGCTGACGAATCTCGGAAATTTCGTGACGTGGGTCGTGGAGCTGGTTGCGCGGTTGCGAGTAACGATTGGCGTTTGACGCCTAACGCAGATTGGTAATCACCGCGAACGGCAATACAGACAACACATCACGCACCGCTACCTGCCGCTTCTGGTGACGAATCGGTTGGCACGTAAAGAGATCGTGCGCGTCCTTGAGCGAAAACGTTTCTGGTAATTGAATCGCCGTATCTTGCCAAGCGTCCCCAATCGGAGGAAAACCGATGCGCGAAGAAAGCCGCGGCGCGATTACCGCAATCCAATTGTCGTCGAGTCGCCGAATAAAGCTGACGCAGGATTCTGCAAACGTTCCGCTCGTGTGAAGCGGTACATATTCGCCGCGCTTGAAAAGATCCTCGTGTCCGCGACGAAGCTGCAGGATGTGCCTTATCAGAAACAGTTTGATCCGCCCATCCGGCCAGGTCTGCATCAGTTCTCCCGGAGTCGCGCTCGACAGTGATTTCAGCATCTGACGGCGCAGTTCGTAGTCGACCGGACGCCGGTTGTCAGGATCGACAAGGCTGTAGTCCCAAATTTCAGTTCCCTGGTAAATGTCCGGCACACCGGGCGACGTCAGCTTCAGCAAGGTTTGCGTAAGCGAATTAATCGCCCCGACCCGAATAATCTCTTTCGCCGCAGGAAGGAAAATCGGCAGGAACTTATTTCGCGTAGACGAATCCAAAATTCTCGCGACGAAATCGTGCATCGCGGCGTCCCACTCTTCGTTCGGTTGGATCCAGCTTGTATTGATCTTCGCTTCTTTGAGCGCCTTGGCCATGTAAGCCTGGATCCGTTCGATGTAATTAGGGGCCGGCAGAGCCTCCGGCTCGCCATTCGCCTGCATTGGCCAGGTGCCCAGAAGGGTTTGGTAAAGCAAATATTCTTCGTTCGCATCTGGCGCTTCCAAATCATTCACCATGCGTTTCCAACGGTGATTCGCAGTGCCCCAGCGCTGCAACGAACGCCGCCAAAGCTCCGGGATTTCGGAGATCGCGACCATTCGGGCACGAACGTCTTCGCTGCGTTTTGTGTCGTGGGTCGACGTGGCGAGCAACGTCGCAGGCCAGTCGCGGTGCCGATCAACGTTTCGCTCGTGAAACGCCTCAACGCTAAGTCCAAACTGTTGCGGCTCCCCACCGACTTCATTTAGCGCTGGCAACCGGTTGTAGATGTAAAAGAGCGTGTCTTCGAGTCCCTTTGCCATAACTGGCCCGGTCGTCTGCTGAAATTTCAGAACGAACTGCGCATGCGCTGCGCGGCCCGCAACATCGAGATCCTGTGGGGAACGAAGCAATAGCACGTCGCGCAAAAAATTAAAGATCGATTCCTCCATTGCCGGGTTGCGGCGTTTGGCTGCGGCGATGGCGCGCTCGACGATTTGCTGGTCCTCTTCCGCTACCGGCTGACCGGGCTCAACATAGGTTCGGTAAACCGGAAAGCACGCAATTGTTTCCCGTACGGTGCGCGACAGCGCTTCGAGCGTAAAATCGCGATACCATCTGTTTCGCTCGGACAAACGATCGAGTAGGTTTCCTAAAACATCTACGTCGTTCGCCAGGGCAAGTTTCATGACCAAAAGTTTTTTCGCGTAGAGCAAATGCCCAAAAGGAACGGAGTGGCCGATGAAACGGTGGAACGTTTTTGTGATCGCCGTTTCAGCCGAAGACTCGACCAGCAACTGCGTGAGCTGATTGGCGAAATCGTAGCCGGTCGTTCCATGCACCGGCCACTCTTTCCGCAACGTTTCCGAGCCGGTGAGAATTTTTTCCGCCACCAAGTAGATGGCCCGGCCGTCGCGAGGCAAACCGATCCCCAGCGCTTTCGCGGAACGCTCCTGAAGTTTGACGAAATATTCGCGCGGTAAATACAGGCCGTCAGGGTGATCGATCCGGAGTCCTGTGACTGCGCCTGTGCTCATCAATTCAAAAACCAGGCGGTGAATCGTGTCGAACACTTTTAGCAACTCCACGCGGATCGCGGCCAAATCGTTTACGTCAAAAAAGCGGCGGTAATTGATTTCTTCGGCAGCGACGCGCCAAAAGGCCAGACGATACGACTGTGCGTTCAGCAGTTCGTCGAGCTTATCGAAACTGCGCGGGTCGCCCGGATTCCCGTTGATCTGTGCGAGGGCTTTTTTGATCGCCTGTTGTACTTGCGGCGCTTGGGTACAACGACGCTCCAGCCGCCGTTTGATGATTTCCTTCTCTCGCGCGCGCTCTGCGATCCGCTTCGGGTCGGTTTCAGTGCGTTTCGGCAAATATTCAAGTGCGGTCAAAACGCTTTGCAGTTCCGCGTAAAAATCGTCGTCTTTGTATTCGGCCAGATTTTCTAACGCGACTTCCAGAATGTGGCGATAAGTGCCAGGCGCGATCGGCAGTCTGCGTTTGCCGTAAAGGATGTAAAACGTTCCTTCCTCAAAGCGCACCTGTAATTCGCCGCGCTCGAGCACGCGTCCGTATTGGTCACCGAGAATTGGTAGCAGAACTTTGTTACGGAGATCAGTCTTCAACGGCTGCCACTCGATATCAAAATAGGGGGCATACTGTGAGCTGTGCCCATTTTCCAGCACATCCATCCACCATGCGTTGCGGTCGTCGGCGATGCCGACATGGTTCGGAACAAAATCCAGGACCTGGCCCATGCCGTGCGCCTGCAGTTGCGCCACCCATGCGTCATAATCCGCTCGCGAACCGATGGCCGCGTTCAGCTTGTTATGATCAGCGATGTCGTAGCCGTGCAAGCTCTCAGGGCTGGCCTGAAAATAGGGCGACGCGTATACATCGCTAACTCCGAGCGCGTCCAGATACGCGACGATCTCCCGCGCCTGCGCAAACGTGAACCGCCGATTGAATTGTAATCGGTAGGTACAGGTGGGGATGCGCGGGTGTTCCTTTTTCACAGCAGGAGGAAAACGTCCAACGCCCAACGTCCAACGTCCAACGCCGAAATCCAACAATCAGCCTTCGGTGTTCTGTGTTCGATGTGGGGCGTTCAGCGTTTTCTTTACATCCGCTCTGGCACCTTAATGCCGAGAAGATCGAGACCGTGCTGCAAAACGCGCGCGGTAAGATCACACAGCGCTAAACGCGAACTGCGCGCCGGTTCCTCTGATTTCAACACGGGGCAAGCTTCGTAAAATCCATGGAAGCTGTTCGCCAGCTCGAACAGATAATTTGCAAGGATGTTCGGACGAAACCCGTTCAACACTTGCGGAACGATCTCCGCAAACTGACAAACTCGTTTGGCAAGATCAATCTCCGCAGGCTCACTCAGGATGAGCTTGTCAATTTTCGGCGCAGCCTCGCCTGATTTACGAAAGATTGAGCGAATTCGGACGTACGCATTCTGCAAATAAGGCGCGGTGTTCCCGTGCAGCGAAAGCATTCTGTCCCACGAAAAAATATAATCTGTCGTCCGATACTGCGAGAGATCGGCATATTTGACGGCACCGATGCCGATTTTCTCCGCGATGTCATTCTTTTCCTCCTCGCTCAAGTCGGGATTTTTTTCTTCGATGATATTTAAGGCGCGCCTGCACGCTTCCTCGAGAAGCTCGCGCAAAGGAACATTCTCACCGGAGCGCGTCTTCATCAGTTTGCGATCTTCCCCGAGCACACTTCCAAATATGATGTGGCGCAGATCGGTGGTGTAACCCTCTCGCCTGGCGACCGCGAAAATCTGTTTGAAATGCAATGTCTGCGGCGCGCCAACGACATACCAGATCACGTCCGCTTTTAAATCGTTAACCCGATAATCAATCGTGGCGACATCGGTTGTAGCGTAATTGAATCCGCCGTCCCGTTTGCGAATGATCAAAGGCTTATCAGCCAGCTCGGGATCATCACGGAAGAAGATGACCACGGCACCTTCGCTGATTTCCGCTATTCCGGCTTTCAGTAGGCGATCTACCACGCCGGGCAACTGATCGTTGTAAAAACTTTCGCCGCATTGCAGGTCGTAATGCACGTCGAGCAGCCGGTAAATGCGCTCGAAATCCTCCTTCGAAAACGCCACGCATTCGTTCCAAATATCCGTGTTTTCCTTGTCGCCGGCCTGCAATTTCACCAGTTCCTGGCGGCATGCTTCACGCACTTCCGGCTCCTTGCTTGCTCGTTCGTTTGTTTCCTTGTAAATCCGGACTATCTCGCCCAGCGGATCGCGCTGTAACGCCTGTTGATCCAAAAGATTTTTCCACCCCCAAATGACCATCCCGAACTGTGTTCCCCAATCGCCGACGTGATTATCGCGAATCACTTCGTGGCCAAGAAATTTAGCGACGCGCGCCAGTGCGTCGCCGAGCGCCGTGCTGCGGATATGACCGACGTGCATCGGTTTCGCCACATTGGGCGATCCGAAATCAATGACGATGCGACGTGGTGATTCTGTTTCGGCGACGCCGAGACGTTCATCGCGCAAGATATCGAGTGTCTGTTTTTCGACGGCGGCCTGACGCAATGTGAAGTTGATAAATCCAGCGCCGGCGACAGCAGGCGGTTCGGACACATCGCTAACATCCAATTGCGCTACGATCTTTTCTGCCAGCGCACGCGGATTCTCGCCGCGCTGCTTCCCAAGTAGGAGCGCAACATTAGTCTGGTAATCGCCAAAGCGCGGATCGGTCGCCTGCGTCAAATCACTGGCCGCGGCGGGCAAGCCGGCGCTTGCCAAAGCGTCGGAAAGCTTTTTCGCTAATAATGACTGAAACGTTTGCATCAGGCGACCTGTACCCTGTGGGAAGCGCGGCGCGTGACGTGCGGGCCGCGTCGCTCACAGAGCGACGGCTACAAAGTTAGGAACGTTCGCGAAAGATCGCCAAAATTTCGTCGGCGGATTTCGCGCTGGCAAGACTTTCGCGCACGGAGCGGTCATTCAGAAATTTTGCTATGGAAGCCAGCGTGCGCAGGTGCGTTTGAAATTGATTTTTCGGCACGATAAAAAGAACAACGAATTTTACGGGGGCGTTATCCAATGCGTCGAACTCGATCCCTTTAGTGGACCTTCCGAACGCAGCCACCACTTCGTCGAGCCGATCGGATGAACAATGCGGTATGGCAATCCCGAATCCGATGCCCGTACTCATTGTCTCCTCCCGTTGCTTTAGCGCAGCCAGAATGGGATCCCGATCCGCGGACTTAATTTTGCCGAGGCTAACAAGCAGATCGATCAGCTCAACAATAGCCGACCAACGCTCCGTAGCTTTCATCTCGGGAATGATTTGCTCGGCAGAAAGTAAATTGGCGAGGGACATGCAGATGCTCCGTGCGGGACGCCAAGCTTAGCGGCAGCGCATAGCTTGACAAGCGCGTTTTCGGGAGCGCTGGGCCCCTAGTTCTCCTTCCGAATCTTGTAACTCAAACGCCGCGAGAGGAGCCAGCGCACACCAAACATGTCGATGGTGGCGCGGACGGCACGATTGCCCAGACCGTATTTAGTTTGACCAAAACGCCGGGGACGATGGTTCACCGGAATTTCCACAAGCCGGTACCCCGCATCTTTGATCAGCGCAGGAATGAAGCGATGCATTCCTTTGAACGGAACCAACGCGCTGACGCACTCGCGCCGCATTGCTTTGAGCGTGCAACCGGTGTCGCGCACGCCGTCTTTCGTGTACCGACTGCGGACGGCGTTGGCAATCCGGCTGGTGAGCCGCTTCACACGCGTGTCCCTGCGCTGCGCGCGATAACCGCAAACGAGATCGGCGCCGCGCGAAATTTCGCCGACCAATTTTGGAATATCGGCGGGATCGTTTTGCAAATCGCCGTCAATTAGAACGATAATTGCCCCGCGCGCGGCTTGCAACCCAGCGTAAATCGCGGCGCTTTGTCCGGCGTTTTTTTCGAAACGGATCACTCGGAGATTCGGCGCGGCCTCAATTCGCTCCAGGGTGTGATCAGCTGACCCGTCATCGACAAAAATGAATTCGTGATCGATGACCTTGAGCGCTGCTCTTAGCTCAGCTTGCAGGATCGGGACATTTTCTTCCTCGTTGAAGAGCGGCACGATCACAGAAACTTGGGGGGGAGTCGCAGTCTTGTTCATGGCGACTTATTCAAGATGACGTGAAGGCGTGTCATTCCGAGCGAAGGCGAGGAATCCCGTTGCGTTACCTTTAAGCCTTCGCCGCGGGATCCTTCGACTCCGCTTCGCTTCGCTCAGGATGACTCGTGTTAAGAGCTGGTGAGGATAGCTTCTCATAACGGCAGTGTCCGATAACTTCGACAGAGGAACACCTGCCAAATCCGTATCACCTTTCCGTAGCGCGACACTTCGATTGTTCCCACCGGCTCAGTGGATTGAAATGCCGCCTGTATGTTCCGAGGTACACGTTCTTTTTCTCCGGCCCTGACAAAAAGCGCATCGCGTCCGACGAACAAATTGATGCCGTTCTCTTCGGTGTAGACCTCGCCGTCCGGCCGTTGCACGCCAGGTCTTAGCTCGATGAATTCGTCGTAGCGCGGCCAAAACGAAAACTGATTCACCATGTCCTGCGATTCGGGAATGTAAACGGGCGGATGCCCCGGGCCTTCCGATCGCTTGTCGTGCAGATAAAACGAAATTTCCGACGCGCGATCGCGAGCGTCAGCAATGAGAAAGAATTTCTCGCCCGATTGCACTTCAAGATCGTTACGCATTTTTTCCAGCGCCTCCGTCGCGCTTTTCCATCCGCGCATCCGATCACTCGGATCGCTCCGCGGCAGTTGGTAACCGGCCACGCGCAGCAAATCTGTGTTCAATGCGACAACGCTCATGATTAACCCCATCAGGACGGCGACACTGGCGCCTATGCGTAAGAGAGCGCTTGTCTGAAGCCGTTCCCACCAGAAGTACGTCGCGACCAATCCGAAACCAAAGAACGCGAGCCCATCCCAATTCGGCGCGGCGCTCTTGTTAAACGACAGAAGCAAGTAAAAAACAAACACCGGCAAACCAAACCACATTAGGAACAGGACTTTGAATTGCTGACTGATACGGCGCCCGCTTGCGATCACACCCCAGGCCAACGCGAGAAACAGCAGCGGCGAATAAACGATGAAGTGTTGACCGAGAAATGAGAGCACCTCCGCCGGGTGAAAGCCAAAGCCACGGTCGAGATTCCCGCGCGAGCGCAAATGCGCCAGTGTGATCCAGGCGTGCTGTGCGTTCCACACAATCGGCGGAATCGTGCAAAGAACGAACATCCCGATCAGCAAATACACGCCGGGACGTTTGAATTCCCGACGTAGCCGCGGCACAAGCGCAAGAACGAGTAACACCGAAATTAATTCGAACGCATTTGTATATTTACAGAGAAATCCCAGCCCAATAAGCAGACCCGTAAGCGGCCAGTGCCACGAAAAGCCCGGACTTCTTTCCAGTGCGAGCCAGAAGGTAAACATCGCTGCCATCCAGAAGAAAATCGACAGCGCATCGATCGTCATCACGATCGCGCCAATGTTGAAAATTGGTGTGGCATTCAAACCAATGACCGCCCACAGACCAGCGGTTGCGCCGAAAAAGCGGCGCGCAAAATAGAACAGGAGCAGACTTGTGGCCGCAGCGAGCACAGGACTGAAGAAGCGAACACCAAACTCGGTCGCGCCAAAAACCGCGGTGCTCGCGCGTATGGCTAAAGCGATACCCGGTCCCTTGCTGAAATAGGCCGGCGCCAGTCGCTCCGACCACATCCAGTAATGCGCTTCGTCGAAGGAGAGATCTGTCGTTGCCAGAAGTGAAAAACGAATCGCCGTCAGCGCAGCGATAAAGAGCCAGACTGCGCGTGTGGTGCTCATGCAGAGTAGCGTGAGCCTCCGGCTTGCGAGTTTAAAGAGGGCGGCCTGGAACCATGCCCTGCGATCAAGCTCGGATGCCGCGCAAACACATTCGGCATCAATTTCCGCGCCGCCAGTCTCCAGATAAACTCAAAGAAGCTGAGTAGAAGCAATGCTTCACCGATTCCGAGAAAGAGCGTCGCCACCACGTCGCTGGGCCAATGCGCGCCCAGGTAAATTCGCGAATATCCAACCGCCAGAGCGACAAACCAGTACAGCCAGCCGCGGCGCCGGTAAAAGAGAGTACAATACGTTGCGGCGATGGTGTTGTTTACAGTGTGTCCAGACGGAAACGATGGTCCCGAGCGGGTGCGATCCGAGGAATCAGAAAATCGAATGGTCGGCTTCTTAAATAGGGTAAAAAACTTTGGCCGGGCTTTTTGTAACTGCACCATCCGAACACTCTGGACTTGTTTTGGCCGGTGACGGGCCACGCTGGATTTTAATGTACTCGTGACCAGTCCCGCGATTGCAAGAGAGAGGGCCAGACAGATGACAAACGCGCGCGCTTTGAATCCGCCGAAAACCAGCGCAGCAATTCCGAATGCGATAAGGAACGGCATCCAAACTTGAGAATCGCTCAACCCCGCCATGAACAAGTCGAGGGCCGAACTCGTCCATTGTTGGTTAATGGCGTGAAAAAGGGACTGCTCCATGCGACAGAGGGCGACCGGGACTAAGTTTTAATCGCTTCCGATCTAATAAACAAACGCGCGTAAATGACGAAGCACGAATGACGAATGACGAAACAAGCTCGAATTCTCAAATGACGAATATGCGATCGCAGGCTTGCCATTGCTCATTTGGATTTCGTCGTTCATTCGTCATTCGTCATTGGTCATTCGTCATTTCAATGGCGTTCGCAGCCTCGTCGATTTTCGCGGAACCGCCGCCGTCCGCGAAAGACATTCTCGATTCAGTTCGCATGGTTGAATCGCGCCAGCAGATCGATCTGCAAGGGCAACTTCGTCAGGATGACATGGTGATTCCGTTTCGCCTGATGCAGAATGGGCCCTTGATCCGGTATACGTTCACAGATCCGGATGAAACTCTTGAGTTGCGACTCGGCGAAAACAGCTCACGCCTCGAGTTGGTAAGCGACGCCGGAACGGAAAAAGTGGGAGCGTCGAAGCTCCAGGAAAAAATTCGCGGCACAATTGTGCTGTACGGAGATCTTGCTTTCAAATTTCTCTACTGGCCCACTGCGCGCGTAGTAGGCGAGGAAAATGTCCGCACTAGGAAATGTTGGAAACTACAGTTACGCGCACCCTCGCACGACTCGCCGTATTCGAACGCGTTGCTGTGGGTGGACAAGGCGAGCGGCGCACTGATGCGCATGGAGGGCTACGACTGGGACGCGAAACTAATCAAACGCTTTGAGGTAGTGTCCGCGCAAAAAATCGAGCGCCGCTGGTTCCTCAAACAAATGCGCGTCGAACAGTTCCAGCCCGGAACGAATCACGTCGAGGCGCGCGCTTATCTGGAGATTAAAAGGTAGCGCATGCGTCCTCGCCCGCTGCGGCAGGCCAGAGGCATGCGCTACTCTAGCGCGGTTGGTGCTGATCGGATTTCGCGCCGCTCACAACGAGCCTGCGACCGAGGAATTCCTTGTCGTGCAATTCCGCCACAGCGCGTTGCGCCTCCTCGACAGTTTGCATTTGCACAAACGCAAAACCTTTCGAGCGCTGATTGTGCCGATAGCTTACGATCTCTGCGTTTTGCACTTGTCCAACGCCGTTGAACAATTCGAAGAGATCGCTCTCGGTGGCGTCGAAAGACAAGTTGCCGACGTAGAGACGCGGCGACGTGACTTCAACCCGTTCTGGCTTGCGCGCAGGTCGCGATGGCTGCGTGCCATTGCGCGGTTGTGCCGGCGCTTTCTTTGTCTCGCCGCCGTTTCCGAAAAATTCGGCAACGCGCTGCCAGAACGTCTTTTTCTGCGTCTTCGCCGGTTCCTGTGGTCCCCGAAAGCGTTCCTGATTTCCTCTGCGTCCGCCCCCACCGCGCGGGCGGCGTTGGCGTCTTCCCGATGAATAAGAGTTCATGTTGATCCTTAACTGTTTTCCAATTGTCAAAAGGGCGGAGCGCCCCGAAAAGGCTCGGGACACCGTCCGTGGCGCGCGACTCATCAAGAGCCGAGTCAAACTCGTTCCAAGCACTCTGCGACGCCGATGGAAACTCCGCCTCGTTATACCGGGAATAGACTTGTCTCAAAGCGCAAGCCGGCGCACTCAACGAACGAAACAGTGATGCCGCGAACGTTTGCAGCATCAGTTCAAGAAATCTGAATCGTTGTAGGAACCGGACGCTCGGAAGATCGAAGAAGATTCCCGACATCTCGCGAGCATTATGGCTTGCTTACCACGACATTGCAAGTCAGACGCGTTAGGCTGCGCCTCGAATCCAATCGTCGCGCAGTGAATACGCCCGCGATTTGAGATACTCTCGCGGACGCTCGCCGCGAATGGGCCTAACGAAATAGCGCAGTTCGCGTCGGCTCAGCCGGGGTTCGTAGCCAAACTTCGGCATCAGATCGCGGCAATGCCATTCCACCCACCCGATCTCATCGTTGGAAAGCTCGCGTTCCCAGCGCGTGACAGGTTCGGTACTGATTTGTGAAAAGTTTATGCGCGCCGCGGAGTTACCGCTCCAGAACTGACCTACTTTCGTCGGCGTCAACACTGTCTCCGGATCGAAGTCGATCCCGAGGTACCCGCAAACTTCTTCCATCGTCCTGGCTGGTTCACTCACCAGCCGTTCGTACTGGACGACCATTCCAGGAACTTCCGCGTCGCGGACGCGCCTGGCCAATTTCGCAGCGACACGCCAATGCGCGATTACGTAGTAAGTTGAGAACCGTCCGGTTTGCCTTGTGTTTTCCAGCGCGATTTGCGCCGCGAGAATGGCGCGCGGGTCTCGTAGCGTCACCAGAATTTTTGCATGCGGGAACCGACTGAGGACCGCGTTGACGTGATTACGGTTGGCCGGAGTTTTCTCCACCCAGCGCGCGATCGTATCAAGCGAGCGCTCAAGCGTCGCCGCGTACGCTTTCACCATGAGGACCAGCAAATCTTCCTGCGCGTTCGCAGGATCAAATGCAGCGCGCTCAAACGTCTGGAGAAATTTCTCGCGAGGAAATGTCGCGTAACTGCGTTTGCCCCACTTGCACGGGCCGCCGAACAGCACGTTGGAGAGCGACTGTTTGGTCAGATAATCAAACTGCGCCCGGCGGCCGCGCGGCGCATATTTCGTCAGCACCGTGGGGAAATAGGCTGTTTCCTCCGGCAACACAAGCAGTTCGGGATGACTGTCGAGCAACGCCACCAATAGCGTGGTGCCCGATTTTGCCTGGCCGGCAATAAAACAAGCGCGCTGCTCGAACGGCAGTTCGGAAATCACGAGCCGAGATTACAACAGCTACAGGCGAAATGATAATTCACACCCACCCGAAATGAGACGATGGAGAGGACTACTTCCTAGTTTCGCCGGTAGGGCGCGTCACTCCGTGGCCGCCGTTCTTTGGGTACGCAGAAACCACTCAACGAATTTGGGCAAGCCTTCGCTCAACTTCGTTGTCGGATTGTAGCCAAGCAATTTTCTCGCCTTCGAAATGTCCGCATATGTACGCGGCATATCGCCAGGTTGTTCCGCGAGGCGATTGATTTTCGCTTTCTTTCCGACGGCGCTTTCAATCGCCAAAATGAGATCTTTCAGCTGAATCGTCTGACTCTCACCGAGATTAAAGACGTCATAAAGCGGACCATCGTAATTGAACGCGGCCATCGTGCCTTGAATGATGTCATCGATGTAGGTGTAATCGCGCTGCGTGCTGCCATCTCCAAATTGATCGATCGGTTGGCCGGCGTAAATGCGCCGGGTGAATTGATGAATCGCCAGATCAGGCCGCTGCCGCGGGCCGTAAACAGTGAAATACCGCAGCGCTACGACCCGCATCTGGTAAAGGTGCGAATACGTCGCGCAAAGAAATTCGCCTGCAATTTTCGTGGCGCCGTAGGGGCTAAGTGTCTGCGTGAGACGTTCCTCCTCGGAAAATGGGATCGTCTTTGAAGCTCCGTACACAGACGAGCTGGAAGCGAAGATAAATCGTTCAACTCCACTCACGCGTGCTGCCTCGAGAAGCTGCAACGTTCCGATGACGTTCGTGTCGTAATAAAGCCGCGGCGATTGAATGGATGGCCGAACGCCAGCACGCGCAGCCAAGTGCACGATGGCGTCTACTCTTTCGCGGCCAAACACAGTTTGGACCGAATCGCTCTCTCGAAGATCGACGTGACAAACGGTTACGTCTTTTGCGAAACCAGCAATGTTCGCGCGCTTGATCTGCGGATCGTAAAAATCATTGAAATCGTCCAGGATGGCGACTTCATGCCCGACAGCGAGCAGCTTCTCGGCAAGATGCGACCCGATAAAGCCGGCGCCGCCTGTGACAAGGATTCGCATGAGGCAAGAAGTTGAACCACGAAGGGCACGAAGTGCACGAAGAAAATTGTAGGGCGTCTATGTCAGACGCTTTCAAGGAGCGACGGCTTAGGAGCCGTCGATTTAGATTTTGACGGCTGGGAAGCCGTCACCCCTTGATTGCTAGAAGTTGCGCCAGTGCAGCAGCAAATAAATCCAGTTTAGCGCAAGCGCAGAGATCACTGAAATACGCAAAAATGTTTTCGCACGCTGCGTGGAAAGATGGACCCGCAGTCGCGGCGTCCGCACGATGACTGTTGCAAGGGCGTATATGTCGAACGCAATGACACCGCAGAGAACCGCAAATACGAATGGGTTCCATTGCAACGCCGCAATAAAATGGCCGTGAAAAAATTGAATGCCGCACCGCGTCATTCCGCACGTGATGCACGGCAGGTTGGTAAGTTCGTGAAACACACAGTGCGGCCACGGAAACCCGAGCGTCAACCAGACAGCTGCAAAGCCGAGCGATAAAATGGACGCGCTCAACCAAATTAACTCATGGTCAAGTTCGCCCGGAGCGAGCCGTCGAACAGAAAGCCGCATTTGCTGACCACTAATGATGCGACGCGGTCCAGGCACCCATGAACATAAATGCGATGAGCACTCCGCCGCCGCAACAAACTATCAGCGGAAGGAAAACTGCCAGGACGGCGCGACCGGTGTCGGTTTCATGAGCACGCGCCAACCCAATGCAATTGCACACAAGCGCCCAAACGCCGGATATCAATCCACCGCAAAGCGGTATGATCTGCAAAGGACCGGCGGAGCCTTGCGAAAAAGCGATCACCCGAAAAGTGGTCTCAAACGGCTGCTTGGCACCGCCAACGATCATCAAACAGAGATGCACAATTCCACTCCAAATAAAAAGAACGATCACGATGAACAAAGGCACCAAGATGATCGTACCGAAGCCGATTCCCATTCCGGTCATTGCGGCAAAACTATTATTCCGATTCGCAAATAGGCCGATGGATTGGAAACCGAGCGAGAATAGAGCCGACACGATCCCGCCCACGCATCCGCCGATGAGCGCGTAGATGAGCGGTTCGCCCAGGCCGCCTTCGCGCTTCATCACACTGAATGCTTCGGCTGGATGAGTAAGCACCATTGTCAGCGTCTCGATGAACGCGTTGAAGAAGCCGCGCTCTTGCCGGTGCTCCCACGGCAGACCGGTACGCGGCGCGACAGTTGCAGACGTCGGAGCTGCGCCAGGTTGGACAGGCGGGACGGCAGGAGCAGCGGTCCCTCCGAGCTCTGGCAATTGCGAGAGCGGCTGCCATGTGGCCATACCCTCGCGCCAGCCAATGTCGGTTGGCGCAAAGCGGCCGGCGCTCAGCCCTTCGCGAATTTCTTGCTCGGAGAAAACGCCGAGGCTCGTAGTGCCCCTATTAACATGAATCATCGCCATAATGGCTCGTTTTATTAAGGCCCGGCCGTAAAGTCAATGGGCTTAGAGAACATTGAAACGTTAGATCGCTAAAACAAATGAGCGCGTTGCCATTCTGAGCCAAGCGAAGAGTCTCTGGTTATGATTCCCGCAACGGTAAGCAAAAATCAGAGATGTTTCGCTCCGCTCAACATGACAGATGCGGGAATGCTTCAAAGGTTTGATGGCTTATCCATCAACTAGGCTGATCCAGAGCTCGCCAGAAATACCAGGCCGCAACGGAGCGATACGGGCGCCATTTCTCGCCGTGTTTCATCAGTTGTTTCGGCGTGGGAAGTTTCCGTTTGCGAAAAGTTTTGGCGAAGCCTTTCTGCACCCCGTAATCGGCGACTGGCCAAACATCCGGCCGGCCAAGGTCAAACAGCAGAAGCATCTCCACAGTCCACCGACCTATCCCGCGCACTTGCGTAAGACGCGCGATGATTTCGTCATCGCTCATTCGGAGAAGCGCGCGTCCGGATGGTACGGTCCCGTCCAGCGTCTTCGCTGCGAGATCTTTTATTGCCGCAGTCTTCGAGCGCGAAAGACCAGCGGCGCGAAGTTTCTCATCCGGTGTGGCAAGGACTTTTGCGGGGTCGAGCCATTTTGTTTTTGGATAAAGCGCGCGGACCCGGCCCCAGATTGTTGCTGCGGCTTTCCCGTTAAGTTGCTGGTAAGCGATGGATTCCGCCAGCGCATCGAACGGGCGGAGCGTGACAGCCGGCGTGATTTCATATCGCCGCGATCGTCTGATTAACTGAGCCATGTGCGGATGACTCTTTGAAATGTGCCGATGCGCGTGCTCGTGATTCATGACGCGATCATAGGTAAATGACGATTGAGGAATGTCGAATGAGGAACTGTAGGGCGTCTGTGTCAGACGCCGTGGCGTTTCACAGAAACGCCATACAATATTTGTGATTTGCCATTCTTCCGGTCACCTCTTGCCGAGCCAGCGCTTTTCGGTTTCGTGATTTGCCATGGATACGCAACTTACTTGGTACGGTCAGTCGGCTTTCAAAATTGTGACCCCGAGCGGGAAAGTTCTGCTCGTCGATCCGTGGCTCTCGAATCCTGTTTTCGAAAATGCGAAGGACGAAATCGCCGCGCTCAAGCATGTCGATCTCATTCTGATTACGCACGGTCATTCCGATCACGTGGGCGACGCGGTGGACATCGGAAGAAAGACGGGCGCAAAACTGGTAGCAACGTTCGATTTGGCCGACGCGATTGTGAAACATCTGGGTTATCCGGCGGAGCAGGCGCAAACGGACACGGTTGGTCATTTTGGCGGCGAACTGACGCTGCTGGATGGCGAAGTAAAAGTCGCGTTCGTTCGCGCGCATCATGGATCCGGTGTCGCAGCTGATGATCGTCATGGGCTGCGTCATGGCGGTGCGCCGGGAGGTTTTGTAATTACTATTCGGGGCGGCCCGACAATTTATCACACAGGCGATACAGACTTGTTTTCAGACATGGCGCTGCTAACGCTTTTCCACGACATCGATGTCATGCTCGTTTGCATAGGCGACCATTTCACGATGGGACCCGCTCGTGCGGCAGAAGCGGCTAAGCTGGTCAAAGCGCGGACGGTGATTCCGATGCATTACGGAACTTTTCCTATTTTGACGGGAACGCCCGAAGCATTTGGCCGCGAACTGAAACAACGCGGGGCAAAGGCGGAATTGCGGGTGATGAGAATCGGCCAAACGCTTACTCTGACCGAAGCTAAAGATTCATAACGTTACAAGGCTCAAAGCGCGGGCGCGGCGGGTAGCGCATTCGCCAGTGGGACGATGACACTCCGCTGTGTCCTGCGGCTCGTGTTGACAGTGACAAAGACAGCAACAGCAAGCGAAAAGCGCTTGCCCGCCGCTCGTTTCTGTCACCCGGCAAGGCTTTGGGCGAAATTGAACCAGAGTCTGAACGCCCGACTTGGTGCGGCCCGCAGATGAGGATGAGGTATTTTCTATTCCGAGGAACCCGAACCTGGAGGTGCGCTAAGCTGTTTGAGACCCTCCGGCGTGAATTCGGTGTCTGCGTACCTCACACCGCGCTTAATGCCTGACCCGGTTATGTGAGTGAGAGACCCGCGGGGGCCGTAAACTTTAAGATCGGCTGGAAGCGAATCACCTCCCTCGAGCAAAACACGGGTGGTATTGATGCGCCGAACAACTTTGCCTGAGGTGTCATATTTTTCGATGCGTAGAGGCACCAGCCGGCGCGAATCAACCCAGCTTTTCACACTGGAGTAAGACGAGATGTGTCCTTTGCCCGGTTTCGATTCCAGAATCTGGCAGGGAGTGCCATCCATGTCTTCCGTGCCCACAATTGCCTGCTGACTCCAGGCGAAGGGACTGTCAATTACATCTTCGTAGGAAAGGTCGCTGCCAAAGAGTGATTGTTTCATCTCAGCCGACCCAATCGGTTTAAGATTGTTCGGCGGCGTGAACAATGTGCCACTGAATTTGTGTCCGGATCGGTGAAGCAAAACCGATTCACCTTTTCGCTCTTTCGGAAAAAGTATTTGATAAACGATATCGCCGGCCGCGTCGGAAACACGAGACTTGATTTGAATTTGGAGCGTTTGTTTCTCGCCACTTCCGATCTCCATCCGAATCCGGACGAACATGGGAGAGCTTTCTTTTGCACGCAGTCTAGCGGCTAAATCCGAGGCCGTGTCGGCGGCGGACACAAAACACGGGAGGGCAAGGCCAAGACAGATGCCGGCGAAACAGGTTTTTCTAATGTGAAAATGAAGATTCATAAGTAATGCTACGAAGCGTTGCTGGTTTGTTCAGCCATGTAAGGCAAGGCTCGGCGTCAACCGCGAACTCCGCCATGCCGGATAAAAACCGCTCAGAACGCCGACGCCGACAGCGATGGTAACGGCCATCAGTATGAGATTAAAGCTAAGATCCGGTTCCAGCAGGCCGCGGATCGCAGGCGCAGCTTGCATCAGGTGAACACCGATAACGCCTAATCCCACGCCGATGATTCCACCGAGTAATCCCAGCATGGCAGACTCCAGTAAAATCATTCGCACGATCCGGCTGCGCTTCCACCCGAGTGCCAGCAAAATTGCGATCTCCTGCTTTCGTTCAAAAACGCTCATGAGCATGGTGTTTGTCACGCCGAGCACACCGACCAGTATGGCCAGCAATGATGTGCCCCAACTCATTGCACTAATCACGCGATAGCCCTCGGTATGGACCAGGTGTTCGCCCGCGGGCTCGGCATGGGCTTCCGGAATAAGCCGTGACATTTCTTCGCAAAGCCGCCGCATCCCCGCGTCGTTAGTCCCGGCAGCGAGTCGCACGTCGATCGCGCTGATTTTGTCCTGATTTCCGGTGATCTGCTGCAGTAGCGGCAATGAAAGAACGATCGAACCGTTCTCAACAAAGGCACCGCCTTCGACAATGCCAACGACAGTGAGTTCTTCGGTCTCGATCTGAACCGTATCGCCCACTTTCTTTTTCAACACATCCGCGGCGGTGATGCCGAGAAGCACCGCTCGCTCCGTCTGGTCCTTTGGCATCCGTCCGGAAACCAGCTTGAGATTTTCCCAGGCAAAACAGCCCCACTCGCGCCCCGACACAATCATCAGCTCGGCGTTCTCGACGCTCATCAAATCAACCAGAATCATACATGTTGCAGCAACACCGGGCAGATGCGCAATGCGATCGCGCGTAGCTGCGGGAAACGGCTTTGGGGTCAGAGAGCCGCGCATATTATGAACGACAATGTCGGTTCCACGCGACTTCATACCTGCGGTCCAGCTTGTTACCAGGCCTCGGGACAGGCCGATCAATGCCACGACGGCCGCGATACCCACTGCAATTCCCAGAAGGGTCAAACCGGTTCGGACTGGTCGGCGCTTGAGACCGCGCGTGATCACATCAAAAAAAGTCATCTCATGCGTGCCTGGAAAGTTTTGCGGGATCGCCATCGAAAACAACATGGCCGTCCTTCATCTGGATCGCACGCGCTGCGCGCGACGCAACACTCATATCATGAGTGACGAGGATCAGCGTCATGCGACGGTCGAAGTGGAGAGAGGTGATGAGATCGAGTATGTGTTTCGCGCTTTCGCTATCCAGATTGCCGGTGGGTTCATCGGCCAAAAGGACCGATGGAGAGTTCGCCAAGCTTCTGGCAATCGCGACGCGCTGGCGCTCGCCGCCGGAAAGTTTCGCAGGAAAATGATTCACTCGCTGTTCGAGTCCGACCGCTCTCAATAATTCGAGAGCGCGAGTCTTTCGCGCGGCGCGCGACTGGTGATTTTCGAACATCGGAATCTGGACATTCTCAATCGCGGTGAACGTCGGAAGTAGATGAAACGCTTGAAAGATAAAACCGATCTCGTGAGCCCGATAGGCTGCGGCATCATCAAAATCGAGCAGTGATTTGCCCCGATACTTTAATGTTCCGGTGGTCGGCCGGTCGAGCGCGCCGAGCATTTGCAACAAAGTTGTCTTCCCGCTCCCACTCGCGCCAACGATCGCGACAAACTCGCCTTCCCTGATTTGTAAATCAACGCCTCGCAAAGCGTGCACTTGGCCATCGTCGTAATCCTTTTTGAGCCCAGCCGCCTCAAAGACGAAAGGCGACCTGGCATTTTCGGTGGATTCCGACGGCGTGTTCATGATGAAACAGGAAGCCGCGAAAGGAACTGCGGCGCGCTGGCGGCTATGTTTGGGACTTAATGCCGGTAAGCGGGTTCGTCATGCGGAGCTTCATTCATCGGTTTCCTATTTGTGAAGAATTCGCGGTGCTCACCTAATCGGCTGTCAACGGAATCGCACCATTGCGCTCCGACGCGAGGATTCGCCAGGCTGCGGATCAGGTCCGGCAACGCCTGTCGATAGCTCATGAATGGAGCCACGTCGTCGGGTCTTTTCGGTGTGAGCACAGAGGTAAACTGAGGCAGCACACGATGCGGAAGTCCGGCATTTTGATGATGCACGCCGTGGTAAGGTTCGTGAAGCAACGTGTAAGCAAACAAATGGCCGAGCCAGCTCTTCGGCACAATGCTTCGGGTAGAGCTATTCACAGTGTTGCCGGTCAAGCCAACGTGCTCAATGTATTTGCGCCAGCTCTGAAGATTTGCCGCTATCAATCCCGGGAACAGATACATCCAGAGGAAATATTTCCACACCCCGAAAAACGCGATTGCAGTCAGGATGGCAGTCCAGACAACAACCGCGAGCGCAAGCTCAGCCCAAATTCTCCGTCTCACCTTGCGGCTACGGACTAACGAGGGTCGGCGCAGGAAAACGCGCAAGAAAATCAACGGTGAATAGAACAGGCCGACGGTGAGCTCGAGGAGCGCAGCCGAGCGTCGCGCCCAACGGGGCGCTTTAGTGATGACTAACGGCCAAAGCTCAGTATCGCGCTCGGTAGCAAGATGCATGTGATGCATTTGATGCACCACCCGATACAGGCTGAACGGCAGGAAACTGAATACGCCGAGGATTACGCCATCGAATTCATTCAAACGACGGCTCTTTCGCAACAGACCGTGCGACGCCTCGTGAAAGCCAATCAACAGCCCGTGCATGAGATGGGCGGCGACCAAGACCAGGGGCAGCGCCAGCCAAACCCATCCACTCCACACCGCAGCCCAGAGCGCGACTTCTGCGATAGCGAGCGAGAACACGAGGGTTTGGAACGCGACGCTGCTCACGTCATGCTTTTTGTGCAGCTCGGGAAAGCCTTCGACGGTTGTCACTATGTTTGCCATTTTAGTTTGTCAGGACGGCTGTTCGCCTCTCCGGCACGCAGCAAATGCTTTCCACCACTGTGCTGAATAGACGTCCCAGTTCTTCTATTTCAGGTTGTGAAAAGAGATTTTCCCGGAATAGCCAAACTACTTCAAGCGCTTCGCCCAGTTCGGTTATCTCGCATCCCAGATCGAATCGGGGCGTTCCGGTCGAGCGCATCCTTAGCTTAAGTGAGAGTCCTCGAATCTCCACGTCGGGAACGGGATGGTTTTGTAAAGCGAATCTCACTTCAAAAATGGGGTTGTGTTTTGGCGTCGGACGTTCGCCTATTGCCCGGACAAGTTCTGTAAATGGTATTGCGTTTGCAAATGAATCGACTGTGGATTGGTGAACGATTCGTAAATGTTCTGAAAATGGGCGGCCTCGTTCCACCTGACCGCGCAGCGGCACGACGCCGGAAAAATATCCCATCGTCTCACGGACATCCTGCCTCGTGCGGCTTGCGACCGGAGTTCCCACTACAATGTCTTCGGCGCCGGTCCACCGCGATAGGGTAACCTGAAAGGCTGCAAGCAAAGTGCTAAAAAGCGTGGCGCCGCTGCGACGGGCTAACTCCCGCACGGCTCCGCTGACCTCCGCCGGTAATTGCGAAACCAATCGTCGCGGCAGAAAGACGATGTTGGCTTCGTCCGCCACGCTCCACAGTCGGTTTATTCCGGTCAGGCGCGATTTCCAAAACGCGATACGCGGTTCCAGCTCGGCCGGTTGCCAGAATGCACGTTCGGCGGTCCCCCAGGCGGAATAGGATGTCGGCACAGGAGCAAGTCCGTTGGATGCACCGGTGCGGTGTTGGACGTAGGCGGCGCATAGATCCTGGACGAAGACGCCCAACGTCCACCCGTCGGCGATGGCGTGATGAATTGTGAAAACCATCACCTGGTCGTCGGGCGCGCGGCGGAGCACTTCCACTCTATACAGAGGACCCTGGACCAAATCGAATGGTTCGTAGAAAATCCCGAGCGCGAGCTCTTCGATTGCTTGCGCCGAACTGTTTGACGGAATGTCACGAAACCGCATCACCGGCTCGCGCTGCGTTCGGATCAACTGAACGGGCCCGTTTTTGCCGGGCAAGACAGAAAGCCGCAACACTTCCTGTCGGTTAACCACGCGTTGCATGGAAGCCATGCAATCTTTTGGTGAGATGAGACCGCGCACGTTAATTACGCAGCAAATATGGTTCGACACATCGGCGGGAGGGGCAAGGGATGTTTCCCACAATTCGCGCTGTGGAAAGGTCAGCGGATGGAGACAGGCTTCTCCGTTGGCAAGCCATTGTTTAAATCGAGCGCGTTTATCGTCAGCCATGCGCGCTTTTCTCCAATACAATGTTTTGCTCGTCGCCGAGGAGCTGGTCGATCTGTTCGTTGGAAAGGGCGTCGAGATCAACTTCAACCGTGGACGGAGCCGGCTCTGTTACGGTAATTGGTGCCGCTGCCGGCGCAGCAGTTGGCGGCGCCATGCCGCCCACGTGGCCAGCGATCAAACTCGCAATCTGACCAATAGTTCGCGCGCGCATCAAACTCGTAGGGGGAAGAGCGACACCGATGGCCGCCTCGAGCGAATTCTCGATCTCGACGCCCATCAATGAGTCGAGGCCGAGATCGGTGAGGGGTTGGTCATCCCGTAGTGTGTCAGGCTTTACGCGAAGAACGGAGCCGACAGCTTCACGAACTGCTTGCGCGATCACCGTTTCCTTCTCCTCAGGAGCCGCCGATTCGATCCGGTTACGCCAATCGGTGGTGCCGCCGCTAGTCTCGCGATCTTCGACCGACGCGAAGATGCGCTCGAGAAGCGGGTTCCCTTGCATGCCTCGGAAAAATGTTTTCCATTTGGCCCAGTCAACCCGGATAGCGGCGAGCTGAGTGTTGCCGGCGGAGAGCGAAGACTCGAGGATGGAGATCACTTCACCGGGCGATAGTGGACTGACACCCTGCTTCCCTAGAAACTCGGCGACGCGTTCGTTACGCGCGACGTAACCTTCTCCGCCAAGGACGCCCCAGTTCAGAGTGAGTGCGGAAAGGCCTAACGAGTGACGATGATGTGCAAGGGAATCAAGAAAGGCGTTCGCTGCTGCGTAGTTGCCCTGAGCCGGATTGCCGAAGATCGAGGAGACAGACGAAAACATGACGAAACAATCGAGTGCCATGTCGCGCGTGCGTTCATGAAGCAACCAGGCACCGAGCGCTTTCGGGCCAAGGACGCTCGCCATTCGCTCACGGTTGAGAGCAGCCAGCGGCGCATCGTCAATAAACATGGCGAGATGGAACACGCCACGCAGCGGCTGGCCGTTTTGTTGAATGTCAGTAAACAGGCGGCCGATGTCGTTAGGTGAACCGGCATCGGCTTTTAGGATCTGCACCCCAACTCCCCGATCGCGCAGACTGCTCACGAACGCCTCAGCGTCCGGAGTGGAAGCGCCGCTGCGACTGGATAACACCAGATGCCGGGCGCCACCGCGGACAAGCCAGTTCGCCAGGACTTTTCCAAAGCCCCCGAAAGCGCCGGTAATGAGATAGCAACCGTCCGATTTGATTTCGAATTTCGGTGCCATCGGTTCGCCCCGCCGCGGCAAAAACGTTTCGGGTAACGAAACGACGACTTTGCCAATGTGCTTTCCGGCAGCCATGAGTCGAAACGCCGCGCCGACGTTGTTCGCTGGAAATGCGCGGAATGGCAACGGATGCAGGATGCCCTGGCTGACGAGGCCGGAGATCTCCGTCAGCATTTCCCGCGTGAGTGATTCGTCACCTGCAAAAACGGCATCCATCGCCACAACGTGAAAAGATGCGTTGCGTCGCAACGGTCGCAGTGGGATGCGGGAATTCTGGTAAATGTCGCGTTTCCCAATCTCGATGAAGCGACCGAACTCGGCCAGACACGAAAGACCCATTGGAATCGCTTCGCCAGCAAGCGCGTTGAGCACCACGTCTACTCCGCGGCGATCGGTAAGTTTCATCACCGCCTCGGTAAAGTCGCCGCGTCGGGAATCGATCACATGTTTCACGCCGAGTGTTTCGAGCAAGGCGCGCTTCGCGGGACTGCCGGCGCTGGCGATGACTTCGGCACCGAGATGATGTGCAATCTGAATTGCGGCCATACCGACGCCGCCGGCACCGGCGTGAATCAGCACCCGCTCTCCCTGGCGCAGTCGCGCCACATTCTTCAGCGCATGCCAGGAAGTCATGAACACTACCGGCAGAGTGGCGGCTTCCTCGAATGAAAGATCGTTAGGAATTCGTTGCACGTCGCTGCCTCGCGCGACCGTTCGCGTTGCCAGGCCGAAGACGGCCAGGCCAAACACACGATCGCCCCGCGCAACGTGTGTAACACCTAATCCCACGGCGGTGACGATGCCGCCGACCTCGTCGCCGAAGATCCGCGCATCAGGTGCGTCACCGGGATAAAGCGCGAGCGCCTTGAGCACATCACGGAAATTCATGCCCGCCGCCTTTACCTCGATCATGACTTCGCCGGCACCGCAGGAGGGCTGGGCGAACGGAGCGAACTTCAACGCGTCAAGCTGACCGCGCTCGCCTGATTCGAGACGTAACGGCAGCACCGGATCAAGACTTCGCTCAATGCGCGGACGCCCACGGTCGAGCCGTTGCACGTACCGTGCTTCACCCCGGAACGCGACTTCCCGCTCGGGTTCAGCGCATAACAACTCTGTCCAAAGGACCTCTAGCTCGGCCGCCGATGGCGTCGGCGGCAAATCAATCCCGCGACAAATCAAATTCGGATACTCGTTAAGTATCACGCGTATCAGGCCGATCGCGGGCGCCTGTGCGATGGCAGTCGCTTTCGCTTCGCGACCGACGGGTTGGGCGCCGCGTGTCACTGAGTCAATGCGCAATTTGGCAGAGGGCCGGGCGGTTTCGAGCGTTTGAACAAGGTGGAGCAGTGCGGCGGTCCCAATTGTTGCGTCGTGATCAAGCCGCGCGTCAAGGTTCCAAAGATAGACGATTCGTTCGGGCTCGGCATCACCAGCCAACGCGGTGAAAAGTTGGTGCCAGTGTTCGGGCACTTCCGCTCTGAGCGTGAAGGTATCAGTTTCCGGCTCAGCGAATGTATTTCCGGGACGGACGATTCGGCAACGGACATCATGTGCGCGCAAGCGTTTGGCTAATGAGGATCCGACGCCGCCTTCGTCGGCAAAAATGAGCCATGATTTCTCGGGCGGAAGCTCCGCAACGGGTTCCGGGGCGGCAGGAGGCTCCCACGCTTTGCGCGCGAGAATAGCGATCTGGCCTTCACCATCCCGTCCGATGAAGCCTGGCAACGAAGCGGTATCGCTAAAGCCAGTTTCGCGCAACACGCTTTCCCATTGCGAACGTCCGAGGAGGGGATGCACCGAGCGCAGATCGCGGTCGGTAAACCGCCACCACCCGCTGGTTAAACCGAAAACGGTTTCAGTCCAGAGCTGGGGCGTGGCCAGATCCATGAAAGCCAGTGAACCACCGGGGGCCAGCAGATCACGCAGATTACGCAGCGCGGCTCGCACGTCGGCAACGGCGTGAAGCACATTGGTGCCGATTACGAAATCGAACGAGCCAAGTTCAAAACCTTGATCGGCCGCCGGTTTTTCAAGATCGAAAATTTTCGTCTCAACTTCAGGAAAAGCCGAAAGTTTTTGATTCGCACCGGGGAAGAAAGCAGCCGAAACATCGGTAAACGTATACGAATGCAAGCCGCGCTCGAGCGCGGGTAGAATTTGCGCGCTCAGTCCGCCAGTCCCGGCGCCGACTTCGAGGATACGCAATCCGCGTCCCTCCGGGAGCGTGCTGGCGGCGGTTTGCACGGCAGCGGTAATGGCGCCAAGCCAATGGCTGGTAAGCAAACCGTCACCGTAAAATTGGTCGAGCAGTTCGGCGCCCGCGCCGGCGAACAACACCTGCACGGCATCCTTTTCGCCGCGCAAGATCGGCCCGAGCTCGGCACAATTTCCAGCCACGAGCTGCGCTTCAGGAAGATGACCGGGATGTTGCGTGATGAATTGGCGTTGCGCTTGGTTAGCGGATTCAGCGGTGGTCGCGAAGGCAGGGTTCGGTCTATAGCCCGATCCACTTGACTCCACCAGGCCGCGCTTTTGAAGTTTCAACATCAACTGTTCGAAAGCTGGCCGCATCGGCACGGCGACCCGCAGCGAATCGGCGGTGAAATCAGCACCTATCGTAGCTCCCATTTCCCGGAGGCCCGCGCACAGCAGCACACCAGCGAGATCGTCCTGAGCGGCAATCGCACTTTCAAGCCGCCCGCGTCCGCGCATAGCGAGCACATCGTCGAGCGCACCTTGGGCAGCGTCGCGTAGCCGGGTCAACGGCAGCGGTTCCAACGTTCGCGCGTGGGATCCGTTTGGTGTGCGCTGCCAATCTACATGATAGAGAACATCGCGGACTCCGCCGAGCGTACCCCGCCGCACTCCGGCGACACTGATGGCGCGGAACCCGTCCACCAGAACACACGGTTTGCCGGATTCATCATAAAGACCGATGCGTCCCTCGACGAACTCATCCGTGCATTTGACCACGGTGGCGCGAACCCGGGCAGAGGCTCCGGGAGAGCGAAGAAACAGGATTCGGCCAAATCGGACCGGCAATTTAAGTTGCGAGCCGCGCGCTTCGACCGTCGAACGGCCGGCGGAAAACACGTGTAACGCGCCATCGAGTAGTACGGGATGCAACGGATACTCACCGGCCCTCGGCGCAATCGATTCAGAAAGCGCCACCCGCCCGGACGATTCACCATCTGCGGCGGAAAGCTCGCGAACAGAGCGAAATGTTTCGCCATATCCGAGTCCCAGATCGCTCATGTAGCGGTAAAACGCGTCGATATCGACTGGCTTGAGTTTCGAGATAACCGGCTGGATTTCACTGTCGAAACTTGACGCGGCGAAGCCCGACTCGATCCGTTCGGCGCGCATCGAGCCCACGACATGCAACGACCAGGACGCTCCCTGGTCGAACCGACTATGGATCGCGAATGTTCGATCGTTAGGCTCGTACGAAACCTCGAGGTGAATGCTGGCGGCAGGTTCCGGCAGAATGAGCGGTTTGCGAATCTCAAACTCCTCGACCGTGAACGGTCGGCCTTCGAAAAGTTGCGTGCCGGCCTCAATTACGAGATCAACAAATCCCGCGGCCGGAAAAATAACATGGTTCTCGACCTTGTGATCTTTAAGGAACGCCATGTGTCGGCTGTCTAACCGGGCGGACCACGCAGGCATCGCGCTCGGCAGCCGGGCATCGAGCAGGCCCCGGCCGCCGCGTGCCAGTCTGGATTCGCGCCAGGCGGGACACTCGTTCCACCACCGATGTCGATCCCAAGCGTAAGCTGGAAGCGGAAGCAGACGAAGCGACGGCGTCATTGCCTTGAAGTTGAGCGCCACTCCGGCTCGATGCAGGTCCATTGCCGCTTCGAGTAACGATTCGTGTTCGCGCTCCCGGCGAACAGAAGAGATTACAACCGGTTTCGGTCCCCCACGGCTGGCGAGACATTCGTGGATAGAATGCGATAGGGCTGGGTGGGCGCCGAGCTCCAGCCAAATATCTACTCCGAAGTCAGCGATCGCATTGATCGCCGGCGCAAATTGCACCGGCTGCCGGACGCCGCGGGCCCAGTGCGCCGCATTCCCGGCCTCACCAGCGAGGCGATTGCCGGTGACCGTGCTGAATAATGGCATAGTTTCAGATTGCGGCACGAGATCGGCCAGCGCGTTTTCGAGCGCTTCTGAAGCCGGTTGCATCATCGCGTGATGAAATGGGTGATCGACGCGCACTATGCGGGCGAACACGCCTTGCGGTTCGAGTTCGGCGAACATCGCTTCAATCGATTGGCGAGGACCGGCAAGGGTAAGCGAACGGGGGCCGTTGTATGCGGCGATCGAAACCGTGCGATCATGTTTGTTGATCAACGCCTGCGCTTCTTCTTCGCCGAGGCCGACCGCGAGCATCTTTCCTTCGCCCCGGGCGCAGCTCTCCATGAATTGGGCGCGGAGCGCGGTAACCCGCGCGCCTTGTTCCAGGGAAAACAAACCTGCCACACAGGCTGCGGCAATTTCACTCACGCTGTGGCCGGCGACCGCCGCCGGCTGCACGCCCCACGATTTCCACAGTTCCGCCAATCCGACCTGCATCGCGAAAATGGCCGGCTGCGCCACTTCGGTACGGTGCAGTTGAGAATCCTCCTCGGAACGCCCGAGTTCTTCGAGCAATGAAAAATTCGTGATGCCGCGCATCGCCGCGTCGCACTGTTCGATCACCCGGCGAAAGACAGGTTCGCGGTGCATCAGCTCGCGGCCCATGCCCCACCATTGCGGCCCTTGTCCACTCATCACGAAGGCGACACGCGGCGCGGATTCGGGGCGCGGCGTGAACGAAGTGCGAACCTTCACGCTGTCCTGCTTGATTGCGAAAGCGTCGAGTTCCTGAATCAGATCGGATATTGATCGCACGACCAAAGTCAGGCGATGTGGATGGTGATTGCGCCGCGCGCCAAGTGTGTAAACCAAATCAGGCAGGACAGGCGAATCCCCATTGAGGTTCGATCGTTCGGTGAGCCATGCGGCCAAATTCATCGCACAACCGCGGAGGGCATCCTCCGAACGGGCCGACAGCATCATCGGCCATTCGCGGTCAAGCCAGGGTTCTCCATGGTCAACGTGTGGAAGCGGTGGCGGCTCCGCCAGAATAACGTGCGCATTGGCGCCGCCGAAACCGAAAGAGTTCACGCCAGCCAAGCATTCACGATCCGTCTCCGGGAAAGGTTCGACTGCCGTCGGGACGCGAAGCTTTAGTTTGTCGAAATCAATTTGCGGGTTCGGGGTGTTGAAATGGAGGCTGGCGGGAATCGTGCGGTGCTTAAGAACAAGCATCGCCTTCACCAATGCGGCGACGCCGGCTGCAGTCTCAAGGTGGCCAACATTGGTTTTTACCGAACCGATGGGTAACGGAGTTGAACGATTTCTGCACAGCGCCTCTGCCAGAGCGTGCGCTTCGATTGGGTCACCGACGGCCGTGCCGGTCCCATGAGCCTCAACGAATCCAATTTGCGTCGGTGACACGCCCGCGTCCTTGCAAGCATCTTGAATGAGACGCGCTTGTGCTTCGGCGCTCGGCAGCGAGATACCGTTTGTGTGCCCGTCCTGATTCATCGACGTACCCAGGATCACCCCCTGAATTGGGTCGTCATCTTCGATCGCATGGGACAGGCGTTTGAGCAGGACCATGCCCGCGCCTTCACCGCGAACGAAGCCGTTCGCTCGCGCATCAAATGCAGCGCATCGCCCATCGGGCGAAAGCATTGACGCCTGCGAAAAACCAATGAAACCGCCCGGTGTAATCATCACAGTCACGCCGCCTGCAAGTGCGGTGTCGCCGCGTCCGGCCCAGATGTGCTCGCACGCAGTGTGGATCGCAGTGAGGGCAGACGAACACGCCGTGTCCATCGCGACGCTTGGACCGCGCAGATTCAGGCAGTAGGAAATCCGATTCGCGGCGATAGAGTGCGCGCTGCCGGTGGCGCTATGGGGCGTAATACCGAAATGGTCGAAAGCAGTGCTTTGGATTCCCTGATAATCGTTGTGCGAGATGCCAACGAAAACAGCGATGTCACTACCTTTCTCAAAGTCGAGTACAAGTCCCGCGTTCTCGATTGCTTCCCACGACGTCTCGAGCAGCAAACGATGCTGCGGGTCAATGTAAGGAGCTTCGCGCGGCGAAATGCCGAAAAACTGCGGGTCGAACTTGTCGATTTGGTCGAGGAATCCGCCGCGTTTAACAAACGTTTTTCCCGGAATGGCCGGCTCGCGGTCGTAATATCGCTCTACATTCCATCGATCCGCCGGCACATCGCTGACTGCGTCCCTGCGTTCCACCAGCAACTTCCAAAAAGACTCCGCGTCGGTAACTCCGCCGGGAAAGCGGCATCCGATTCCTATGATAGCGATGCGATCTTTGTGCATAAATGGCCGGTTTCCCGGAAGCCCAATGATAAATAAACTCTGTCTATGGGGAACGGTGAGCCGCCCATCCTAACGACGTTTATTGAGTAACCTGTAGACGGCAAAATTCCATTAAATATTCGCAAATCAGTCATCTCGCGGCCGGTTGGGCATGCGCCGCGAAATATGAAATAGTGGAGAAACATTAACCGGGCGACGAACTTGGAACTAGAACAATAGCATCATGTGCGGCATCGCAGGTATGATCGATCTCGCGGGACAACGTCCCGTGCCCGAAGGGAGTATTCAACGAATGGCCCGGGCGCTGTTGCATCGCGGCCCGGACGAACAGGGCTTTCTGGTTCGGCCCGGACTGGGGCTCGCTTCACGCCGGCTGAGCATTGTCGGCCTGGCCGATGGGCAGCAGCCGATCTTTAATGAAGACCGCAGTGTCTCAGTAGTCTTCAACGGCGAACTGTTTGATTACGTCGAGCGACGAGAGGAGCTCAGGGCGCGCGGACACCAGTTCGTCACGCATTGCGACACCGAGGTCATCCCCCATCTATGGGAAGATCATGGCGAAGAAATGTGGAAACGATTGCGAGGACAGTTCGCCATCGCTTTGTGGGACGAGCGACGACGCCAACTCCAACTCGGACGGGATCGTTTCGGCATCGCACCACTTTTTTGGACGCGGCAAGGGGACTGGCTCCTATTCGCGTCGGAGATCAAAGGACTTCTTGCTTCGCGTATGATCTCACCGCGCCCAGATCGCCGCGGCATTGACCACGTCTTCACTTTCTGTGCCATGCCCGGTCCACGAACGTGCTTTGAAGGTGTCCAACTTCTTACGCCCGGCCATTTCCTGAGCATCTCTCCTGCAAACGGAAACGGTGCGAGTGCAATGGTGCAGGAGCGAGCGTTTTGGGAAATGGATTTTCCCGATCAGGGTGCGGAAGAACAGGGCGAAAATCCGAAGCGACTCGTTGACGATTTCGAAAAGGTTTTGCTGCAAGCGGTCGAAGAGCGATTGCGGGCTGATGTTCCAGTCGGCGCTTATCTTTCCGGCGGTGTCGACTCGAGCATGATCCTGGCGTTGGCCTGCAAGCTTAAAGGTCCGGCGATCAACACCTATACCGTGCGCGTGCACGAGCCGGAGCTTGATGAACTCGATGCGGCAACTCTCTCGGCGCGACATATCGGCGCCAAACCGCCGATCGTGCAGGATTTCCGCGACGAAGACGCACTGGCGACGTATCCCCGGTTGATCGCCGCGGCGGAGGCGCCCGTGATCGACACAGCCTGCGCCGCCCTGCTTCAACTGTCAGGACGCGTCCACACCTGCGGACAAAAAGTGGTGCTGACCGGCGAAGGCGCCGACGAATGGCTTGTCGGCTATCCGTGGTACAAGGCTGCCAAACTCATGGGTTACCTCGACCTGATTCCCGGGCTTGGTCTTAGCAATGTCGCGCGCAACGTCTACCTGCACGTGAATAAAGTCCCGCATTTTCCCAATGCCTGGCGACGCGAAGTTGAGAATTCGGTCGGTGGTCCAAATGCCTGGATCGATGCCTACGGAATGCTCGCGATCTCGAAGCTGCGCTTCTACAGCGAATCCATGCACGAAGCGCTTGGGCAGACGAATCCGTGGACCGAATTGAATTTTCCGGTGGACCGCGCCAAACGATGGGATCCGCTCCATCGCGGAGTCTGGATTGCAGCGCGAGTTCTTCTAGCCGGGCATCTCCTCCAAGCCAAAGGCGATCGCGTCGCGATGCATTCTTCTGTCGAAGTGCGATACCCATTTCTGGACGAGGATGTCTTCGATTTCCTGGCGAAGCTGCATCCGCGTTGGCGACTTCGCGGGTTTCGAGATAAGCACCTGCTTCGTTTGTTGGCCGAACGTTGGGTGCCAAAATCCGTAGCACGCCGGCACAAAGTTATCTTCCGCGCGCCGCTAGACAGCTTTCACATGGAACCGGAACCGCCGTTTGTCGCGCAGCTTCTCAGCGAGGAATCGCTCCGCAAAACCGGCTATTTCGATTCAGCCGCAGTTGCTCGATGGCGAACCGACTTTCGTAACATGCGTCCCGGCTCGCTGCCGCGACTTTCGGTCGAGATGGGTCTGATGGCGGTCGCTGGGACGCAACTGTGGCATCACCTTTTCATGGGCGGCGGGCTGGCGGATTTACCTGAGTGGTCAGCGGTGCCCACGCCCGCCGCAGTTGAAGCAGGCGCCGCATCGACAGAGATCCCCCTAATGAAAAGCTAAAGTTTCGCCAGCGTCTCGCGCCCGCGCTGCTTTGTTTCGGGATCGTCTTTTTCGGTATCGGGCATTGCCAGACCCTTGTTGATGAACTCACGCGCTTCTTGTTTTCTCCCCATCTCCGCGTAAATCCGCCCGAGCTCGATGTAGTGCATGAGACGATGTGGATTGATCGCGATCGCCTTCTTCATGTCCTGTTCGGCCTCCTCAAACGATCCCTTCGGCAGTTGGCCATAAATCACTCCGGCCACAAATCGTTTCGCCGAACTGACCTCTGCCAATACGCGATTCCATCGGCCAAGAACATGCCAGGCGGTATCGTTGTGCGAATCGACGGCCAGCGCTTTGTCCACTGATTCCTTGATCCGCGGAGAAGCGGCCATCTGTTGTTTCGTAGGCAGATACGGCAGCATTTTTCCAAGAGTGATCGCCGGCGCGAGCTGAGCGTCGCAGTCCTTTGGTCCACACGCTGCAGCACGCGTGGAATAGTCCAGTGCGATGTTGCCCAGTCGCAGTTTTTCTTGGTTATCCGACGCGTCCGTCATAAGGTAGCGATACTGCCGAGCGATCCGGACAAGCAGTTGCGGATTCTTCGGCTCCACTTTCTCCGCCGACAGATAGAGCGGCAACGCATCCTTAGCCTGAAATTTTCGCTCGAAGGCTTTTCCTTTTTCGACAAGGATGTCGACTGATTCAGCGGCGGAAGCGACATCAACCAGCAGCAACGCTGCTGCTGCGACGGCAAAGAGACGGTGAATTAGACATTTCATCAGAACGTTTGTTGAGGATACTATGTTAAGATCGGCTGAACGCATCCTCGCGGTCTTCGTGCCGCCCCCTAAGAAGCGTTCTTGCCCGAACTCTCGGCTAGTGCTCCGAAGGCGAGACCGCGGCTGCTCTCAGCCACGAATTCATTATTATGAATACAAAAATGATTACACTTGGCGCAGCTTTGCTCGCCGTTGGCTGCTTCTGGTCGAGCCAGGCTTTTGCACAGACCGCTACGGCCGTAACCACGACAAACGGTGCATTCACCGAATACGTTCCCGGCTCCGAGACAATGGTCGTCAGAAGCAAAGCTGGCACCAGCCCGTTGCGTTATTCCGTAACCAAACAGACGACGATTGTTGACGAGACTGGCGCCCCAGTTGCAATCGACCGCATTTCGCCTGGCAGTCAACTCTCAATCCAGTACACGGGTTCAGGCGACCAGCTGGTAGCGTCGCGAGTTGTTGTCCGGCGGGCGGCAACGGCGACTACTGCGGTAACAAGCGCCCCTGCCGTGACCGGACAGCAAACCAATACCACCATGACAACAACCCGTCCTCTCACACATGAGGAAAAGCACGCGCTTAAAGAGGAGCGAGAACATCCTGGGCGAGCCGCGAAAGAAGAGATCGAACACCAAAAGCGCGCGCTGGAAAAGGCTAAGAACAAACTCGACGACCACGATTAGCCGCGACGTCTCCGGTATTTCGGTGCCGCGGTGCACACAAATCGCCTGCGGCCCCAGTTTAACGGTTTTTCACGGCGGCCTCAACCAGTCTTCCCGCATTCAGCAAATCCGCTTCGGCGAATCGCGGACCGACCAGTTGCAAACTGGTGAGCGGAACGGATTGGTGGGCGATAGGAATTGGGATGGCCAGTGCGGGAACCCCCCCGAAATTCACGGCCTGCGTATTCTGCAAAGCCAGCGCCCGCGCCTCAAACGCAATGGTGCCACCAAAGAACGGAACATGGGGCGGCAGATTTTTCAGCGTCGGCAGCGCGATGAAATCCACATGTTCAAAGGCGCGGCGCAATTCTGATTTCCACGCCGACTGTTTCCGCAGGGCTTCGGGGTAAGCGGTCTTATATTGAACCCCACCGAGGGCGATGATTGCCTTTGTCCGAATACTCACTTGAGATTCGTTTTTGAATTTTTGGTCGTAAAGCCAAGCACCCACCGCAGCCACCGTCGCTGCGTCCTTTTGAGCCTGAATCCACTTTTCGGTAAATGCGGAACCCAAGTTTACGACCTTGAATCCAGTCGCTGCCAGGGCGTCATCCACTGCGCGATCCACGTTGGGGTTCGTTCCTTCTACATAGACGCGCCCGACTCGAAGCCCGTTGGCTGAAGGTTTGGCGGCTACCGCTTGTCGATAGCGCCCTGAGAATCCCGCCTGCAGCAAATCCATGCCTTGGACTGTGCCGGCGACGTCTTTGGCCAGTGGTCCAATTGTGTCGAGCCGGTTCGGAGCAATCGGATATACGCCGTCGATCGGGACCAACCCGAAGGTAGTCTTCAGGCCAACGACTCCGCAGCAAGCGGCTGGCACGCGAATCGAACCCGCTGTATCGGTGCCGAACGCAACATCGGCCTCATCGTTCGCTACGGCCACCGCCGATCCGCTCGAAGAACCACCTGGAATGCGCCCTCGATCTAATGGATTTCGCGGGGTCCCGTAGTACGCATTCATGCCGGAAACCGCCACCGCCAGCTCGGACAGATTCGTCTTCCCAACAAATTGCACTCCCCTTTGGCGGGCGATCGCCAAACATTTTGCGTCGCGTTTTGCAGGGGAGGCGTGCTTCGCGAGGAATTCGGAACCGGCCGTGGTCACCACGCCTTTCATGTCGATCAAATCCTTCACCGCCAACCGCAATTTCTTGCTGTCGTTTGAAGGTGGCCAGTGTTCGATGAAGGCCTTGTCGCGTGTCGAACTTTCCGGCCGCGCGTTCGGAATTGCGCAACCGGCAAGCCAGGTCACGAGGAAGATGGCGGGTAAGATCGTTCGGATAACCGCGAACTTGAAGGTCTTGAGCCGAAAATACCGACTGAATAATCCCGACATGATGCGTACTAGATAAAACGGCGCCAAGTGCGCCAACCAAGGAATCGGTTCGGTAGCTAACAACGGTCGCCAGCTGCGGCCTTATCGGTGATACGCGGCCGCGGATTTGGCCGGGTTGTAGGGTACTGGGCCGCCCGCCGTGGGAGCATAAACGAAAACAACCCGGTCCTTTTTTACATCCACCGGCTCAAGAAGTAAGCCTTTGTTAGTCGCCTTCTCGCTGTACTCGATCAGCACACGAGCGGTTCCGTTGAACCCCCACATCTTGAATCCGGTGCCGAAGAGGCCCCCGTTAGGGTAAAGCTCGTCCAAGCCGGCCATGGCATGAAAACAACTGATGGCAACCTTGTCTTTTCGATAAAGGCGGTCGTCGGCGCGATATTTAATCGTTCCTCCATCAAGCAAGCGTTTGCGCCTGACACCTAGATCAAAACCTTCCTTGCGGATTTCGTACGGTCCCCACATCGCGACTGCATTCTTCGCGTCCACCGCGAGCTTGATCGTTTCTGCGAGAGTAAAGTTTCGGCCGGGCGATATGGGACACTTATTGTTCCTCGGAGAAATCCGGCTGCCCGGCCCGTCAAAGACGCACAGGTGAGGATTGCTGAGGAAATCGCGAGGTAGCCAGCTGATTGTAAACGCTTCGAATTCTCGATTTTTGTATTTCCGGGTTGCCAGCCCGAGGGTCAGCTTTGGTTGTTTGGTGTCCGCGAATACTCGAATGAGAGAGATGAATGAATGAGAGAATTCCGGGTGATTTCCGCGGTCTTGATACGCAAACGGAATTATAAAATAGCGCTCGCGCGTGAGAGTGCCCTCGCCAACGCGAGGAGCAATTTTGCCTTTGATCCGATCTACGATCTGAGTGTAGAGCGGCACATCATATTTCGAAAAATCAACCTCTCGCTGGAGAAATCCCGCCCGCGCGACCAGGGGAAATCCAAGAAGCAAAAGGAAGATTCGGAAGCGCACGTTCGTGAAATTACCAGCAACGGCTTTCATGGAAAGACGTTAGTTTGCCGTTCCGAAGCACGAACTCGCGACGGCGATGCCGTCCGGCGGCGGACACGATTTCCCTTACATCCGGAACCTACACCGTCCAGTCACGCCGGCCGCTGCCGGATCATTTAGAGCTCTTATTAAGTCGAGTGTCAATCTGATTTCCTTGGCGCAGTAGCCTCGCGCGAAGGCAGCTCATTGTGTCGAGGCCTTGAAAGCGACCATTTGGAACCTTTTTTGACAATACTTGGTTAGGCCGACTCACGCCTCACTGCGTGAGGCTGATTTTCGATACATTTCGGCGGGCGGTACGCCCTTTCCCCTTTCTTTGCGCTACGTGCGTGCGCGGCTGCGAACGTCGAGACGCAATCGCTAATCTGGAGTTCTATCGTGCGCTTGCGGCCGAGCGGGCGCGCAAGACGCGGCGCGCTTCAATCAGCTGCCAGGCAACCAGGCCCGGGATTCCGAGAATCAATTCGCGCACCCTCGCAATCAAAGAGAGGGCGAAAGCAGCGTCTCCAGGAATCCCGAGCAAATTACCGACGACGACGTAGCCGCCCTCCTGCACTCCAAGTGCGCCCGGCACGGGAAACACTGCCGAGCGGATCGCCAGGACCATGCTTTGCAAGATCACCGCGTTGACAAGCGTCGCGTGCAATCCGAGCGCGTGAAGAGCTATCCAGATTTCGCCTGATCCGACGAGTAGCGAGGTGGCCGTCGCTGCGCAGCATCTAATCACACCGGACCGCCGCGCATAGAGTCTGCGAAGCGCCTGGTCCAGAGTGTGGCCGCTGTGCACCATCGAATGCCAATCCTCCGCATTCGCCAGCCGAGAAATGATCTTGCCGATGAAGCGAAACATTCCCAGTCGTTGGACGACATAGAATCCGACGATCGCGAGAACTCCGATCACTGCTCCGATCAGCGTTGGGCGCACAAACCCCTGCTGTCCCGTTGCGCTAACAATCAAGCCAAGCCCCAACAGCGTAAAAACAATCTGGACAAAAACTCCCAGCGTGATGTCGACAAGAACGCTCGCCGCTGCAGTCGGAATCGCTGTTCCATGCAGCGCTGCAAGCCGCGCCCTAACGACATCGCCCCCAACAGTAGCAGAAGGCACGAGCGTGCTGACTGATTCGCCGATCCAGCGCATCCAAAACAGTTGCCACAGCGGCAGTCGCTCGGACTTCGGAAAGAGCGCCCACCACGCAATCGTGTCCAAAAACACCGGGACAGCGAGGTGATAAATCGCCACTGCTGCAATCCACCAACCGGCGGAAGCGAATGCGCCAATAACGTGTGGCGCCCCCTGCCCAATCAGCAGCAACGTAAATAACGCCGCGCCGCCGGCAGCGAGCAGGTAAAAGGCAATGCGGATTTTTTTTCCACCTATCATAGGCAGCAGTTGAAAACAGCCCGGCGATTTTGCTACCGGATTAGCAACGGTCCCGAATTGTAGGGCAACCGCTTCGGTTGCCAACCTAATGCCTACAGGCGAGCGCGTGCGCTAGACGCTCAGCGCCATAATTCCGCGCAATGACTGGCGGGAACGGCTCACCCATGGTCCTTCGTCGAACGCCACCAAGATTCCGAATGGCTGTTCAACGGTTCGAAACGTCAGGTCGAAAGAAATTTTCCTTGCTAAAATAGTGTGCTTTCGATACATCGCTTTTACCTGCTTCATCCGATATTCGATGACCGAATCGCCTTAACGCCTGTGAAGACATTTCGATATCTCGCTGTCATTTTCCTGTGCGTCGGAATCGCGTCGGCCGTGGCCGGCCCGGCAAACATTGAGCTTCAGCCGTTACCTACGCCAGCAGAAAATTCACGCGACATTTTCTCGTACGAAACGACGTATACGTTCAGCAGCGATTTCAAGGAGTCGAAGCTCGGCAACGGCGATTCGCTCTACGACGATTTCAGCTATGACCATCGCTTTTTGATTACCGGAAAATGGTATCTTCGCCTCGGCGTTGAATACGAACGCTACGATTTCAATGGCACGGACAACGGTTTGCCGGATCATCTGCAGGCAGCATATGGTCACATCGCCTTCGAATACGTGGTGAAGGATTTTCCTGGCATAGGAATTGAACTTGATCCTGGATTCTACTTTCAGGACCACGTTGGCAGTAATACGTTCGACATTCCGATAAGAGCCTTCGTCAGCTTTCCGCTCAAAAAGGACAAAATCTTCGCGGTCGTCGGCTTGGGCTGGTCGTTATTCCAAGACCCGCCGGTTGCGCCCGGTGGAGGAATCATCTGGGTGTTCAGCGATAAATTGCGACTGCAGGCAGTCTTTCCCAAACCAGCATTGATCTATGAACCGAATGACGATTGGCAGTTAAAGCTTCTGGGCGAACTAAATTATCTGGGCGTTCGGACCGACGATGTCGTGTCGCACACGGAACAGAAGCTCGATCTGCACAATGCGGTGCTTCAATACAGCGAGTATCGTGCCGGGGTCCAGGTAGGATATTCCGGCATCAAACACCTCAAATTGAGCGCTGGTGCGGGCTGCACCGTGGAACGCGATTACGACTTCTTCCGCGCACATCAATCCAAGAGGGTCGATCCCGCGCCTTATGTCAGGATTGCAGCCGAGGTGAAATTCTAAGGGAAAATCTCGCCGAGCTTTCTGGCCACTGCCTGGTCACCGCGAACCTTTAGCCGGCCAGTCATATAAGCCCACGTGCCGCTGAGTCGGTCGTTGCAAATGGCGACCCAATCCTTGTCTTTGGCTATAAAAGTGACGCTGGGACTGGCGATTTTTCCCGTTCCCATTTTGTAGGTCCCGTCGTTTACCTCTATCCACCATTCGCCACCCTGCGGTCCGCTCAAGTCCCACTGATAACGAGCGTGAACACCTTTCGCTTTTGCTGCTTGGAAACTGCCGCGCATTCCATCGAACGCTTCCTGCGGCGTCGAATTCGCATGACCGGCAGCAATGGCCATTGTTGCGCCGAGGAAAATTGCGGCGCCAAGCTTACCGATCGAAAGAAAGAACCATCGCTTTCGTTTTAGCTGGTGTCGCATTTCGTGATCCCTTTCTCCATTCATCATTCGTCCTACGTCATCCTTCCAACCTCATTGCTCAATTCGCCTCAGAAGGAAAGCGGCGCCGAGGAATGTGATCACCGCCCCGGCCAGAAGAACCACGAGATCGTTAACATAAAATTGCGGACCCGCGCCATACATGTTCACCAGCCGGAAAGCGCGGCAAAAATGTGTAAGTGGGAAAAGCTCGGCAATGTAGCGAATCGCCTGGGGTAATTGTTCGAGTGGCGCGAATGCTCCTGACAGCACAAACACCGGCAACAAAAAGAAAACCGAAAACTGGATCGCCTGGGTTTGCGTGCGCGAGAAAGCCGAAATAAGCAACCCGAGTCCGAGCGAACAAAGAAGAAACAGAAGGCAGACAAGCGTCAGCGCCGGCAGGTCATGAAACGCAACTCCAAAATGCCAGCCGCTCAGCAGCATTATTATGACGATCAGCAAGCTTGAGACCACGAGATATGGGAACATTTTTCCGATCACGATTTCACGACGCCGCAGCGCAGTTATCATCAACTGGTAAAGCGTGCCTGACTCTCGCTCCCGTGCGATGGTGCACGCCATCAGCGTGACGGTGAGTAGTTGCAAAATTAACCCGATGATTCCGGGAACAACATAATCGATGACGCGCGATTTCGGATTGTAGAGCAGTTTTCGATCGACCGACCACATCTCCATCATGGAAACAAATCGCTTCCGGATTTGCACGGGGAGCTGCTTGCCTAATTCAAAAACTTCCTCGGGCAAGGTCTCGATCATGCGGTCGCGCTCTTTCAACTGAAAATCGCCCAGGCTCTGTCGAACACTGCCTTGTACAGCATCCGCTGTGTTGATGTCACTCCCATCCAGATAAAGCAGCAACGGCTTCGGCTCGCCGTTTTCCAAGCTCCCATTCCAGCCCTGCGGAACGACAAGCGTTGCGCGCACGTGGTAGGCAAGCAAATCCGATTCGTTTTGTATGTCGGGCGATCCGTAACGCCATCGGAACGTCTTGTTCTTGGAGATAATATCGATGAACTCTTGCGAGCGCGGTGTATTGTCCCGATTGACCAACATGCACGGCACGTCAGTCAATTCGCTCGTTTCAAAGGCGTGACCGAAGAGCAACGTGAATAGCGGCGGGAGCAGCAGCACAAGAAGCAGCACTCGCCGATCCCGGTAAATGTGCAGGAACTCTTTGTAGGCGACGCTCGCGGTTGCCTCTAAGGACAGCCCTCTCATGATTCGGATCGCTTCAAAACGCCGTCGTACCCTTGCGAGTAGGCGGTGAAAACATCTTCCATATCGGGTTGTACCCAGCGCTCGCCTAACAATCGAATATCGGGAAACGGCCAGTTTTCGCGCCAGGCGGCGATCAGTTGCTCGGCTTCCGGCGTGTAAAGGCGCAGGCTTCCGCTACGCAACGAGACGCCAAGCACCTCAGGTACGTCGCGGAACCGCACCAGCGCTGGCATAAGGGGCTCGACATCGATCTCAAGCAGGTGAGCGCGAAAACTGTTTTTCAGTGCGCGCGGTGAAGCTTTTGCCAGCAATCGACCATTCTCGATAAACCCAACCTCAGTACACCGCTCGGCCTCATCCATATAATGCGTTGTAACGAAAATCGTTTTTCCCTCGTTGCTTAGGTCGTAAAGCAGATTCCAGATCTGTTGCCGATGCACCGGGTCGAGCCCGCGCGTGGGCTCATCCAAAAACAGCACCGAAGGATTGTGCACGAGGGCACAACCGATCGCCAATAACTGGCGCATTCCACCAGACAAATTGTCGGCAGACGTGCCCCTTTTTTTTTCCAGATCAATTCCGTGAAGTAAGCGGTCGATTCGCTCCTCCAGTTGAGCGCGCGGCACGTTATAGGCGCCAGCGAAAAAGCGAAAATTTTCCAGGACCGTGAGGTCGCGATACAGGCTAAAGCTTTGAGGGACGTAGCCGAACTTGGTGCGCACTTTTTGCCGCTCTTTCCACGTGTCGACTCCTTCAATGGAGGCACACCCGCTGGTCGGATGCGTGAGGCCGCACAACATTCGCATTGTCGTGGTTTTTCCAGCGCCATTCGGCCCGAGAAAACCAAAGATCGTTCCCCGCTCGATTTGAAGGGAAAGATCTTGGACCGCATGAACGTTCCCGTAGCTCTTGCTCAGATGGTCGAGCACAATAACCGGTTCGTTCATGGTGAAACCTTATTGCGGTGATGATCTAAATTTGCAACCATCCCTGATTGGCCAACAGGTTGTTTGTTATGAGTAAGGAACCCATGGTACGAATTCGATGCCTGCTCCGGGGCTTGGTTGCCTTGGCCGGTGTTCTCTCGCTAGTCTTAACTGCCGACCCTAGAAGCGCGTGCGCCGATCCTGTATCCGAACTCGCTTCGTTCTCAATCTTCGACAAAGTCGATCTGGCGCAACTGGCAAAAAGCGACGTGAAAACGGCGCACGGTCCGCCAATGAGGAATTCGCGTTTTCTCGCCATCCAGAGCTGCTATGTCGCGCCGGGTGCACCTGCGCAGCAAATGGAGGCATTGCGCCGGTGGAACCCGGCAAAATATCGTGAACTGAAAGTATTCGTGCACTCTGATCTGTCATCAAACCCGGGGCCGTCTAGTTTTGACAGACTGAAGAACGCGCCGGACAACGCCTCCGTGCGTTCGTTCGTGAACGCGACCCAGAAACTCAGTCCCGAACTCCAGATCAGCAAGGACGAGGCAAAGCGGTTTTCTGCTGCGACCGGAGGAACTGGCGGAGGGGTTATACCTCCGGCAGTCGTGGCGTTCTGGACAGATGTGCTGACCGGACGAACGAAAAGCTTTGTGTCCGGCGGAATGGCGGCACAATCGCCCTACGATCATGCCGGTCCGTCGGTTCGTGCGAGCGAGGAAGTGAACGGTTTATTACGCGAGCAAGGAAAGATTCGCCAGCAGTTCTCGGGACTGCTTGGCGCCACGGCTATTGGACGCGGCACTGGTTCGCTGCCAGCCGAGCTTTACTGGGAACTTCTCGACGCTGATGACCACGGCGTAGTGACGTTGGGTGCGTCTTACAGCCGCGGAGCGGGCGGAACGTATCAAGCGGCGGATGTCCTTTATTATGCCAGCGGAGGTTACTATGTCGCTCTCACGCTTCATCAGCTGTGGCCTGTTACAGTCGATGGAAAACCGTCTACGCTCGTTTGGCGGGGCGATATGATTTCGTCCGCGTCGCTAGGCTCACTCCGTGGCGTAGAGCGGCTAGGTTCGGAATCAGTGATGATGAAGAATATCACGAAAGCTGTTACTCTCTTTCGCCGGGACACCGGCGGCCGGTGAACGAATGAAAATGTCCGTTCTGCGATTAGTTATCTTTCTCTCGGCGGTGCCAATCTTCTTTGCAGGCCCAACCTTTGCTGAGGAAAGCAACGGTTTCTGGCCTTTGTCGGGAGAGTTTTCTGCCGACGTCACATATGTTGGCGAAGGTGATGTCGAACGTGGAGGAAAACACGTCAACGACTTTGATGAGATCTATTCGGATATCCGCCTCGTGTTAACGCCGCGGATCAAACTTGGCGTGCTCCGAATAGGCGCGGAATGGGAGCGGTTCTCATTTGGCCTTCCAGAGGGCGCCGCCCTGCCCAATACATTGCAGTCCTTCAGCACGATTATCGGAATCGATACGCAGTTGTCCGACTCCATTCTCATCAGAGCGCAAATTCAGCCTGGCCTGTACAATTCAGGCCTGGGTCATTTGTTTTGGGATAACTTCAATATGCCTTTTGTCATCGGCGGCACGTACATTTTCAGTCCTAACCTGCAGCTTATCCTCGGCCTGAGCGTCGATGTGGAACGGAACTACCCGGTGATTCCTGCAGCAGGTGTTCGCTGGAAAATAGGGCCTCAGTGGTTGCTGGATGCTGTCCTGCCAACGCCGCGCCTGCAATATGAGATGACTCGCAATGTATCGCTCTATGCGGGGGCAACCATTACCGAGGCAACTTTCCGGACCGACGACGCATTTGGCGACTCGCATGGAATTCCGCGCCTCAACCACGCAGTGGTGACATACAGCGAGATTCGGACCGGGGCCGGTTTTGACTGGAAGATTTCGCCGATTGTCACGTTCACTGGTGAGGTTGGCTACCAGCCATACCGAGATTTCGATTTCTATCGCGCTGAAGTACGCTACCACCAGAACGGTGGCGCCCCGTACGGGACGATTTCGCTGCACGGCGCATTTTAGTAGCGTCGATTTTTGTAGGGCGTCTGTGTCAGACGCCTTGCCGTGGCGTTTTCACACAAACGACCTACAGTGGCGGCCTTAGCGCAGCGTCCGATCCAGCGCGCCGATCTTTCGCGTCTCCGGCCACCGCAATCCAACGCCCATTACGACAAGGATCGTTCCGATCCCTCCTGCAACGACCGAAATGACCGGCCCAAATAGCGCAGCCGTCAATCCCGATTCCAGCGCGCCGAACTCGTTCGATGTGCCGATGAAAATATTGTTGACTGATGACACGCGGCCGCGCATTTCATCCGGCGTAACCAATTGCACAATCGAACCGCGGATGATCACGCTCACGCTGTCGAACGCTCCGATGAGAAAAAGCACGCCCAGCGATAACCAGAATACTTTCGACAATCCGAACAGGATCGTCGAGATGCCGAACCCGATCACACACCAGAGCAACGTTTTGCCGGCGTATTTCATCGGTGGTAGATGCGCAATGAGCAGCGCCATCATAAAAGCCCCGACTGCCGGCATCGCGCGCATCCAGCCGAGACCCACCGGGCCGCAGTGAAGAATTTGATCCGCAAAGATCGGCATCAACGCCGTCGCACCGCCAAGCAGAACGGCAAACAAATCCAGCGTGATCGTGGCGAGGATTACGTTTCTGCTAAACACAAATCGCAGCCCGGCCATGAGACTCTTCCACGTGCTCGCGTCGCTCTGGTCTCTTTTTTGCGTGCTGCGGCGGATGAGTACGACCAAAAGGAAGAATGAAAACGAGCAGAGCGTATCCAGCACATACACGAATGAAAACCCGGCGTACGCGACTAAGAACCCGCTGAAAGCCGGACCAACCACAGATCCGATTTGAAAAATACTATTATTCCACGTAACGGCGTTCGCGAATGCGTCACGCGGAACCAGGGTCGGAAAAAACGAGCTGCGCGCAGCCCAACTGAATGTGCGCGCCGACGCTCCGATGAAAAGAAGCAGGTAAATCAGCGGGACTGACGCGTCATCGAAATGAAACATTGGATGATGGCGCTCGAATATCGCGGCAACAGCCGCCAGCGCGCGATTGCCCTCACGCAACGGCGCAATTTGGGGAATGGAAAGATGTTTCCAGGAAACCAGAGCCAGGGCCAGCGACATAAGCGCGCTAAAGACCTGCGACCAAAGGATGATGTGCTTGCGGCTGAACCGATCCGCCAGATGGCCGGCTGGCAGCGAAAGCGTAACCACCGGGACGGCGATTGCCAAGCCAACAAGCCCGAGTGCAGTCGCTGAGTGGGTCCGGGCGTAAATCTCCCATTCCACCGCTACCGCGAGCATTAATCGCCCGGTAATCGACAATAGATTGCCGGCTGTAAACAGAGCGAAATCTCCATAGCGGAACGCAGCGTATGGATCGTGGGTTTTTGAGTCGGTTTCGATCGCCAACGGGACGGCGGGTCGTTGCTGGTCGGGTGATCGATACGAACCAGGATCGATGGAGTGAGGCATGGTTGACGGCGCAGGATTTAAACGCGCACCAGAGTGTAGGTTGAGCGGCCAGCACGGCAACCCGCCGAGCATCGCCGAGAACACTCCAGAGGCGTCAATCACCTCGATTTTGCCCAGCAGCGACCCGGTAAGAAATTCCCTAAAAGGCGCGGATTTTTCTTCCATTTCAGAGTTCGACTGCCTAAACTCGGCGCCCTTAAGGCAAAATGGACAACATCATCGAGGCGAAAGAACTGCAGATTGAGCGCAAGCATTTCTATGTCGAGCTCCGGGAGAATGAGCGCGGCAGGTTCTTGCGTATCACCGAGGAAGCTCATGGCCGCCGTAACAGCATCATCGTGCCTAGCACAGGCGTTGATGAGTTTACGGCGACAATTGCTGAAGTTCTTACCAACGGCGAAACCGCGCCAGCTTAACCGCTGCACAAGGTGGAACGCGTTGTCCTCAACGCGTTGGCACCAGCGGCTGCAGGTGCGCCGCCTTAATATCTGCGCCTTCGGTGATCCAACTGCTATCGTCTTGAGGACAAGACGATCCACCTCTGCCGCATCGTTGACATCGGGACGCCCGAATTTAGTTTGGCGCTTCGTCATTCCAGCGGTCGCTGCCGCCGCAAATTATGGCCACAAAACGAAAATCCAATCGTCTGAAACGACTCCAACGCGCGCCGAAACCGATCCGAGTCAGATCGCGTAAAGCCGTTGTCGGCAAGAGAACGCGCGTGCCGCGTTACGTTTATTACTTCGGCGATGGCCACGCAGACGGAAGAGGCACGATGAAAGCCTTATTGGGCGGCAAAGGCGCAAACCTCCATGAGATGACGAGGATCGGGCTGCCAGTGCCGCCGGGATTCACGATTACCACTGAGGTTTGCAGTTATTTTTACGATCACAATCGCGCGTATCCGACGCAATTGGAGGCCCAAGTCGCGACGGCTATGGCCAAGATCGAAAAATCCACTGGCAAAAGGTTCGGCGACCAGGAACGGCCTCTGCTGGTGTCCGTGCGCTCTGGCGCTCGCGATTCCATGCCGGGAATGATGGATACGATTCTCAATCTCGGCATGAACGACGAAGTGGTCGAGATCGTCGCGAAGAAAACGAAGAACAAGCGGTTTGCCTGGGATTCTTACCGACGATTCCTTCAGATGTATGGCGACGTGGTCATGGGCGTGCAAAAACGGCCGGGCGAAGACCATGAGCCGTTTGAAGCAGTAATTGAGAGCTTGAAGGACAAGCGCTACGGGAAGCACGATTTCCCCGATGTGCGATTGACCATCGCCGATCTCAAAGAGCTTGTGCAGCGGTTCAAGGCTTTGATCAACGAGCGCGCCGGAAAATCTTTTCCTCAGGATCCGAACGAACAACTCTGGGGCGCAATCGGCGCCGTGTTTGGCTCATGGATGAATGATCGCGCCATCGTTTACAGGCGGAAATACGGCATCCCGCACGAGTGGGGAACGGCGGTGAACGTTCAGACGATGGTGTTCGGAAATATGGGCGACACCAGCGCCACAGGCGTGGCATTCACGCGTGACCCGGCTACCGGGGAAAAGGTTTTCTACGGAGAATACCTCATCAACGCGCAAGGCGAAGACGTCGTCGCTGGCGTGCGCACGCCGCATCCGATCGCCGATCTGGCGAAAGAAATGCCCGCCGCGCATAAGGTACTCATGAACGTTCGGAGGACCCTTGAACAGCACTTCAAGGATATGCAAGACCTTGAATTTACAGTCGAGGATAATCGCCTCTACATCTTGCAAACGCGAAATGGCAAACGCACCGGTCATGCGGCGGTGCGTATCGCCGTGGATATGGTCGGCGAAAAATTGATAACCAAAAAGGACGCGGTCCGCCGTGTGCCTGCCGATTCACTCTCGCATCTCCTCGCGCCAGTTTTTGATCGTGAGGCAGTACGAAACGCGAAGAAAATTGGGACCGGTCTCGCTGCTGGACCGGGCGCGGCGTGCGGCCACGTCGTGTTCAGCGCGGAAGAAGCTGTCGCCCGGGCGGACCGCGGAGAAAAGGTCGTGCTCGCCCGCATCGAAACCTCCCCAGAAGATTTGCGCGGCATGATCGCGGCTGAAGGAATTCTCACCGCGCGCGGCGGTGTTTCTTCGCACGCAGCCCTGGTTGCGCGGCAAATGGGCAAGGTGTGCGTGTGCGGCGCGACCGGGATCCACATCGACTACCACAAAGGCATACTCAGCGCGAACGGCACAACATTGAATCGAGGCGATTACATTTCCATCGATGGAACTGCTGGTGAAGTCTTTGCCGGCGAAGTCGCCACCGCGCCGTCCGAAATCATTCAGGTGCTCGTGGACGGCTCGCTCGATGCGAAGAAAAGCGTCACGTATCAGGAATACGCGAAGTTGATGAAGTGGGCGGACGAATTTCGCACCCTCGGCGTGCGCACAAATGCCGACACACCCGAGCAGGTCAAAAATGCTGTCGCGTTCGGCGCGGAAGGAATCGGCCTTTGCCGCACGGAACACATGTTTTTCGAAGGCGATCGGATCGATTCCATGCGGGAGATGATTCTCGCCGGCACAAAGGATGAGCGCGCGAGAGCACTGGCGAAACTGCTCCCTTACCAGCGCGGAGATTTTACCGGCATCTTTACGGCGCTAAACGGTTTGCCCGCCACGATTCGTTTCCTGGATCCGCCGCTGCACGAGTTTCTACCCGCTGATCACGCGCAGCAAAATGAACTTGCGAATAAGCTTGGGGTTCCCGTAGAACAAATTTCGCGCCGCGTGCATGAGTTGCACGAATTTAATCCGATGTTGGGTCATCGCGGTTGCCGTCTTGGGATCACGTTTCCCGAGATTTCCGAAATGCAGGCCCGCGCGATCTTTGAAGCCGCTGCGGAGGTACAAGGCAAAGGCATCAAGGTCCGCCCTGAGATCATGATTCCGCTGGTGGGATTTCCGCGCGAGTTAAAGCTGCAAATCGACATTGTGCGGCGCGTCGCTGATGAAGTCGCCAAGGAGCGAGGAGCAAAGCTTAGGTATTTGGTGGGGACGATGATCGAGATCCCACGCGCCGCGCTGCTAGCCGACCAAATCGCACGCGACGCCGAGTTCTTCAGCTTCGGCACGAACGATCTGACGCAGACCACACTAGGAATGAGTCGCGACGACTCAGGTAGTTTCCTCCCCGCGTACGCGGAACTCGACATCGTCGGTTCAAATCCATTCGCAACGATCGATCAGAAAGGTGTCGGACGTTTAATGGAAATTACTCGCGACCTCGGCCGCAAAACGCGGCCGGACATCAAACTGGGAATTTGCGGCGAGCACGGCGGCGAACCAAACAGTGTCAAATTCTGTCACCGGCTCGGTCTTGAGTACGTCAGCTGCAGCCCTTTCCGAATTCCGATCGCACGATTAGCCGCGGCGCAAGCAGCGCTCGAGAGTTGATGCGCGTCTCGCGTTTCGTAGTCTCTTCCGATGCAAATGCGCGAACCAATTTTCGACGTTGATTCGTTCGCGCGCAGACACATCGGACCGAACGAGGAAGAAGTTCGGGCGATGTTGCGCGAAGTGGGTTTCGATAATCTCGGCGCACTCATCGACGCCACAGTTCCGAAGGACATTCGTCTCGGACGGCAGGTGAATTTGCCGGAAGCGAAATCGGAAGGCGAAGCACTGGCTGAGCTACGGGCGATTGCACAAAAGAACAAGATCGCACGCTCGTTCATCGGGGCTGGCTACTACGACTGCATCACGCCGCCTGTCATTCAGCGAAACATTCTTGAAAACCCTGGCTGGTACACCGCTTACACGCCTTACCAGGCGGAAATCGCGCAAGGGCGGCTCGAAGCGCTGCTGAACTTCCAGCAAATGATCATAGATTTGACGGCCCTCGACATCGCAAACGCTTCCATGCTGGACGAAGCGACGGCTGCTGCAGAAGCGATGGCGCTTTGTCACGCGGTCGTTCCAGATCGGAAGACATTCTTTGTTGCCGATAATTGTCATCCCCAAACGATTGCCGTCGTTCAAACACGCGCGAAGCCGCTCGGAATCGAGATCAAGATCGGGGATTACTCGCGATTCAAATTCGACAGCACAATTTTCGGCGCGCTTATTCAATACCCCGCGACCGATGGCGCGATCTACGATTACGCCGAGTTTGTCCGAAGGGCGCACGATGCCGGTGCGCTGGTGGTGGTCGCGGCAGACATTCTTGCGCTAACATTACTCAAACCTCCGGGCGAATTCGGCGCCGACGTTGCGGTCGGCAATACGCAGCGCTTTGGAGTGCCGCTCGGATTTGGCGGGCCGCACGCGGCGTACTTCGCCACGCGCGACGAATTCAAACGTCACATGCCTGGCCGACTGGTGGGCGTTTCACACGACGCCGAAGGTCGAGCTGCGTATCGCCTCGCCTTGCAAACGCGCGAGCAACATATCCGCCGCGACAAAGCGACCAGTAACATCTGTACGGCTGAGGTTCTCCTGGCGGTCATCGCATCGATGTATGCGGTCTATCACGGTCCCAAAGGATTGCGTGCGATCGCCGAGCGTGTTCACCGGCTAAGCAGTCGACTTGCGAATGGTCTGCGCACCCTTGGCTGCACGGTCACGCACGAGAATTTCTTCGACACGCTTCGGATCGAAGTGGAATCGAGCGAAGTAATTTTGGGGCACGCAGCCAAAGCAGGTTGCAACCTGCGCGGGCTTGGACCACGCGCGGTGGGCATTTCTTTCGATGAAACCACAACGCCACGAGATATTGAACTGCTGATGTCCATCTTCCGCGGCACGAACGTTCGCGATTTTGACGACGACAATGTTGGCGACCCGCCAATCCGCATTCCGCAATCAGCAATCCGCACTTCCGAATATCTCACGCATCCGATCTTCAACACACACGACACCGAAACCGAGATGCTGCGCTATTTGAAGAAGCTGGAATCGCGCGATCTATCGCTAACGACGTCAATGATTCCGCTTGGCTCGTGCACGATGAAACTCAACGCCACCGCGGAAATGTTCCCGATTTCATGGCCCGAGATTTCCAAATTGCATCCGTTCGCTCCTACCGGACAGGCGGCGGGCTACTTGGAAATTTTCCAGCAACTGGAACACTGGCTCGCAGAAATCACCGGCTTCGCCGCGATTTCATTGCAACCGAATGCCGGATCCCAGGGCGAATTCGCAGGTTTGCTGGCCATTCGCGAATATCACGCATCGCGCGGCGAAGCGCATCGCAACATTTGTCTCATTCCGACATCGGCGCATGGCACGAATCCGGCCAGCGCGATAATGGCAGGATTCAAGGTAGTGTCGGTCGCCTGCTTGAAAGATGGAGACATTGACCTTGCAGACCTTCGCGCGAAAGCAGACCTACACGCGCGCGATCTCGCCGCGCTGATGGTGACTTACCCATCAACGCACGGCGTGTTCGAGCCGACGATTCGCGAAATTTGCGACATCGTTCACGCACATGGCGGCCAGGTTTACATGGACGGCGCAAACCTGAATGCGCAGGTCGGTCTTTGTCGCCCCGGCGATTACGGCGCCGACGTTTGTCATTTGAATTTGCACAAGACATTTTGCATCCCACACGGCGGCGGCGGCCCGGGTGTAGGACCGATCGGTGTAGCCAAACACCTCGTTAAATTTCTACCGGCACGTTTTTCAATCGGCAATCGGCAATCGGCAATCGGCAATGGTGTCGGTCCGGTCGTGGCAGCACCCTGGGGCAGCGCCAGCATTCTGACGATCACATGGATGTACATTCGCATGATGGGCCCCGCCGGGTTAAAACGCGCGAGCGAAGTGGCGATTCTCAACGCCAATTACATCGCTAAACGGCTCGATTCGCATTTTCCCGTTCTTTTCAAGGGCAAGCATGGTCTCGTCGCGCACGAATGCATCGTCGACCTGCGGCAGTGGAGAAGCGCAGGCATTGAAGTCGAAGATGTGGCAAAGCGTTTGATGGATTACGGCTTTCACGCGCCGACCGTTTCGTGGCCGGTTGGCGGGACGATGATGATTGAACCGACTGAGAGCGAACCGAAACACGAGCTTGATCGTTTCTGCGATGCGATGATCTCAATTCACGCGGAGATGCAGGCAATCGCCGACGGAAAACAGGATCGGCAAAGCAATTTGCTCAAGAACGCGCCGCACACCGCGCGACAAATTGCTTCCGACAAATGGGACCGCCCGTACTCGCGCGAGCAGGCAGCTTTCCCCGCCCCGTGGACGCGCGACCACAAATTCTGGCCCTCAGTTGGCCGCATCGACAACGTTTACGGTGATAGGAATCTGTTCTGCTCTTGCCCGCCAGTGGAAGAGTTCGAAAAGGGGTAGCTCGCGTATCGCTATGCTTCGGGCGCTAGCTCCGGGGTACCGACGCGGGCGGGAACGAGGCGAAGCGCGCTGCCATTCGTTTCCTCGGGTGCAGCGGGCCCAGCTTCGTGATATTCGGCGTCGCTGTTCACCTGCCACAGATCGTAGAGCTTTGCGTCGGCGAGAATATTTTCCACGCACAACATCGCTGTCATCATGGCGTGATCCTGGTTGTTGTATTTGTGCATTCCGTTACGGCCAACCAGGTGCAGGTTCGGATATCGGGTGTCCAGTTCCTGACGAATGGTGGCGACATGCCGCGCGTAATCGTCATCGTAAACCGGATACGCTTTTTTCTGGCGAACGACGCAGCCATCAACGAAATCGCCTTCCTTCGCCAACCCGATCTGAATCAGTTCGCGCTTTGCGAGTTCGATCAAGTCATTGTCGCTAGAGTCCCAGAGACCGTCGTGTTCGAAACAGAAATACTCTAGACCGTAACAAACCTTGTCCGTCTCGGGCACCATTTCGGGCGACCACGATCGAAAATTCTGAACACGGCCGACTTTAACGCTGGGATCGTGAATGTAGATCCAATTGTCATCGAACATCTCTCGATCTCTTAAGATCAGCATGACAGTGAGGAAATCGCGATACTTCAGGCTTTCAGCCGCGCGCTTGGTTTGTTCACTCGCAGCCGGTGACAAACCGCAGACCAGCTCCCGCATCGGCGCGGATGAGATCACGTGTTCGGCTTCGATTATTTGCAGATCTCCGTTGCCGTTTTTGTATTCGACATTCCATTGGCCGGACAAATCGCCGAAGGAACAGCGCGTCACTCGACAGGCCATCTGTAATTTCCCGCCCAGCGCCGTCATCTTTTCGGCACATGCCTCCCACATCATTCCCGGGCCTCGTCGCGGATAACGAAAAGAATTGATCAGCGTCTTGATCACTTTGCTCCGGTCGCCGTTGTAATGCTGCGGAATAAGCGCGTTCTTGATTGCGCTGCCTAACGAAAGGCCTTTGATCCGTTGCGCTGCCCAGTCGGCGGAAATCTCCTTGCAACTCATCCCCCAGACTTTTTCGGTGTAGCTTTTGAAGAACGTGTTAAACAGCCGTTTTCCGAATTGATTGCTCACCCATTCTTCGAAATTTCGCGGGTTTCGCAGCGGAAACACACGCGCTTTCAGCCAGGAAAGAACGCACAAAATCGATTTGAACACGCCGAGATTCAGCAGCGCTTCAATTGGCTTGAGCGGATAGGAGAAAAATTTGCCGCCGTAAAGAATGCGCGATGAGCGCGAGCGCGTGAGCATGTCATTCGGCAAAATCTCAGTCCACAAGTCTTCGACCGGTTTGGATTTTGAGAAGAAACGGTGACCGCCGATATCGAAATGAAAGCCCTTGTAAGTTGCGGTGCGTGAAATGCCGCCCACATAAACGGGATCGGCTTCCAGAATCACGACATCGACGTCGTTTTTGGAAAGCAGATAGCCAGCCGTTAGACCTGCCGGACCTGCACCGATAATGACGACCTTTGGCTTCATGTTCTGCTACGCGACCCAGTGGCCCCGAGTAAAATTCCAGACGTACCAGCCCTGTACGCACAGCCCCGCAGCGCTGACCAACGCTACTGCCGCCGTCCCTAATACCCGCACCCATATTGGCGGCGTGCGAAATTGACCCAGAAAATTCAAAAGCGCCAGTACGATCAAGGCGTACGCGCCGAACTCGTAACGCAGCATGCTTTCCATGTCGACGCAGGCGACGCCGCTCACCGAAAGGTAATAAATCGTGGCCGCACAGAAATAGATCCCTGCGCGTACCGGCAGGCCGGCGCGGCGCCGAATCGCTGGAACCAATTCGCAAACCGCGATGGCACCGAGAAGCACAGCACCCAGTGTCATCGACAACTGACTGACTTCGGTGGGATTATTCAGAGCCGGAACAAGCCAGCGGTAACTCTCGGGTCTAAACACTGCAAAGTAATCGGGCACAATGCCCCAGCCAGCCGCCTGCGTAAGCATGTAAAGGTTCCAGTGACCCCAGCGCAGTTGGCACAAAACGAAAAAAGCGATCCCGCCGCAGGCCGCCACAAACGTCAAACCGACAGCTGCCCGGTTCTCTCGGAGCCATTTGCGTGGCTTGAGCAAACCGCGCCATCCGGTTTGGACGGCCGAGCACACCAGAGGAAACGCAGCACACACAATCCCGACAATTCGCGTCGCGGACATAATCACTCCATGCATAGCCGCCAACACTTTCGCCGTGCGACATTCCGCGGTGCTCCAATAGATGAAGCCGAGCAGCGCCATAAGAAAGAGCGATTCCGAGTAAGCGGCGACAAGGAAGAACGCGGCTGGGTTCGCCAGGATGAGGAGTGTCCCGCAAATCTGAAGCGAACGCACAACTTTCCAGCGCCGGCAGAACAGGAAGAAATAAGTCCAAAAACCCCACGCGGCGAGCTGAGCGGCGATCAAAAGCGCCGTGCCGGTGCTGATATTGAATGCATTTCGGAGAAACGCACCAATTGCTGGGTATGCGGGGAAAAACGCGACATTCGAGATTTCCATCACCTTGTGATCGACCGGCGGAATAATGGTCTGGTATCCACGATCGATAATGTTCATGAACCAATAGCTGTCGTGTTGTACTAGCGCCGAGTAGCGCTCGGTGATTGGCGTTTCTGGAGCGAGCAGAACCACCGCCATTAGAACCTGCGAAAGCATCACGGCGCATCCCGCGAGTAATGGCGTTAAAAACTGTGGCAGGCGGGTCATTCCGTGATAATCGCAGAAGTCGCCCAGTCTGCTCGCGAAAGTCTCGTCACCACGCCGACGTTCCCGAACCTGTTCAGCTATCCCGATCGGCACCTTAACGGTGAGTGAATCGACAAGACGCGAACAGCGTCTGAAGTTTCCGGAAAAAGCAATGTCGGGTCCCATGGTTTTCAGCTGATTTCAGTGCCTGGATTGGACGACGATCGCGATTCGTTTATTCGCACGGATGTTTTCTGCGCCGCATTCGCGGTCTTTAGCGAGAGAATTTCGGTGGCTCGTGAATGGGCCTTCGACCCAAGTACACGCCCGAGACGACGAGCACGATTTCGCCCTTCGCCGGATGTGACTCATAGTGTGCAAGCAGTTCGGCAGCAGTCCCGCGACGGAATTCTTCGAATTTTTTTGTCAATTCACGTGCGATGCACAGTTGCCGTTCCGGCATAATGGTACTGCAAGCCTGAAGTGTCTTAAGAAGCCGGTAAGGAGATTCAAAAAAAAGCGTCGTCTCCTCGCGTTCAGCCGCTATCCGCAATTCGCGCTCGCGTCGGCCGCTTTTCACCGGAAGAAATCCGCGGAACGAGAATTTCTCGTTCGAGAATCCGGAACCGAGCAAAGCGATCAGAATCGCCGACGGGCCGGGGACGATCGTAAACGACAGTTGGCGATTAATGCATTCGCGAATAAGGCGCAGCCCTGGATCGGAAAGTCCAGGCGTGCCGGCGTCTGTGATCAACGCGACGTTTTCGCCTTGGGCAAGGCGCTCGACCAATTCAGCCGTGCGCGCCGCTTCGTTATGCTCGTGGTAGCTGACAAAGGGCTTTTTGATCTCGAAATGTTTTAGCAGCAAGCCGGAATGCCGCGTGTCTTCCGCCGCCACAAGGTCAACACCCTTCAGGACCTCAAGAGCCCGGAAGGTGATGTCGCCCAGATTGCCGATCGGTGTGGCGACCACGTAAAGCATGCACGTATCATCGGATCAAATTCGGCGTCACGCTAACCCACGAAACGATTCAACCGCTTACAAAGCCGAAGGGCTGTCGCAAAACGAATCCGTAAAAGGAGGAAAACATGAAAATTAAGTTCTACTTATCTATGCTAACGCTTGTGGGTTTAGTCGGTTGCGCGGCAGAACCAACTCCGGTCACGACGACAACAACCACGCAGGAGGTGACCACGACGGGCCCGGCGCGAGAAGTCGTAGTCACCCGAACACCGCCGGTGCTTCGTGTGGAAGCTCAGACCGTCGCACCTGGACCAGGATACTTCTGGACGAGAGGTTATTGGCGATGGACTGGAACAACCTACGCGTGGGTGCCGGGCTCTTGGGTAGTCCGCCCAAGACCAGCCGCCGTTTGGGTGGAAGGCCATTGGGTGCCTCGTTACGGGGGATATGTGTGGGTCCCGGGGCACTGGCGGTAGCCAAGAGAGAGTATCGTTACCAGCCTAGAATTTTTGCGAAAATCAGCGGCGCAACGATTGTCGCGTCTGATTCGATCACGAACCGCGGAGTATCGACGTTCAGTTTTCCCCACGTGATTTTCTCATTCGGCACCGCGCCGGAGTATGAGCCGAAACTGGTGGTGGAATCGCTGATTTGGCAAAAATACCCCCACTCGGGCACGGGCATGCTGACCACGTCCTGATTCAACATCGGCACAACGCAAATGGGGAAATCGCCTGCGATGCCGCCGCCAATTTGGAAAAAGCCGATGGATGAATCCTTTGATACCCGCTGATACCAAGCCGCGAGTTCGATCATGTATTCAATTCCCGAGCGCATCGCTTGCACATTCCTGATCACCCCCGTGATGCAGCGGGCAGCATAAATATTTCCCAATGTCGAATCTTCCCAGCCGGGCACAAACAGCGGAAGATTCTTGTGCGCAGCGGTGAACATCCAACTATCGACAGGATCGATCTCATAAAATTGTTTAAGACGGCACTCGCGCAAGATTTTGTACAGGAACTCGTGGGGGAATTTTCTATCGTTGTTCTCCGAAGCGGCCACCCACTCGTCGAGCACCACCCGCTCAATCCGTCGCATCGCTTCCTCTTCCGGAATGCAAGTATCAGTGACGCGATTGAGATGCCGCCGGAGCAGCTCCTGCTCTTGCTCGGGACTTAACTCACGATAGTTGGGAATCCGTTCGTATTTGCTGCGCGCGACGAGATTAAACAGGTCTTCCTCCATGTTCGCACCGGTGCAGGTGATGGCGTGCACTTTGTCACGGCGGATCATTTCTGCGAGGGAAACCCCCAGTTCGGCGGTGCTCATCGCGCCCGCCAGCGTAATCATCATCTTTCCGCCACGATCGAGATGCACAATGTAGGCGTCGGCCGCGTCTTTCAGCACCGCCGCGTTGAAATGCCGGAAATGGCGTTCAATGAACTCGCTAATACTGCCCATCTTCACATGATCAACTTCGCAATGGGGACTATTACTTTTGATGCAAAACTTACCGTGCGCGGGTCAAGCGTTAATTGCATTTTTCTGAAATATCTTACGGAATCGCGGCCAGAATCCGCGATGCCAAAACGTTCGGCGTCACCCCGAGCAAAACAACCGCTGCAGCAAGCAGAGTGACCGTAGCTCCCTGCAAAGAATCGAATCGCATGCGCTCCATCGGTTCCGCTACCGGAAGCGACGGTGCATCGACAAAAATCGCTTTCAACACGAGAAGGTAATAATACAGCGAGATGAAACTGCCGACGAGCCCAAGCGCGACGAGCCAAAGAAGCGCGTGATTTGCGCCAGCATGTAGCGCGGCGCTGAACAAATAAAATTTTCCGAAAAATCCAGCAAGCGGCGGAATGCCTGCGAGCGACAACATAAAGACCGCCATGCATCCGGCGAGCAACGGAGAACGGGAAGCCAGGCCGGAAAAGTTCGAGAAATTGTCGCCGCCGGTTTCGCGCCGCACGACGCCTACGACGCCAAACGCGCCGACGAGCGTGATCGCATAAACGGTGATGTAGAATAAGGCCGCGGAAAATCCTTCACGGTCGCCGGCGACGAAGCCGATCAACGTGTAACCCGCGTGTGCGACAGCGGAGTAAGCAAGCAGTCTGCGTACGTTCGATTGCGCAAGCGCGACGAGATTGCCAACGACGATCGATAACGCCGCTAGTGTTGCAAGCACGGGCGACCAGCCGGCCACCATCGCGTGCCATCCGGCACTGCCGTGCACCGGCGCGAACCCAACAAGGACGATTTTTCCCAGCACAACAAACGACGCGACCTTCGAACCCGAAGCAATGAACGCCGCGCTCGGAACAGGTGCGCCTTGATACGCGTCAGGCGCCCATAGATGGAACGGCGCAGCAGCGATTTTGAATGCGAAGCCGACGAGCGTCATGACGATTCCAACCGCAAGCAGCGGCTCCACTGACATTGTTGCCAACTTAGTTGAAATCGCAGCGAGACCGGTTGCTCCTGACATCCCGTAAATCAGGCTGATCCCGAACAGTGTGAACGCGCTCGATGTACTGCCGAACAGAAAATATTTCAGACCGGCTTCGGCTGAGCGCACGTCCGTTTTATCGAATGCGGTCATGACGTAAAGCGACAGTCCGAGCAACTCGAGACCGATAAAAATCATCAACAGTTCTTCACTCCCGACGAGCAGCATCAGGCCGACCGTTGCCAAAAGAACAAGCGCCAGATATTCGCCGGGATGACGCGGCGCCTTTTCTGCCTGCGTCAGCAGGATCGTGAAAAATGCCAGCGCGAGACAAATAATCTTGAACAATGACGTCAGCGGCGAGATCACCAGCATTCCGCCAAACAGCGTCTCATTGCCCGGCAAACGCAGGACTGCCACGATTGCAATCACAATTCCAAGCGCTGCAACAAACGCGCAGGCTGCCGCCGCCCGTTTCGCAACGAGACTGACCGAAAGCACAACCAGCGCGGTCAGAACTACGACCGCTTCAGGCGATGCAAGTTTGAGAAGTTCGAGATAAGACATCGTTAAAGGACTGAAGCGTTGCAGCGTTGAAGATGAGGCGCGCGTTTCATTTCAAAAACCTCATCGTTTCGACAGCGGGCATGATGCGGTCGAGCAACAGTTTCGGATAAACGCCGACGGCGAGTGTGGTGAACATCAGCATGCAGGCGCCGATTTTCTCTGGGATCGTGATTGAGTTGAACTCTTCCGGACTTAACGTTGTACCTTTTGTAACTTCACCTTGGGCGCCTTTCTCACCGAAGAACGAAAGCCTTAACGCCCGCAATGTGAACGCAGCGACGAGAACTATCCCAGCTCCGGCGATCCAAACCGCAATCGGATATGTTTTCCATGCGCCGATTAGAATCGTAATCTCGGCTGCAAATCCGCTGAAGCCGGGGATACCCATTGAGGCAGCCGTGGCGACCACGAAAGTGAAAGCCGCGAAGGGCATTGCGTGGCTCAGATTCATTCCAGAAAGCGCGTCGAGTTCGCGCGTGTGCGTGCGCCGGTAGATCATGCGTCCGGCGACGGCGAACAAGAGTGCCGCGATAACGCCATGCGAGAACATTTGCAGCACCGCTCCGGAAACGCCGAGCGCGTTGGCCGTGGCAAAACCAAGTAGCACTAAGCCCATGTGGCTCACGCTCGAATAACCGATTACGAATTTCAGATCACGTTGGCGAAGAGCCACTGCGGCGGCATACACGATTCCGATCACTGCCAGCACAGCGATCCATTTGCTCCACATCTGGAATCCCTGCGGAAAAAGATTCATCGCGACGCGCAGAGCGGCGTACGAGCCTAGCTTCATCACAATTCCCGCGAGCAACATCGAACCCGCAGTCGGAGCAGCGGCATGACCAGTCGGCGCCCAGGTGTGCAGCGGCCAGATGCCGGCCAGCACAGCAAAGCCGAGAAACAACACCGGAAACGCCCACGATTGCAGTTGCGGTGAAAATTCGAACTGCGACAGCTGATTGAGGTCCAGCGATCCCCCACTGACATAGGCGACCAGTATTCCAACAAACACGAACATCCCGCCGAAGAAGGAATACAGGGTGAGCTTCATCGCGCCGTATTCCTTCTTGGTCGAGCCGAAGATGGCGATGAGAAAATATTTCGGCACAATCACCAACTCGTAAAACACGAACAGCAAAAATAGATCCGCGCTGAGGAAGACGCCGTAGCACCCAGCCACCACCAGCAAAAGCCAGAAAAAAAATTCGTTCTGCCGATGTTCCACGTCCCATGAAAACAGCACGGTGCTTACCGCTGAAATGCCAGTGACAAGAACCATCGTCAGACTCACGCCATCGAGCGCGAGGTGGTAATTCATCCCAAGCGCCGGAACCCACGGGACGCGCACGATTGTTGTAAAATGCGCCAGATCTGGAATCGGCGTCCGAACAAATGTGATCAGGCACAGGATCAGGCCTGCGATCGCTGTGACCAGCGCTAGCCAGCGAGCAAACACTCGCGGCGAAACAAGCAGCAGCACCGCGCCGCCGAACGTGATGTAAATCGTCCAAGCAATCATGCGCGTTTACGTATCCGGTAACGCGCTGCGTTCTCGCGAACATGAAATCCGATCTTGCGCCGCGGCTTATCCGGCGGAGTCATCAATTGGCGGATCGCCTCGAGGATCGCCGCGATATCCCGATCGTGTTTTCCGACGCGCCTTTCGAGTTCGGAAAATTTTCGTGCTAACTCGCTATTCGTCTCAAGCATCTGACGCAACTTCACAAATGCTCGCATGATGGCGATGTTCACTCTTATAGCCCGGTCGCTGTTCAAAATGCTTGAGAGCATCGCGATTCCTTGTTCAGTGAACGCGTAGGGGCGATGACGCCGACCACCACGCCCCTTTGATCTTCCAATTTGGAATATCAAATCTTCCGCCTCCTCGGCGCTAAGTTGGAACATGAAATCTGATGGGAATCGGTCTCGATTCCGGCTGACCGCTTTATTCAGATTCCCAGTGGTCACGCCGTAGAACGCAGCGAGATCAGAATCAAGCAGCACCTTCTGGCCGCGAAACCAGCGAATCGATTGCACCACACGCTCGACGGGAATGATCTCTTTGCTCATTCGCCTGAAACTCACCCAAACAGCCGCGCCATCTGAACGACCGTCGTATTGAAGATGTTGAACATGAACTGCGGCACGATGCCGATGGCGAACATGAGCAGTGTCACAGGAACCACGACAAGTTTTTCTCTTCGCAAAAGATCAGGAAATGCGCTGCAATTTTCTGCAAGCGGTCCGCTAAACAGCGATTGCATCGCTCGCATAAAAACGATCGCTGTGACGAGAAGGCCGACCACAGCAATGGCTGTGAATGCGGCTGCCATCGCGAATGAGCCTTTGAAAATCAAAAACTCGCCAACAAATCCGTTCAGGCCCGGCAAACCGAGCGACGAAAACATGGCGACACTCATCCAACCGCACAGCAGCGGTGTCCGCTGCATCAGGCCACCGAAATCGTCGATGCCACGCAGACCGCGCCGTTGTTCGAGCAGGCCCACAAAGTAGAAAAGCGTCGCCGCGGTAATGCCGTGATTGAAGATTTGCATGAACACGCCACTCAGCGCCGCCTGCGTGTCGATCTTCGCAGCAACGGCGGGTGACGCGGCAAGCGCAAAAAGACCCAGCATGCAGTAGCCGAGATGGTTGATCGAAAGATAAGCGATCATTCGTTTCAAATCGCGCTGCGCCCATGCAGACAGCGGAGCGAACACGATCGAGCAAACCACCAGCGCAAGCAGCCACGGGCCGATGATTTTGATTTCGTTAGGGAACAACGGAAGCAACAGGCGCACGAAACCGTAAACGCCCATTTTCGATAGCACGCCAGTGAGCACCATCGACACGCCTGTGGGTGCAGTTTGATAGGCGTCCGGCAGCCAGGTGTGAAATGGAAACAGCGGCACCTTCACCGCAAGGCCAACAAAAATTCCAGCAAAGGCGACCCAGGCTAAGTTTCCCGTGAGCAGCCCGCTCTTCCCAAGACTCGCCAGAGCCGCAAAGTCGAACGTGCCTTTCGCGAAATAAATCCCGAGGAACGAAAGCAACATGGCGACGCTTCCGAGAAATGTGTAGAGGAAAAACTTGGTCGCGGCGCGATCGCGATTTTCACCGCCCCAGATTTTGATCAGCAGAAAACCCGGGATCAAACTCATTTCGTAAAACAGAAACCAGAGAACGAAATTCTGTGCGGTGAACGTGCCGTAGAGCGCAGACTGCATGACGAGCATAATCGCGTAGAACGCGCGGCTTTTATCGGGAGCGGGTTGCGCAAGCAATGCGAATGGAATGATGAGGGAGGTGAGCAATACGAGCAGCAGGCTCAGGCCATCGACGCCGACCAGATATTCGGCGTTGATAGCCGGAATCCACGCATGCCGTTCCACGAACTGGAGCCCAGTCGCGGTGGCATCGAAATTCCGCCACAGCGCCAGAGCGCATCCGGCAGAGATGAGATTAAACATCAGCGCAATCGGCCGAGCATTGCGCAGCCTGCCCGCCGAAGCCTCGGCGGAGGCCGGCGGCCATGTGCACACCGCCACCGCACCGAGGAGCGGAATCAAAATAATCGCCGTGACTAAGCCAACCATGCGTAGAGAAGAAGTAGCGCCAACATCCCAACAGCCACGACGCCGAGGTAAATTTGAATCTGTCCAGAGTGCGCGCTGGACAACAGACGGCCCAAACCGCGAGCGCCAACTGTCGTTTCATCCACTCCGGCATTGATGCCGCGCTCATCCACATCGGCTGCAAATATTCCAAAGAGCTGGCCGATTGCGCCGAAGCCGCGCACCAAACCATCCCAGAAATAGCGATCCATCCAGTCAGACAAACGCGCGCTCGCCCATGCAAAAGCGATGACCGTCCGCGCGTACAGCTCATCGATCCACATCTTGTTTGCGAGGAACCGGAACAACGCCGGTTGGGCGTACTCGAGGGGATCAACTTCCGCGGGTCGATCTCGATTCTGCGCGCCAGCTTTGCGATAGAACCAGATACCCAGCGCGATCCCGCCGCCGACGAGCACGAGCGAAATGAAAAGCATGGGCTGGATCAGGTGTGCAATGTCGAAATGAACCGGTTCACCGGTGAGATAACCATGCAGCCATGGCCAGGCGGTAGTGAGCACGACGCTCAGGAAAACTGCGCCAATCGCCAGCACAATGAGCGGCATCGTCATCACATGTGGACTTTCGTGCGCGTGTTCGGCAGCGCTCCGGCGATTCCCGAAAAAGACGTAGATCATTTGCCGGGTCAAATAGAGCGCCGTAAGAACGACGCCGGCTAGCATCAGGTAATACGGCACATGCGACCGCGGCCAATGCGCAGTGGCGTGAAGAATTTCCTCCTTGGTCCAGCCACCGGAGAAGAAGAGCGGGACGCCACTCAACGCCATCATACCGATGGCGTACGTCCCAAACGTCACCGGCATCAGGCGCCGCAGGCCGCCCATTTTGCGAATGTCCTGTTCGCCATGGCATCCGTGAATCACCGAGCCAGAGCCGAGAAACAGAAGCGCTTTGAAAAAACCGTGCGCGAGTAAATGCATGATTCCAGCCGCCACACCGCCGACGCCTAACGAGACCATCATCAAACCGAGCTGCGACACGGTTGAATAAGCCAGGATGCGTTTGATGTCGGCCTGCGCGATCGCGATGAGCGCAGCGATGAGCGCTGTAGTTACTCCAATCCAGACAACGACAGTGAGCGACGACGTCACGCCGTTGATCGCGCCTAACGAAAACAGCGGATAAACGCGTGCGACCAGAAACACACCCGCGGCGACCATTGTGGCCGCGTGGATCAGTGCGCTGACCGGGGTGGGACCCTCCATCGCGTCCGGCAACCAGACATGCAGTGGGAATTGTCCCGACTTGCCAACTGCACCGCAGAAAATCAGAAGCGCGATGAACGTCGCGCTTGCGCCAAGCAACGCCAGACCTGCGCCTTCAAGACATCCGCGGCCGCCATCGTAAAAAAGCAGTGTGCCACTGCGATTGTAGAGCCAGAGCATTCCGAGAAAAAATCCCATGTCACCGATGCGCGTGGTGATGAATGCTTTCTTTGCAGCCGCCGCGGCGCTCGGTCGTTCGATCCAGAAGCCGATGAGTAAATACGACGCGAGCCCTACGAGTTCCCAAAACATGAAAAGCAGCAGCAAGCTGTTCGCGATAACCACGCCCAGCATCGCGCCGGAGAAGAACGAGAGATACGCGAAGAAACGGGTGAAATTCTTGTCGTCAGCCATGTAGCCGACGCTGAAGACAAAAATGCACAGGCTGACCAGTGAGATCATCACCAGCATGGCTGCCGCGAGCGGATCGAGAACAAATCCGAGCCGCAGCGTTTGTTCACCGAACGTGAACCAGGTGAAATTCTGGACTGCGCGGAAGCCCTGCGTTTGCAGTGTCTGAAGGAACGCCACGATCGAGATTGCCAGCACTGCGATTTGGCCACCGATTGCGAGTACGGCCGCGCTTTTGCGCCGCGATTTCCCCAAGCTTAAAATCACGACCGCTGCCGCAAATGGTACCGCCGGCAACAGCCAGAGATTACTAACGATCCCTGGATTCATCCTTTGAGCTGGTCGTATTGATCGACGTTCGTTGTCCGGAAATGCCGGTAAACGGCAATAATCATCGCGAGGCCAACAGCGGCCTCGGCTGCAGAGATGGCGATGGAAAAGATTGCGATCATCACCCCGGTTGGCGGATGCGGCGGCGGGGCAAAGCGCCAGAACGAGATGAAATTCAAGTTCGCAGCCGCGAGCATCATCTCAATCCCGATCAGGATGAAAATCGCGTGACGCCGGCTTAATGCAGCGAGCAGGCCGATCGAAAACAGGGCCACGGAAACGATGACGAACGCTTGGAGTGTAGGTGTCATCGCTTTTCCTCCATGACGAGCACAAGGGCGCCGATGAGGGCGGCGGTCAGGAGGAGCCCGACGCATTGCAACGACCACACATAACCAGTCATTAACGCCTGGCCGATTTGCTTAACCGTGAGTGCCCGAATGTGCGGCGGGACGACGGACAGCGATTGCGTTTTTAGAACCGCCCATGTTAAGCCCGCAAAAACAGCAAGCGCGATGAGAACACCGCTCCAGTTGATACCATAATGTTCCTTCGAATCGCGGCGCGTCAGAAGAATCGTGAAAACGATCAACACCGCCACTGCGCCGATGTAGATGAACACCAAGGCAAGTCCTACGAATTCTGCGCCAAGCAGGAAAAAGAAAGATGCCAGACCGAGCAACGCCAGCGCCAAGCAGAAGGCCGCGTGCATGAGATTTGGCAACGTCGCGGCCGCCAGCGCTGCGGCGAGCGTGAAGACGGAAATCACAATGACTACTGCACCGTTCATTCAGCGAAACGGTAAACACGCCGCGCGAATTTCCTTCGCGTGTCGAGCAGGATCGATAGCGCGCTATAAACAACCACGATTACGAACAACGACCACAGCCAGCCGCGCATACCGCGCCCGGCGTAATGCCAGACCGCCGCGGCAATGACGCAGGTGAACGCCATCGGCAACATGAACTTCCAGGCGACATTCATCATTTGATCCACGCGCATGCGTGGAAGCGTTCCCCGCAGCCAGATATAAACGAAGAGCAGCACGCTCAGCTTTGCAAAAAACCAGATGTAAGAGGGAACAAATTCAAGAATGCGCGCGGGCGGATGCCAGCCGCCGAGAAACAAGGTCACCGCCAGCCCGCTTACAGCGAACATCCCGAGATATTCCGCCAAGAAAAACGTGGCGTACTTAAATCCTGAATATTCGGTCATGTGTCCGGCAACGATTTCCGATTCGCCCTCCGGGACATCGAAGGGTGTGCGGTTCGATTCCACGAGGCCGGAGACAAAAAACAATATGAACGCCGCGGCGCCCCACGGCGTGAAAACAAACCAACGTGGCACGATGTCCAACGTGTATTCGCCTTGCGCGAAGACAATCCTGTCCGGCATAAGCGACCCAACGACCATCACGACCGGGAGCACCGTGATGATCAGCGGCAATTCGTAGCTGAACATCTGGGCAATCGCGCGCATGGCGCCGAGCATTGAAAATTTGTTGTTACTGGCCCAGCCGGCCATGAACACCGCGAGTTCCGTTACCGATCCCACAGCGAAGAAAAAGAGTATGCCGCCGTCAATTGTGAATGCGGTCATGTTTCGCCCGTACGGAATTACACCCAGTGTGAGGATGGCAACCGCGGCGAGAACGACCGGCGCAAGAAAATGCACAACCTTGTCTGCACGCGCCGGAACGATGTCTTCCTTGATCAACATTTTGATTCCATCCGCGACTGGTTGGAAAAGACCGAACGGACCCACGCGATTCGGTCCATAGCGGTTCTGCATCCGCGCCAAAATTTTCCGCTCCAGCACCGACATGAGCGCGAAAAGCGTGAGAAACACGGCGAGCAACGCGACAATGTTGATCAAGCTGGAGGTGATTTGGATGACCCAGTCAGGCGCGCCAGCAACCCAGGAAAGCAGCCAACGCTTCGTATCGACGAAGATTTGATCGAGAGCCGAACTCATCTTCGTGAAGAAAAGCGATTGCCGTTGATTTAATCAAGAGCGAATCGCGAACACGGAATCCGTCAACGAAGCGAGAGGATTTTCCAATTGATCTTTCCATCTGCTATTTCAAGCCAGGCCGCGCTTGGAGGCGCGCCGCGATTGGGCCGGGTCACGCAGCCCGGGTTTAGAAAAAGAACGCGACCGCGCCTTTCGTTGCGTGGAACGTGCGTGTGGCCGTGCAAGAGAACATCGACATCATCCGGCAGATGATCGGGCGGAACGTGTTGCAATCGGAATTTCAAACCGCCTCGCACAAGATCAACGACAAGCGGCCACTCGAAATCGCTATCGCAATTGCCGCGCACAAGCGTGACGCCCGGCCCGATCGCTCGCAGTTCGTCAAGAATCGCTTCCGCGCACACATCGCCAAGATGCCAGATCTCATCGGCATCTTTGGCCATGTACTTTACGCGGTCCGGGAGACGATTGTGCGTGTCGGCGAGAACGAAGACACGCAACACTCCTTTCGATTCGTCCATATTTTCAAACCGAAATTTGAATGCTTCACGCATAAATACAAAAAGCCGCCACGCTTATGGAGCGTGAGGGCTGATTGCGAATTGCGGCTGTCTAGCTAGTCGTCTTATGGAGCGAAGTCGATCTGCCCGATGTAATTAAGGTCAAACGAGTCGTCGCACGTACCTGTCGCGGGTGGGCAGTCGGTGCAATCAAAACCGCTTCCCGGGCACCCAGGGCCATGTTCAATATCATTTTGAACCGTTCCCTGCCCGCTCAAACCGGCCAGTTGTCAAAAGGAACGCTGGCATCCGGTCAGCGCCGGCCTTGATCCGATGTGGCACATCCTATAAGCGCTTCCTTTAACGCGCGCCGATTACTGCTGATAATGCGGTCGCGTGGCCGGACTCGTCGAACGCTATGCTGATAAAGACGCGGCACGGGTCTGGCGGAACTTCCGGGATGAGGTAGTCGGCCTCAAGGGAGAGGCCTTCCGACAGGTCCGCCATGAAGTCCGAGTCAGTCGCCCCGTCGGCATGGTAAGTCCCGCCCGTATCCCGTCCAATGCCGACTACATCACTCAGGTTCGCGTGGACACGGCATGGATCCGGGGGGAGTGCGGAGAGCTCAACATCGGCAACGACGTGGATCATACCGGAAAAATCGACCAGTTCGCCGTTGACGCTCACCGTGCCTTGTACCGTCTGGTGGAACTGAGTCACGACGTGATGGCCCGGTGGATCCGCTTGCGCCGTGAATGTAAACGCAACGCAGCTCAACAGGAGCAGGATGATTGTGAACGCGATATTTTTTGTTTTCATAAGTTTATCTCTCTTTCTTGTTTTGGCCTTCATTGAGCCCTCGTACTTGAGAACCATTTCCGGCCTTTCACTCATGTACTGCGTAAAATTCTTGGATCCCTTACGGAAAGTTTGGGAATGTTTTTCAAAAGAAGGTCAAAGACTCCGTTCAGTCTGAAGTAGAAAAAAACTTCGTCGCCTTCGTTCCCTTTTATTAGAAGTCAATCGCGCTCCCTCTCCGGAAGCGTGCTACTTCGTTGCGCTAGTCGCGAATGGCGGCTTAGCCATTTTCTCGACGCAGCTAGTGTCGAGATCTTTGGCGCTTCCCTTGTCCATGAAATCGATGATGATGCGATCGACGCAACCTTGATCGCTCAGTCCATCAACGCCATGGCCACCTTGTGGAATAATGACATGTCGACTATTCGGCAAACCTTTCGCGACTTCGTCGCCTCGTTGCGGCGGCGTGACCGGATCCATGTTGCCGGAAAACATCAACATCGGGACATCCGACGCGACGGCGTCGTGATAATCGGCCGGTATCTTTCCTTGGGGCCATAAACTACAGGCCCGGGTTTGCTGAAACACACGGTAGTTACCAAAAGGGGTGTCCTCGTTCAGTCTCGCAGCTTCCGCCTGATCGATGAACGGAGTGTCTTCAGCACAGGTCACGGAGAGATACATTCCATCTGCGATGAAGTCCGAAATAGACGGTGAAATCGCTTCATGAAGGAACGGCGCGAAATCACCTTGGGCAGCTTGATGAATGATAAATGGAATCTGTCGTGCCTTATCGCGCCCATACATCCATGTCCGCACTTTTTCCGCAAAAATGTCTCGTTGAATCTCCACTGTGACCGGTGCGCTTTTGTCACTCGGTAAATACGAGACACGCGCCGGTTCGCGTCCTAGTTGCGACAACGCATTCTGCCAGTCTAGGCGGATTTGCGGGAATGCTTGATGACAGGTCGAATCCCTCTCGCATTGTTCAAGCAACAAATCCATTGCACGCGCCGCCGCCTGAGAGTGATAAAGAGGCATCTTCAAATAGGTCGGCGCCACGCCCATGATGGTCGCGCACCGCACCCGGTCTGGATGTTGACGGAGGTAAACCAGCACTGCGCGCGATCCGTACGATAGTCCGAAAAGATTGATGCGGTCGTAACCGAGCCAGCTTCGCACATCGTCGAGGTCATCCATTGCGATCGACGTCGTGTATTGGGTGAGATCAGCGTGCTGTTCCAGTTTTCGCCTCAGGTTCTTGACGTAATCCACCGGATACATCTCGGTGAGATAATCCTGGGGCGTTTTCTTTACCGGCTCCGCCGTCAGCGGATTCGATTTCCCCGTTCCTCGTTGATCGACGAGCACGATGTCGTGCTTGCGTCGAGATTCTTTGCCTTCGGTGGCGTAGAATATTGCGCTGTTGGTCGAAGCCACGCCCGGCCCGCCGGCAAGATCGAATAACGGCTCCGTTTTGTTTTTCGGATCGAGAGACGGCAGGACCACTACATTGAGATCAATCGTCCGCCCGGTGCGAGTCTCCCGATTTTCAAATACCCTAAATTTCCCGCAGAGCACCTCATCATCAATTCCCGGCAACCGGCACGGCCTCAGCCTGGATAAACCTGGACGATTACCGCAACCGCCTGATGCAAGTAAGCAGAGCAAAATCGCAAGAACAGCAAGATGAATGGAACAAAAATAGCGCAGCGCTGGCGCGCTGAACGAAACCGCAAAGCAGCTCAACAGCGGCAGGCTCGTTGTGAATGCGATATTTCTTGTTTTCAGAATTTTATTTTCTCCTTCTTGTTTTGGCCTTTCTCAAGGCCAATGGGATACACAAAAAAGCGCACCACGGGATGGGACCGCGGTGCCGCTCTTTTCCTTAGAAAACCAGCTGGCGGTCTTACTCAACGGCGGTAGGCATCCGGCTTGGGCTGCGTTGGCGACCGGGACCGCACGGATCCGGAGGGAAACCGCCTTTAGGATCTTTTACTGGCTTGAGGTCCCGGACTTTGTTCTCGTGTTTGTCTTTCTTTTTGTTTGTCTTGTCTTGCATGTTTCCTTTCATTGCTTTGTTGTTTCTGTTGTGTGAGGGGTTCTGGCCTTTTTTGCCTTCTATCAATGTACTGCGTAAAACGTTGCGATCCCTTACGCGGAAAGTTTGCCTGGCGTGTTAAAGTCGTTAAACCGTTGCCTCCTTCGCCAAGGCTACGGCGGGTCAACGAAGCGTTGAAGCGGCGACGTAGCAGGAGACCTCGCTGTCGGCGTCCTGATTCGCGAGGCTACCGGTAGCGACGAGAAGCTACAGCTCGCTGAAGGAAACTATCGATCGTCATTTCGCCTGATCTTCGCACAGTTTTTGGAACCGCGGATCGTTGCGGATGCGGTCGAAGGCGGGCCCGGTGCGCAGGTAAGCCGGCGTAATTGCATACACGTAGGTGTCGTGTAGCGCCGTTTCGAGCAGCGGGATCGCGCGGTCGGCATCGCCCATCACTGCGTAGGCAGTCGCGATATTTTCATCTGCTAACGGGTAGGTCCATTTATCGAAGCGTCGCATCGCGCGCAGTTGATCGCCAATTTGCTCCACTTCATCGCGCCGCGCCAAACATGCTTCGACGAACATCAATTGTTCGAGAACGATAATGCCGCCCTCGTGCTGATCGCGGAGCTTGGTCAGTTCGCGTTCTGCGTCATGCAACAGAGACTCGGCCTCGGCCCGATCACCTTTTGCGAGTTGTATGAAGCCAAGCGATGCGCGATCAAGGGCGCTAAACAAGGGCGGTTCATTGCCGGTTTCGTGCATCGCGTTGATGCGGCGAATTGCTTCATCGTAATCGCGTCGCGCGAGAATTATATTGAGCAGTACACCAGCGCCCTCGTCGCCCGGTCCCAATTTTTCGCCGCGCAGCATGGCCCAGCTTTTCTCTACGTCGCCGGCAGCAAGGTAAGTTTCGGCTTTAGTCGCAATGACCATGGCGTCGTTCGGTGAAATTGCGAGCGCCCGGTCAAGCATGGCGCGCGCCTGATCCATATCACGGAGACCACGGTAGCTCCGGGCCAGTCCGACCCAGAGGTTGACGTTCAGCGGGTCGAGCTCAGCCTGGCGTTTCTGCAATGCGATTGTTTCATCGAGTTTTCCCTGACGGCGTTTCACCAGCGCCGTCGCATCGACGAGCTTGGCGTCGTTCGGCGCAATCTTCCGCGCACGGTCGAGCCAGTGCAAAGCCTCGTCGTAATTCTTCTCGACATAGTAATAGTACAGCCCCATCGAGCCTAGCGCATCGGCCAAGTCGGGTGCCAGGCGTAACGCTGTTTCCGCTGCAACCCGCGCCCGTTCTTTCTGAGCGGGACTTTCCTCGGGAAAGAAATAGCGCTCGGACTCAATCGCGGCGAGCCACGCCCAGGCGTCGGCGAAGTTCGGATCGAGTTGCACTGCTTCGCGCAGCAGGTCGCGCATTCGTGCCTTATCAGCAGCCAACTGCGAGTTGTTTAGCGCCATCGCGCGAAGAAAGGTTTCGTAGGCTTGCCGGTTATCGGTTCGCCGCGCCTCGAGCGCAGCCTTCTCCTTCCCGGTCAGCCTGACTTCGAGCGACCCTGCGATTTTTTGAGCCACATCGCTTTCAACACCGAAAATGTCGATCATCTTGCGATCGTAGGTGTCGGCCCAAAGGTGATTGTCAGTCAGCGTGTTGATCAGCTGCACGGTAATACGCACTTGATCGCCTGCCTTCTGAACGCTGCCTTCGAGAACGTTGGCTACGCCGAGTTGTTGCGCGACCTCGCGCAGGTTGGCAGGCCCCCTCTTATATTTTTGGGTCGATGTCCGAGAAATGACTTTGAGGTCTGAAATTTTCGCCAGGCGGGCCAGAATTTCATCTTGAATTCCTTCCGCGAAAAATGCGTTTGCCTGGTCTTCGCTAAGACTGTCAAAGGGAAGCACCGCGATGCTTTTCTCAGGAATTGTTGCCGCCAGCTCGCTCGGCCGAGGCGCAGATTCACTCTTCCAAATCAATCCGCCTAAACCGGCTGCCAGGGCGACTGATAGCGCCACCAGCGCAGCAATGGCTGGATTGCGCCGCACCCATTTCCCGGCACGGACCAACAGTCCGGCGCGGCGCGCGCGGACTGGTTCGTGCTTTAGCCAGCGTTCGAGGTCCTCGGCCAGCGCTAGAGCGGAAGCGTAGCGTCCATTTGGATCTTTTTCGAGGCATCCAAGGCAGATCGTGGAAAGGTCGCGATCAACTTTCCGATTCCACAGACGCGGATGACGCGGTTCGGTCTCAAGCAGTAACTTAATCGTCTCATATATTGTTCCACCGGCAAAAGGTGGATGGCCGGTCAAGAGCTGATAGAGCACCGCACCAAGTCCATAGACGTCTGTGGCGTGGGTGAGTCCTGTGGTTTCACCGGCAGCTTGCTCCGGCGCCATGTAACTTGGTGTTCCCATCACTTCCAGCGTGCGCGTGATGGTGCTCTCGGATTCGAGTAGCCGCGCAAGGCCAAAATCGGTCAGGTGCGGTTCGCCTTTTTGATCGAGAAGAATGTTTCCCGGCTTGATGTCGCGATGCAGGATGCCGTGTTCGTGCGCGTAATGAACGGTGCGAGCTACCTTTGCAATGAGTTGCGCCGCCTGCCGTATCGACATCGGGTTACGGCTGACTACTTCATCAAGCTGACCGCCTTCGATGAGTTTCATGCTGAAATAACATGAGCCATCCCGCTCGCCTACTTCGTAGATGGGAACAATGCTCGGATGATCGAGGCTGGCCGCAGCTTCTGCTTCGCGACGAAAGCGCTTCAAGTGTGCTTTGGTCGACCACTGACCAAGGCCTATGACCTTAAGCGCAACTGTCCGGTTAAGACTTGTCTGCTTTGCGCGGAACACCACGCCCTGACCGCCGCGACCAATTTCCTCAAGCAACTCATAATCGCCTAGTTCTCCCAACATGGTTGCGGCCCGCACGGCGTCTTTTACGCCCGAAGTAGGCTTCGCATTGTCGCGTGAAAGTTCGTCCACGCGGCCGGGGTCATCCGCCTTCGCCGATCCAGCCTTCGCAGCTGCTTCGGCGGAGTAGGCGGCTTCGGCGGACGAGTCGACTCCGGCTACAGGTGCATCCGGGGAAATCCCAAGCGCCGTTTCCAGCACGCACGCGGTACAAAGCCCTTTCGGCGCGTCAGAAAAGATCTTCGCGCCGCATTTGCGGCAAATTCTGAATACTCTGATCATTGCCCGAGACTCGGCGTGAGTTCTCATCTTGTACTGCGTAAAATTCTATCGGGCCTTATGCTCGAATCACAGCAATCAGATAACGCAACTCGTTTTCGATATCGCCGGGAGTCGCAACAGTATGGGCAATTTCCTCGCGCAATAACGATTGATAGCTTTGCCGAAATCGAAGGTGGGCCTGCGAAACGGCATTTTCGGTCATTCCAAGTTGCGCCGCAATATCCGCTTGCGACGGCGCCCCCGGCTCGTCTGCCAGCAATTGATTGAACGAATCGAACAACGCCGCGTTACCTCGCTTACGGTAAGTATCCTCTAATCGGCTCAGCACGCGATCCAGCAATGTCGAAGCCCAACGGCGCTCGTAAATGCGCTCGGCAGTCAGCGGGTCGGCTGGCTCCATGGCGCTCCGTTCCTCAGTACTCAGTTCTTCCAATGGAATGAGCTGCTGGCCTTTTCCGCGTTTGATCGCCATCGCGCGGCGGTGTTCGTCGGCCAGAAAGTGCTTCAGTGCCGAGAGCAGATAAGAACGTAAACGCCCTTTCTCTTTGCGAACACTGCGCAAATCGCGTCGTTCCAACAAGAGAGCGAAAAAACCTTGCGTAAGATCCTGCGCGTCGTCGGCACTGACCCCCTGTCGTCTGAGAAAGCTATAGATCGGTCGCCAATAAATGCGGCAGAGTCTCTCCAGCGCCTCTTGTGCCGCCGGCGATTCACCTTGTGCCTCCAGCACCACGCTCCAGTGCGTAGTGATAAACGCCGCCGGGCCGTGATAAGCATTTCCGCCAATCTCACTCTGTGAAGTCACCTCATCATCAGCAGGGACCAATTGAATTAAAAACTCGCACACGGCAAGCCTCCAAACGACGCTCCGCAGCAGTATTTCTCTCGTGGGGCGGTTTTGCCTTTGCAGGGGGACTTTGCTGCGGTACGTTCGGTGTTTGCCATGCGATCGCTGGTTTTCTTGATGGCCGGCCTGCTTGCGACTGCCGGTTGGATGCACGGAGAATTTAAAACTCCGGACAATGCCCCAATTGAAATCACTTCGACCGGGCAAACGACATATGAAAACGGTCTGGCGACCGCCCGTGACAACGTCGCGATTCACATCGGGAACACGGACATTTACGCCGACTACGCACAGTACAATCCCTCCACACATGACGTGGAGCTGAGGGGCCACGTCCGAATTTATCGCGATATAAGCCTCTACAATGCCGACAGCGGAGTTTACAACACTGAAACGAAAAAGATCCGGGCGATCACCGGACGGACGGAGTCACAACCTTACTTTCTGGCCGGTAACGATGTGACCTCGATTGAGGGGGAGGACGATGCCTATCTAATCAAGGGCGGCACTTTCACGACGCACGATTCGTCGAAGCCCGATTTTCGCCTGCACGCCCACAAGATTCGGCTTTACGACAAGGATCGGGTAATCTTTGTGAACGTCACCGCATACGTCGGGAAGGTGCCGGTGTTTTGGTTTCCGTATCTCTACCAATCGCTCGATAACGCGTTTAATTTTACTATCTCCCCAGCGTATTACAGCACATGGGGACCATCGCTTCTTACGCAGGTCACGTTCCCGATCACGGACAATATTCAAACCCGGCTCCGGTTGGATTATTTTGGCAGGCGCGGAGCAGCCATCGGTTTCGAGCCGACAATTGAATATGGGAAAGACAAAAGCAGCGTGGCGCGGATAAAGACTTTTTACATCAACGACCAAAACCCGGAGATCAATCAAACCAACATACCGCGAACGGGTGTGCCTGAGTCGCGATACCGGCTTGGCATCGAGGACCACACGGATTTCACCGACTCCATCTATGGCATCGCCAACATCACCAAGCTGAGTGACCAGTACGTGATGCAGGACTTTTTCCAGGGAGAATTTCGGATTGATCCTGTTCCAGACAATGTGGTCGCGGTGACAAAAGTAAACCCGGTTTTCACCCTCACCGGGATCGAGCGCTTTCAGGCAAACGATTTCTTCACCACAACGGAACGCCAGCCGGAAGTGGCCCTAGATATCAAACGGCACGCGCTCTTTGGCGGCCCGATATTTTACGAAGGCGAAACCGGCTTTGCCAATTTGCGGCTACAATTCCCTGAGGACTCAGGCATCAAGAATTACGGCACGGAGCGTTTCGACACGTTCCATCAGCTGGTTTTTCCCAACACGTATTTTGGTTGGCTGTCGTTTATGCCCCGGGTGGGATATCGAGGCACGTACTACGGCAAGACCTGGGATCTCGGATCAACAATATTTGTGCCGCCATCAAACCCGCTGGTGCCCGACGTTGTCCTGCCGCCACCCACAACAGTCAATCCCATCAAGTTTGCTGGGGACACGTTTCGAAGCGTCTTTGATACGGGCGCGGAAGCTTCGTTCAAGATCTCTCGTAAATGGGAGGATGTTCAAAGTCGTGCTTTCGGTTTAGACGGATTGATGCACGTGTTCCAACCGTTTACCGACTTTTCATACGTGAAAGAAGACGGCGCAAATCCCCTCTCGGTTTTGCAGTTCGACCGATTTGAACCTTCTACGCAGCTTCGGGCAATCGATTTTCCGCAGTTCACCCCGATTGATTCGATAGCCGACTGGACGGTCTGGCGCGTGGGTGTCCGCAACAAGCTGGAAACCCGGCGGGACGATTCAACGATGACATGGCTTGAACTGGATACGTTTGTCGATAGAAACTTTGAGAATCCGTACAATCGCACAGCCTACTCAAATTTGTTCAATAATCTGCGGTTTAATCCCCTGCCGTGGATGTCCTTTTCTGTGAACTCTCAGCTGCCCGCTTTCGCGAAAGGTTTCACGGAAGTCGACACATATGCGACAGTGCAACCGCTGGCGAATTTGCAAGTGAACCTCGGGCACCGTTACCTGAATGGGAACCCGTTCTTCGAAAATAGCAGCTTGTTTTTGGTAGGTGGATACCTTCGCGTTAACGACAACTGGGGCTTCGCCATTCAAGAGCAGTACGAAGGCGCCACCGATACTCTCCAGGAACAGCGCTACGCGATTTACCGTGACCTGACGAGCTGGGTGGCCTCGTTCGGCGGAGTAATACGCGATAACTCCGGAGTGAAAGAGTACGGTCTCCTGTTCACCGTAACACTCAAGGCGTTCCCGAAAATTGGTTGGGATTTAAACTTCGATCCTACGTCGTCGGGCAACTGATCCTAAAGTGGCGAATTGCGGCGAAACCGCGGGCTGAATTCCGCTACTTGTGCTGGGGCTGATTCGCCGACACCGTTCGTGATTCATGGATATATCAATTATCGGCTCCGGATACGTCGGCCTGGTGACAGGCGCCTGTTTCGCTGACGTCGGCCATCATGTCATTTGTGTCGATAACGACTCCGAAAAAGTGAAACAGCTCAAAGCCGGCGAGATACCGATCTACGAACCGGGACTGGAAGAAATAGTTCACCGCAACGTCTCGGCGCAGCGACTCCATTTCACCGGCAATATCCAGGAAGCTGTCGAGCACTCACAAATTATTTTTATCGCCGTCCCGACTCCGCCACTGCCGGACGGCGATGTCGATCTCAGCTTCGTGGAGAAAGTTGCACGGGAGATCGCAGGCGTATTGACCGATTATCGAGTGATCGTCGACAAGAGCACGGTGCCTGTGAAGACAGGGGAAAAAGTGGCGGAATCAATAAAACGATATAACCGCCACGGTGCAAAATTCGACGTAGTCAGTAATCCGGAGTTTTTGCGCGAAGGCTGCGCAGTGGCCGATCTCATGCATCCGGACCGGATCGTGATCGGAGCACAAAGCGAACAGGCGATCGATCTGATGAAAAAAGTGTATGAGCCTTTCATGGCACCGATGCTCGTGACCGACATTAGTAGTGCCGAGCTTATTAAACATTGCGCGAACTCATTCCTGGCCTTGAAAATTTCGTACATCAACGCGGTGTCCGGGATTTGCGAAGCGAGCGGAGCCGATGTGGAAAAAGTGGCCGACGGGATCGGGATGGATCACCGTATCGGACGCGATTTCCTGAACGCTGGAATCGGGTATGGCGGCTCCTGTTTTCCAAAAGACATTGCGGCGTTCATCGCCATCAGTGAGCAGCTTGGAAGGCCATTCACTCTGCTCAAAGAAGTGCAACGGATAAACGAGGGTCAAAAGGCGCGTTTCCTCAAGACGATCCGCGACACGCTCTGGGTATTGCGCGAAAAGCGCATCGCGGTCTGGGGTTTGACATTCAAGCCGGATACCGACGATGTGCGCTCATCGGTCGCAATTGAGGTGGTCGAACAGCTTCTGCGCGAAGGGGCGCATGTGGTCGCGTACGATCCGAAAGGAATGCACAAGGCGCGCAGCATCAAAGCGATCGCCGATGCGGAATTTGCTTCCTCAGCTCTGGAAGCGGTCACCGATGCCGAAGCGCTAATCATCGCGACGGACTGGAATGAATTTGCGAACGTGGACCTTGCGCTATTGAAAGACAAAATGCGGACGCCGATCGTCTTCGACGGACGAAATCTGTTGGATCCTGAGACGATGCGGCAGTTCGGATTTAGTTATTATTCTGTTGGACGCGCAGGCGTAAGGCCGCAGTAACGAACTATGGCGCGGCGTTCTGCTCGCCAAACTGCGTTGGCGGCCTTGCGGCTTTGGCGAAAGGAAAAGCGCTTCGCGGACTCCATTATCTCAGGGCTCGTTGCCAAGGCGGATCTCACTCCGTCCGATCGTGCGTTTGCCTTGGAACTGTTCTATGGCGTTTTGCGCAATTTAACGCTGCTCGATTTTTGGATCGGTTGTCTGCGCGCTTCACACATCGAGACCAACGTCCGCGACATCCTGCGATTCGGCTTGTATCAAGTTTTCCTACTCAAAACGCCTGAGCACGCAGCCGTGCACGAGACCGTTGCCATGGCATCGCAAAAACAGCGGCCGATTATCAATGCCGTCTTACGTGCCGCGACCAGGCAGCGATCTGAGCTGCTTGAACGGGCCGGCGCGCAGCCGTTGTTCGTTCGAATGTCTCATCCGCAATTTCTCGTTGAACAGTGGCAACAACGCTTTGGCACCGAGTACACCGAAGAGTTCTGTAAATGGAACAATCGGCCTGCGCCCGTTTATGGCCGGATTAATCGAATAAAGACCGATTCGGAAACCTTTCTGCACCTGTACCCACACTCACGACCGCTACGTGGCAACTCAGATTTTGTAGAATTCAATACTTTGCCAACGGCTGCTCTCGATTCTGGTCATTGCTACATTCAGGATCCCAGTACAGCAATCGCGTGTCAGCTTCTCGATCCGAAGCCAGGAGAAAGAATCCTCGACGCGTGTGCGGCACCGGGCGGCAAAACGGCCTATCTCGCACAGCTCATGCAAAACCGGGGAGTTATCATTGCCTGCGACCGCGACCGTGAACGACTCCAAATTCTCAAAGATAATGTCGGCCGGCTGGGCGCGACCATCGTTCGTGCTGTCCGCCACGATTGGACGCGCAATCATCCTCCAGAAGAACTTTTGTCAATCGCGCCATTCGATCGGGTCCTTTTGGATGCGCTATGCACAAATACCGGAGTCATGCGCCGACGGATTGACGTGAGATGGCGACTGCGACCTGAAGATTTCAGCCGAATGTCCAACGAACAGTTGATCATCTCGCGCGCTGTGCTCCGCTTGCTGAAACCCGGCGGCATACTGGTTTACAGCACATGCAGCCTTGAGCGCGAAGAAAACGAACAGGTCGTTCGCCGGCTGCTTGCCGAGCCGCCGGCCCTGGCCTTGGAAACGGAAAAAGATTCACTTCCTTTTCGCGACGGTTTTGATGGCGCATTCGCCGCGAAACTTACTGTAGCCGTCGCTCTGTGAGCGACGTGCATTTATCCCTCGGGGCAAACTTGGTCCCGCGCTTCCCATCCGCCTTCGCGAAGCTTCGACGTGACAAGCAGGACAGCAGCTACAGTTGCATCGCGCCCGGCTGGTGGAATGATAAACGCCTATGCAAGACGAGCGATTCGATAAACTCGCAAAACTCTTGGTGGAATACTCCATTCGCCTAAAACGCAACGAGACGGTCCTGATCGAAGCATTCGACATTCCCGATGAAATGACGGCCGCGCTGATACGAGCGGCACGGAATGCAGGAGGCGTTCCGTTTGTACAAGTATATCACGCGCGAGTGAACCGCGCGCTCGCTCTAGAGGCCTCCGATCGACAGCTAAACATCATGGCAAGCCATGAGCTGGCGCGCATGAAGAAAATGAACGCATACATCGCGATGCGCGGCAGTCACAATATTACGGAGTTGGCGGACGTGCCGGCGGAAAAGATGCAGTTGATCGGCAAAAAGATGCGCCCGGTGCAGGATCAGCGCGTCAAACGGACGAAATGGGTTGTGTTGCGGTGGCCGACACCCTCGATGGCTCAGCTTGCAGGGATGAGCACGGAAGCGTTTGAAGACTTCTTTTTCGATGTCTGCACACTCGACTACCGGAAACTGCAGCCCGGCATGAAGGCGCTTAAGAGCCTGATGGAACAAACGGACCGCGTCCAGATCAAGGGGCCCGGCACGGATCTGAATTTTAGTATCAAAGGAATTCAAGCTGTCATTTGCGGTGGTGATCGCAACATTCCCGATGGCGAAGTCTTCACGGCTCCGGTAAAAGACTCGGTGGAAGGCCAACTCACCTTTAACGCGCCGAGTATTTATCAAGGAACCGCTTTCGACAGTATCCGTCTTAATTTCAAGCGAGGTAAAATCGTCGAGGCGTCAGGCAACGAGACGGAAAAACTCAACAAGATTCTCGATTCGGATACGGGGGCGCGTTACATCGGCGAATTTTCGCTCGGCTTTAATCCGCGAGTGTTCCAGCCGATGCGCGACATCTTGTTCGACGAAAAAATCGCCGGCTCATTCCATTTCACGCCAGGCCAAGCCTACGAGGAAGCCGACAACGGAAACCGAAGCCAGGTTCACTGGGATATGGTCAGCATTCAGCGTCCCGATTACGGCGGCGGCGAAATTTATTTCGACGGCAAATTGATCCGTAAAAATGGCGAATTTCTTCCGAAGCAATTGCGCTCGCTAAACTGGCGCTGATTTTTGACCAATCGGACTCGTCGAACTGGCATCGTTAGGCGCGCTTCGGTCCGCCGAGCAGGTTCAGTTGCATCATTACGATCTCCCCGCCTTCGTTCAGTTCGAGATTAGCGATCTCGAACATTGGCGCGCCTTCGACTGGACCGGGCCCGGTCCCTGGCAACTGGACGACAACTTGCTTCGAATTTGAATTCAGCGTAACCGTTCCAATTTCGAGCGTCGGAGAAAACTCAAGCGTGCTGATCTGGAACGGCACGGTAACGAACACAGATGCGCGCCCCTGCGGTGATGGGGTCAGTTGAACCGGCGCCGTTTCAGAATTCGGCACGAGCTGCAATCCGGCCACTGCAAACGAAGGCATGCCCCCCATGGCAGGCCGCTGTTGCTGAGACGGAACGACGCGAATGGTGCCGAGCGCGCCCGCGACGGGCTGGATTTTCACCACTTCAAAGGCAACCTGCAAATTCAACGGAGATTGTGCGCGCTGAGGTGAAGGCAAACGCATCGTGACGAGCTTCGATATGGGACGGACTTTCAACACTCCCATCTTGAAGCTCGGCGTTAACTGCATCGCTGCTATCTCGAACGAGAAAGTAAGCTGCACAGAGGTTTGCATCCCGGCTGTCGGTACCGGCGCTTGCGGTTGCGGTTGCGGTTTGGGCACAGGCGGTGCCGGGGCTTTGGCTATCGGAGCAGGTGGTGTTTGAGTAGTTTCTGGCATGGTTGCAGGTATGGTTGGTTGAGGAAAAACTGGCCGGATGGGAACAACAGGCGGAGGCTGGAAATCAGATGCCTGTTCGGCGATAACTTCGCTGACTGGAGCTTCGCGCTCTGTAAAGGACTCGCGTTCGGAAAAAGCGTCAGGTTGAACAAAATCTTCCTGCTCAACAAAAGCTTCACGCTCGGCAAAAATCGTTTCGTGCGGCTGATCGTTCTCGATAGGCACAGCGGTTAACTCCGCCGCGGATTCCATAGCCGGCCACGCATACTCGGCTCCGCTGCCGAAGACCTCGTTCGGTTGCTCATAGGCGACCACAGCTTCCCTTGGATGCTCGGAAAATTCGTCGGCCTCTTGGGCGGCGAATACGGGTTCCTCGGGAATCTCTGGAATTTCATTCTCCACAGATCGCGGTGTAGTCGTCGAGGTTTCGGCAAATTCAGTCACTGGTTCGGAACCATCCAGTCCAGGTTCCTGCGGAGCAACTGCTGACACCGCCTCCGGTGCTTGTTCGATCACTGGTCCGACCGACTCAAAGAACGGCTCGGCCACTGGAGTTGATTGCTCACGGCGCGGCTCAACAACTGGCAGCACCGGGTCGACCGAATCAAAGAATGGCTCGGCCACTGGAGCTGATTTCTTAGGTTGCTCCGGCTCAACAGTTGCCAGCACTGGGCCGACCGATTCAAAGAATGGCTCGGCCACTGGGGCTGCTTCCTCACGTTGCGGCTCAACAGGATCAGGAAGTCGTGAAGGCTTTAACTTCGAAGCTTTCAACCGATTAAAAGTTCCGCCACCTTTCGACAACGGTAACGCACTGGGACGGACCGGAGAATTCCACGCCTTAAGTTCAAGTGAGACCTGACGTGGTCCCGCAGCGAAGCCGTTGCCTTGAACACCAACCGTGTGGGCGGGTGCTGTTCTCGCTTTAAAGACCGCAGTGTCGGCGCTCGGTTCCGGCCGCGAGGGGTCTGGGACGGTGAACTTGTACCCCCGGCGAAGCATAGGCAGGATAGCCAAGCCTATTAGGACCACGGCCGCCAAGAGTAGTCCGCCAACAATCCATAGCCTGCGGCCCGACGCGCCAGCAATGGTTGACGACGAGGCTTTGGTCGGCGCTGTTCCGGCGCTTGCCTGTTGGGGAGGACTTATTTGCGCGACAGGCTGTTGATCAGTTTGATTTTGGGCGCTGGCAACAGTCGAAGCACTCGCCGTCTCAGACGCGGCAGGCTGTTGCTCGGCTTGATTTTGGTCGCTGGAGACAGTCGAAGCGCTCGTCGTCTCAGGAGCGGCAGGCTGAGACGCAGTTGCTGATTCGTTGCTGGTCGAAGGGGATTGCGCCACTGGCGGCTCCGCCGCCGAATTCGTCTCGGGCGCGGACCCGATCGAACTGGTCTGGTTAGCTGCCGCTCCAGCGCTGGCAAGCTCCATTCCGCCGTCTGGTGCATTTGTCGACGGCGCCAGGGCCAGGGTTCCGCCCGGTTTGTTTGCAGCGGGGCCTTTGTCTGGGATCGGGCTCGGCTCCACGGCGGGACCGCTATCCGTCTGCGACGTGGCGACATTGCCGGTATCAAACGCGACCGCAGGAGAGGCTGTGCCTTCTGGTCTTTGCAACCACCCGACATCGTAGAAAGCATCGGCAAAAACGCCGTTGAGCGCCGGCGAGTAAATCTTATTGGCGGAGTTCGTCCAATCCTCGGCCTTTTGGCCGTTGTTGTGCTTGTACTCCCATGCTGCTTGCGCGTAATAGAGCGCGGGGGTATCACCCGTGAATTGGAATTCCTCCATCATCGAGTGCGCCCGGCTCTCTTTCCCGTCCATCAAGAGCGCCATGTAAATTTTGAACTTGATCAGCTCGGCCGCCTGGTTCTTTTCGCCGCCGGGAATGCGTTTATACAACGTCTCGAAACGGTCGCGAGCTTTTGCATACTCTTTCTTTTTGAATGGAATTTGCGCGAGATTGTATTGCGCATCGCGAAGTTTGGGATCCAACTTTGCCGCTTTTTTGAAAGCCGCCTCGGCATTGTCGAATTGCCCCTGTTGCATGAGAATTTCGCCTCGCAAATTGAGCGTCGCGGGCTGATTGGCATCCACCTTGTCCGCTTCGTCCACCAGTTTCAGCGCCGCAGCAAAATCACGCTGCCGGAACGCCTGTTGCGATTGCTCAAATTTTGAACGGGCAAACGCCTTCGTCTTTTCCGTGCGTTCGGCTGCCGTCATGAGCGGTAGCGAAGCTCGCCGTTGGCCAGATGGCTTCTCCATCCAACCGACTTCGTACAGCGATTCCACGAAAAGCTTGTTTAGCTGCGGTGAGTAATTCTTTTCCGCCGCGCTGATCCAATCCTTCGCTTCCGCTTGGTTCTTCTGTTGAAACGCGACCGCTGCCTTCACATAATCAACAGCGGGCGTATCGGGCGAAAGCTCGAGCTTGGCCAGAATGGAATCGACCAAGTTGCTTTTGCCCTCCATTAGATAAGTCAGCAAGATCTTGTATTGGATCAGCTGCGAAGCTTCCTTTGCCAGATCGGACCCACCGGTGGAGAGCAATTGCTCGAAACGTTTTCTGGCCTCTGGCCAATCTTTTTTGAGAAATGGAATCTCCGCCATGTTAAAGCGCGCATTCCAAAACTTCGGATCAATCCGTGCCGCTTCGGTCAGTGCGGCTTCAGCCTGATCATAGTTGCCTTGCCGCATAAGGATGACGCCCCGCAGGTTCTTCGACGCGGCAAGGTCGGGCTGACGCGCGTCAATGGCGTCGAGTTGTTTTAGCGCCTCGGGAAATTTGCCTGCGTCGAACGCACGGTACGCGGTGTTGTACATCTCCTCCAACTCCGCTTTGGTTGGCGCAACATTATCCGCAGCAAATGAGGTAAGCCCCAGCGCTGCGATCGCAGCGATCTTCCAGATTCTCATGAACCACCGATTCAAGCCCTGATTGGCATCCCTGACAAGTCGAAATTGCGTTCGGCGCGAAGATTTTCGGTTCCGTTCGGAAAAACATTTTTCCTTGTGCGTAAGCACCTAACGCCTCCTCCGCCGGGCAGGCGGGCGGCCGCGGGTCTTGGTGGTTAATTCAAGTTTCCCACGATCCGCAATCCTTCGAGAGTCAGGTGCGGATGAATCGCCGCGACCTCCGGCAGTTGATTGGCAATAAGGCGCGCATAACCGCCGGTCGCGACAACAACAACTTTTTTGCGCGAAAACTGCTCCGCTCTGATTTGGGCCAGAATCTCCCGAACCAATCCACGGTAGCCGAAGATGGCGCCGGACCGCATTGCCTCGACGGTCGATTTACCGACGGCACGGTGTGGCTCTTTCAGCGATAGCCTCGGGAGCAGCGCCGTCCGTTGATAAAGAAAATTTGTCATCGCTTCCAGTCCCGGCGCAATCACGCCGCCAATGTACCTGCGCCCTTCCGAAACCACATCGAATGTCACTGCTGTGCCGAAGTCCAGAACGATGGCCGGACAACCGTAAAGGTCGGCAACGGCGGCAGCGTTCGCCAGGCGATCCGCGCCAATCGATTGTGGTTTGGGATAATCAATCGTGACACCCAGCTTCAGTTTCCAATCCAGCCAGAGCACTTGCGCTTTGTTGTGCGCGGCCTTCGAGATCGCAGAGTTTTTTGTCGGCACCACTGATGAGACGACGAGTTTCTTTACCTGTCGCCGCCTCAAAAATTCAGCGACCACACTGCTTGAAAGCTCCGAGGTAGGCATCCGCGCAGGATTGGAGACTCGCTCTCTCGATGCGAACGCAAGTTTTGCATACGAATTACTGACATCGATCACCAAATAATCGGAGCGACGCGCCACGGCTAAGATGCAGACACCCAACGCTCGGCGCCGTCAAGCATCGTCACGCACCCTGGAGCACGGTCGGCTTGCGACAATCGCGCCGCGCGGGTAGCCTCGCCATATGAGAAGATTGGTTCATCGGCCGCGTCGCCTGCGGCGTTCCCCTGCCCTGCGGAACCTCGTCCGTGAAACCCATTTGACCATTCACGATTTTGTTTTGCCGCTGTTCGTGAGCGAAAAATTGGACCAACGCCAGCCTGTGGCCAGTATGCCGGGAGTTTTTCAGTTGCCGGTGAAAGAAGTGGTCGATGAAGCGCGCCGCGCTCAGGGACTCGGGCTGCAAGCGATCCTGCTTTTCGGAATTCCGACACGCAAAGACGAACAGGCAAGCGGCGCGTACGCAGAAGACGGAGTGATTCAAGAAGCGCTTCGAGCAATTAAATCGAAATGTCCGGAATTGATTGCGATCACAGACGTTTGCCTTTGCGAATACATGAGCCACGGTCATTGCGGTGTCACCCGAATTGACGGCGACCATTTTCATGTCCTGAACGACGAAAGCGTCGAACTTTTGGTGAAGACGGCGCTCTCTCATGCTGCCGCCGGCGCGGACGTTGTGGCGCCGAGCGACATGATGGACGGCCGGATCGGCGCGATTCGCGAGGCGCTCGATGAGAGCGGATTCGATCAAACAGGCATCATGAGTTATGCCGCGAAATTTGCGTCGGTGTTTTACGGGCCGTTTCGCGAGGCGGCAGAAAGCCCGCCGCAGTTCGGCGACCGCCGTTCGTACCAAATGGATTTTGCGAACGCAAAGGAAGCGCTGCGCGAAGCGGCGCTGGATGTTGAGGAAGGGGCGGACATTGTGATGGTGAAACCTGGCCTGCCGTATCTCGACATCTTGTGGCGCGTGCGCGAACGCTTCGGAAAACCAACCGCCGTCTATCACGTCAGCGGCGAGTACGCGATGGTCAAAGCTGCGGCCGAGAAAGGGATTTTCGATGAGCGTGCCGCTGTTCTCGAGATTATGACGGCGCTTAAGCGCGCCGGCGCGGACATAATTGTCACCTACTGGGCGCGTGAACTCGCGACATGGCTGCGGGAGTAACAAACCGCCACGGCGAAACAACACAACACGCGAGACTCAAGCAGCTCGCATTTATTTGGGCGCAGACGCGCGGATTTTCCGCGTGCGCGATGGAAGTGACTCTGCCCCGATGCCGATATCGCGCCGACGTGGCCGGCTATCGGTCTGTCCCGAAGCAAGTTGGATCAACAGCGATCTTCGAATGCAAACAGGCGCTGTGCGATTTGCGCCGAGACAACTGTCGCAGTGAGTCGGCACGCAAGCGACTCGAAGCTATATGTGATCGTCGCCATGTTCTCGAAGCGCGTCTCCGCACGCATTATCCAAGCCTGCACAACGGCGATTCGCTTTTCCCGGAGTTCGATTCCGAGAATTTCAGCGCGATCGGTCACCGCGGTTACGCGCGCCTCGTTCGTGAGTTGCGGACGCTGCAAAATCGGCTCTACGATTGCACAAAGTTCGAAAAGCTAATTCGCTACCGCTGCGCGAATCTATTTTTCATCGTGCTGCCCAAGCAATTATTCCGCGAATCGGAAGTGCCCGTCGGCTGGGGCGCTCTGGTCGAATCAAACGACACACTCATGCTCGTCCGCAAACCGATTTGGCACGAATCCACATCCGCCAATCGCCTTCACGTTTTGCACCGAATCGCCATGGCGGGAACACGGAACTTGAATCGAGAACTCTCGCTAGACTGGCACGACCAAATTGTGCCCGGTCATTTCTTTTGGTTGCGGCAAGCCGAGCAGAAATAAGAGAGTCGGCGCCACATCCGCCAGAATACCGTCTTCGCAGCGGAACTTCGCGGCGTCGTTGGCAACATAAATGAAGTGCACTAGATAGCTGGTATGCGAGGTGTGCGGCGAGCCGTCAGGGTTACGCATCTGCTCGCAGTTGCCGTGGTCCGCGGTAACCAAAGCTTTCCCGTCGAGTTCAAGAAGTTTTGGAATGATGCGGGCGCAGCATGCGTCGACCGTCTCCACCGCTTTGATCCCAGCCTCGACAACGCCAGTGTGACCCACCATATCGGGATTGGCGAAGTTCAAAATGATCAAATCGTAGTCCGCCATGTGTGCGAGCAGTTCGTCGGTGACTTCGAACGCGCTCATCTCCGGTTTCAAATCGTAAGTGGCGACTTTGGGCGAAGGAATGAGTTTGCGATCTTCACCAGGAAAGGACTTTTCGATTCCGCCGTTAAAAAAGTAAGTCACATGCGCGTACTTCTCCGTCTCGGCGATGCGCAATTGCCGTTTCCCGGCAGCGCTCACGATCTCCCCTAAAATGTGTTTGAGTTCTTCAGGCGCGAAGATGAACGGCGAAGAATACCGAACATCATACTGAGTGAGCGAGACGAAATGAACTTGCGGCCACACTTCGCGATCGAACCCGTCGAAGTCTCTTAGCAAAAACGCTTGTGAGAGCTGGCGGGCACGGTCGGCGCGAAAATTAAAAAATAAAACCGTATCGCCGTCGCGGATACGCTGTTCGTTGGGAAAGGCGAAAACGAGCGGAGGCATGAATTCGTCGGTCTTGCCAAGCGAGTATTGTCGCTCCACAGCGGCAGCGGGTGAAGATTCACAAAATTCACCGCGACCAAGAACGATTGCGTCCCATGCTTTTTTTGTGCGGTCCCAGCGGCGGTCCCGATCCATAGCGTAATAGCGGCCGACCACGGTGATGATCTTAGCCCCGCTCTTCTCAAGTTTCTTTTCGCAGGTTCTTAGAAAACCCGCGCCGCCAGTGGGCGACGTGTCTCGTCCATCGGTGAACGCGTGCACGAAAATTTCTGTGACTCCTGCTGCATGTGCGGCGTTCGCCAGCACGATCATGTGCGAGTAATGGCTGTGCACGCCGCCGTCGGAAACCAACCCGAGGAGATGCAATCGATGTCCGCGCGCAGGGGCAAGCACGTCCTGCAAAACACGATTGCGTTCCAGTTCGCCATCGGCGATGGCCTTATTAATCCGGGTGAGGTCCTGATAAACGATCCTGCCAGCTCCAAGATTAAGGTGACCAACTTCCGAGTTCCCCATCTGTCCTTCTGGTAACCCGACGTCCATGCCGCTCGCGCTCAATCGCGACCAGGGACAATCGCGATACAGCTGATCGTGAAACGGCGTGGATGCGAGCAGCGTTGCGTTGCCGTTCTCTTCACGCTTCTCCGGGCCGCCGGGATTGATGCCCCACCCGTCGCGAATGATGAGCATCACCGGACCAGCCATGTTCCCGCACTTTGCCGATGAACGAGAACGTCGACAAGCAGTTCTTTGAAAGAAGGTAGCGCATGCCTCCGGCTTGCCATTTTCGCCGCGCAAGCGAGGACGCTTACGCTACACTAAGCGAAATGAAGTGGCGCAACCAGTTGCTGGCGCTCGTCTGTCTTCTCGCCTTCGGGGGAGTGGGCATTATTTATTTTCAACACTGGGTTATCCGAAGGCCGTTCGGGATTATCTTGTTTGTCGGAGAAGGGCTGTCGCCTGCAAGGCTGGCGCCTACTCGCACCTACGCCGCCGGAGCGGGCACGCGTTTAAATCTGGACTCTATGCCGTACGCCGCGCTGGTAATGAATTACTCGAAGGACTTCGCTGCACCCGATCAGGCGGCCGCCGCAAGCGCGATCGCCACCGGTGAGCGTGTAAACAATCGCGCAATCGCGGTCGACGGCGAGGGCAAACCGATCAAGAGTATCATTGAGCTGGCGCGCGAATACGGACGAGCGACAGGCTTAGTCACGGACGCAAAGCTTACCGACGCCACAAACGCAGCGTTCTACGCGCACATAGGAGACCCGAACGACCCGGAGAAGATCGCAGCCGAGTTTGTGGATCGCGCAAACATTGACATCGCAATGGGCGGCGGCGCGGCGCAATTTATTCCAGCCAGAAAAGGCGGCGAGAGACAAGACACGCGCGATCTGTTGCTGGAGCTTCGTGGCAACGGATTCGACATCGTCCGCACACGCACGGATTTGGAAGCGGTTCCAGCGTGGCGCCGGTCGAAACTTTTCGGCATCTTCAGTAACAACGACCTCGCGTTCGCAAATCAGGTGGAAGAGCGAGGCCAGCAGCCCAGTCTTTCGGACATGGTGAGGCGGGCCATCCAGTTGCTGCAGTACAACGCCGGCGGCTATTTACTCGTGGTCGACGCGGGCCTGATGCGGAAGGCGGCTGAAGAAAACAATGGGGAGCGAACCCTGACGCAAACGCTGGAACTAGACCGCGCGGTCGGCGTCGCCCGAAGTTATGGCGGGCCAAAATCTACAATCATTGTGTGCGGTGATGCGGCTATTGGCGGGATGAGCTTGAATGGGTTTCCTTTTCGGAAAGATAGTGGAATCGCGCTGCTGGGCTTCAACTCAGCTGGTCAACCATGGATTACCTGGGCAACAGGGCCGCAGGGAATGAAGTCGTATGGGGCGGCGAAGCTACCGGTGAACCAGGACCCTTCCGAAACCAAAGAACCTACACAAGAACAGCCCGAGCCGGCGTTGATTTACACAAAATCGGCGCTGGTCACGGTTGAAGATGTCGTTGCATTCGGCAGCGGCCCCGGAACAGATGCGCTGCAAGGTGTTGTCGAGAGCACAGACGTTTTCAAAATTCTGCGTGACGAGTTATGACGGCTGCGGCTTCGCCGTCGTAAATCGTTAAATCGTGAATCGTTCAATCGTTAGTCGTTAAGCCGATTTAACGATTTACCCGCGCGTTGGCACTACTTCACCGTGTCTCGGTACGGCATTCCGAGTTGATACAACGCGATCTGTTGATCGAGATCCCTCATGAGAGAGTCCTCGCCGTGCATCCGCGCGAGTTGCATCGCGGAGCGCGCAGTTCTAATCGCGTCCGCGAATTCGCCGTTCTCCGCGTACGCGGCTGCCAGGGTGCGCAACACAAGGGTGTTCGTGCCTCCGACCAGTCGATCGGCTTGGTTCGCAAGCTCAACCGCCTTCGGACCATTTCGCAGTGACGCGTCCTGGGATGTCGCCAACAGCCACGCTAGATTGGTCAGCGTGGGAATGGAGTTCGGTGCAAGTTCCAGCGCTTTCTGGTAATGCTCGATTGCTTCCGTGGGGTTGCCCTTTTCCTCGAGAGCGATAGCCAGCGTCGTGCGACAATCTACATCTGAAGGACGGAGCAAGAGTGCACTACGGCAGACCTCGATGGCACTGTCTAGTTCGCCTTTTTCCAGCAAAGCATGACCAAGTCCGTAACGAGCGAGAAAGTCATCGGGACGTACCGCTATTGCCTTTTGATAATGAGCGATTGCCTCGTCAATCCGGCCCTTTTGAAGGAAAAGGTTGGCCAAGGAGACTTGAGCATCGGGATCGGTTGGTCGCATGGCCACGGCCTTCTCACCATGTAGAATTGCTTCCTCCACCTGACCTTTCGCTGAAAGAGCTATGCCAAGATTGTACTCGGCATCCCACCAGTCGGGCTGCATTTGCAAGGCCGACCGATAGTGAGCAATGGCATCGTCGATCTTGCCTTTCTCGAAGAGAACAAGACCGAGATTCGTATGGGCCATCCAACATTCGGGATTTTTTGCGAGCGTGGTGCGCCAAAGCGTTTCAATATCGGCGTACGTCGCGGCTTGCCGCCACGTTAACGTCCCCAAGATTGCAATTACTAGTAACGCAGCGCTAATAATGACGGCGCGGTACTCGGTAAATTTGTCCGATAAACTGACTATGCCCGCGCTCGCAAGCGCGATCGGCCCGATGCACGCCACGTACTGGTAATGGTCCGCCACGAACGTGTAGCGGAACGTGAACAGCATGATGAACCCGATTACCGGGCTGAGTGTGGCGACGAAAAATGCGGCCGCGACTTCGACGCTGCGCCCAACGTATCTCCTAAGGAAGCAGATGGCCACGCCCGCCGCGATGCCAGCGAGCAACCAGATGTAGTCGAGTAAATCCCCAGGTGAAATGTTCCATCTCGGATAAATAAATGTCAGATTGGAAGGCCAAAAGATTTTGCTCAGGTAAAACCAAACAGCCCGGCTCGCCGCGAGAATTCGCTCGATCGGGCTGAGGAAGGCAAACACGGCGCGGTTTGTTCCTTGATGATAGCGTTCCCACCAAACTGCAAGCAACCCCATGCCAATGCCGAGGACGACAAAAGGAACAATTTGCATCAGACGGCGCATCGTGATCGGCTTTTTCTGCGACCAAAGAATCAAGAACAATGCCGCCGGGAGCGTGCAGGCGGTTGCTTTCGCCGAGAGTGCCAGCACATAAAAAATCAGCGCCAGGCAATAGAAGATCCACTGGCGCCGAAGTCGCTCGTTAACGAACGCGATCCACGCGAGCAGCGTCAGCAAGAAGAAAAAGCCCATCAGGACGTTCTTGCGTTCGGTAATCCATGCCACTGATTCGACCTGCACCGGATGTAGCGCAAAAATCGCGGCAGCTAACCACGAGCCGGGTACTCTTAATCGCGCCAGCACCGCCCAGAGCAGAAGGGCATTGCCAACATGAAGCAGAAGGTTGACCCAATGATAACCAGTCGTGTTCAGCCCCCACAACGCGTGCTCGATGCGAAATGTGCTGTAAGTGAGCGGGAAATACTGCGAAGGCGAATCGAGCGAAAACCAAATCCGTTGCCAACCGTCCGAGGCAGTTAACAATTGGTTTTTGATGACATATTCATCGTCGTCCCAGAGAAATCCCCCATGCCAGGCTGGCCGGTATGCAAAGACCGTCACCGCCGCGAGGACGACAGCGAAAATCAACGCGCGACCGCGCGGGGAAAAAATGCGCCTCGCGATTTCGTGCATACGCTAGCCGCAGGCGATCGCGCTCCAAAGCGGTTCACCCGAAATTTCGGGCGCCACCTTCAGTTGCAACGTTCCGTTTCTCATCGAAATAGGAGCTTTCGTCGTGAGCAAGACCGACATCAACGGAAAGCTCGTGCAGTTTGCATGGTGGGCTCTGGCGACAATCGCTTTTACTCTCGTCGTTGCAATCAGGATTCGTCTCTCGGGAATTCCGCTCGAACGCGACGAGGGCGAGTACGCCTATGCCGGCCAGCTCATATTGCAAGGTATCCCGCCTTACAAGCTTGCTTATAACATGAAGTTTCCCGGCACCTATGCCGCGTATGCGTTAATCATGTCGATCTTCGGACAAACCATTCATGCGATTCATCTCGGTTTGCTCCTGATCAATGTTGCCACGATCGCACTGATTTTCCTACTAGGGCGCCGATTGATCAACACGATGGCGGGAGTTACTGCCGCAGCGAGTTATGCCGTTTTGTCTGTGAGTCCGTCCGTCCTTGGCCTGGCTGCACACGCGACGAATTTTGTTGTACTGCCGGTTCTTGGCGGAATACTGCTCCTGCTCAAAGAACAAGGAGTGACGGCTCCCGAGCCGTCTCAACCAAAGCAACTCGTGCGACTATTCGCCAGCGGATTGCTGTTTGGTATTGGCGCCCTGATGAAGCAGCCTGGCCTTCTATTCATTCCCTTCGGAGCAATCTACATTGTCTGGAATGATCTGAACCGCCGGCTTTCCCTGGACAGAATGCTTCTGCGAACTCTGATCTTCGTGACGGGGGCAGCTGTTCCACTTGGAGTTACATCTCTGGTCCTCTGGCACGCTGGCGTTCTCGATAAGTTTTGGTTTTGGACGATCGATTACGCCTGGCAATATGGCAGCCTCGTGCCGCTCAGTCAGGCGCGACAAATTTTTCTCGGCAGCGCTAACGACGTCGTCCTGACTGGTTGGCCAATCTGGATGCTGGCGGGGATCGGGGCGCTTACGGGTATTTCGGATCAGCGCACACGTGCCAGCATACTATTTCTCATTGGGTTTCTATTCTTCTCAGCGTTGGCGGTTTGCCCAGGATTTTATTTTCGACCGCATTACTTCATCCTTGTTCTGCCGGCAGTATCGCTCCTTGCTGGCGCGGCAATCAGCAAACTCAGGGAGATTCTGGAGGGTCGGCTAATTCTGATTAGATTCGTCCCACTTTTCGTTTTTGCCGTCGCTCTGAGCCTGCCAATCCTATTGGACAAAAAAATCCTCTTCGAGGTTTCCCCAAACCAAGCTTGTGGACTCATCTATCCCGACAATCCGTTTCTGGAATCTGTTCGGATTGGCACCTACACGCGCGAACATACCGAACCGGGTGACACAATTGCCGTCTTGGGCTCCGAACCCGAGATTTATTTCTATTCCCAGCGGCGCTCGGCGACCGGATACATTTACACTTATGGTTTAATGGAGCCCCAAAAATACGCACAGCAGATGCAACAAGAGATGATTCGCGATATCGAAGCGGCGCGTCCCAAGTATCTAATCTCGGTCGCGATGAACTATTCCTGGCTGCAACGACCCGACTCCGCTGAAGCAATTTTCAATTGGGCGAACGAGTACGTGGCCCAAAATTACACGGCAGCCGGGTTCGTGAACATTACGACGACTAAGACCGATTACTTCTTCGGCGACGTTCCGCAATCAGTGGAGACTCTGAAGAACTACATCCTGATTTATAGACGAAACCTTTAAGCCCAGCTTCGTTCCAAAATTTAGGCCGCAGGTGCACAGAATCAGCCAATCAACCGCTCTCCACAGGCGACATCTACGTTGGGTGACCGCCTGCATTTGCATCTGTCTCTTCGTCTTAACGTGGGTCGTCTTTGGTCAAACACTCCGGTACGATTTCGTTAACTACGACGACCCACGCTACGTTTATCAGAACACGATAATCACCGGTGGAATCAACTTCGCCAACCTCGCCTGGTCGTTTTCTCATATCCATTCCGAAAACTGGCACCCGCTAACAACGATCACACATATGCTCGATTGCCAGCTGCACGGATTAAACGCGGGCTGGCACCACTTTACCAATGTGCTGCTGCATTCTTTCGCCGTCGTCCTTCTCTTTGTCGCGCTGGAGCGCATGACAGGCGCGTTGTGGCGAAGCGCGTTTGTGTCTGCGGTTTTCGCTGTGCATCCGTTGCACGTGGAGTCGGTGGCGTGGATCGCGGAACGCAAAGATGTCCTGAGCGCGTTTTTCTTCATGCTTACCCTGCTCGCATACTTACATTACACGCGCGCACCATCGATTGGCCGGTATTTAACAGTGGCACTTGGAGTCGCCTTCGGGCTGATGTCCAAACCGATGCTGGTTACACTGCCGTTTGTTCTTTTACTCCTCGATTATTGGCCGCTCGGGAGAATCGAAGCCAAGAGATCAAATACGGGACGCCGGCTATTACAACTTGTTCTGGAAAAGATCCCGTTGATGGCGCTCTCTGCCGTTTCAAGCATCGTCACCTATCTGGCTCAACGAGGAGCAATCGGTTGGACTGAGCAGTTGCCAGTATCGTCACGAATAAGTAACGCCTTGGTCGCCTATGCTATTTACATCCGGCAAATGTTCTGGCCGGCAGGGCTCGCTGTCTTCTACCCGCACCCGGAAAATAGACTGCCGGTATGGGAAATCAGTCTAGCCTTTATCGTTCTCGTCGGAATCACGGCGGCAGCATTTGTTTTTAGAAAAAGAGCGCCTTATTTCATGACCGGTTGGTTGTGGTACCTTGGCATGCTTGTGCCAGTAATTGGATTGGTGCAGGTAGGATGGCAGGGACATGCGGATCGCTACACGTATTTGCCGCAGATCGGTCTCTACCTTACTGTTACGTGGACGGTAACAGATTTGACTCGTTCGTGGCGCTTTCAACAGATGGCTCTGGGCGCTACCGCTCTGGTTGTAGTTGGTACTTTAAGTTGGCGCTGCTGGCTGCAAACGTCTTATTGGCGCGATAGCGAAACGCTGTTTACCCATGCGCTCGATGTTACCAGCAACAACGATGTTGCCTTGAATAACCTCGGCATCGTTTTTTTGGAGAAAGGACAACTGGACGATGCCATTTCCAAGCTGCGAGCAGCCATAGATCTGCGTCCTGAAAACGGACCGGCTCATGACAATCTCGCAAAGGCACTGCTTAAAAAGGGAGATGTGGCAGAAGCGATGGTTCACTACCGGAAATTGCTGGAAATAGAGCCTGAGAACGTCGAGACACGGAATACTCTGGGAACAGCGCTTATTCAACATGGCCACGTGAAAGAAGCCATTGACCAGTGGCAGGATGTGCTGGCAATCCAACCCGAGAATGGAAACGCTGCGAGTAATCTTGCCTGGGTGTTCGCAACGCGCCCCGAGGACTCAATCCGGGATGGAACACGCGCCGTCGAACTGGGCGAGAAAGCGCTTCGTATCTCTGGCGGCAAGATTGCAATGATTTACAAAGTGCTTGCCGCCGCGTACGCAGAGAGTGGACGTTTTGCTGACGCCATTGAAACCGCGCAACGCGGCGCCGAGTTAGCAACTAACCAAGGCAACCCCGCTCTGGCTGCCGAACTAGCAAGCAATGTTGTCCTTTACCAATCTGGCAGACCGCTGCGCGATCCAAGCATAACAAATGGCAGCTCGTCCCCTTAGCACGCGCGCCACGAAAGGGCGGCAGGCTTCGAACGGCCGAAGGCGTTCGTCGAGCGTCTCTGGCGTGGACTCGTATGTCCACGGCCAGCATGCGAAATCACGGATTACAGACCTCTTCGTATGCCTTGGTCTGGTGGCACTCACCTGGACCGTATTCGGTCAAACCATCCGTTATCACTTTGTTAACTTCGACGACGATTTATACGTCTACAATACCCCCGCCATTCAGTCTGGGCTAACACTAAAAGGGATAGCAGGCGCCTTTATCAGCCCGCACGCACACAACTGGCATCCGTTAACGACTATCTCGCACATGCTGGACTGTCAGCTATACGGCCTGAACGCTGGTGGCCATCATGCTACCAATGTGATCTTGCATACAATCGCGGCGCTCCTTCTGTTTTGGGTATTGCAGCAAATGACCGGCGTAGCATGGAAGAGTGCGTTGGTGGCGGCATTATTTGCAGTGCACCCACTGCATGTCGAATCCGTAGCATGGGTGAGCGAGCGAAAAGACATTCTGAGTGCTGTCTTCTTTTTTTTCATGCTGCATGCATACAACCGTTATGCGCGTGCACCGTCGGTAATACGCTATCTGGCGGTCGCTTTTTTCTTCGCCGCGGGACTCATGTCAAAGCCGATGCTGGTAAGCGCTCCCGTCATCCTTCTCCTTCTCGATTACTGGCCGCTACGCCGCTTTGAACAACCCTCCTTAATAATAGGGAAGACCAAAATCTCAGAGGGCGATAATCAAAGACGCATAATACGACGCCTCTACTTGGAAAAGATTCCGTTGTTCGTTCTTTCCGCCGTCGCCTGTATCCTCACATTCGTTCTGCAAAAGCGCACTGTCGGCGCTATCCCGCCGTTGCCGTTCCTGTGGCGCGTCCAGAACGCATTCGTGAGCTACGTGATTTACGTTTGGAAAACATTATGGCCGGCACGCCTCGCGGTTTTTTATCCTCATCCAAATGACACTCTGGCACTTTGGGAAGTCATTTCCGCGGTTTTGTTGTTGCTGGCTGTCACTGCCGCAGCGATCGTTTTTCGAAGACAACGACCTTATCTGTTAACCGGCTGGTTCTGGTATCTCGTTATGCTCATCCCAGTGATAGGCATCGTCCAGGTTGGAGAACAAGGCCATGCCGACCGTTACACCTACCTTCCTCATATCGGTCTGTTTGTGGCTATGGTTTGGTTCGCGATCGACGTGGCAACGGTCCATCGATCCAAACCGCAGGTGGCTGTGACCACCGCCATCGCGGTGTTAATAATCGTTGCTCTGGCATGGGTGGCATTCATTCAAACTTCTTACTGGCGCAATAGCGAGGCTCTTTGGACGCATGCTCTTGCGGTGACGTCCGACAATGACGTTGCCCACAATAATTTGGGCTATCTATGTAACGACCGCGGCGACCTAGACAAGGCGATTTCGCACTTTGAGAGTGCCGCAAGGATCAGGTCCGCTAAACGAGACCCTCACTACGATCTGGCTTCAGCCTTTGTGCAAATGAATCTTGGTGACGCTCTTGCCAGAAAAGGCCGATCCGATGAGGCGATGATGCATTACGACGAGGCTATAAGATTGCAGCCGAATTATGGAGACGCCTATTACAACCGCGGTACCGTTCTTTATGCAAAAGGTCGCGTTGACGAAGCGATCGCTGATTGGGCGAAGGCTCTCGAGATGCACCCCAATGACGCAGATGCCCACACCAGCCTTGGGAATGCGCTTTTGCAGAAAGGGTCGCTACGGGAGGCGATTGCACATTACGTAACAGCCTTGGCTTTGGCTCCAGAGGATCCTCATTCTCGTAACAATGTAGCCTGGGTATTGGCGACCGCTTCAGACAGCTCGATCCGCGACGGCGCAAGAGCGGTCGGATTTGCCCAGGAAGCAGTGCAGCTTTCAGGCGGTAGAGAACCACGGTTTCTGCGGACGCTCGCCGCTGCTTACGCGGAGAGTGGCCGGTTCTCTGAAGCGATCGCCGTGGCCCAACAAGCTGCAGTCATGGCTACAATGCAGGGCAAAACCGACGTGGCGAATCGGCTCAAAAAAGATCTTGTGCTCTATCGCGAACGCCAGCCGATGCGTGACCCTAACCTAACAAATGACGGCTTGCCTCCATGACCAAGACGCCCAAGCGGAATGCGGAAGTTATCTGAATTGGACGTTTAGCGTTAGACGTTAAAAGCTCTTTCGTGACGAATTCTGAAGAATATGAGCAAGAACGAGAACAGACGCAAGAAGAACAGGCTCGAGTTGTTCAACAGTCGGTTAGAAAAGGCCCCCCCGTGGAGATTCGCGCTTTTCTTCGTGCTCAAACAAATGACGGGTGCGTTTTGGCCCAGCGCATTCGTGGCGGCCATGTTCGCTATTCATCCGTTGCACGTCGAATCCGTCGCATGGGTCTCGGAGCGAAAGGATGTGCTCAGTGCCGTCTTTTTCATGCTCACACTTGAGGCCTAGGTCCGTTACGCGCTCAGGCGATCTGTTGGGCGTTATCTGACCGTAGCATTGTGCCTCGCGCTCGGCCTGATGTCGAAACCGATGCTGGTGACGGTGCCTTTCGTGCTTTTGCTTCTGGATTACTGGCCGTTGAATCGGATTAGAGGCCAGAAGTTAGCGGTCACAGGTCAGAAGACACAAGTCCGTGGTCAGTGGTCAGTGGTCAGTGGTCTTGTGATGGAGAAGATTCCGCTGCTTGCGCTGTGCGTTGCTTCTTGCATAGCGACCCTGCTGGTAAAGCACTACGCCAAAACACCTATGGACCAGTTACCGTTTACATGGCGACTGAGCAACGCCGTTGTCAGTTATGTTGCCTACATTTGGCAGATGCTTTGGCCAGCACAGCTGGTGCCTTTTTATCCTCACTCCAACGATCAACTGCCATTCTGGCAGTTTTTTTTGGCCAGTGCCTTTCTCATCGCGGTCAGCGTGTTGGCCATTCATTGGAGAAAAGAACGACCTTACATCTTAACTGGCTGGTTTTGGTTTGTCGGGATGCTTGTGCCCGTGATTGGTTTGGTGCAGGTCGGCGAGCAAGCACGGGCCGATCGATACACTTACCTGCCACAGATTGGCTTGTATGTGCTGATTGTTTGGGGCGTCACGAATCTGATAGTGCCCACAATGATGCGTAACTCCGACTGGCGATTTAGCGCGACCGGCTCGCGGCCGCTCACTCGTGGGTCGAGTCGAGTCCGAGCACAGCGCCCACACCATAGCGGATACAAGCCATTCTGCGCCGCTATCGCGGCAGCGATCCTCATTGCGTTAAGCTTGCGCGCATTTGCGCAGACCTCGTATTGGAAGAACAGCGAGACGCTCTGGAACCACACGTTGGCTGTTAGCCCTGCCAAACGACATGGCACACACCAATCTGGGCTATCTTTTCCTAAGACGCGACTTAGATCGGGCGATTTCACACTTTGAGAAAGCGTTGGAGATTCGATCCAGCCATGCGTTTGGCCATTATAAGCCTGGCGGGGCGCTCATCGAGAATAATCTTGGCGCCGCCCTCACCCAGAAAGGCCTGCTAGACGAAGCAATCGATCATTACGAGAAAGCGGCAAAAATGCGACCTGATTACGGCGACCCGTATTTAAATCTTGGCAGCGTTCTATTTCGGCAGGGCCGGACCGATGAAGCCATCACGCTATGGCGGAAGGCGGCTGCAACCCAGCCGGAGGACGGAGCTTTTCACACTATTCTCGGCGACGAGTTTCTTAAGAAGGGATTACGGAAAGATGCAATTGCTGAGTACGAGCATGCGACACGGATCTTCCCGCGCGGCTTCGTGGCTCGAAACAATTTGGCGTGGCTCCTAGCGACTTCTTTCGATGGTTCAATTCGCGATGGCAAACGCGCAATCGAGCTGGCTGAACAAACCGTGCAACTCTCGCGCGGCAAAGATGCGAATTATCTCCGAACTCTAGCGGCTGCCTATGCGGAGGTCGGTCGGTTTTCCGAGGCGATTGCCGGGGCCCAACAAGCTGCAGCCCTGGCTACCATGCAGGGCAAGACCGACGTCGTTAATCGTCTCAAAAAAGACCTTGTGCTGTACCAAGAACAGGTGCCGCTTCGGGAAACCTCTCCGGAAAACTAATTAACCCCACCCTTGAAGCTTACCTCGCCTCTTTATGATATGGAAAACCCAGTTCGTACAACGCGATTTCATCCCGAAGAGCGTCAGCCAAAGTGGAGTTGCCTTGGATGTTCGCTGTTTCCAACGCATGTTGGGCACTCTCTTTAGCCTCGGCAAACTGGCCGGCCTCGGCGTACGCTGCGGCCAAAATCCGGAGAACGGCCGGGTGCTTGTCGCTCCTGGAACTCGCAGAGTCGGCGCGCTCAGCCAACCGCACAGCCTCGGATCCGTTTCGCAGAGAGGGATCGGCAGACGTCGCCAACAACCATGCCAGGTTGCTTAGCGCAGCTAAGTTTTCGGGGGAAATTTGGAGTGCCTTTGTGTACTCAGCCATTGCATCTCGAACGCGTCCCTTTGTAAGAAAGGCGATGCCCAGATTGGCATGAGCGTCTGCGCTCTCAGGATGCATCTGGAGCACCTTTTGGTACTCGACAATCGCCTCATCCGTGCGGCCTTTGCGCAGAAGAGCGCTCGCGAGATTGTATTGCGCTGCTTCCTGATCCGGTATGGCTGCGAGGCATGCCTTGTATCGGGCGATGGCCCCATCTAAATCGTCTTTAGCTATAAGCGCGTTCGCAAGGTTGCATGAGGCCTCGGCGTAGTGAGGCCGGATTTCGAGCGCCTTCTGATAATGCACAATGGCGTCATCAGTACGACCAATCCCAAAAAGCGTAACACCAAAATTGTTTTGTGTTTCTGCATCAGCGGGATTAATCGCAGCGGCTCTCTCGTAATGGGCAATTGCGTCGTTAAGCTGACCTTTCTCAACCAAAAGCCGGCCCAAGTTATAATGCGCCTCCGCGTAATCAGGCCGCAGGGCAACGGCTTGCCTGTAATGCTCGATCGCCTGATCCGCTTCTCCCTGCTCGCTGAGGACGATGCCGAGATTGTAATGCGCCATCCAGCAACGCGGATTGTTTTGTAACGTCGCTGCGTATAAGGCGAAGAGATCGCGATATTCCGCGGTGTGCCGCCACGTCAAAAAACCGAGCGATACCAGAAGCATTCCGCAGAAAGCACCGCTCAAAACCAATCGCCATCGCGGACTAGCGATGGTGCTACCCGATCGCGGCACGGTGTCCGGGTGAGACACGAACTCAGCCGGCGTTTCACAAAAACGCCCGAGAAGAGTTGCGATTCCTGCTCCTGACAATGCGAGCGGTCCCATACTGGCGAGATACTGAAAATGATCGCTTACAAATGAGTAACGAAAGAAATACACGCTGAAAAAGCCGAGCACGGGAAACAGCGAGACGACGTAGTAAGCGGCGGCAAAGAACAGACCACGGCCGAATTGCGCGCGAAAAAACCATAAGGCAATCAGCGCAGCCATGGCTGCTATCAAAGGCAGATATGCAACAACTTTCGACGAATCAACGTCCCACCGTGGATAAATGAAGATCAGAGGATGCGGCCATACCAGTTTGCCGAGGTAGAACCAAAGGGCTTTGCCAGCGATGATCAGACGTTCCGGAAAGGTTTGCACCCAGTCCGGACCAACTGCGCGCGCATGAAATCTCTGTTCCCAGATCGTCCACGCGCTCGCGACAACCGAAATCAGAGCAAATGGCGCGAAGGCCAGCGTATCGCGCCGACGGATTTTTCCTCGCATCCACCAGACGCAGAGTGCAAGCACAAAAGGCAACATCACCACGGAAGGTTTGCTTAGCGTCGCCAGGAGAAAGAAAAGCAGAGATAAAGCAAAAACCAAAGGGCGGCGGCCTCCGGTCTGCCGCTGGGGCAGCGGTCTAGAGACCGCCGCTCCTTGATCCTCCCATTTCAAAAAGAAAAGGATCGAGAGCAAATAAAACAGGCAGGACTGCGTGTTCTTTAGTTCAGTAACCCACGCGACTGATTGCACCATTACCGGATGCAAAGCCCAGAGTGCAGCGCCGAGCCATGCGCCGCGGACCCGGAGTACTTGCAGGATGCGCCAAAGCAGTATTGCCGAGGCAACATGGAAAGAAATGTTAAGAAGATGATATGGCAGCGGGTTTAGCCCGAAAAACTTGTGCAGTGCCCAAAACGTCGTCAGAACCAGCGGATAATAGACCGCTTGCGTCGTGGTCCAGATTTCCTTCAAGCCGAGTGGGCCGACGACGCAAGGATTCTGCGTCAGATGCGATTCATCATCCCAGATAAAGCCCGCCCGAAGAACCTGAGCGTAGGCGATGAAAACGAGAGCAATTAGAAGTAGCGCCAGAAACCAGTCTCGTCTCCAGAATGAGACACGAATTTCACGAATTGGCACGAATTGATCCAAAAGTTAGCCTCAACGTTACCGAATTGGTGGCAATTCGTGTAATTTGCGTCAAGGAGACTGAGCGTTAGTCCCTTTGGCAGTGCGCAGGTTCTGCTCCGCCTCAGGAAAATCAGGATGGAGGCGTAGCGCTTCTTCGAATTGTGCAATCGCTTGGGAAATGTTGCCCTCATCCATCAGAACTTTTCCAAGATAATTGTGCGGTTGAGCCAGCTTCGGGTTGAGTTCGGACGCCTTTTCAAAATGCTCTCGGGCTTCCGTCAGCTCGCCTTTTTCCAAAAGCAAACCACCCAGATCGAGGTGGGCGTCGACGTGGGCAGGATCCAACTGCAGAGTCTGTCGATATTTCGCGATTGCCTCTTCTGGCTGTCCATGTCTTTCCAGGAACGCACCATAGCCATAGTGCGCTTGCGGCGACTTCGGCGCCAGACGAATAGCCGTCTCACATTCACCTGCCGCTTGGTCCTTGCGACCCAGTTGGTCCAAAAGATAGGCGTAGCCGGAATGATATTCAGCGTTCTTCGGCTCGATGCGTAATGCTTGCTCAAAATGACTTTCTGCCGCGTCGAGCTCTCCCTTTGCCGTCAACAGTGATCCGAGGTTGAGGTGCGCCTTCGCCGAGCCTGGATTTAAACGTATCGCCTCAGCGAACTCCTTCACTGCTTCATCTGCTCGCCCGGCCTCCTGCAGCTCGGTAGCGTAGTTAACATGGGCCCGCACGCTCGTCGGAAGATCCGCAACAATCGCGCCCAAACGTTCCAATTTGCCTCGGCCACTTTGTATTTCCGCATACCAGAGTCCCGCGAGAGGAATCACAAAAATAGCGACCCATTTTACGCCGTGTAAAGCCCAGCCGGGCAGAAAACCACCCAACGAAACATCTGTTGTACCACCGGCGATACCCAAAGATTGCCGCGTCGACTTCTCGCGAACTTTCCAAATGAATCCGTCGTAGTAGAAATGGAGGAGTGCCGATGCAGTCACGACGCCGGTAAGGATATTTTTGACGGCGTCGATGCCGACATACGATTTGGACAAGCTCAGCCCACCGTAGGCGAGCACCAAGCCTATGTACACTCCAACAAGCGCGCCACTGCGGCGGAACACAAAGCGCATGAACCCACCGATAGCGCTGTCGCTCTCGACTCGTTTCCGATTATAAATCCAGACGAGCGAAAGGTACTGCACATCATGAAATACCTCGAACAACGCAATGCCAACCAGAACGCTCGCTACGATGTTATTGCAGTACCACCAAAACGAAATACTCGTGACCAGCAACACCAGTTTCACCGGACTCGGCCGCTTACCCCTGCTCCACATCCAAAGAAAATTCGCCAGAAACAACGCTGAAATTAGAAGTGCCAGCGCAAGCAAACCCTGTTGTCCCGCTCGAAGGACGGCTGGCGGAATAAAAGGTCCGCCAGCGGAATAGTACGTTTCCAGCGTGTCGGTCATCCGTTGCGGCGAAAGAAGAACAGCTGTTGCAAACCAAATCCCGCACAAGGCGAAATCTAGGCGACGCGTTACCTCGGCAAAGGAGCCGACTTTCGCGTCATAAATCCGGCAGAACCCGTACGTTTGCATCATTCCATGCCAGACGCCCCAGATAAAGGCCACGAGCACAATTCCCGTCAGCTTCCACACGGAAAACGCCGCGCAGACAACGACCAAAAAAATCGGCGCACAAATGAAACGCCATCGGAAACGCTGAAAGAGCGCACGATCGCCGTACGCTCGAATCATTCCCGGCAAGTGGTGTCCCATCGCGCCAAAGGCCGCGACGAAGAGATAAATATCCTCCGCGGCCCAGACGCCCTGTGCCGCGACGAACATCGGCACCAGTAACAGCGGTGTGCAGACGTAAAGAGCCAAATCCCGCCAACTGTCGAGAATCCACAAGCCAGGCTTGCGGCCGGCGGCTGTCGGCGCCGACGCAGCCGGCATCGTTTGCGCAGATGAAATCCCCGGGACGAACTGCATGCCTTCCTCTTAGCGGAGCCAAGTCTCTCTCAAAGCGCAGCGAAAATCAATCCTGAGATCATTTTAAGAGTCAGGAGATTCAAAATCATAACGACGTGGCGTGGCTGAGAAAGGAATTCTGTTGGATTGTCTCGACGCCGCTGCACATGACCACAAACGTGGAAAGCAAAACGGCCGGGCTCCTTTCAGAGCCCGGCCGCTGTGAAACCTACCTTACAGTTTAGAATCGCTTCTTCACCCCGACGTACCAGAACCGGCCCTTAATCGTGGCAAGTGATTCGTCGTAGCCGTTCTCGAAGCTGCCAGCCACGAACGGTGGATCTTCATCCAATACATTCTGCATGCCTAATGTAACTGTGGTGTTGTTAAGCCACCACTTCCAGTTGCTACAGCCGTATTCAGCCGTGGAAACTGGGACGACGTTCTTCTCCTTGCCGTCCTTGCCGCTCCTCACGTTTTTGCCGCCGTCCTTGGCAAAGCCAGGTACCTCGGCGGGCGCAGGCGGTGGCAGGTTAAACGTGTAGTTCAATATGAGGTCGAGCGTGGTCAATGCAGAGACTTTGCGAGCAAGGATTTCACCAAAGGCATTACCGAGCGGGCCAGAGCCACTCCTAGGCTCATTTAGCTTTGTCGATCCTGTCAGACTGGCGTTGTCATCCTCGTACTGACCGGTCCAATGGACTATGGCGCCGACATCCAAGCCCTGCATCCACGTGTCCGCCGGGCCATCGTAGAAGATACTGGCGTTGGCCCGATTCCATGGCAGCGAACTGGTTAACGCAAATCCAGGCGGCAGGAATTCGCCCGCGATGCCAACGCGTTTCACACCGTTAGAAGCTTGAAACTCGGCCCGCGACAGCCAGGTGCCATTGATCGTGGTCGTTAGTCTACCCCAATCGCCGCCGCCGAAGATCGTCGAATCCAGAATATAGATCGCTTCGTAGTCGAGACCTTCGAAAATCGCGCCGGAAAGGTTGTTGCTCGGATCGATGACGAACTGGACTGGCCCAGGCTCGTTCGGGTCGGTACCAGCGCCACGGACTACCGTCCCCCCGCCTGCGCCTACGACGGTTGACGCGCCGTTTGTTGGCGGGGCATTTTCCAAGATAATGGTTTGTGCGCCGAGTGCTGTTACGATGTCGCGCATATCAATATGCCACCAGTCGGCGCTCACTGTCAGGCCTTTGGCCCATTTCGGGCTGTAAACTGCTCCATAGGTCCATTCGTACGCCACTTCCGGATGCAGATTGGGATTTCCTATGACGCGTTCCTCAATCTGAGGCTCGGTCTGAGAGGAAAACGGATCGGCTACGATTGGGAAGCCTTGCGAGGATGCAGGCGTAAGTTCGCTCAGCGTCGGCGCATGGAATGCCTCGGTATAGCTGCCGCGCAGCGTGAGTGCCCCGATATACTTGGGATCAAGCGGCTGCCAGCGAACAGATACCTTAGGCTTCTGTGCATTATACCTGCTATGCGCCGCCGGCTGGGCTGGGAAAAGCCCGGAAGGCAGCACCGAGGAGGTGTTGTTGCTATACCATTCCTCCCGCTCAGCGAAGTCTACCTCAAGGCTGTAGAAGCCAGGGAAGTTCCATGTGGGGCTGGTAAATGGCACTCTTACTTCCTCGTAGATTCCCCAAATGTCCCGATTCACCCGGAAGCTTTGCCCGTCCGTCGAGCCGATGGAATTAAACGTATTATTGAGTACATCACGGTCGCGAGTGAACCTCGGTGCGTCGTACTCGCCGCCAATGGCAAAAGAGACTGGCCCGGCGGGAAGATTGAACAAGTCGCCGTTAAAGGTGGCATAGTATATAGGCAACTCATACTCGCCTGAGTTATGCAGGGTGACATAGACTCTTTGCCTCGCCGCCCCGGAGTTTTGGCGGAAAAATCCGCCGAACGGATTAAATGCTGTGTGAGGATCTGTATCCAAGAGGGCATCGCGCAACCCGGGCTGGCTCACTTCGCCAATGGACAGGTCCTGTCCTTCGTTGCGAGAGTAACGGAAACCGGCTTCCCAGTTCCACGTCTTAAAGTAATCGCCAGCATACCCCATTTCGCCACGCAGCCCGACATCGAAGAGTTGATCCCAATAAGTGAATTTCTCGGTCCTTATGCCTGTGTCATTGAGGCCGCGGAACCGAACCCCGGTCGTCAGCGGAGTCGGCACTCCGTTAATATTCAGAGTCACATCCCCGACTGTGAAGGGATTAAACGGATTCGAGATCGGCACACTGATGCCGTTGGGGCCACTAGGCCCTACGGTAGGAAAATCAGTTCCCGCAATGTGGAATGGATCGGGCGTAAATGGCACTGCTGCCAGGTCCGCACTGTAATACGAGCGCGCATATTTAAAGTCGCCAAATACTGTCAGGTACTTGTCGCATATGTCCCGTGTGAACGAGCCGTAGTACGCTTGACGGTCTCCCGGAGGCAACGCGGGCGTAACAGAAGCGAAGTTATACGCCGAGTAATTCCCATCCGAAGGAACGAGATTTCCCAAGTTATTAAAGTGGTCGCGAATATGAAACGCTGCAGGGGAGATATAAAACGGAGAATGCGATCTGTTCGGCGCCGAATGTGGCGTCGGAGTGAAGTCGCTGAAAAAGATGCTGGGAATCAAACGGCTGCTCCCCAAGCGGCCAGGGAAATTCCCGCTACGCGCATCAAATCCGCCAAACGGGCCGAAATTCCCATTAGACGAAATATCGCGGTCACGGCTATAGACGCCATTGAGGCGCTGCTGGAAGTCGGCAATGACCACGATATCGGTTTTGTCGTCTCCAGTGCCGGCTTTGATCCATGCGTTCCACTCACCCATCTCGTTGGACGCTCCGAGGTTGGTATTCCCGTACTGAAATCCGACTTCCAAGCCACGGAACTTGTGGACCAGGAAGAAGTTGACCACGCCAGCGATCGCGTCCGAACCATACACAGCCGAAGCGCCGTCTTTAAGGATGTCGACGTGATCGACCATCGAGAACGGTATCAGGTTGATGTCCGGGCCTCCGCTGGCCCCGGCACCACCCAATGAACCATAGGCGACCCGCTTGCCGTCGATCAAAACCAAAGTCTCCTTCGGCAAGATGCCGCGCAAGTTGAACTGGATCGTGCCATCACCGCCGTTGCCAATGTTCAGGTTGACGGTTCCACCCGCCTGCTGCGGGATGAATTGCTGCAGGTCGGTGGCACTGCGAATACCGAGTTTTTCAATGTCCTGCGGCCGGTATGTATCTACCGGGTTCGGGCCGGTCTCTTCCGCAGTGGGAATGTTCGAACCGGTCACGACGACGCGTTCGACCTCAGCCGAGGACGGCGGAGCAGCTGCAGGCTCAGCAGGCACAGCCGGAGCTGGCAATTGCGCGAACGCGTTCGACGCAAGGATTAATGGAAATCCGACGCTCGCCATCAAAGCGAGACGAACGAATCTAAACATTTTTAGTGCGTTTGGTGTCATTAGTTTCTCCATTGGTTTGGTTAGGTTTCAGCACGCTTATTAAATTTCTAACGCCCTGACAAGCTTTTTTTTCACTTTTTTGATTTTTTTTTGAACGACGAAATGAGGACATTTGTCGGTCGAAGTTCCCCTCTATCGGAAGGCGCCAAGGGGTGGCAAGCTTTTTTTTCACTTTTTTGATTTTTTTTTGGCCCAAAAACGGCCCTTTGGGGTCATGGATTGCACTGATTGCTCATAGAAGAGTCGAATCAGGACGACAAATCTTCGCGTCGTTCGTTAGGGCGCGGCCCACGTTTCCCATTCCAACGCGGCCGGAATGCATTTGCGGGTGGAACCGAAGAAGCAGACTAGAACCGAGCAACTGACGAAGCCGCCATACGCGGGAAACGCCGAGGGCTAAGGCGAAGTAAGCTGATCAAAGCGAGCCTCATGATTGGCCTCGTTCAAGTGAAACGAATTGTAGCGACTCGAAAATGCCAGCCGGTTAAGAGCGCCTTGCGAACCCACAATAAAGAGTATGAGACCCGCGAACAAAATAGTTTTCGGCCACTCACGTGGAATTCGCGATAGAACGCAATCAAACGCCTCAGCGTACAGCAAGAAGAATGGAACTGCGGCAGCGCTGAGCAGCCTTCCGGAAGTGAAATACGGATGCTCGCGCGACGGATACGGGCAAAGCCCGAAATCGAAGGCAATCGACAGAACCGCCACGAACAAGACCAGCACGGCGAAGCTCGCCGCGGCGAGGCAAAGACTCTCTCGCTGAAACACAGTTAGTTGAGTTAAGCGCGGAAACAGACTGATCAGTACCACGGCGATCGCAAGCGTGGAAGAGATCCAGTAAAAGGCGTCGCTCGTTTCAAAAGTGAGTCGTTTGCCATGCCAAATAAACTCGCCCCGCCAAAAACTGGCCATTAATTCCGGCCAGAACTCTTTCAATCCATTCGGCGTGAAAATTGGATGCGGCCACCAGTTGCTAATGGGTTTGCGAGTCCAACCGAGGAAATCAATTTTCGAGGCGGTAGCCGTCAAATCGCCAAATGTGTGAACATTCCAAGCAAACCAAAGCGCGATCGGGACGGCCGCGGACACCAACAACACAGCGAGCGGTGCGAAAGCTTTGCCCAATCGTTTCCCATCGCCGGCATCTCGAATTTTGAACATGAACGTTAGCCCGACGACCAAAAAGAGAGCGAGATTAGTTGTCTTGACGAGACAGGTCGCAGCCAATGCCAGTCCTGCGCAGATTGCCAAGGAGAGAGGCGGTTGCTCGGTCTGCAGCAATTTTACCAAACCCACAAAGGCGATTCCAAACCAGAGCGCTGAGAACGAATCGCTCTGTATCGAATAGAATGTGGTCTGCGGCCAAATTGCCAGCAACAGCGGAACACTGAGACGCATGAATTCCCGATCGGGAAACACCAATTTTGCAACAACGTAACCTACCCAAACCAGGGCCGCGGCGACAAACACGTTTAAAACCCGAACCCAATAGAACAGCCAGCCGCCGTTAATGCCTAGCGCGCGGCCAAGATTTAGCCACAATCCTGCGATACCATAATAAAGAGGCGGTTCCCCTGATTCGTGGTTTTCATTGGATCGCCACCATGCCGAATTCCTTTCTACGATTTCCTCCCGCTGTTCAGCAGGTAACGTCCAGTTTGGGGGCGGGAAATCGTTCGCTTGGAACTGTTGCGGAGCCATAAAGAACTCCGGCGAGCCGTATAAAGCGATGGAATTCGCCGATTCGGAAGAGTAATGACCCAAATCGCGTGGTAAATCGCCTCGCGCGTATTTCATCACTAGATCGACGTGTGCCTGCTCGTCGACGTTGTTAAAAAACGGAAACGCCGCGCAAAATGTAAAGACGCGAAGTGCGGCAATCGCGCAAAGCAACAAGATTAACTTTCGCTCATGCCGCACTGCAAATCGGCACGTCGCCTTCATCGACGATTCCCCTCGATCACAGAAAGCTTCCCGTATTCGCTGATCAGGGGCACAACTCCCGCCAGTTGCAAACGCCTCTCTACCGGCGCGCGAAAAGGCGAATCGCTCTCAAGCACAATCGCAATGCGCCCCTCAGGATCCGGTTCGCGCCATGGAATTGCTTCAGGGTAAATTCGATGTCGATAACCAAAAAAAGTATCGGAAACAGCGAACGCTTCATGGCATTCGAACAGCAACGGGTAAACAAAAGAAACAGTGGTCCATACGCCAGTTACGCCCCCTTGACTGAGGTGGCGTTCGACCCCGTCGAGATCTCCGCCGGGAATCCGCGTCATACAATAGTTCTCTCCCCGATCGCAGAGCGTTAATGTTTCAATTTGATTGTGGCGCGCCGCGTCGAGAATCGCCGCAGTGCCCGCAATCACTGCGGCTGCAAGGATTCCGGCTCCGCCGAAACGAATCAGCGTGCTGGAAGAAGCAAAGCAGCGTGCCAGCAACCGACCAGTGAGTGCTGCAAAAAAGAAAGTGCCAGCCAAAAAATAACCCGGCACTCGGACAGGCGCGGTAACGTACGGAACAAAGCATGCCAATATGAGGAACACCAAAAGCAGATCTCGCTCTTCATCACCCCGTGCGAAACCACCGCGAATCGCCTTAACGATTTTTAACGGCGATCGGATGAATGGCCATGACGCGACGCCTGCCGCCAGCAGCGCGATTGTGTAAAATACCAACCCCGCTGCACGTTTCTCCGGATAGTACCAAAGGACGGTATCGGCACCAAAGAACTTCGGCATCTCCGTTACAAGAATTTGTGAGAGCGTCTCGGGGTGATAAAGCGCCGTAACTCCACCGCCACCTGTTTTCTCGAGCACCGAATTCCAGTTCGCGAAATGATGCGTGAGGTTGAACACAATGGCCGGCGAGTACCCCGCGATGAAACCGGCGAGCGCGAAGAACGCATTCTTTAAAGACAAGCTTCGGCGCATCAAAATGAGAACCCATAACGCGAGGTTAAACGCGATCCCCAACTCCAAACTACAGATGCTCAAGCCGGAAACGGCGCCGAATAAAAGAAATAATGGCCACCTTCGATTCGGCGTCGATTGAATCGACAAAAAGAGAAGCGTTAGCAGAGGAATCGAAAGAAAATACCAGGAGTAACCTCTCACTTGGAAGTGCCACTTAAGAAGCGATGGAGTGAGCGCAAAAACAATCGTGGCCAAAAAGGCGGTGCGCTCGTCATAAAGCGCCTGGCACAGCCAGTAAAATAGGATGAGACAAAGCAACGACAGCACGACGATGCAGCTCTTCAACGAAATGACGCTGACGCCGAAGAATGCGAACGCAATCGCGGCCAGATACGCTTCCCAGGCAGCCCCTGCGTTATAGGCCTGCCCGTACATGTAAAAAGGAAAATAGCGCCCTTCCAGAATGTGTTTACCCATCAGGCCGATGATTGCCTCATCGCTATGGACATGAGTTTGCGACATGAGCAGGATCGCAAACCGCGCCGCCGCGATAAGAACGAGTACTCCAATAAACAGCGCGTGTCGGCGCATTAAACGTCGGTTCTCCCTTCAGCAGCGCCATCATCGCAAACAGCGTCGAAACCCACAACAGATTACAAATCCCCCTGCCTTCGCACACCTGAAAGCGCTCTGGGAATGCATTCAAGAGGCAGCGCTAATCGCGTGGCTTTTGGACTGATAATTCCGCTTACAGCTAGCTGTCTTGACAAGCGAGCGAGATTTCTCCAAAACTGCGCATTACTAAAAGGGATCTGAGACTGTTCGGTGCAACGCAGGTCGTGGAAAATGACCATAGTTCGCGGCGCACGTCATAATAAAATTTGGTTTTGTGAAGGTCCTAATCTGGCGATCAGCTCAAGGAGCGTAATAGGGCAGGCCAACCTCATAAAGCGACATTTCGTGGCGGATTGTCTCAGCGAGTTCGGAGTTGCGCTGCTCTTGCGCGGATTCGAGAGCGCGCCGGGAAGTTTCAAGGGCCTTGTCGAAGCTCTTGTTAGTCGCATAGGCTGCGGCTAGCGTGCGTAGGACGACCGGGCTCGTGTCGCCCGTGAGTCGATTGGCCTCTTCGGCAAGTTCCACCGCTTTTGGACCGTTTCGGATATTAGCGTCCGAGGAACTGGCGAATATCCACGCCAGATTCGTTAGTGCCTCAAACATATCCGGCTGCGCTTCTATGGCTTTTTCGTAATGAGCGATCGCATCGACAGTTTCACCCTTCTCGGCCAGTGCGACGGCGAGATTATAGTTTGCGTTGCTGTGATTAGGGAGAATCTCAACCGCTTTGGAAAGCTGCGGGATTGCTTCGTCTAATAGTCCTTTCGTCATGAGTGCCATGCCGAGCACCGCATGCGTACCGGCGTTGTCAGGATCAAAATTCAAGGCGACGTGCGCCTCCGCAATCGCTGCGTCGGCGTCGCCTTTGCGGAACAGCGCGTAGGTTAGACTGTTGTGGGACTCCAGAACATCGAATTTCAATCGCAACGATTTTTCGAGATGCGCGATCGCGCCATCGATATCGCCTCCTTCCAATAGCGTGCTGGCCAGATTGTTTTCCGCCATCCAGCAACCTGGATTCCTGTCGATGGTCGTTCGCCATAGTGTCTCGCTATCGCGATAACTCGCGCTTTGCCGCCAGGTGAGCAATCCCAGCACGCTAAAGATCAGAATCCCGAGCGCTGAGAGAAAACGCGGACCATACCCCACTGCGTTAGTCAGCTTCACTAAACCAGCGGAAACCAGCGCGATCGGGCCAATGCAGGCTAGATATTGGTAATGGTCGGCCACGAAGGTGTAGCGAAACGTGTAGAGCATGATGAATCCGAGGACCGGGCTCAGCGTCGCGACAAAAAATGCCGCCGCGACCCCCACACTTCGCCCCACGTAACGCCTTGCGAAATAAATCGCCGCGCACAAAGCGATGCCAGCGACTAGCCAGATGTAGGAGAACGGGTTGTTCGGCTCAATCGTCCACTGCGGATAAATGAACGTCAGCTTCGCCGGCCAAAATAATTTGCCCAAATAAAACCACGCCGCGTGGGTAGCAATGATCAAGCGCCCGAGCGGCCCAAACGCAAACATCGGCCCAAGCGTGAATTGATGATAACGTTCCCACCAGATCGCCATCAAACCCATCGCTAACCCGAGAACGATAAAAGGAGCAATTTGCAAAACTCGCCGCCAATCGATTCGTTTCTTTTGCAGCCATAAAATCAGGAAGAGCGCCGCCGGCAGCGTACAAGCGGTCGCCTTGCTGCAAAGCGCCAGCAGATAGAAAATCAAGGCCAGCCAGTAAAAGCGCCACGGTAACCGACTGAGTTTGTCAGGTTCGTTTACTTCTTTTGGGCGCTGCCCCCCAGGCGCTCTCGATCGCTGAATCGGTTGTTGATTCCGTTCATCGACAAACCGCGCCCACGCAAGGAGTGTGAGCAAAAAGAAAAAACCCATCATCACATTCTTTCGCTCCGTAATCCATGCCACTGATTCCACTTGAACAGGGTGCAACGCGAAAACGCCCGCCGCCAACCATCCGCCCGGAACTTTCAGCACTGCTAAAAGTCGCCATAGGAGTAACGCATTTGCGGTGTGGAGGAGAATATTGACCAAATGATAAGCAGTGGGTTTCAGGCCCCAAAGCGTCCGCTCGATCCGGAATGAGGTATAAGTGAGCGGGAAATATTGCGACGGCGACTCGAGCGAAAACCAAATCCGGCGCAGACCGTCCGGCGCCGTCAGCAGATGGTTTTTCGTTACGTAGAAATCGTCATCCCAAACGAAACCGCCGTTCCACGCGGGCCGGTAAGCGAAAATTGTTGCGAGCACAAGAAACATCGCAAACAGCCAGATACGCTCACGCGATAAGGAGAAGAGTTTAGCTTTGTTCAACAAGATTTGAATTATGATCAGATCATTCCACACGCGCGAGGAGGAGGGCGTGAACGGAAGACAATCGCGCCTTGCTGAATTTTTTCACGGTCATTTCTACGGTCTGTAAAATTTTCGCTGCAAAAACGCGCAAATCCGCGAAATGCGATGCAAGCGGGATTCGTTAGGCTTCGTTCTGAAGAACATGCCGTGCAACGCAGTAAAAATGCACGCAAAAACTCTTTCTTGAATTACTTCCTTGCTCAGTCATTCGCCTTCTGGCAACCGCAGCTAATTATGGCGTGTAACGCTCGAAAACGATCGCGCGGTCCGGGCGTGGTTCACCTTAATCAGCGGGCGGATGGAATCCGAAATCGGTTTGCAGTTTTTCCCACAGCCAATCGACAAACGAATCCTTCTTAATTGAACCAGCGTTGTCGGCAACCAACGTCTCTGCCTTTTCAACACTGCCGTTCAAGCAATAGAGATAGCTGAGCAGGAAAATCTCGTTAGTGCCGAACACGCCGCGATCTTTCTCGCTCTCCAACAATTGAATGGCTCTGTCGATCTTCCGCTGCGCCAGCGCTCCTGCGATCAAGTCGGGCATTACTTCCAGCGGCGGCGTTTCGGAACCCCTGGCCACTCGTTCGGCAATGGAAACCCGGAACGCATCGCTGCCCAACACTTCCAAGATGGGTATCCTTAAACGGGAATGGCGAAGATAAAGATCGAGCTCAGCGAGCTTGTTGCTTCCGACAATTTCAGAAAGGTACCGCGTCTCCCTGATCGTGAAGAACGACTCGAACTCAGTAGCCTTCGGATCCAATGTTTCGGGCCAGATTTGATTAATCAACGAGGAATGAACAAAACGTTGAAACGCCGGGGGTGCCGTAAAATAGGTTAACGCGAAGCGGTGACTTGCCTCGTCATCCCACGGCGCATCCGTTAGGCGCTTGGGATAAAGGTCGGCGAGTGGGGCTATGTTGTGCGTAATCCGATCGATCTCGTCGCCGTCCATCAAAAACAATGCGCCTAATTGCTGGGGAACCTCAATTCCAATCCGTCGCAAATCTGCGCCCGTGGCCGGATCATTCCAAAACTGACGAAGTTCATCTTCACTCGCTCTGCGGACCGGCCCATTGATCCCCATCATGATCCAGTCCTGATCGGCGCTGCCCCACACCGACGCGTTTGGAAAAGCGTTGTGGAAGGCGCGCAGGATCGCCTTGGCTTCGTCCACTTTTAATTGATTGATCGGAAGCCAAAAGGTCGCGATTCCGCCTTCATTTAGCCGGCTTCGCATGAGCGAAAAAAATTCCTGAGTGTAAAGATTCACTGCGCCGGCATTTTTCGGCGGTGGCGGTTCGCCCGAGATGATGTCGTATTTTCTCGCGCTCGCCTGCAGGAAAAACCGCCCATCTTGAACGATGGCGTGCACGCGCGGATCGTGAAGCGGGTTGAAGTAATTGATTCCGGCATAAGAATCAGCCAGAGAGAACACCTCCTTCGCGATGTCTACGATATCGATTCTTTCGACACTTGATTTGCGAGTAAACGCATCCGCAGTCACCCCGCACCCGTAACAAATGAGCAGCACGTCTCTCGCTCCGGGATTCAACGCCAGCGGAAGATAAGCGAATAATCGCATGTAGCGCTGATTGCGCGGACTTGTGGCCGACATTGAGAACGAGTCGCTTAGCAGCCGGTAATAGTACGCCTGGCCAAACAAATCGCGCCGTAGCAATTGCCACGTGTCTGATGTTCCCTCGATCCGTTTCACGACGCGTGCGAGCACATGGCCCTGATCGTCCCTTTCGTATGGACGACTCGCATGTTCGAAATGCGCTTCGCTGCGTCGATATGGAAAAATTACAAGCCCAAGGATCAATGCGATCCAAAGCGTAACGAGGATGATCCCGCTTGGCCGGCGCAGCGAGCAGACTGCGCGTTCGGTGACGATGATGCTAAGCAAAGCATACGCGGCCGCACAGCAAATGAGACTCGATTGGTAGCCGAGAGACGGCAGCAGGACGAAAGTTGCGACCAACGGACCGATCGCCGCGCCACTCGTATTCAGCAGAGTAGCGATTCCAGTGCTGTTCATCCGGTCCGTCACCTCGACTTGAATGCGAGCGACAATGGTCGGAAACACCATCCCGGATAAAAACGATACCGGGAACATCAAGGCTACGCACAGGATGGCGACTTGCCACCAGGAAGCGAGACTAAAAGCGCCAGCGGGGGTTCTTACTGCTTCGCCCGGAAAGAATAGGTATGACAAAAGCACAGCAACTGCTGCAAGCAGGAACAAGACAGGGACTAATTGATGCAGCCACGTTGAACGATGATTAGTCACGCCGGCTGCAATGCTGCCTAGTCCGATTCCCGCCAGCACAACCGCGAGCATGATGGCGAAAGCCGTCGGCGATGATACAACATACAACCGCAAAAATCGGAACCAAATTAGTTCCAGCGCGAGAAGAACCAGACCCGAGCCGAAGCTGACGAAAAGCAAACGCCATGGCGGCCGATAACTCGCATCGAAGCTGATCGGAAATTTGGAGCGCGCGACCGGGTCGGCGCCTTTGAAATCTGCGACGTATCGCGCCGCTCTAAATCTCGCGACTGCCAAGGCAATTACCGCAGCAATGCAAACCGCTGCGGCAGCTGCCAAACTTGTGCCGTAAAGTCCAAATGCGCCGATCAAATAAGCTTCACCGAGAATAGCGCCAAGCATCGCCCCGAGTGTGTTTGACCCGTAAAGAAAACCGATCGCGCGGCCAAACGCGGTTCCTCCCAGCAGCGGGTCCTCCATGATCACCGGCAGCGTCAAACCCATCGCTGTCGTTGGCACCAGCAAAATCAGGAAGGAAACCGCGAACCGCAGCCCCAGCAGCGTCGGCTGATAATTCCACAGCATTTGCCACAGCGGTCGCATCAAGTCGCCAACGATCGGAAGGCCAAAAACAACCGTGCAGCCAAAAAATGCAACGAGCACCTCCAGCACAGCGTAGAGATACAGCGGCCGCCATCGCCGGATTCTCGATGATGCGGCCAGCGCGTTTCCCAACGCCAGTCCCGCCATAAAACTTGAGAGAATCAGTGCCGCAGCCCAGACCGAGTTACCAAACGCCAAACCACTCAGTCGCAACCACAACGTCTCAAAAATAAGGGCGCCTGTGCCGGAGAGAAAGAGAACCCCGCAGAGAACGACAACGCGCCCCCTTTGCGATCCCACCACACGTGACGCCTGTCCTGCACGAGACACGGGGGACTTTTGCGAACTAGTTAACATCGGGGCAAAGGTCGGCCCACCCGCAGCATCGCAGCCCCGGCAACTCCGGCCAGAAGAGAACCAGCGATAATGCCTCGTTTAGCTGCGTTAACCGAAGCCGTATCGTCGAACGCCAGCATGGCAATGAATAGCGACATGGTGAAACCAATTCCAGCGAGAAACCCGTACCCGAGCAACGATCTCCAGTTCACAGCCTCAGGAAGCCTCGCAATCCCCGTCTTCACAGCAATCAACGCAAACATCATAATTCCAAGTGGTTTGCCGAACAATAGCCCCGCCAATATTCCGAACCCGATCTCTGCATGCTGCAGCGATAGATCAATTTTGACTCCGGCATTCGCAAAAGCGAACAATGGCATCACCACGAACGCCGAGAAATTGTGCAACGCATGCTCGAGTCTGAGGACCGGTGCAGTTACGCCTCCGCTCGCCCGCTCAAGCGCAAACACCGTTTCCTGTTGTCCTTTGCTGGTCAAAACCACAAAGTCCCCAGTTTCCGTGCGATCGAATTGATCCAGCAGCGAGCGGGCTTCTCTGGAGAATTCCCGCGCGTTGATGCGCGAATGTGTAGGAATGATGAAGGCGAGCGCAACGCCTGCGATCGTGGCGTGCATGCCGGAGGCATGAACAAAACACCATAGGACAATTCCAACCAGCAGATACGGCCACAGACGACGAATACCGATTAGATTGAATCCAATCAGCACGAGCAGCGTCACCGCTGCGCCGCCTAGCGCACTCCAGACGATCCCCTGCGAATAAAAAAGTGAGATAACAAGCACCGCCCCCATGTCGTCGACGATGGCCAGGGCAGTCAGCAGCACTTTTGCCCCGATCGGCGCCTGCGGAGCAATTAAATTGAGCGCACCCAAGGCAAACGCTATGTCGGTTGCCATCGGAATGCCCCAACCGTGCGCACCCAACCCGCGCAAATTGAAAACCAAATAGATCAGCGCGGGCACAACCATTCCTCCGATTGCGCACGCGATTGGAAGCGCCGCCTGCCGGGCAGAAGCCAACTCACCAGCTAGCAATTCCCGTTTGATTTCGAGCCCAACCAGAAGAAAAAACACGGCCATCAGACCGTCGTTGATCCAATCGTGCAGGCTCAGCGAAAGCTCGTGAGGAGCGATCCCGAGTGTCAGCGGTATCTCCCAAACATGGTTGTAAGCTTCGGACAACGGCGAATTTGCAATGGCAAGCGCGGCAAGACCGAATCCCAACAAGACGAGACCGCCAAGTGTCTCTGTGCGGAAAAAGCGCTGAAAGATCGTCAGCGGGATTTTTTTCAACCGTGCTGGCATGTCAGTTCGTTAGGTTAGCAATTGCAAATGAGCTGATCATCCAAACCATTCCGGCAGCGTTGTCGGTGCCGCGTTCGGCGGAGATATGTGCAACGGCTAATTAGCTTCGCAACGCTAAATCGTCGAATCGTAAATCCGATGTAACGGTGTAACTATTTAGCTGATCCTGCCGCAAGATTATGTTCACGGGATTAATCGAAGAAGTTGGCACAGTTGTCGCCGTGCGCCCACGTGATCACGGGACGGAGCTGCAAATCGCTGCGCCGGGAACCGCCAAACACGTCAGCCCCGGGGAGAGCATCGCTGTGAATGGTTGCTGTTTGACGCTAACTTCGTGCCGCAGCGATTGCTTAAGCTTCGATCTTCTCGAGGAAACAATCGCTCGCACTAACCTCAACGATTTGCGGCAGAACAGCCCCGTAAATCTGGAGCGCGCGCTACGCGCTGACGGTCGCGTCGGCGGACATTTCGTTCAAGGCCACGTTGATTGCGTCGCGCCCATTATCGCCCTCGGCACGAAAGGCGTAGACTTCCGACTGGAAATCGAATTGCCGGAAAACTCCAGGCATTATGTGGCTTCCAAGGGTTCGATCACCGTCAATGGAATCAGTCTTACCGTTGCGGAAGTTCTTCCGAGAAGCTTTGCGGTGTGGATCATTCCCTACACCAAGCGCCATACCAACCTTGATCGTGTAACCATCGGCGATCTCGTAAATCTCGAGTTCGACATCCTGGCCAAGTACGTCGAGAGAATGGTTGCGCCGTTCGCGACAAAAGAATGATGGCACGTCGCTCGACCAAGCGGCGTCCGCGGGTTGTCGGCGTAATCGCATCGCGCGCCGATCTGGAGCGGGCAGTGCGGATGCGCAGGCCGCCGGATTTATTCGAACTGCGCCTGGATTGTTTGGCAGGCATGGCCGATGAAGTGGAAAAGGTATTACCGAGACTGCGCGCGCCGCTCATCATCACAGCGCGAGACCCGCGCGAAGGTGGCGCTAACAAACTTCGACTGCGGCAACGGAGGGATCTGCTCGCTCGATTCTTGACTCACGCCGATTATATCGACGTCGAGTTACGTTCAGCCCGTACGCTGCGAGCCTTGCTCGCGATCGCCAAAGCAAAAAACGTCCGGCAAATCATTTCGTTCCACGATTTCAAATCGACACCGAGCGCGCGATTGCTCGATGCCAAAGTGCATAAGGCGAAAGCGCTTTGCGCAGATATTTTTAAGGTCGCAACGCGCACGGACACACCGATGGAACTCGGACGTTTGCTCGAGTTCATGACAAGCAGCCGTTGGAATGTCTCACTTGCCGTCATGGGAATCGGCAAACTCGGGGCGATTTCTCGTGTCCTGCTGGCGCGCGCCGGCTCTGTGCTAATTTACGCATCGGTCGCTGCCGCGACCGACGTCGAAGGCCAAATGTCGCTGGAACAAGTCCGCGCACTAGGATTCGGTCCGTGAGTCTATTCACCCTCGAGACTTGCCCTTTGCTCGACACGCATAAGGTACAAATGACGAAACATGTCCTCATCCATAACTTTACCCGAGCAATTACCCGTGATGCCGCTTCCGGGAGCTGTGCTGTTTCCACACGCCCTGCTGCCGCTTTACATTTTCGAGGCGCGGTATCGCAAGATGCTGGAGCACGCGCTTCGAAAGCATCGGATGTTTTGCGTGACGTTGGTTAAGCCGATCTGCCCGGATTGGCATGCCCCCGAGGATTTTTTCCATCTCGCCACCGCCGGATTGATTCGCGCCTGTGTCGAACGCAGTGATGGCACATCGAATTTGGTCCTGCAAGGTCTGCAACGTGTGCGCTTCACGAGTTTCGAAGGGGAGAAGCCGTTTCCGATCGCCAACATCGAGACCGTAGAATCGCGCGACGCCACTACCGTCGAAACCGAAGCGCTCGGCGCAAAAGTAATCGAGCTCTACGGCAGCCTAAAACACGATCACCGTCAGCTTCCCGCAAAACTGGATCGGTATCTTTCCGAATTGCGCGATCTGGAAATGCTGGCGGACCTAATGGCTTCGACGTTTGTGAGCGATCCATTGCGGCGGCAACGACTGCTCGAAGAACGCTCGCTCAATCAGCGCCTCCGCTTTCTCATCAGATATTTACGCGACGAGATCGGCAACGCCGCCGCGTAGCTGTGGCCGCATCTTCGTGGGACGCGCTGTTGTCTGTCACACGCCATGTACGCCTCGCATAGCTAGGCGGCTACAAACCGGCAATGCGCGCGTATTCTTCCATTACATAACGGTCGGTCATTCCCGCGATGTAATCACAAACTGTGCGATGCAGCCCCTCCTTCTCGACTCGTCGCATCGCGCCTTCTCCCAGTCTATCGGGATCGGCAAGGTACGCTTCGAAAACGCGCCGCAGCATCTCGCAAGCGCGTTGGTTCACTTCCGCGACGCGCGGATGGTAATAGATATTTTGATACAAAAATTTCCGGAGCGACCGGTTCGCCTCGGCCAATTCATCGCTGTAACGAATAAGCGGCGCGGTTTGCCGGCGCACGTCGTCTGCGCTCTGCACGCCTGATTCCGCGATCGATTCCGCGCTGGTCGCAACGAGGTCGTGCACTTCGCGATCAATGATGTCGCGAATAATCAACTTGTGCAGTTCCGGTTCGCGCGTGTCCCTGTAACGCGCGAGCACTGCGCGATGACTGTTGCTCCAGACCTCGTTTTCCTCCAGTCGCGCCAGGGTCAAGATTTCAAAATCAAGCGCGTCATCGAGGTCGTGACTGTAATACGTGATCTCATCTGCCAGATCAGCAACCTGCCCCTCCAGCGATGGACAATCGTATTCTTCTCCTGACGGAGTGGGGAATTTGTAAGGTCGCTCATGCTTCCTCAAACCTTCACGCACTTCGAATGTCAGATTTAAACCGGGAAAATCTGGATACGGCGTTTCGAGCAGTTCGACCACGCGTACACTCTGACGATTATGATCGAACCCGCAGTGATCGCGCATGCATTCTGCCAGCATCTCCTCGCCGGAATGTCCAAAAGGCGGATGACCGAGATCGTGTGCGAGCGCAATTGCTTCCGCCAGATCCTCATTCAGCCGCAACGCACGCGCGATGGTGCGGCTGATCGACGCCACTTCGATCGAATGCGTCAGGCGCGTGCGCAAATGATCGCCGGTCCCGTTGAGAAAAACCTGCGTTTTGTATTCCAGGCGGCGGAATGCGCGCGAATGAATGATGCGCGCCCGATCCCGCTGAAATTCGGTGCGATAGGCGTGACTCGGCTCACCGTGTTGCCGTCCGCGCGATTCGCCGGATTTTTGAGCAACAGACGCGAGCGCTGTGCGCTCCCCCTCCTCCATTTCTTCGCGCGTCTTCCATTTTGCGCTCATTGATTTGAAGTGTAGAGGAACCCGGCGACTTCGGCTAGATCCGCTGGACGAAAGTGCGTTTCGAATTATCTGTCGGTTCACCTATGAGAAAACGCGAAACGAAAAAGCCTACGCCCGAACGCCTCCAGCAGTTCGGGTTCGCTTACGCGCCGCCGCTGATCATCAGCGCGGCCGTGAACAACAAAGTTTTTGATACGTTGCAGGGCGGACCGAAGACGGTTGAGCAACTCAAAAAAGAAACTGGCTCATTCGCACGAGGTCTGCGTGCAATCATGGACGCCCTTGTCGGCTTGGAACTGCTGAAGAAAGATCGACAATCGAGATACTCTTTAACCCCAGAGAGCCAGGCATTTCTTATCAGCGAAAAACCGGGCTCGCTCGCCGGATTTTTCGGATCGATTTTGCCGATAATGATTTCGCGTTGGCTGCGACTGACCGACATCGTGCGCAACGGTCGACCGGCAGTCGCGGTGAACCAGGAAACGGAGGGCACTGAATTTTTCAGCCAACTCGTGGAGACGATCATCCCGATGAGCTACCCCGGCGCGCAGAAACTTGCCGATCACCTGAAAGTCGCGAAGGCCAAACAGCAGATGCGCGTGATCGATCTTGCGGCCGGGTCCGGGATCTGGGGAATCGCGGTGGCCCAGCAATCGCCGCGCGTGCGGGCGACGGCGGTTGATTGGGCGGGGATGATCCCCACAACGAAACGCATCACTGAAAAATTTGGTGTGCGCGATCGTTTCGATTTCATCGAAGGCGATTTGTCAAAAGCGAATTTCGGCAGCGGCTACGATCTCGCGACGCTGGGGCATATTCTGCACAGCGAGGGTGAACAACGTAGTCGTCAATTGCTCAAGAAAACTTTTCGTGCTTTAAAGTCGGGCGGCACAATCGCCATCGCAGAATGGCTGGTGAATGACGACCGCACAAAGCCGCTCCCTTCGCTGATGTTTTCCGTGCAAATGCTCGTCAACACCGAAAAAGGCGACACCTTCACCTTTAACGAAATCAAAAAATGGCTGGAGGACGCCGGCTTTAAAAAAGTGAGGAAACTCGAAGCGCCTGGACCGTCACCGCTCATTCTGGCGACAAAGCCGTAGCAGTGGCGTATTTACGAATCTGCTTCTCATCCGCGCCTCGAAGTGTTTTGATTTGCGAGATGAAAAAAACGAAAACGAAGTCGCGCTCAGAAAGAAAGGTCCGGTCTGCCGCGAGAAACTCTGAGCAAAATGTTCCCTACCGTAAACCCGCGCTTCGCAGCGAAGCATTCGTCAGAGCTCTAATCGATGCAAAAGCGTGTCTCAATGATTCTGCGACTCTGCTGGCGCTTTTCAACGACGCGGCGAAAAAGGCAGCGGCAGTGCCGAGGGAGCCGTTCAAAGAATGTTGGCCCTATCTGCAAACCATGCTGCGCTTGGTTCGCGCCTATCATCGCGGCGAATACGATCAAATCCCTGACAACGCACTGCTCTGGATCGTTGCTGCTCTCAGTTATCTGATCGATCCATTCGATTTGATTCCGGACGCAACGCCGGTCCTCGGCTTCGTCGATGACGCAACCGTGATCGAATTTGTCACCGACAAAACTCGCCAGACGCTGGACGATTTCATGATGTGGGAAACCGCCGCAGTGTAGCCGTCGCCCTGTGGGCGACGCCATTTGTGCGAACCGCTCGCATGGAAGAGACGCTTCGCACAGCGAAGCGGCTACAGATTTAGACCATTAGCAGCGCTGGGTTTTCCAGTAGGTGCCGCAATTCCTTGAGATATTCGGCGCCGAGCGCGCCGTCGATGACGCGATGGTCGCAACTCATCGTGATGGACATGCGATGGCCGACCATCACTTGATCGCAGTCGTCAACGATTGGGATTTTTGTGACTTTGCCCACCGCGAGAATGAAACCCTGGGGTGGATTAATAACAGCAGAAAAACTGTCGACGCCCATGCCGCCGAGATTTGATACGGTAAATGTGCCACCCTGAAATTCTTCCGGTTTCATCCGTTTGTTACGGGCCCGATGCGCCAGGTCCTTGGCTAGCGCGCTAACCTCGCGAAGGGATTTGTCTTGCGCCGCGCGAATGACCGGTGTCAGCAGTCCGTCTTCGATCGCAACCGCGACGCCGAGATCCACGTCCGCGTACTGCACGATTGCGTCGTCGTCGAACGAAGCATTCACACGCGGCACCTTGACCGCAGCCATGACCGCGGCTTTTAGAACAAAATCGTTGACCGTGATCTTCGCGGCATCCGCGCCTTCGCCCGCGGACTTCAATTCCTCGCGCGCTTCCATCAGCGGTCCCGCATTAATGTCGATCGTGAGATAAAAGTGTGGAACCGGGCCGAGACTCTCGACAAGCCGTTGCGCGATGACTTTGCGCATCCCGGAAAGTTGAATGCGCGCTGATGTCGGACCCGGGACGCCCTCGTCCCGATCACGTCCGGCGCGGGGGCGCGCCGGCTCCATGATTTTCGTTTTCGCTGCAGCGCGAACATCGGTTTCGGTAATGCGACCATCGGGCCCCGTACCTTTCATGATGGAAAGATCCACGCCAAGTTCCGCCGCTATCCGGCGTGCAACAGGCGACGCCTTCACACGCGCTTCTTCGGGTCGTTCTCCTCTCCGCTGAGGCCTTTCTTCCGTCCCTTTTTCCCGGGCGGCTGACACAGCCGCCACTACAGGTTTGTCCTGTGGCGATGCGGTTTCTTTTTGTGCGGCCTCTGCCTGCGCAGGTTTTTCCGTTGCAGCTTGCGCCTTCTTCTCGTCTGCAGCTTCCGGCTTTTTTTTCTGTTCCACCGCTTCCTGTTTCGGTGCTTCCTCGCCTTCTCCCCGGATGAACGCGATTTTGTCGCCGACGTTCACTTTGCCGCCTTCCTGGACATAAATTTCGGCGAGCGTCCCGTCCTCGGGTGACTCCCATTCCATGGTCGCCTTATCGGTCTCGATTTCGGCGAGCACTTCGCCGGCCGAGACCTGGTCTCCCTTCTTCTTTTTCCACGCGATGAGGGTGCCCTCCGTCATCGTGTCGCTCAGTTTCGGCATCTGGATTTCAGGCATAAGAAGTGATGAAAGTTTTCACGCGTAGCAGACCCGCTTCACGGCGGCGACGAGTTTTTCAGCGTTCGGCAGTACCGCGTGCTCCAGGTGTTCATTATATGGCATTGGGACATCTTCCTGTGATACGCGGAGAATCGGCGCATCCAGCTCATCAAAAATGTCTTTTTGAATTCGGTAACAAATTTCTGCGCCGACACCACAGAATGAATGATCCTGTTCAACGATCACCACGCGATGCGTCTTTGCGATGGAGTCAAAAATGGCCCGTTCATCGAGCGGTTTGATCGAACGTAGATCGATAATCTCGGCAGAAATATCTTCCTCTTCGAGTTGCGCCGCGACTTTCAGCGCGATCGGAACAGTCTGCGCGTAACAAACAACGGTGACATCGCTGCCTTCGCGTTTCACCTCGGCTTTACCCAGCGGGATAAGCAGTTCTTCGTCGGGCGGTTCGACCATACCCTTTGAGCTGTAGAGCAGTTCCGCTTCAAGGACCAACACCGGGTTGTCGTCGCGCACTGCGGTTTTCAACAAGCCCTTTGCGTCGCGCGGCGTCGCCGGGGTGCAAACTTTCAAACCGGGTACGCTGGCATAAAAATTTTCTGTGGCGTGCGAGTGCGTCGCTCCAAGCTGATGGGCCGGGCCGTTCGGTCCACGAAACGTAATCGGGATATTGAATTGGCCGCCTGACATCATGAACATGTTAGGCGCGTTGTTCACCACCTGGTCGAAAGCCACCAGTGAGAAGCTGAACGTCATGAACTCAATAATGGGTCGCAACCCGACCATCGCTGCGCCGATGCCCAAACCGGCGAATCCGTTCTCGCTGATCGGGGTATCGATGATGCGTCTCGGACCAAAGCGCTGCAGCAAACCGGCACTCACTTTGTACGCTCCCTGATATTCGGCGACTTCTTCGCCCATCAGGAAAACGTTGGGATCACGTTCCAACTCTTCAGCGAGCGCTTCATTCAACGCCTGGCGATACGTGATTTCTCTCACGATTTAGCTCCGTTGAAATACACGTAATCGTAGAGTTTCTCGACCGGTAACTCCGGACTCTCTTCGGCGAACTTTACGGCGGCCAGCACTGCTTCCTTGGCGCGCTTATCGAGCTGATCGAACTGTTCGTTGGTCAATTTTCCCTCGCGCGTAAGCTGCGCGCGCAGACGAATGATCGGATCATCAAGGCGATATTTCTCCAATTCGTTCTTGGTTCGGTAACTTGCGGGATCCGACATGGAATGGCCACGATAGCGATACGTGCGCACTTCCAGAAACGCCGGATGCGACTCTTTTCGGATGGACTCGGCAACCTCAGCGACTTTGTCGCGCACTTCGCGAAAGTTCATTCCATCGACGATCTCACCAGGGATATCGTAACCCTCCGCCCGATCCACGATCTGCTTGAGCGACGTTGATCGTTTCACCGATGTGCCCATGGCGAAAAGGTTGTTTTCACAAATGAAAATGATCGGCAGCCTGTACAGCGCGGCGAGATTTAACGCTTCGTGGAACGACCCTTGATTAATCGCGCCGTCGCCAAAGAAGCAAAGCGTGACTCGATCTTCGCCCCGGTACTTGATTGCAAAGGCCAGCCCAACTCCCAGCGGTACATGCGCGGCTACGATCGCGTGGCCGCCATACATGTTGTGTCGCTTGTCAAAAAAATGCATCGACCCACCGAGTCCACGCGAGCAGCCGGTCTCTTTTCCAAAAAGCTCCGCCATGCATGCATTCGCGCTGGTGCCCCGGGCCAAGGCGTGCCCGTGATCACGGTAAGCAGTGATTACGTAATCATCCGGCCGCACGGCAGCGATCGCCCCGGTCACGACCGCTTCCTGACCGATGTAAAGGTGACAAAAGCCGCCAATCTTCTGCGCTTGATACTGCTGACTGGCTCGCTCTTCGAAGCGCCGGATCAACAGCATTAGCGAGAGCATCTCGACTTCGTCGCGCTGCTCCACCGGCTGCATAATCAATTATCCAGCAGCAACAGGACGGAACTGCGAAGCGCGTTCCCGCGATCTCCCCATGGTTCGCCCGGCGTTCATGCAAACAACAAAAAGACCGGTAAAAATAAGATCGCTGACGAGTGAATTGCGGAAAAACATCCAGGTCGGTGTCGCGCTGTATTGAGGCAAGCCAACGGTCAGCGACTGAATCAATCCCGCGAAATTTTTCGCGTACCCGGGATCGCTCAACCACGAGAACGAGTTCGTGATGACGTAGAACATCGTGGAAGCAACAATCGATGCAGGCAAAAGCGCCTTCAGCGACGCTCGACTCTGCAAAAGAAGGCCGAGGCATCCGACGAGTGCCAGCGCGCCGTAACGGACGAGAATCTGCGGATCGAGCAGCGGCGCGCCATAGCTGAGATCAATGATCACGTCGGAAATGAATAACGTCAGCAGCGGCACCGAGAACTTGTATTTTTTGGGAAAATAGGCAGCGCTACATAGAGCAATCGCGGCGAGTGGCGCGAAGTTGGAAAGCCAGCCAGCCCCGGAATGAATCAACAATCCTGTCGTGACTCGATAAACCACCACTGACAAAACGAGTAGAAGCGCGGGAATCATTCCACAGAATCTATCCGGTCACTAAGATATGCAAAGGAGAAGATGGTAAGAACGCCGGGCTGCGGCGTCCAGTCGGCGCAGCGCGCCGACGCTACCTACTTTCCCGCCATCGCCGACACCGCGCGAGCGAAGCCGCTTGGCAAACGCTTTGTGCTTCAATGGAAATTTCCTGCCACCCATTCCGGTCCAATCTTTGTAGGCGGCGTAAAGCAGTTTTCTGTCGCATCGACCGTAGTCGAAGCACATCTCAGAAATAAATCTCCCATTTTCGTCCTCTTCCTCTCGATACTTCAACAAGCGTTCTCGGTAATCCTATGACGTAGCTTGATTAACTAAGTTTTCTTTAAAGGTAAAACCATTTTAACTCTTTAAATGGCGAGTAGTCGACCTCTGATAAATTGCAAGTTGGGTCAAACAAAAATCCGAAAAGAACGAAAGATTCCCAAGGGCAGAGCATCAACGGGTTGGAATAAATTCTGTTTAGCAGACTCCTTGAAAGATATGATCACGATTTATTGTCCAAATAATTTACCCATATTAAAAATTTGAGAGGCAAAAGCAAAGGCATGGCGAATCGCCTCACATTAAATCATACCCAAGGGAGTGAGTAGAAAAGGCGTGTAAGGAGGAGCTAGTGGCGTTGTGCGGTTACAGTCGCAAGCACGCGATCGGGTTGTTAAAAGGGCAAGGAGGGCCTAAGCCAACGGGCATTTGCTGCAGTCGCGTTTCTGTGAGAGGCGCGGGAGAAGGTGTCGGAAACACTTCGGCGCCACGCCTCCCATTACGAGGCGTCTACAGCTTACTTGCCCGCGGCTAGTGCTTTGTTAAGACGCGCCTTGCGACGATTGGCCGCGTTGCGATGAATTACCCCACGCTTGGCCGCCTTGTCGATGGCGGAAATCGCCGCGCGAATCTGATCGGCGCCGCGTTCTGGCGCTGAGCGGATTTGTTTTTGCAGTCCGCGCAGGTGCGTCTTAACACTTCGATTATGGGCCGCTCGTCTGAGCGTCTGTCGGGCACGTTTACCGGCTGATGTCGTGTTGGCCATCGGCGATCAAGAATTCTATTGAGCGAACGCCCGCTAGCGCGCTTGTTATAAGCGTTTGTTCGCTGCGAGTTTCGCTTTTTGCCGGGCGCCGGCAAGCGCTCCAGCCGTCCGCATTTGTTCTATGGTAAGTGAGCTGGAAGGTGGCATCGCGAGCATAGCAGCACTTATCTGCGGTGGCGGCTGCGGGGTCACGTTTGCGACCTTCGTGGCAGTTATCTGCGATGGCGACTGCAACGCCACCTTTGCAACCGTCGTGGCAGCTATCGGAGGTGGCGCCTGCGGCGTTACCTTTGCGACCTTCGTGGTCGTTATCTGCGGTGGCGGTTGCGGCGTTATATTTGCAGCGACGACACCGCCGCTCACTTCCTGACGCGGCTTCGTCTTTTCCATTTTTGGCAACCGATCAGGCACGATCTGTACTACAGCACCGAGTGGCAGCTGGTCGTAAAGCTCGGCGACATCCTTAGATTTCATACGGATGCAGCCGTAACTTGCGGGTCGACCAATTTTCTTTTCCTCGGGTGTGCCATGAATATAAATGCAGCGTTGAAACGCGTGCGCGTTCTGCGCCTCGAGTCCGCGAAGCCAGATGATGCGCGTGGTGATCGGGTCGCGGCCAGGAGCGTTGGGCTGAAGAACTTCACCCGTCAACCGCCGCTTATGGAAAACAGCGCCGACTGGCACGTTGTCGCCGATCTTTTTTTCTACCGCCAGATAACCGAGAGGAGTGGTCATTCGTCCGAACGCGTCGCCCATGCCGAACATTGACGTTGATATGGGATAGGTCGCCACTTTGCTGCCGTTGCGCAGAAGCACCAGCTTCTGATCACGAACGCTGATGACCACCTGGTTCGAAGTGTCCAGTGGCGCGATCGCAAACGCGGAGGTAGCTGAGATTACACTAAGAATGAGTGCAGCGGGCCTAAGCATTGGCCGAATCTTTTACTCGATAATTTCGATTTGTCACGCGGGAATTGTGGCCCGCGCCCGTGAACTGCCAAGATTAAATTTTGACCAACCACTCAGGAAGGAGCTGAGACAGACGTAGAGGAATCCTCCCTGAAACATTATCAAAAACGGCACCGATAAATATTGCCGGTGCATGATGGCATACACAACGAAGTAGCTGAAATAGATGGCAAACGCCAACTCCGCGAGCGGGAGCGCCGACTTGAGCGGCCGGTACTTACAGCTCCGCCATGGCTGCGACTTGCGTTCAATTCCGTACTTTGGCGTCCGCGTGAAATCCGATTGATGGTTGATCATCGCTTCGAGCACAGCTCGCGCGTTGTTGAGCGAGAGACCAATTCCTAATGCAAGCAAACATGGAAGAAAAAGGAGGTCCTTGATCCATGTTCGGGGATACAACTCGCGTTGGGCACAAATGTAAAAAAGCCCGACCGACGCCGATGCTGCGAGAAAGATCGGAACATCGACCAGCAGTGTGCGAACCCAGCCAACCGGAGGTCCGCCAGTGGCGGGATATAAAAGGACGCAAAGAATTGCCAACAGCAGGTATGCGAAATTCGACATCAAATGCCCGGTGGCTTCCAGCTTAATTGGAAAGGGTAGCCGGCTTCGCCAAACGCTCGGCAACAACTTCTTGCATGTCTGGACGGAACCCTTAGTCCAACGATGCTGCTGAGACTTGAACCCATTCATGTCCACCGGCAGCTCCGCCGGAGTGACGACGTCAGCGAGATAAATGAACTTCCAGCCCGCGAGTTGCGCGCGATAGCTCAGATCGAGGTCCTCACACAACGTATCGTGCTGCCACCCGCCGCTCTGCTCGATGCATGAACGGCGCCACAACCCAGCTGTCCCGTTGAAATTGAAAAACCGGCCGCTGCGGCTACGCGCAATTTGTTCAAGCAAAAGATGTCCATCCAAAAAAATCGCCTGCATGCGTGTGAGCAGTGAATACCCGCGGTTCAAATGTCCCCACCGCGTTTGAATCATTCCGACTTTTGGATCGGTAAAAAAATGGACGGTGCGTTTGAGCAGGTCCTTTTCCGGAACAAAATCGGCGTCCAGGATGCAAAGAAATTCACCTTCCGCGGCAGCGAGTCCACCCGCGAGGGCACCAGCCTTAAAGCCGGTCCGGTCAGTCCGATGGATACGCTGGACGTTGAAACCGCGCTGGCGCAATTCCTCAGCACACCCCGCGGTAATCTCGCATGTCTCATCCGTTGAATCATCCAGCACCTGGATTTGCAGAAGCTCCTGCGGATAATCGAGTTCACTCACAGAACGGAGCAGCCGTTCGGCGACGTACACTTCATTGAAAATCGGTAACTGCACCGTCACTTTCGGCAGTTGCTCAAAGTAGCTGGCCGGAACCGGCGGTCGCTTCCGGTTTTTCAAATACAAATAAATGATGAAATAGCGATGGATCCCATAAGCGGAAAGCCCGATGAGCACGCTGAGGTAACAAGTCGACCAGATAATATGTCCGATGCTTTCTTGCATGGAGATTGCTATGGCTGCGAATGGATGACGCAGTCAGGCCGACATGATGCTGTTTCCATCAGTTGCGTCAATCCAAAAATCAAACGGTTGCCAGTGAAAACCTTCGTCACATCGTGTTGATATGCAGCACTCTTTTATCGAATTCGTAATTGCGGCGCCGACCGGTTTGGCGATCTCGCCGTTCAGCGGGCACTGTGCGTCTGAAAATCGGCTGAATCTACCGGAATTCCCTCTTGCCTGAGGCGGTCAGCAGGTTAACGGTGATTCAGCCGTTTTCTGCTAAATACCGGCATTTTTATTGGGAAATTTCATGACGAAACGAAGGCGCGAGCGTTTCGAGCGTTCAAAGATCATTATTCCGATTCTGCTGGCGGGATGGATTCCGTCAGTCCTGACCCTGATCGTTTCCTACACGATCCTGCGCGACACGTTGGAATCACGGATTTTGCGAGATCGGCAAACGCTGGTGCAATTGCTTGGACACGTGGTCAGAACCGATCTCAGCCGCAGCAGCGAAATTATCAACTATTACGAGAGCCTTCCTGAGGTCGCCCGGATTCTCAGTTCGCCAAATCCTGCCCCTGCCGCCCAACAGTGGGTCAACTCCGCTTTCTATTCGCATCCAAACGTTGACGGGATGTTCCTCGCTGGGCCAGATGGCGCTTTGCTCGCATCAATCCCCACCACGCCAGAGATGGTCGGCAAAGACTTTGGGGCGAATTACTGGCGTGAAGAAGCGACTGCATCGGAGCAACCGGTCGTGTCGTCGATTCATCCCAGGTTCTCCGACCACCGCCTTGTATCCAACATTGTCGCCGCTATTCGCGCTCCTGACAGGACGCTTCTTGGATTCGTCGGCGACTCGGTTCTTATAGAGAGAATTGGCAAGCGATTGTCCACTATCGAGTTTTCCGATCGCTTCGTTTTCCAGGTCCTCGATCAAAACGGTGCAGCGCTTTTCTCCAACGACTTCAAGCCAAATCCGCATACGACCACGCCTGAGAGCAGCGAGTTACTCAACAAAATCGGCCAAAGCAAGAGTGGGCACTTCGAATACCGCAACAACCTTTATTCCTTCAGCCGCATCGAATCGACCGGTTGGGCGGCATTAGTGGAGCAACCGCTCTCCGTAGCGTACAAACCGGTTCATGATCTTCTCGCGCGAATGACGGTCTTAACCGCCTGGCTGGTTGTTCTGACGGGTGTGTTCGCCTGGTTGGGCAGCCGGTTCTACGAACGGCAGCTGGAATCAAAGCAGCAACTCGAGCGTGAGGTCATCTTCAACGAGAAAATGCTGGCGAACATGCCTGGCGGGATCGCCCTAGTCGATCCTGTTTCTCGCCGGTTTCTGCATGCTAACGATGCATTTGCCCGGATGGTTGAACGTTTCGGAGAGCTACCGCCGGGTCGCGACATTACCGAAATCACCTGCGATGATGTAAAAATTGCGCCCCCAGGGGCAGTTGAACGGGTCCTTAACTTTGGAGCGCCGTTTCAACTGATCGAACACCCGTTGAAAAATAAGTCAGGCGTAACGCATTTCCTCGACATCAACCTGCTGCGACTGCAAGGGGCAAAGGAAACGGTCCAAGGCGTGCTTTATCTGGTGGAAGACAAGACGCGCGATGTCACGCTGCGCCAGGAGTTGATTGCCGCGAACGCAGCAAAGGACCAGTTCCTGGCACAACTGTCTCACGAGTTGCGCAGTCCTCTCACGCCCGTGATCGCCATGGTGGGAGAACTCGAAGCCGAGATGCCGGATTCCAAGCCCGTTAAGGAAGCGCTTGAAGTGGTCCGCAGAAATGTCGAATTGGAAGCACGCCTCATCGACGATTTGCTGGACATCACCCGCATCTCGAAAGGCAAACTCCAACTAAGCTTCGAAACTATTTCCATCCATCAAATCCTCCAGCGCGCTTACGAGATATGCCGTGCCGAAATCGAGGCAAAAAACCTCGAAGTGAACTTTGGACTTCGCGCGGTTCACACCTACGTGGAAGGCGATCCAGCACGCTTGCAGCAGGTTTTTTGGAACCTGATCAAGAACAGCGTGAAGTTCACCCCGGAAAAAGGCCGCATTACCATCGAAACTCTGAATCCGGCGCCGGACAAGATCGAGGTACACGTTATCGACACCGGCATTGGCATTGAGTCCGAAACAATCGGCAAAATTTTTGACGCGTTTGAACAGGGACAGAGTGACATCACCCGCCGATTTGGAGGACTCGGGCTTGGCCTGACCATTTCAAAGACGTTGATCGACGCGCATGGCGGACACATTCGCGTCCAAAGCTCCGGAAAAAATCAAGGCTCCATATTTACAGTCGAGCTAAACACCGTTGAAAGCCCGGTTGAGCGCGATGGGCACGAGGAGGATCGACCAGTTGATCGAAAACCGGATGTTGCTGTTGCGAGTCATCGGCGCGTCCTGTTGGTTGACGACCATTACGATACCTGTCTCGGCATGAAAAGAATGCTGGAACGTCGCGGCTACCAGATAACCGTCGCCCATTCCGCAGAACAGGCTGTGGAGAAAGTCCGTACACAGGAATTCGACTTGCTGATCAGCGACATCGGACTGCCCGATCGCAGCGGCTACGACTTAATGCGCGAAGTGCGCCTCAACAAACGTTTGCCCGGGATCGCCTTGAGCGGTTTCGGCAGCGAACAGGATGTGAACCAAGCCAGAGAAGCAGGTTTCGCTGAACATCTGACGAAGCCGATTAATTTTGAGCGCCTGGAGAAAACGATCCAGAGCTTGCTCTCCTGACTCGTGAGGACAGACAATCCGGTCTGCGAATCCGAATCGCAGCCGCAATCGTCCGATCAGATCCAGTTATTCGCCAGCGTGCGCGCCGACCTCTGCCTTAACTTTTCGCTCGTCCGCTTCTTTTAATTGGCGAGAGAGCTTTTCCACGCGTTGCCGCATGATTTTACCCGCCTTGAACTTCACCGTCGCACGCGGCGGAATTACAAAACTGCTACCCGGTTGATTAGGGTTTCGTCCGATCCGCGGTCTGGTAAGGCGTGGGAGGAACACGCCGAAGTTTCTCAACTCAACCGGAATATTGTTCGCCAGGCTGTCGGTGATTTTATCGAGGGTCTTTTGCACCACATCGAAGACCTGATGCTGAACCATCCCAGTCTGATTGCTGATCGACACCACAATGTCGCGCTTGGTTAATTTCGCCATATCTATTTAAGTATTCGTTCCTTGTGACTCTGCCGGTGGCCAAATGAAGCACAAAAAAGCAATTTTTTGAAGCCGGCATTTCAACGCTTCAGTTGCCAACTTTTGGCGAAGTGCGCCGTCGCCAATCTTCGCGAGCTGGCGGCGGGGCGTAATGCTCCGGAGCAATCTCATGCGCGGTGCGGAAATGGACTTTCGCCACTTCGCGCAGTGCCTGTGGCCCGTTCAGTTCGACTAGCTTTTTTGCTGTCTCTTTCACCCCGGGAGATACGCCGCGTTCCAATCGCATGCCGAGTTCTTTTCCTTTGCGTTCGAGCCAATTAATGAATCCCTCGCGCGCGATGATCGACGCCGCCGCCACCGCGATGTCGGATTCCGCGCGTGGCCGTTGCTCGAGGATAATGTTGCGCCCATGTCTCATCAAGGACTCCTTGATTACGCGCGCATCGGCGAACTGGTCCGATAAGGACCGCGGGCAGCCCGGCTTTCGCGCCAGCAAATTCTCAATCACCCGTGCGTGCCCCCATCCGAGAAGGCGGTTCAAATTGGCAAACTTCTCGTATAGCTCGTTGTACTTGGCCGGGCCGATCAGAACCATTTCCACCAGACCTTGTGAAGTTTTCCGAATCGTGTCCGCCAGTGCGCGAATCCGTGCATCAGAGCTTATCCGCTTGCTGTCCACGACTCCCGAATCGAGAAGTTTGCGCGCGATACCGCGATCGACGTAAACCCCGGATATTACCAAAGGCCCGAAGAAATCGCCTTTCCCGCTCTCGTCCACGCCCAAATGCGACTCGAACATTTCGGGCGAGTGCACTTCTTCATAGCCGAGCTTCGCTTCGCCCAGAACTTTAGGCTCCAATTCGAATTGCACGAACTCCTCGACGCCCCGACCCTGCACCAGCACCTTTGGTCCCTTCTCGTAAACCGCCACGCTCAGCTTGTTCTTCTGCGCAAAAAAAATGGTCCATTCCTTCGGCGTGAACTCGAAAGCTGACTCCTCGAGCAAAGCGCGAAGCTTTCCCACTTGCTCGTGAGTAAGCGCGTGCGTGTATGAATTCATCGACGCCACAGATTAACACAGATGAAACGCAGATCAGAACGAGTTCAGCAATCCTGTTCGAAAAATCCGTGTTAGTCTGCGTGCATCTGTGGCTTTCCAATCGGCCAAATTTCGTCGTCGCCTGTTGAGTTGGTATAGGCGGCATGGGCGCGATCTTCCCTGGCGCCGGACCCGCGATCCGTACGCGATTCTCGTTTCCGAGTTCATGCTCCAGCAAACGCAGGTCGCCACCGTGATCCCGTATTATCACAAGTGGCTCCGCACGTTTCCCGATTTCGCCTCACTGGCGTGTGCTTCGGAGAATGAGGTGCTTCGCGTGTGGCAAGGCCTCGGCTACTACGCTCGCGCGCGAAATCTCCACGCCACCGCAAAAGCGGTTATGGACCGGCATAGCGGAAACTTCCCACGGCGGATCGAGCAAATGCGACAACTTTCCGGAATCGGGAAATACACCGCTCACGCAGTGGCCTGCTTTGCATTTAATCAGTCGGTCCCAATCGTCGAGGCGAACACCGGTCGCGTTTTAGCGCGGCTTTTCAATTTGCGCGAGTCAATCGATTCCGACCTGGGCCGGCGAACACTGTGGCAACATGCAGCGAGTCTCCTCCCAAAATCCGACGCCGCGACTTTCAACTCTGCACTCCTCGATCTTGGGGCGCTTATTTGCGTAAGCCGGAAGCCGAAATGCGATGTGTGCCCGGTTAAAACGTTTTGCCGCGCAAGAAGCCCCGCTGCACTCCCCGTAAGAAATTCGAGACCCGAAACGAAACGAGTCATCGAAACGCATGCATTAATCGTTGAGCGCGGCCGGATTCTGCTCGAGCAATCCCGCCGCCGATGGCGCGGAATGTGGATCTTGCCGCCGCTCGAACCTAACTATTTAAAGCAGCCTCGATTTCAGCGACGGCCAGTTTATAAGTCCGTGTTTCCATTCACCTATCATCGCGTCACACTTTCGGTGTATCATCGCTCCGCGCCAAAGCGAATCGCTCCCGGACAGCAGTGGTTTGGATCGATCGAGGAGGTCGCCATGCCTTCACCCCACCGGCGCGCAGCGCAAACCTTGATCCAAACGCTCATTGAACGTTGAATATTTCTCTGCGATAACCTTTCGGCGTATGCGAAGCATGACTGGATACGGTCGTGGCGAGACCGATCACGACGGAACAAAATTTACTGTCGAGCTAAATTCCGTGAACCGGAAACAGAGCGATGTGGTGGTCAATTTGCCGCGTGATCTCGTTGAGCTCGAGCCGCGCATTCGCCAGACAATCAATGAAAATATTTCGCGTGGTCGCACTAACGCGACGGTCAGTCTTCACAGCGGCGCTAACGGCGCGCGGAACCTCGCGCTCAATACGGATCTCGCCCGCTCGTATCACGAAGCGATGCGCTCGTTGCAAAAGGAATTGAACGCACCCGGCGAGATCACCATCGCCACGATCCTGCAGGCGCCCGGCGTGATGCGGTTTCCGGAAGAAGCCCTGAATCCCGAAGATACGTGGCCGGCAGTCGAACGCGCTCTGCGTGACGCGCTCGCAGATCTGATAAAAATGCGGGAACGCGAGGGCAAACATCTGGCCAAGGATTTGATTCACCGTCTTAAAGCAATTCGAAAAAAACTGAAGGAAGTCCGGGCACTACATCCTGACGTGGTGAAGCGATATCGCGCGACGCTGCTCGACCGGATACAAAAAGCTGGGCTGCCGCTGGCTAACGAGGACGAGCGCGTTTTGAAAGAAATTACGTTCTTTGCCGATCGCGCTGATGTATCGGAAGAGCTGACGCGACTTGAGAGTCATCTTGCTCAATTTGCCCATCATTTGCGCAGCAAAGAACCGGTTGGGCGCACACTGGAATTCATCACGCAGGAGATTTTTCGCGAACTCAACACGCTCGGAGCGAAAGCGAATGACGCTGCAATCTCCCAACGCGTCATCGGTTGCAAAGCGGAACTGGAGAAGATCCGCGAGCAAGTTCAAAACATTGAGTAATCAATCCTTTGGTCTAAATGGACCCGAATCGCGCAGCACAACCGATCGCGATCTGTTGAAGCGAGCGTTCTCTTTATCATGTTGAGCGAAGCGAAACATCTCTGGCTCTTCGCTTCGGGAGCCGGGAGAAGAAGTAATCTGAGATTCTTCGCTTCGCTCAGAATGACAATCTGATGATATTCAGGCGGCACGGAATTCTCTTCATCATTTCCGCTCCATCGGGCGCGGGAAAGACCACGCTCGTCGAGGTGCTGCGAAAAGCTCAGAATCTGTTTTATTCCGTCTCCTGCACTACGCGGGCGCCACGCGGCGCCGAGATTGACGACATGCATTATCACTTTCTTTCACACGCAGATTTTCTCGCAAAACTGGAAGCTGGCGATTTTCTGGAACACGCGCAGGTGCACGGGGATTATTACGGCACGTTGCGAGAGCCTGTACTGTCGAATCTGAAAAACGGCGTCGACGTCCTCATCGACATCGACACGCAAGGCGCCGCCACCATCCGCAATTCTGACGATCCGATTGTTCGACAGTCCCTAGCGGACATCTTCATCATGCCACCTGACGTTGAAGAATTGCGGAGGCGATTGATGAAACGCGGAACCGAAACCGCGCGGCAGATCGAGTCGCGTCTCGCCACTGCCGTGCGAGAAATGGAATTATGGCGCGATTACCGTTACACTATCGTGAGCGGTTCAGTCGAAGAAGATCTCGAAAACGTCCGCAACATCATGTCTGCTGAAACGTTCTTGAGTAGGCGGCAGATGCCAAATTGATTGATATGGCTGCTATGGAGAAAAATTCCAGACGTAAGTTGGAGAAAACCAGGACTCGAAAAGTGGTAAACATTCGCGCTGGCAGGAAATCGGTCGTGCTCGGCGTCACCGGGTCGATCGCCGCGTACAAATCCGCAGAGCTTGCGAGTCTGCTGGTCAAACAGGGTCACGAGGTTTTCGTGGTAATGACACACGACGCGACCGAATTTATTTCGCCGCTCACGTTGCAGACGCTGTCGAAAAATCCGGTGACGATGACCTTCTTCGATGAAAAAGAAAGCTGGCGACCGGGCCACATTGAGCTTGCAGACCGCGCAAACCTGCTGCTGATCGCGCCCGCAACTGCTCACATAACCGCCGAGCTCGCGCAGGGTCTGGCGGATCATCCGCTCGCGGCCATCGCGCTCGCCACCCGCGCACCGATTCTGATCGCGCCGGCAATGAACGGAAAAATGTGGGCGCATCCCGCGACGCAGGAGAACGTGGAAAAACTCAAGGCGCGCGGCGTAGAATTCATCGGGCCGGAGGAAGGAATGCTGGCGTGTGGATACGAAGGGCTCGGCCGGTTGTGGAAAGTGAACGAGATCGCGTTCCGCGCAGAATTTCTTCTTACCCGGCACGACAAACTGATCGCGTGACATTTCTCATCACCGCCGGTCCGACGCGCGAACCGATCGATCCCGTTCGTTATATCTCCAATCGTTCCTCCGGGAAAATGGGCTACGCCATCGCGGAAGCAGCATTGGATGTCGGACACGAGGTGATTGTGATTTCTGGTCCGGTCAATCTCGCGCCGCCGCGCAATACCAAATTCATTTCCGTTTCGGCAAGTGATGAAATGTTTGACGCCGTTCATCAACACGCGGACAGCTCGGACATTTGCGTACTCTGCGCTGCGGTCGCGGATTACAAGCCGGCTGAAGTCTCGCCAGTTAAAATCAAAAAGTGCGCCGCTCAATTTTCGTTGGAATTAATTCCCACACGCGACATTCTCCAGTCGTTAGGCCAGCGACAGAACCGGAAATTTCTTCTCGTCGGGTTCGCCGCGGAAACGGATCACCTCGAAGCAAACGCCACGAAAAAACTGCGCGAAAAGAATTGCGATATCATCGTCGCGAACGATGCGCGAATCGGAATGGAGACCGACGAAAATGAGTTGCTGATTCTGTTTTGTGATGGCGAAACGAAGAAGATTTCACGCGCACCAAAAACTTTTCTCGCGCGCGAGCTGGTGAAAATTTTTCAAAATTCGCAACAAAAACGTTTGACAAAAAAAATGTGATGATTACTGAACGCACATAAGTGAAGTCATTCCCAACTCTTCACAATGCCCCGCGCGTTGCGGATTGAAAGGGGGGAATTAGTCGATGGCAAAGAAAAAAGCAGCAAAGAAAAAAACAGCGAAGAAAAAGAGGCATTAAGCCCGTCGCTGTATTAACGGCCCCGAATTTCTTCGGGGTCACAACCCTAAATTCAACCCGGGAGGAGAATTTATTTTCCTCCCGGTTTTTTTCTGTGCGCACATAGCGAAGCGAATTTGTCATCCTGAGCGGAGCGCAGCCAAGTCGAAGGGATCCCGCAGAATCGACGTGAGGTTTGCTCCGGAATTCCTCGACTTTGCTCGGAATGACAATTCGGCAGTTGTATTTCCATTGTGCACTTTGTGTTCTTTGTGCGAGCTAATCTCTTCCGATGAAGCCTTACCTCGATGCAGCGGAGAATGCCGCCCGCGCTGCCGGTAAATTATTGCGCGAAAATTTTCAGCGGCAGCAGCGCGTCAAGGCTTTCGCGGCGCACGACATCAAACTGGAGATCGATGTTCAGGCGCAGGAGTTAATTAGCAAATTGCTTCTCGAAGAATTTCCGGCGCACGCGCTTTATGGCGAAGAAGGGATCGTGGGAGATCAGTCCAGCGACCATCAATGGATTGTCGATCCGCTGGATGGAACGGTGAATTATTTCTACGGCATTCCTCATTTTTGCGTTTCCATCGCGCTGCGCCTGCACAAGGAGACCGTCGTTGGCGTAATTTACGATCCCGTTCGTGGCGAGGTGTGGACCGGACAACGAGGCGAGGTTTCGAAGTTGAACGGAGCTCCGATCCATGTGAGCGATCGCGCAGAGCTTGCCGAAGCCGTTATCTCGATCGGTCTCGCCAAAACCGGAGAGACGATCGACAAGAATTTTCCTCTGCTTCAGCAAATGATTCATCGCGTGCGCAAATGCCGCGTGCTCGGCAGCGCGGCGCTCGACATGGCTTACGTGGCGTGCGGACGACTCGACGCATACATTGAAACAGGAATCAGCTTGTGGGACATCGCCGCGGGTGCGCTGCTGGTTGAAAACGCCGGTGGAACTGTCGATCTTCGCCCACGCGAAAACATGAAAGACAAATACAGCATCGTCGCGTCAAACGGTCTGATCGACTTGAAACTGTAATGAATGACGAAGCTCGAATGACGAATGACGAACTAATGACGAAGCGCGAAGCTTTGTCGGTTGTAGTGTCTGCTGTCCTCAGCGGAATTTGTCATTCGGCATCCGAATTTCATTCGTCATTCGTCATTCGTCATTCGTCATTCTGCCCATGATCCGCTCCGGCATCGGTTACGACATCCATCGTTTCGCCGACGGACCGAAACTGATATTAGGCGGCGTCGAGATTGCGCACGCGCGCGGACTGGAGGGGCACTCGGACGCCGACGTTCTTTCGCACGCGATTGCCGACGCGTTGCTCGGCGCGATCGGCGCCGGCGATATTGGCCAGCATTTTCCAAACACCGACGAATCGATTCGCGGCATCAGCAGCATGGAAATCTTAAAGCGCGTCCGAAGTTTGCTCGCAGAGAAAAATGCTCGCGTGATCAATGTCGATGCGACTGTCATCGCCGAGGCACCCAAACTCGCCGCGCACGGTCCGGCGATGCGACAAAACATTGCGGCAGCAATCGGTGTGAGCGAATCCGACGTGAGCGTTAAAGCGACGACGAACGAAAAGCTCGGGCCAATCGGGCAAGGCGAAGGCATCGCCGCAATCGCCATCGCCACAGTCGAAATACTCGGTAGCGGCGATTGACCTCTATCGCCGTGGCGGTTCAGGTGAACCGCCGCTACCGTACTGCACATGGCGTTGCGATTCTTTAATACCTACTCGCGCGAAGTTGAGGAATTCGAACCACGCGATCCGACGGCGCGTCCAATCAGAATGTACACGTGCGGCCCGACCGTGTACAGCCGGGCGCACATTGGAAATTTCCGCGCCTACATCTTCGAAGATTTGCTTCAACGGCACTTGGAACTGCGCGGCCACAAGGTGCATCGCGTGATGAACATCACGGATGTAGAGGACAAGACCATTCGCGGCGCGCGCGAGGCCGGCGTTCCGCTGCAAAAGTTCACAGAACAATTCAAAGCGGCTTTCTTCGAAGACGCCCACACGTTGCGTATCAAGCGTGCGGACGAGTACCCGGCCGCGACCGACCACCGCTATATCGACAGAATGATCGAGATGATCAGTGTGCTGATTTCAAAAGGGCTCGCTTACCAGGCCGACGACAAATCAGTTTACTTTCGCATCAACAAATTTCCGGACTATGGAAAGCTCGCGCACTTCGATCTGACGCAGTTGCAATCGACAGGCCGCGTGAAGCATGACGAATACGACAAGGAACACATCGGCGATTTTGCATTATGGAAGGCTTCGGACGAAGCAGACGGCGATGTGAAATGGGATTCGCCGTGGGGACCGGGCCGTCCCGGCTGGCACATCGAGTGCAGCGCGATGTCCACGGCGTTGCTGGGCGATCAGATCGACATCCACTGCGGCGGCGTCGATAATATCTTCCCGCATCACGAAGCGGAGATCGCGCAGAGCGAAGGCGTGACGGGACAGAAGTTCGTGCGCTACTGGCTGCATTGCGCGCACCTGCTGGTGGATGGTCAGAAAATGGCAAAGTCGTTAGGCAATTTTTACACTGTCCCGGATGTTCTGGCCAAAGGTTACACTGGACGCGAGCTCCGTTACGCGCTTCTGCGTGTGCATTATCGCGTGCCCTTGAATTTCACCTGGGAAGGAATGAACGAGGCCCGCGAGTCGTTAGCCCGAATCGATGAGTGGCTGGTGCGGCTGCGTGAAGTTGCGAAACCGGGAGACGCCCAACGCCTGACCACTGCTTTTGAAGACGCACTGGATGACGATCTCAACATTTCTGCTGCGCTCGGTTTTCTATTCGAATCCATTCGTGAAACCAATCGCGCGATGGATCAAAACAAAACGGACGCGGCTTCGGCGAGCGCATGGCTGGACTGGTGGAAACAAATCAACACCGTTCTGGATCTCGAAGCTGGAGCTGACCTCGTTATTCCGCATGAAGTGGCACAGCTGGTAGAAGAGCGCGAGAAGGCACGGCGCGAAAAGAATTGGAAACGCAGCGACGAACTGCGCGACCGGATCTCTGCACTCGGCTGGGAAGTGCGCGACACGAAAGACGGGCCAAAGCTCACGCGCGGCGCTGGATCCGCATAGCACATTCTGCGTTCATTGCTCTTCGAACGTGTAATCAAACCGCTCGATCTCCGCAGCGAACCGAGTCCCCACGAATTCGCGAAGTTCCTCATCGTAATATTTTGAATAATGCTCGCGATTTGAACGGTTGTATTGCGGCAGGGTCAATGGCGAAATCCCAATCGCCGTGCACACAGCACGAAAGTCTTCGGCCAGAGTTTCGAACCGCATGATGTAATCGACATTGGCAAACGGGTCCTCTTCGCCGTCGTCCAGTCGCAGATAGTCCGCCACCGAGACAGCTTTGGAAATTATCCCGCGGAATTTTTTCCTGTCCCAAATTTCGGGATTTTGCGTGGGCGTGAAGTAATACGACACCATTCGATCCCACGGATTCCGCACACAAGCGAACTTATACAAATTCCCAAATTGCTTGTCCCCCAAGGCGTCGTGATACTCGCTCAGGATCGAGTGTTTCTTGAGTTTGTACTTTGGATTGCGCAGCCCGAACCGCTCGATCCCGTCCTGCTCCTTTCGTAGTGCAACAAGTTGATCCTCCGAGTAATCGCGCAGCACGCTCTGAATCGAATTACCGGCTGTTTTTGGAATGTGAACGAACAAGAAACGTTTCTGCAGCGAGATCATTCCTGAACCGCAGTCTAAGGCGTATTTTCCGGTCAGGCGAGTGCCTGGGAACGAAGCAATGCGCTACCTGACGTTGCTTATGTCTTGCTACTTACCCACCTGTTACTTATTGTCGTTTCACACGTGAAAGCAGCGCCGGTGCCCCCTCGCGGCGAGGCGGAAAGTCGGTATGAATCATTCGCCTCGACTCGATGGTCAATAGTCCTTGAAGCAGGCAATTCGGCGACGGTTTCCGCTCACGCATTCAATGCGCTCTCGGAACTGTGCCAAATTTATTGGCGCCCGCTGTATTCCTTCCTACGCCGACAAGGATGTGGCCCAGAGGATGCGCGAGATCTGATCCAGGGCTTCTTCGCTGACCTGATCGAGACGCGTGCGTACGCTCGCGCCGATCGCGAGAAGGGACGGTTCCGTTCTTTTCTTCTCGGCACACTGAAACATTTCGTCGCCGATGCCCACGACCGTGGACGGGCTTTGAAACGCGGCGGCGGCATGATTGTTACGAGCTTGGACGACGAAGCGACTGCAGAGGCGGAGGCGCAAATTGCGCGAGCAACGAAATGGCAGCCGGAGGAAGTCTACGATCGTGAATGGGCAGCCTTGCTTTTGCGGCAAGCGCTGGATCGGCTCACCAAAGAGTGCGCGCTCGCTGGCAAAACCGACCTCCTTAGTCATTTGATGCCGTATCTTTCAGCCACCGAGGAATCGGCAATCCCGTACGAACAGATGGCGCAACAAACGCATCGGCCAGTCGCGACATTGCGCAGCGATGTTGCCCGATTGCGCAAGCGTTATCGCGCGATTCTACGCGAAGTTGTGCGCGATACAGTGTTTGAAGCCGAAGACGTAGACGAAGAACTGCGATACCTGTGCCGCGTCTTAGCCGCTCGGTAGCGGAGCGTCCAATCACTTGCCTTACAATCTAGCGTCCCATTGAGACGTGAAGATCGGGACGCGCCCTTCCTTTTAACTGGTTGCGGCGTCGTTGCCTCCTGCGATCCGGGTAAATCTCTTTTCGCGAAATTTTCTGCAATATCGCGCCGGACCTCCCGAAGTACGTCAGTGCAGACCAAAATCACAAACCAATGAAAGGAGATTTGAGTTATGAAAACTTTTCTTGTTTACGATCTGGATACGGGGTTACCCGTTGCAGTTGGCGAAGCGATTAAAGCAGAGTGGGCCCGTGTTGAAACGGCAGAGGAAACAAACATTCGCGCCGAAAATTTAATCGCGGAGGAAATTAGCCTGGGGAAGGAGTTCGAACTTCCATGAAACCCGTCTTCACAACGAAAATGAAGTGTGCAGTCGTGGCTACATTGGTGTCGCTTGTGTTTGTATCGCAGGCATCTGCGGTGTTACGACCGCTCTTTCCGATCAAACCCTCCGCGCCATTTAGCGGTGAACTCATTGTCATAGGAGACGAGTTGGAGCTGCGATCCGCAAAAAAGCCTCCGATGCATCCCCCGGTCCAGGCACACTAGGGCAGTGCCTGGACACGAAGCTATTCCCTTTATCATGACAACTGTCCCTTGCGTCGGCTACTTCTCGAAAAGATCTTCGCGCGCGCCAGACCCGGCATCTATTGAACGCACGAGCAGAAGGGTCAACTTCGTCGAGAGTAAACCGTTTTCTACGTCGCCAGCTTTATCTCGACATAGCCTGGCAGCGGGCTTATGAAAGATCTTGTTAGGTAGCTCCACATGTCCCCGAGGCGCAAGAAGAGATTGAGCGCAAGATCGGGCAATCGTTGCTTCGGTCTCGTCTAACCGTTTAGCCCAAACAAATGCAACCCTCGTCGCAGCAGCTTCTGACCTGTCCGACCTGCGGCGCTGCGCTTGAGGAAGCATTCGGTGGCGGAGGCGGCTGCATGTTTTGTCTGTTGCAGGCGGGCATCGGCAGCGAAGAAGAAGGGGCGCAAGATTCAACCCTCGACGCCCTCGGGGGCAGCATGCGCTTTGGTGTGTATGAAATCGACTGTCACGCGGATGGAAGTTTCTGTGAGCTTGGCCGTGGCGCAATGGGCGTCACCTATCGCGCCACCGACACGTCGCTCCAGCGCAAAGTCGCTTTAAAGATCATCAAAATCGATATCGCCGAGCGAAGCGCCGATGCGCGCGAACGCTTTGTTCGCGAAGCGCGCGCGGCTGCAGCGCTGCGACACGAACACATCGCGACGGTCTACCAATTCGGAATGCGCCTTGAGACAGGCCAATACTTCTACGCGATGGAATTAATCGAGGGCGAGACCCTTGATGAGCGAGTTCATCGCGCCGGGCCGCTCGATTCGCGTACCACCATCGGAATTGCAGAGCAAGTCACCTCGGCTCTGGCCGCCGCAGAAAAACATGGGTTAGTCCATCGCGATCTAAAGCCAGCAAACTTGATGCTCATAAATGCGGACGACCCTGAAGTGATGGGGAGCGATCAAGCCCGGTCTAAGCGAAGTAAAATTCGCGCGCTCCGCAAGAGCGGGATTCCGGTGATAAAAATAATCGATTTCGGTTTGGCCAAAGCTTTTCACACCGCAACCGATCCGAAGTCGCTGACCCACGACAGATTCGTGGGCACGCCGGCATTCGCCAGTCCGGAACAATTTGAACATTCCGCGCTCGACGTGCGCTCCGACATCTACTCGCTGGGCGAAACGCTCTGGTTCGCGCTTACCGGAAAAACGCCATTTGCCGGCCATACCCTGTCGGAGATCCACCGCGCTCAAAAATCAAATCGGCTTCCAGTCGAACAATTCAAAGGAGCGCATGTCCCGCATCGCCTGAAATCGCTGCTTGAATCGATGCTCGCATTCGAACCGGCCTCTCGGCCCGGCACACACGAGTTAGCAGCGCGCTTGCGACGTTGCTCCCCGGAGGTACGCAGCGTCCGACGCACGCGCGCCGCTCTCGCAGTCGCAACCGCTGTTGTTTTCGGCATGTCTACACTTTTTCTCGCACATCGATCGGGAGTCGAAAATGCAGCTTTAAATCCCGCAGCGGACAAAAGCATTGCAGTGCTTCCGTTTGAAAACCTGAGCCCTGATCCGGAGAACGTCTATTTCGTCGACGGCGTGCAGGATGAAATTTTAACCCTCCTGGCCAGCCTCGCCGATCTGAAAGTGATCAACCGCACCTCCGTGATGCAATATGAGAGCAGAGCCGCGCGCGATCTGAACAAAATCGGCCATCAACTCGGTGTTGCGCGTGTAGTGGAAGGTAGTGTCCAGCGAGCGGGTAATCGGGTGCGCGTCAACGCCCAGTTGATCGATGTGTCTACGAATCGGACGCTTTGGGGGCAGAGTTACGACCGCGACGTTGCTGATGTATTTGCAATTCAAAGTGAGATCGCTGAACAAATCGTTTCTCAGCTCAAATCCAAGCTCTCGCCCCGGGAGAAAGCGGCCATAGATGTGCGGCTAACCCGGGATCTCGAAGCGTTCGACTTTTATCTTCAAGCTAAGCAGTTGATCAACACGTTTCACGAGACGCCGGACCGGAAAGAAACTTTGCTTAAAGCGCTTCGATTGCTCGACGAGGCGATATCGCGCGACCCGAATTTTACGCTTGCGTATTGCTGGGCGGCCCGAGCCAACGAGGCGCTATATTGGTTCGGCTTCGATGCCACGCCGGGCCGACTGGCGCAGGCCAAAGTGATGGCACAAAAAGCACTCGCGCTCGATCCTGAGTCGGGCGAAGCCCATCTTGCCCAAGCGAGAGTTTATTACCGTGGCGATCGCGACTACGCGCGCGCGCGGGCAGAGCTTGCGATCGCTAAGAAGCTGCTACCGAATAGCGCGGAAGTTTATTCAGTTACAGGATGGATCGATCGACGCCAGGGGCGCTGGGAGGACGCGGTCAAAAATCTGGAAAAAGCGGCCGAACTCGATCCCCGAAATTCGCAAGTTTTTAACGATCTAACGGTCCTGTACGATGTGCTGCGCCGATACGACGATGAAGAAGCGGTGTGCGATCGTGCGATTGCTGCGAACCCAGGCTCAACAACGTACTACCAGATGGTGCGTGCACAGGTTGAATTGGCAAAGGGCAACACGCAAGCTGCGCATCGTCTACTAGATTCCTTGCCCGCCGGCTACGACCCGGACGGCGCTGCGACGTCGACACGGGTTAGCCTCGCGTTGTATGAACGCGACGCTTCGTCTGCAGCAAAGATCCTCGCGCAATCGAAGCTCGAGGAGCTCGCCGACAACACAGGTTCACTGCTCCCACGAGATTGGTTCCGAGCTTTGGCCGCGCGAGCGAACGGCGACGCCCCAACAGCCCGGGACGCCTTTTCTGCTACGCGCGTGAAGACAGAGGCAAAAGAGCACGACCGACCCAATGACGCCGATTTGTTAGCGTTCCTCGGCCTGCTTGACGCGGGACTTGCGCGCGGTAGCGAAGCATTGGCGGAAGGACGCCGTGCCGTCGAATTGCAGCCGATCAGCGAGGACGCTTTGAAGGGTGTCTACATCATCACGAAGCTGGCGATGATTTATGCTTGGCTCGGGGATAACGATGCGGCGATTGAAAGGCTAACGTTTCTCGCGAAGACTCCTGGCGGTCCCGATTACGGTCAACTCAAACTCGATCCCGCGTGGGATGGGCTTCGTGATGACACGCGGTTCGTGAAGATCGTCGAGGGTCTTAAGCCCCATTCCGTGCGGCGGTAAAGCGCTATAAGCCAGCACCAAGCAACCCAGTTGGTTTCGTTGGAACAGCCCTGGGGCAGCCAAGGCAAATTAACTGTAAAATTGCCCAGCTAAATCGACGTCCGCCAAAGACCTCTTCCGTGGGTCGCCGCGCTGAGAGTTGCGTCTTTTTCGTGGAGAACCAAATCAACCACCATCACGTTCGGCAAGTTCGAGGTCATGTTCATCCATGTCTTGCCGGAATTCTGTGTTACAAAGACTCCAACGTCGTTTGCAAGGTAGACTGTGTTGGGCGCGTCAGGACGAATCACGACTGCGTGATGAGGCACGTCAGGCAGTTTTCCGTTGTCCACATCTTCCCAAGTCCTGCCACCATTTTTGGAACAAAATACGTGGGAATGTCCAGCGTTTGCTACTGTCACAAAAACAACGTCGGCTCCGAGCTTTGCAGTAGAGTCAATTCGCGTGATGGTGTGTCCAGGTATTATCCCGCTCTTCAGATTTGGACCCCACGTTCGTCCACCATTTAAACTGCGGAAGAAGCCACCGTTCTCTGTGCCGACATAGATCCGCCTCGAATCTGCCGGAGCAATCTCTATCGCAGTGATGGTACTATCATCAAGATTTGCTGAGACAGGTCTCCAAGTCTTCCCGTCATTCTTTGTGCGCCAGACTCGTTTTGATCCGGTGAAAACGGTGTTCGCGTCGTTGGGATCCATTGCGATGTAACACATCCAAACAGACTTCGCTTCAGCTTTCGGAACGGGTGGTGATACTTCGGTCGGTCGCCTGTTGGCTGCACGCCAGCGCCAAATCCGCATATTAATACTTGAGGCGTATTTGTGCCCGGAGTGGCTGGGATCGTAAACTATCCAACCGCCATCACCACCCAGAATCTCGCGGTGAAAGTTGCTTCGGCCACGAGTAGTCTCCAGCGTTCCATTATCTTGTGTGCCGCCGGCGAAACGGCGCCCGCTCTGGGCAACGTCCATGTCGTAGTACATGGTAGTTACCAAACCTTTGCTCCGGTTTCTCCAAGTCAACCCCCCATCGTCGCTCACGTCGAGCCCGCCATCGTTTACATCATAGACACGGCCTTCCGCGCTATCGGGCATAACAAGGTGATGATGGTCGGCATGAGCGTAATTGGGTTCCCCGCGTTCGGCATCCCAACGCGTTACTTTCCTCCAAGTTCTGCCTCCGTTGGTGGTGAGATGCAGATCCACGCCGCCACAAAGGACGTTATCGGGATTGTGCGGATGAACGACTATTGTATTGCCGTAATAAATCTGGTCTTCGTCGGCAAAATACCGACTCAATTTTTTGTGTCCGGACTGTGTCTTGCCGCTAATCTCTCTCCACGTCTGCCCACCATCCTCGCTCCGGTAGACGCCCTGCAATAGGTCGCTACGCGCACTGAGCGCGGACCCTGCAAAAGCGTAGATGATGTCCTGATTCGATGGACTTACCGCTAGACTCGTGCGGGATAAATTCTCCGGATCAGGCAAGCCATTCGTCAATTGAGTCCAACGCCGCCCGCCATCTTCCGAATACCATATACCGCTTCGTGCGCCCAGCTCTGTAACTGTAGCGAAGATCACCCCGGGTCTAGTGGGATGGAAAACAACAGAATGACACCAATAGTTTTTTTTTGAAATAAAAGTTTCTCGGTGCCAGTTAAGTCCGCCGTCCGAGGAAACATACATCCCCCCAAGATCATTGGGCTCCGGACTACTTTCATGCGCACCGACTCCGCCGATAAGCAAATGTTTGCAATCGTGGGGATCAATTGCGATCGCACCGATGCGGGTCGGAATTCTTGCCGCTCGTGACGGCGCTAGCAAAGCCCAGGTATCACCACCGTCCGTTGTCCGATAGATTCCGACACCAGCATAGGAATCGAAGGAGAGATTGGCTTCACCCGTACCACAATAAATCACATCGGGATTTTTTGAGTCGATCGCAAGAGAACCCACGCTTAAACTTTCCTGGGAATGCCAAAGAGGAGACCAGGTTCTGCCGGCATCTTTGCTCTTCCAGACGCCTCCAGCAGCTGCGCCCGCCCATATCCAATCAGCTTTATCTGGATGGCAAATAATACTCGTCATTCGCCCGCCGATATTCGTTGGGCCAATGGATTCCCATACAGCGCCCGTCACCGGCAGGGTCTGTACTCGCCTTCGCGCTCTTGCCTGTTTGTGCATTGGTGCTTCTCGAAAAGGCCAACAAGTGCGCGCTTGGAACCAAATGCTTCGCTTCTTGTGAATGGAAAGCCGCGGCTCGGGCGCACCGGGTGCAACACCCTTTTTCCGAGATGGACGCGCAATAGGTTTTAACACTTTTGCCTTGGACCGAGCACTCATCCGTGACTTCAGTGGCTCAGATTGGCTTTTTACCGCTTTGGCAAACGAGTTAGCAAGCTTTTCTGCTCTTCATCTTCTGGAACTCCGCTGCCACGAAACGAGTGTTGTCTTATTTGGCAGCGAGGTAATCTCGCCGCCGAAGGGACTAAATCCGCTTTCCAACCGAATTCATACTCGGCAGTTTAAAAATCTCTACCCAAAGCACCGCAACCCTTCTGATCTCCCGCTGGCCGAGGACTCGGAACACGGGCTGTAGCAGGAAACAAACCCACGCTTTTTCGACGAGATAAAACGGCGAGATGTTACAAACTAGACAGGTTTTGGAGTTAATATCTTCTGCCTTTCGGGTAACCGAAAAAGCAGCAGTGAATGCACATAGTTTTTCAACCAGTTTAAACGGCGCAACGTTTATAGAAACCATCAGCGTACGCAGTTGTCGCAGCACCCCGCGTTCGTAAGTCCCATTTATTGATTCAAATCGCAAATTTTCGGCTTGTAATGCACTCCACACCTGTTTCAAATCTTTGACAGGAGGTAAAGCAATGAAACGAGCACGAAATAAATCGAAAAGCAAAAAGCCCAAACACAACACCGGACCTCGGAATAAGAATAAACCAAACACCGGGCCTCAGAATAAGACGAAGCGAGGTCACTAAGCGACCGCTGCGATCTTCGTAGTTTCCTTTCGGCGAGGTTGCCACCAAGGCGTCGTGGCCCGGAAGTGTGCGCCCCATGCCCGGCGACTTAGTTGTCAGAACTTTACCACCATATCGCATAGCCGCCATTGCACCGGGTAGGACGGCGGTGATCTACGCCAGTTAACGTCAGCAAAGCGCAGCAGCGCAAACTGGCGCGTATCCGTGGACGCGCTAATCTACGAAGCGGTGCCCCATGGCACTGGGACCAAACACCTGGATCTAACTTTCAAACTTCGAGGGGAAAAAGTGAATCCTGGTTCCGATCGGGAGCAAACCGTTCGCTGGCGCCGAAACGCGCAAGCTCATGCGGCATGGGCTGATTTTGTCGCCGACCGCTTGGTTCATTTTCCGCTCACGGGTTCCGTGCCTGATCCCATCTCTCCGGATCGCGAACCGTGCTCGACGTTAAAGATTCAAAAATCTTTTTGCCACGCCGGCTGACGTTTTCCGAAGGAACAGGTAAATGAACAATCCAATCCAAAGCGAAGCTGAAGCGCCAGAGCTGAGGCATGAGATACTTTTTCGGTCCGCACTGGAGGACGACACAAACGAGGGAACAAGTACTTCTATCGAAGATCAAGATAGGATGCTCAGCATTATTGTGCTTGTGCTTGCCTGCATCGGGCTTGCGCTCCTGGCTCATGTAGTTGTTTAGTCACTAACTAAATGGTAAGCCATGTCTGCTATTAGGCGGCAGTAATCTGACTGTCGGAGCAGGCCATCACGTTATTACGTGATGGCTTTTTTGTTCTTATCTACATCACATCCAGCAAAGAGGACCGCTGACCCGGCAGAGCCAGCCTCTTCTAGCTGGATAAGAGCGGCTGTCATGCACTACCTGAAGAGCGTCCCGGGCGGGTTGGGTGAGCACCAACTGTTTTCCACCGTATGGCTTCGTTAGGCCCTTAAAACGAGACCTCGCATTTTGTCTGCCACGCCCAACAAAGGTTTCCGAAGGAACGGGCATGAAAACAAAGTGCCTGAATCGAAAAAGACACCTTGTTGCAGCGTCGTTGATGCTGATAAGTGTGTTGCTAACATCTTATGGCACGATCGCTGATGAACAGCGCCGCGGTACGATGGACGCGACCAGCACGGTTCGTGGCGAGCCGGGGGAGCGCGATGGAGATCCCGACTATATCGAAAAGCGTGGTAAATTCCTCAACCGGTTTTTTGGCACCGGGCCAGGAGGCGTGTCGCCGACCGCGTACGAGGCTGGGCGAGCGATGGCACGGATGTTGCCTCCAAGTCCGCTTTTGCAGAACGAGAGCTTCAGATCGCCCGAGGCGCCGGAGATATCGCGGTTATGGACTTTGCCTATAGCGCCTCCCATCGAGCACAGCTACGGTGGAAATGCAGGCGCGATGGTCCATACGTTGGCGGTCGATCCGTTTAACGCGAACATTGTTTATACAGGAGGCTTCGGCGGCCTGGCCAAGACAACCGACGCCGGTTTCACGTGGCAATATTTGTCCGACGCGTGGACTTCACAGAGCGTTAGTGCTATCGCCGTCGATCCTAATGCGTCCAGGATAGTCTACGCAGGCACCGGAAGAGAGGACTACGGACCTTATAGCGTGGGACTCTACCGGTCACTCGATGGAGGGTTAAGCTGGAGTAGACCCCTGGGCGCCGATCACTTTGCAGGGACGTACGTGAGGGCAATTGCTATCGATCCGAACGCTTCGGGCTCGGAGTTGAGCACGACGCTGTACGTTGCCAACACCTCCGGGTTATGGCGCTCGACTGACAGTGGCACGACTTTCACGCAAAAGCGCCAGGGAGGAATCTACGATGTTGCCATCGATGCCTCCAGCTTCCCGTCTACCCTTTATGTTACCGATAACAGCGGGACGTTTAGGAGCACTGATTCAGGCAACTCCTGGATTAACATACATCCGGTCCTTCTAAACTCGCACAATCGGCTAAGCTTAGTGAAGTCGACGCTTCGGCGAAGCTCGACGCTTTACCTTCTGGGACCCGGAGACCCCGAGCATAATCTGTATAAGTCTACAGACCGTGGGGTCACTTGGATCCAAATCCCGACTCGTTGCCCTTGGGTCGCTGAGGTTTGTGATAATGACCCCTCGCCTGAGCCACCGATCTGTTCCGACAGCTGCGCCGACAACCACGGGAACATCGGCTTCCAAGTGTTCGCAGTAGATCCCGCTAACCCGCGGATCATTCTCGGAGGCAACATGGCCCTTTACCGCACTACCGACGAAGGCACGACCTGGGCGGAAATCGGCCACTGGTGGGGGGATCTCGATCCGAGACGCGCGATACACACCGATCAACGAGTGATCGCCTTTTCGAATACAGTTTCTGGCGTCGTCTATGGCGGGAATGATGGAGGCGTTGTTAGCTCGACGAACCACGGAATGGATTGGACAAACCTCAATCAAAACCTTCCCGGGGCGCTGATGTATAGCGTAGCTTTAAGCGCAGATGGCAGCATGATGGCAGGCACGCAAGACAACGGCGTCCTGTTCAGCAGCGCAGGCGCTCATTGGGACATGCTTTTCGGTGGGGATTCCAGTCACGATCTCATTGATCCGAGTGACAGCACGTGGGCATATCATGTCATATACCATCGGGATTCGTTTACGAGGGTCAACACGCAGACCCACCAATCGACGAACATCGTTCCAGCTGAACTGGAGGGAGATGCTGACTGCGCTTTCTTTCCGCCATTCAGCATGAATCCATCATCTCCAAAACATCTCCTCGCGTCTTGCCAGCACGTGGTTCGCTCCCTGGATGCCACGGCTTCGCCCGTGGCTTGGACAAGAATCGGGGGACCGCTTGCCGAGCACGGTGGCAACTATATCACCGCAGCCACCGAAGCTCCAAGTAACCCGGATGTTATTTACGCGGTCAGAAATGAGAATGCCGTTTTTGTCACATCTAATGCCGGCGAAGGTGATCGCGCTGCGTGGGTCCAAGTAACGCAAACGGGGTACCTGCACGGAATTCATGCAGTGACCGTCGATCCCACCGATCCGTGGACAGCGTATCTCGCCTGCAATTCAGGTATCTATAAGACTACCAACATGGGAACAACCTGGGTTCAAGAGGGAGTCCAGGACCTCGTCTATCGAGACGTGGCGATCGATCCGGCAAATCCTGAACATATCTTCGCCGCTTCTAATGCGGGCGTTTTTGCCAGCACCGATGGCGGACAGAATTGGGGTAACCTAAGCGACGGCATTCCGACAGGAATGGTAGTTACGGCGCTCTCCTTTAATGGCGCGAGCCGCCAGCTTGCGGCTTCCACCTATGGCCGCGGAGTTTACATGCTCTACGTGGGCCAGTCCGTGCACCCGCATCCCACTCCACGCCCAAGGCGATAATTTCCAAGGAATGTATGCTCAATTCAATCTCGATAATTCCAAGCTCGCAGGATGAAGTGACATCTTCTGCCGACGGTATGAGTTGGGGTGCTACCACCTCGGTGAACGGCACTCCCGCCCGTGGCAGTAGCCCGCGAACGTTCCTAATGAAGGCGAGTCGTTTCTTCGCCGAACTGAAACGGCGGAAGGTTTACAAAGTCGCGGTCGCGTATGCTTTTGTCTCCTGGCTACTGATTCAGGCCGCATCAATTTTTCTGCCGACGTTCGATGCGCCTCCGTGTATGATGAAAGCAGTCGTCGTGTTTCTCGCGCTCGGTTTCATTCTTTCTGCAATTCTCTCGTGGATCTTTGACATAACGCCGCAGGGAATAACGCGAACGGCGGACATTTCGCCGGACGAAGCGATTGACATCGTTCGGCAGCTTGAGGCACAAGCGAGACAGGAATTCGTTCGCGGTTATTTATCCGCCTTGATTTACGCAGGGCTGGGCGACAAAACGAAAGCGATCGATTACCTTAAACGCGAGTACCTGAATTACGACAATATCGATCCTACAGACATACGAGTCGATGCCATGCTTGATGGGCTGCGCGGCGATCCGCGCTTCGAGGCACTCTCGAGAGGCCGCAATAAAACGGTCGCGATTAAAGTGACAGCCTTGGCCCACGTTTGATGATCCTGTCCCACAAATACAAATTCATCTTCATCAAAACCGCGAAAACGGCCGGCACGAGCATTGAAGTCTTTCTGTCGAAACATTGTAGTCCCCAGGACATCGTGACACCGATTCTGCCGCGTGTTGAAGGACATCAACCGCGTAATTATCAGGGCCTGATTAATCCGGTTCCCGAAATCCTCGAGCGACCGCGCAAATTTTTCTCCGCATTGCACCACACAATGACGAGCCGCACAAAATTTTATAACCACATGCCGGCGCGCGAGGTGAAGCAACGCGTTCCCGCCGCCGTTTGGAATGGCTACTTCAAATTTTGTGTAGAACGAAATCCATGGGACAAACTTTTGTCTCATTACAACATGCACGCCGCGCGCGCAGGCGGCGGGCTCTCGCTGGACGAGTACCTCGCTCGCGGGCGATTTCCCATAAACGATTTCCGGTACCTGGATCGTTCGCGGAGCAAAATCATCGTCGATAGAATTGTTCGCTTTGAAAACCTGCTTGCGGAGCTGGGTGAAATTTTCGCGGAGCTTAACATTCCGTTTGATGGCACCCTCGGTGTCGCAGCGAAATCGGAATATCGCGCCGACCGGCGGCCATATCAGGAAGTGTTCAACGAGCAACAACGGCGAATCGTAGAGAAAACATTCGCCAAAGAAATTGAACTCCACGGTTATCGATTTGAGGCGTAACTCGAAACAGATTTGCGCTCGGGCAATCCAAGCTTGCCTTTCGTGCCGTCGTTTGTTTGCATCGTAATATGCCTCCTACGGAACCTTCGGAACATTCGTTGACGTCACTGAGCGCGACCGACGAGACGGTCCGTTCTCCGGGGATCTTTGCTACCACGCACTGGAGCGTGGTGCTCGAGGCACAGGGTGAATCGCCGGCGGCACAGAAGGCTCTCGAAAAACTTTGCACCACGTATTGGCGGCCGATCTATGGTTACGTGCGGCGGCATGGCGCCGGCGCTGAGGACGCCGAGGACCTTACCCAGGGCTTTTTCGCGTTGTTACTCGAGCGCAAAGATCTGAACAGTGTGCGCAAGGAAAAAGGACGACTTCGTTCGTACCTGCTTATCTCAGTGAAACATTTTCTTGCTGACGAGTCGCGTCATGCCATGGCGCTCAAACGTGGTAAAGGACAACGCTTAATTCCATTCGACGACATTCAGGAAGGGGAACGCATCGAGGCGGAACGCTGCGATCGACTCACGGCCGACCAAATCTACGAACGGCGTTGGGCGTTCACGGTCTTGGAGCAAGTGATGGCGCGACTGCGCGAAGAGTATCGCAGCGCTGGGAATGTGCGCTTCTTTGATCAAATGAAGAAAATGCTTATGGACGAATCAGACCGTCCGTCGCAAGCCCAGATCGCGACCGAATTCGGCATGACCGAGAACGCAGTCAAACAAGCGTTCTACCGATTTCGTCAGCGCTACCAAACGTTATTGCGCGAGGAAATCGCCCATACGGTCGCTATGCCCGGCGACGTCGAAGACGAATTGCGCTATCTGATCTCTGTAGTTCGGACGTAGCGTTTGAAAGAATTTAACGCGGTAAGAGAGGGAGCGGTCGCGCCTGCCGGACATAAGAACGGTATTCACGCGTTACAAAGGCATCTCGCAAATGGATCAAGAGAAGTCAGCCATTTTTGCACTGATGGCATTGCTGGTTGCCTTGGCGGTAGCGATTAGCTGGGCCCTTTGGAAAGGTAAACTACTTCCCCAGAAGATCGGGATAACAAAGGGAGTCGCATTACTTCCGTTCGAAAACCTCAGCCCCGATCCAGATAACGCCTATTTCGCCGACGGTATACACGAGGAGATCCTGGCCAGGTTGGCTACAATCCATGATCTGAAAGTCATTTCACGCAATTCCACGCAACAATATCAGGACAAATCACGGAATCTTCACGACATTGCGAAGCAGCTTGGCGTATCGAACATACTCGAAGGCAGCGTGCGAAGAGACGCCGATCATGTGCGGGTCAACGTGCAGTTGATTAGCGCGCAAACCAACGCCTACATCTGGGTCGATACGTACAACCGCAAGCTGACTGACATCACCGCCGTTGAGAGTGAGATCGCAAGAGGAATCGCCGAGTCGTTGCAAGTAAAGCTGACCGCGCGCGAAGCGCAGGCCTTAACAGTCAAACCGACAAACAATCCGGAAGCCTACGATGCGTATCTGCGCGGCCTGGTGTTTGACGCACGCACCGCTTACTCGAACGACGCGCAAAGGAACGCCATCACTTCTTATGAACGGGCGGTGCAACTTGATCCGGGCTTTGCGCTGGCCTGGGCCCGACTTTCCCGTGCGGACGCGGCACTTTACTTCATTCGCGCGGACCAAACCCCGGCTCGACGCGACGTTGCGAGACGAGCTTTAGAAAATGCGCAAGAATTGAGTCCCAATTTGCCCGAGACGCACCTCGCCCTTGGGTATTATCAATACTGGGTGCTGCGCGATTACGGCCTTGCCAAAGACACTTTCGCGCGTCTTAGCGAGATATTGCCAGGTAGCAGCGACATACTCTATGCCCTTGGTTTAGTTACCCGGCGGCAGGGGAAGTGGGATGAAAGCATCGCGCACTTTGAGCGATGTCTCGCTCTCGATCCACGCAACACAGAGGTCCTTAGCAATGCTGCATGGACTTATGCCATGCTGCGAAAGCTCTCAGCCGCGTTAAAGCTCTATGACCGCGCACTGGAAATTACCCCAGACGATCTCGACATCGTCGCAGCAAAAGCCGGGACTTACCAGGCAGAGGGTAATCTAAAAGAAGCTGCGGCGCTTTTGACGGGAATAAACGTGCAGAGTCCAATTCAACCCTTCATTACGAAGATGACTCAACTGCGGCTTGAACGCAATCACGGTGAGGCGGTTCGATTGCTGCAAGCCCGACAAGCGCAATTTCAGTTTGCTTCTCAAATCGATCAAGGCACGAATCAAGTCATACTGGCTTTTGCTCAACGCCTTGAAGGTGACATCGCGGCAGCAAAAGCAACCGGTGAGCAAGCACGCAACATGCTGAAACCGCTTTGCCGCGATCAACCGGATAACTCCTTCTTTGCGCAACAACTGGCGCTTGCTAACGCCGCACTAGGGGAAAAGGAGATGGCGTTAAGTGAAGCGGAACGCGCCACGACGCTTTTGCCGACTGCCGCAGATCCACTATCCGGTCCTACCCGTGAAGAGGCATTGGCCCTGATTCAGATGATGTTCGGCGACAGCTCCCGCTCGGTCTCAACTCTGAACCGGCTGTTACAAACGCCGTACATTAGTTGGCTTTACGGTCCTATGCCAGCTACGGCTGCTCTTCTCAGACTCGATCCGATCTGGGATCCTTTGCGCGCTGATCCCGTTTTTCAAAAACTCTGTGAGGAAAAGCAAAAATAATGTCACCTCGGATTACACGAATGCCACGAATGGCCAGCGCAACCTTATTCTAAGCTAACGCAAAATCAGGTTGCGCCGAGTTGTGCACGCGACCATAGCGCCTGTGCATCCGAGATCCGTGGTTTCTTAGCTCCAGCGGTTCCGTGGCCTGCCTAATCTTCGCGAAGGCGCCATACTTCAAACTGGGCAGCCATTTTCCGCGTAACCTTCCGCCAAATCTTACGCAGTACGGGGGTGAACACAGAAAAGAAAGGATCGAAACCTATGGACCATCAAGATAGCGGAACGATAATCGTAACCTTTCTGCTTCTCCTTCCCTGGCTTGGGCGCGCAGCAGTATCGGGTATCGCGATATGGCGAGAGCGCATCGAAACGCAAGGCAGGAAAGCAAAAAACGACTTCTGAAGCCAATTTGCGTGGCCGACGGGTTCCTGCGGACTCCGGCATACTTCTGGATTTGAATCAGGCCGGGCGCCGTGCAGTTGCTGGGGGCCTCGCCTTTTCGCACCCCACCGGCAGGAGAATACAGCCACGGGCACGATCTCTTTCAATCAATAGGTCGCCCATAACAACACAGCCTGGCCGAGGTTTTCGTCCCTGTTCAACAACAATGACTCAGCGAGTGTCGTCTAACTGATCCGCATATCCGTGCGATCCACGGTTGCTCGCCAAGTTCCCGCGTAACCTCGCGCCGGCTTTTACGCATTACCTCAGTGAACGGCCGGAAATGAGTCCTCAATGACGAGAGTTCATCGAAAGCCTAACAAGGAAAGAAAAATAAAACACATGAAAAATCGAAACAACATATGCACAACCATATTGGTCGCGCTTGCGTTTGCGCTTGCGCTAGGCGCCGAGGCATCACCTAAGCCAGAGGGCGGTCCAACCTACCTGTTTTCCACTCCGCGCAGGATTGCGAACAGTGAGGCTGAGAACCTCCCGGTGATCGCAATTCATAGCACTGATAACGTGATCCGGGGAAAGACCGGTTCATTCGTCCTGGACATGAAGCCTGCACTCATGTTGGGTGGCATGTACGTAAACTTCAAGGTGGGCGGCACCGCTGTCGCTGGAGTTGATTACGTTCTACTTGTGTCTCCGGCCTACATCGGACAATCCGGCTACGGAGTAATCCAAGTCCAAACGTTACCTGACCTAAGGGGATCATCCTTCCGTCAGGCCTACAGCGTTGTGATAACTCTGGACTCTGGCGCAGGATATGCACTAGGCGCAAGTAGGTCAGCCACAATGTGGATTAAGCCTTGAGCTTGATCCTTCGACAGCGGAACTACAACGCGAAGGGGCGCCTGGAAAGGCGCCCCTGGTCGTTTCGCGGAACTTCGCGTTGCGCCTTGCTCCATCGAAGCGGCGCGATTCTACTCATAACTTGAGCTTATCATTAGTCGCATCCTGCCATCGGTAAATCTCGGTGGTGAAACGGGAAACTACTGCCGCGTATTGCGGGTCCGAGTAAAGATTGCGCGTTTCGAATGGATCCTCATTCAAGTTGTATAATTCATTCGAATCCTTATCGCGCAGGCAAAGCTTCCAGCCGTCGGGAGAAACCAGCGTCCGAGTGGATTCTTCGACAGCGAGCTTGATCGTGCGTCGCCGAGCGAGCCTGCTTCCTTTTTTCACTTTCGTCCGGTTCGGAGCCCACTCGAGAAAGACATTCTTTGGCGAAGCGGTCGCGTCATTGATCAACGGCAACAGGCTTTTGCCAGCGCACTGCGGATGATTTGATTGGCCGAGAAGATCCAGCAGTGTCGGCACGAAATCGATGTGGCTGATTGGATTTGAAATCATCTTCTCCCGCGTCTGGCCCGGCAACCGAATCAGCCACGGAACGCGCGTGGCTTCTTCGAACATCGTCTCTTTCCCGAAGAGATGATGCGCGCCGAGGCTGTCGCCGTGGTCGCTCGTGTGCACCACGATCGTGTCCTCCGCCATGCCGCACCGTTCCAGACAACCAAGAATTGCTCCGATGCTTTGATCGATCAACGTGACCAAGCCAAGGTAACGTTGCCTGATGCTGCGGTATTCGTCGGGTGTAATCCCGAAGAACAACTGAATCGGCAGCCGCTCCCGATCCGAAAGCACTTCAGCCTGCTGCCATTCGCGCATCAACCGGTAACGCAACGGAATGTCTTCGTGTTCGGGAAGCGTAGCCGTCGCGTCGAGCTCCACTTCATCGAGCGGATTCGCATCGTTGAGCGGACCGTTGTAGGGCGAATGCGGTTCCACGAACGCAACCACCAAAATGAACGGGTCGCGCTGATGTTTCTCGATGAAGTCGCAGGCGTGTTTCTCGAGAAACTTTGGCCGCGACAACTCGATCGACAGATTGCTGACGGCTACTTCCGAGAATCGTCCGTTCGGTTTGTCTGGCGCAAAGCCCTTTGAGATTAGGTATCTGGTGTAGTCCCCGTGATCTTCTGTAGAAATCCAGTGCTGAAATCCGCGTCCGACAGGCCCATCCTCGCCAAGATGCCATTTGCCCATGTAAGCGCTCCGATAATCCTGGTCTTGCATCAGCTCTGGGAAAACGCGAAACCGCCGATCGAGAGGCACGCTGTTGCGGGTGCATCCGTTGATGTGGGGCCACGTTCCCGTCATGAGCGATGACCGCGAAGGCGTGCAAACCGGATGGGTGACATAAGTTCGTTCAAACACCACAGATTCAGATGCAAGCTTGTTCAGATTCGGCGCGTGAACTTTCACCCCTCCGTAGCAAGCGAGCGTATCCGCGCGTTGTTGATCGGGAAGAAACAGAATTAAGTTTGGCTTTCGTTGTGCGGCCATGAATTTTGCCAACGCACTAAATCAGGGCTGACCATCGACTGCAATCGTTCTGTAGCCGTCGCCCTGTGGGCGACGCGCACGCTTCCCACAGGGAAGCGGCCACAGGACTGTTTGGAGTGCGCGGACACGTCCGCGCTTTGAAAGCGGCGACATTGTCACCGCAGTCCAAAAGTCGTCGCATCCTTCGCCGATTCAGTGTTTCATCATCCGCATGAAACGTTCTTTGATTCCATACGTTTTCGGCGCGTTACTCAGTACGATGGTGCATGGCGCAACGAATTTTGAGTTGGCCACAAAAGCGACGAATGAGTTCGGGGTCGACCTTTACCGGCAGCTCGCGGCCAGTGACGAGAACCTCTGCATCTCGCCTTACTCAATCGACAGCGCGCTGGCCATGACCTTCGCCGGCGCCGACGGCGAAACGCGCAGCGAAATGGCGCGTGTTCTGCATTTTCCAAACGGCGGCGACGTGCCCGCCTCGTTCTCCGCGCTTCAGAAGTCGCTCGAACAGATGAGCGCGAAAACGGCTGAACTCGCCAAAGAATCCGAAAAATTCGGTGGCCCGAGCGAACCGATCACGTTGAACATTGCCAACCGTCTGTTTGCGCAGAAGAGCTATCATTTTCGCGACGCTTACCTCTCTTTGGTAAAACAGAACTTCGGCGGTGCGTTCGAGCCACTCGATTTCGTTGCCGATCCCGCGGCGGCCACGCAGCGGATCAACAAGTGGGTGGCAGACCAGACACGTGACCGGATTCGCGATCTAATTCCCGGAGGCGCGCTGGATAAGACAACTCGACTCGTCCTGGCGAACGCGCTTTACCTGAAGGCGCCATGGGCGAGTGAGTTCTCCCAAAGTGCGACGCAATCGGAGCCGTTCTTTGTTCGCGGCGGACCTGTCGATGTTCCGATGATGCGAAAGACTATGAATTTTGGTTATGCAAGGCGCGAAGGATTCACTGTCGTAAGCCTTCCCTACGCGGGCAACGATCTACAGTTCGTCGTTCTCCTTCCTGACGACATTAATGGACTCCGCGACCTCGAATCGAAACTGAGCGCCGATGTCCTCGCCAGCTGTGCAAGACTCGACAAGCGCGACGTCGATCTTCGTCTGCCGAAGTTCAAACTCGCGCCGCCCACAATTACTTTGGCAAAACAATTTGAAGCGCTCGGGATGAAGACTGCGTTCGATCAACCGAAAGGCAGCGCGAATTTCGACAAGATCGCGCCGCGGACACCGGACGATTACCTCTACGTCTCACAGATTTTCCACAAAACGTTCATTGCGGTGGACGAAAAAGGCACCGAAGCCGCCGCCGCGACCGCCGTGGCGATGATGGCAGGCACTGCGTTGCGGTCACCTCCCCCGCCGCCGATCGAAGTGAAAGTCGATCGCCCGTTTGTTTACGCTATTCAGCACGTACCCAGCGGCGTCTGTTTGTTTTTTGGCCGCGTGACGGACCCGAGATAACTTCTGTAGCAGCGCTCTATGAGCGCCGAGGAGAAAGCAGGCGAATATTTCGGCGGTCGCAGACCGCCGCTACAACAGCGACTCCGACCTATAACTCAACTCGCCATCCACAATCCTCGCTGCCGATGTGTACGGATGCGGCCCGACTTTGTTTACGCCCAGAATGTGCAGCACTTCAACCCCGCGCGCTTTAAGATAATCCGCGATAAGCGAGCGATGGCAACGCCACCAGACTGCTTCTGCGCACACGATCGCGGTGGGACACGGAGTGACGGCTTCCGAGCCGTCATGTTTTACTTCGGCGGCTGCCCAAGCTGCCGCTCTTTGACCTGCAACGTCGAGCAGTCGCTCGATTCCTTTTTGGAATTGCTCCGTTTCCATGTAATCGGCATAACCGCGGAACGACGCATTGCGCCACGCAGTGTTGCGCGAGTCTGGCTTGGATTTTCGTTTGCCGCCCAGCTCAGGAAAATGTTCGTAACGGATTCCGTGCGCGTTCAGCGATTCCGCCAGCGCGTCCTTGTTGAACTGCGGATAACGCCTGGAGCCCGGCCACGCGCGCACGTCGGCCAGTAACTTGATCTCGTTTTCCTCGAGCAACGAAATGAATTCATCGATCGCACGTGTCGAATGCCCGATAGTCCAGATTGACATAACTGAATAAAAGACGCCGATTCACGGTAAAGGGGCAAATCATAGACAGTATAAATCGGCGGCTTGGCGAGGCGTGATTGTAGGGCAGGCGCTCCGCCTGCTCGCTTCGTTCGTAAACAGTCATTCTGAGCGGAGCGCAGCGGAGTCGGAGAATCCCGCGGAGAGACCGGTGGGTTTTGCATCGGGATGGAAAGCCTGGCCTCGCCATCTTCGATGGCTGCGTTACAGCCTCGACTTCGCTCGGAATGACAGCAAAATTAACTGCGTGAGTGAATTTCAATTTGGCGGCGATTCGTCCATGTTATTCGTGTAATCGTGATTCAAATTTTTCGACATGAGCAAAGTTTATCCTAACGCCACCGCAGCGCTTAACGGCCTGCTTCACGACAACATGACGATCGCTGCGGGCGGGTTCGGGCTGTGCGGCATTCCGGAAAATCTGATCGCGGCGTTGCGCGACAACGGCGCGAAGGGCCTGACCATTGTCGGCAACAACGCTGGCGTCGATGGTTTCGGAATGGGAGTTCTGCTCACCACACGGCAGGTGAAAAAAGTCCTGGCCTCGTATGTTGGCGAGAACAAGGAATTCGAGCGTCAGGTGTTGGCGGGTGAACTTGAACTCGAGCTCATTCCTCAGGGCACGCTCGCGGAGCGGTTGCGTGCGGGTGGCGCGGGGATCCCGGGATTCTACACGCGCACCGGCTTCGGCACCAAACTGACTGAGGGCAAGGAAACCAAAGTTTTCGACGGCAAGGAATACGTACTCGAACCCGGTATCACGGCCGAGCTTTCGCTCGTGAAAGCGTGGAAGGGCGACAAGTCCGGCAACCTCATTTTCCGGAAAACCTCACGGAACTTTAATCCGATGATCGCCAGCTGCGGCAAAGTCTGCGTCGCTGAGGTGGAGCAACTCGTCGAGATTGGCGAGCTTGATCCGGACCAGATCCACACGCCGGGCATTTTCGTCGACCGCATCATCCAGGGAGAAAAGTACGAAAAACGGATCGAGTTCCGCACCGTACAAGCCAGCACGACCGCGAAAAAAGAAAATCCGATCCGCGAGTTGATGGCGAAGCGCGCAGCGCAGGAGTTGCGCGACGGGTACTACGTCAATCTCGGCATCGGCATCCCGACGCTGGTGGCGAACTACATCCCCGAAGGCATGAACGTTACGTTGCAGTCCGAGAATGGCCTGCTTGGCATCGGCCCGTTCCCAACGGAGGATCAAGTGGACGCCGACTTGATCAACGCCGGCAAACAAACCATCACGACGATGCCTGGCTCGGCCTTTTTCTCCAGCGCCGACTCATTCACGATGATTCGTGGCGGCCACATCGATCTTGCTATTCTCGGCGCGTTCGAAGTGACGGACAAAGGCGACATCGCCAATTGGATGATTCCCGGCAAGATGGTCAAAGGCCCCGGCGGAGCGATGGACCTTGTCGCCGGAGTAAAGCGTGTTGTTGTCGTGATGGAGCACACCTCGAAGGACGGCAGCCCAAAAATTTTGAAACAATGCACGTTGCCCATCACTGGCTTGGGAGTCATCAATCTCATCATCACCGATCTATGCGTGTTCGAGGTGAAACAAGGCGGCGGCCTCGTTCTCATTGAATTGCATCCTGGCGTTACGGTGGACGACATCCGCGCAAAGACTGGCGCTCCGTTCGACGTCGCCCTCAAGCGCTGACTTGTTGTGCACGATGCGTCGACAGCATGAACGATCGAGTAGTGTCCTAATTTGGTTTTGACTAGGACAATCGAATCGGGTGGCCCGCCTCGTTAGTCGAGTCGTTATTGCACCTGATCCCCGTCCTCGATACCCTAGCGTGCGTCATGCAGAACCGAGTTCGCCTGGAAATTGTTAATGGACCGCTGAAGGGCAAGAAGTTTGACTTCGCTGAGCACGACACCTTCATCTTCGCATGAATCAGAGGGTGCGTTTCGCGAATCGCGAGTCAGCTCTTTCCGACGACGCGAACCTTTGCTTAAGGTACTGCTGCTTCAATTTCGTTTAACGCCACAACCTCCACGGGTTTGATGCGCATATCGCAGATTAGCTGGATGTGCGCTCGCGGATTCTCAACGTCTCGATGGATCTCGAGACCGCGAAAACGAAATTTGCGTTCCTCGTCGTTCTGCGGGCGCGAATATTTTACCACATCATTGATTTCGATCTGAGTTGTCATGTCTTCGGCACTCACTAATTGCGCGCTGGATCGGAGGACAAGTCAATTAACAATGAGAAGTCATTTTCGAACCGCAGATGCACGATCTGAGCGCTGTCATCCGGTGCAACCTGCGTCCGGTGCGTGCTGAAGCCGGCAATTTCGCGTCGAAAAACTACGGAAGCAGAATCCTCTTTGGTGCTGTCGCTCTTGACCCATTCCGTTTCGGTGTACATGCCACTCGTCTGCTTCATCTGCCGCACACTTCCGTGCGCTCGCAGTTCCGCTTCAGCTCGCCGCTTCAACTCACCGTGGAATCTTTGGTCATGAGCGTACAACTCCGTGAGTAAGCGTTCAGCCAAGACAGGTCTGGCCAGACACTCGGCGATCACAAAGGGATCGTTACCCAACGCGGCAAAGAGTTCGTGCAACACTCCGGGTTGCTTGGTGTGACTGGCCATTCGCTCCATCTCGGCTTGCAGTTGCTCTGGAGTGATCGGCCTTTGCCAGTAATCCTGCAGCGCCTGTGAGTCGCGCAGATAGTCTTCGACCTTCTTCTCGATCTGCGCCTGCGACATCACCTTGTCCAGCCGCGGCTTGGGAGCGGCATTCGCCTTGGGCCAAATGCGATGACGCCAATATACGTCCTCAATCGCTCCCTGGTACGCTACGCGCTCTGCAAAGCTCAGGGTCCTGTGCCACGATGGCAACTTTGGTTCTTGCAATTGCGTGTTTTTGTTCGCGCCGGTTCGCTGCGCCAGCGCGAGTGGGATCACGCAGGCGGCCAGAAGCAAGAGCAGGTAAAACGCGCTGCGAAGCAGATGCGCCTTAGTCGACGGCTTCCTTGGTCGTTTCATCCGTGCCGAAAGAGAAAGCTGGATTGTGCATGGAAAACGATATTTGAGTCAAGAGCGCTGGCGTCCGCCAAGCTATGGAGCGCCGCGTGAGGTACGGGAGCGACATGGCGATCGTTGATCAGCTGCAAAAGATTTCGGACACGATTTGGGAACTACTTCCGAGTTACAAGCAGGGCATGCGTGTGCCGGCGCGGATCATTGCCACAGAGAAACTGGTGCGCGAAATGGACGAAGCGGTTTACCAGCAGATTAGTAACGTCGCCACTTTACCAGGAATCGCGCGCTATGCGCTTTGCATGCCGGATGGCCACAGCGGTTATGGATTTCCCATCGGCGGCGTCGCTGCGATGGATGTGCACGAAGGCGGCGTGATCTCGCCTGGCGGCATTGGGTTCGACATCAACTGCGGCATGCGCCTCATCACCACGAACCTGACACTGGAAGATGTGCAACCGCAGTTGAAAGAAATCGTCGATCGCCTTTTCCAATGCGTCCCGGCGGGCGTTGGCACTCACGGATTCCTCAAACTATCGCATAACGAATTTCGAGACCTGGTGGAGCAAGGCGCGCGTTGGTGCGTCGAGCGCGATCTTGGCTGGCAGGAAGATCTCGAGTTTACGGAGGAGAACGGTTGCATCGCAGGCGCCGATGCATCGAAGATCAGCGAGCGCGCAGTTGAGCGCGGCTACAACCAGGTCGGCACACTCGGCAGCGGCAATCATTACCTGGAAGTGCAGGTCGCGCGGCCAGAGGACGTGCGCGACAAGGAGCTCGCGGAGAAATTCGGCGTCACCATTCCGAATCAGATCGTGGTGATGTTTCACTGCGGCAGCCGCGGCTTCGGACATCAGGTCGCCACGGATTATCTCCAGAAATTCTTGAAAGTGATGGAGCCGAATTACGGCATCAAAATTCTGGATCGCGAACTCGCGTGCGCGCCGTTCGATTCACCGGAAGGCCGCGATTATTTCGCCGCGATGAAATGCGGATTGAATATGTCGTTCGCCAACCGGCAGGTAATTCTTCACCGGATCCGCGAAGTTTTTTCCGAAATTTTCGGCCGCAGCGCCGAGGAGCTCGGGATGCGCACGGTTTACGACGTCTCACATAACACCGCAAAACTGGAACGGCACGTGATCGATGGAAGGGAAAAGACTTTGCTCGTGCATCGCAAAGGCTCGACGCGCGCGTTCGGTCCGGGGCACGATGAGTTGCCCGCGCGCTATCGCGGCACAGGCCAGCCGGTGATCATCGGGGGTAGCATGGAGACTGGCTCCTATCTGCTCGTCGGCACAACTTCAGGGTCAGGAACTTTCTTTAGCACTGCACACGGGAGCGGTCGCACAATGAGCCGCACCAAAGCGCGCAAACAATGGGACGGTAAACAACTTCAACGCGATCTCGAAGCTCGCGGCATTTACGTTCGCAGCAGCTCATGGGCAGGCCTCGCCGAGGAAGCAGGTGGCGCATACAAAGATATTGATGAGGTAATTGCAGCGACCGAGTTGGCAGGAATCAGCAAGCCTGTCGCGCGATTCACGCCGATTGGAAATGTGAAAGGGTAAATCAAATGACGAAGCACGAATGACAAAGCCTTGCGCTAGACACGCCGAGCCATTTCGGCTTTCGTCATTCGGATTTCCTTCGGCATTCGTCATTCGGATTTCGTCATTTTAGACATGCTTCGCACTCCCATCACATTGATTACCGGTCCGCTCGGCAGCGGCAAGACGACTTTGCTCCGTCACATCCTCGCAACGCAAGGCGAGAAAATCGCGATCGTGATGAATGAGTTCGGCGAAATCGCGATCGACACGAAAGTGATTGAAGGCAAAAACGTGCAAATCGCCGAGCTCGGCGGCGGCTGCGTTTGTTGCTCGTTGCTTGGCGAATTTGAAGCGGCGGTGAACGAGATCATCGAGAAAATCGCGCCGGAGAAAATTGTGGTCGAGACGACCGGGCTCGCGGAACCTGAAGCGCTCGTGTTCAACATCCAGGAAGCGCTGCCGCAATGCCGGCTCGACGGCGTGGTTTCAGTCATCGACGCGGACATGCTTATTCGTTTCCCGGAACTGGGCCACACGACCCGTCTGCAAATCGAAGGCGCAGACATCTTGCTGCTGAACAAGATCGATCTCATCGAGCCGGGGCAGGCCAAGCCGCTTGAAACGAAACTGCGGGAAATCAATCCTACCGCGGCAATTGTTCGCACCGAGCGTTGTAGGATTGATCCGGAATTATTGTTTGGAATTGGACGCGAGAGAAAAATCGCGCGGCCGGAACATCAGCATCAGCCTGAATTCGAATCTTTCGCGTTCGCTTCCGGCAAAATTTTTTCGCGCGATTGTTTCGAAGAGTTTGCAAATGGCCTGCCGGCGAGCATGGTTCGCGCCAAGGGTTTCATCCGCTTCGCCGATGGCGCGCAGCTTTTCAATTTCGTGGCGGGCCGCTGGGAACTGGAACCGTTTGAGGCGGAGCAGACTGAACTGGTTTTCATCGGCAAGAAACTCGACGCGGAAAAATCTGCGATTCTCGATGCATTGGATGGATGTAACGTTACCAAATAACGAAGCACGAAGGTCGAATGACGAAGCACGAATTATTGTAGGGCGTTTGACTCGCTCGCTCCCGCTCACTCGGCCTCCGGCCTGCCCGTCCATGTCGCTCGGCGCCCGCCAGCTCCATTCTGCGAAACGCCATGGCGTCTGACACAGACGCCCTACAATTTGTCGTTCGGACTTGATTCGTCATTCATCATTCGGATTTCGTCATTGTTTGCTCATGTCTTACGAATACCTCGAAGAATTCGGCACCGCCGACATCGCCTTTGAAGCGACCGGGCGCGATTTGGCGGAATTGTTTAGCGACGCTGCGGACGCGACGACAAACGTGATGGTCGACAACATCGAGGCGATTCAGCCGCGCGAGACGCGCCAGATCGAGCTCTCGAACGACAAGCTCGACATGTTGCTGTTCGATTTGTTGCAGGAGCTGATCTTTCTCAAAGACGCCGAGCGTTTGCTGCTGCGCATCCGAGAAGTGCAAATCGCCGAGAGAGATGAAAATTATTTTGTGAAGGCAACGGCCGAGGGCGAACCGCTCGATGCGGAACGGCATCATCAACGCGCGGATGTGAAAGCGGTGACGCTCCACGATTTCTCTGTCGAGCGAACTGAGGGTGGCTGGAAGGCGAGAGTGCTTTTGGATATTTGATGTCTCAGAATTCCGTTCTCCATAAACAGCTTGCTTGCAGAAAAGAATCGAACGCACAGTCACTCGCGGCTCTTTTTTGATTTGGTGAGCCGATGGGAATCTCGAGCATCTCCTGTCGCGCGGAGCGCTTGTCGAGTCTCTGTGAGACGCGTCTCAACCGCACCTATATAATCGGTTCAGCCTTGAGCTTCGCACAGTGAAGCGGCTACCTGCGCTATGGACGAGGCGCTGGTGTTGGCCGAGGACGCGGTGTTGGTGTGGCGCGAACTCCTAGTGGTAGTGTGGCCGTTGCTGTTGCTGTGGCAGTAGGTGTTGCCGTTGGCGTTGGCGATGCGCCACCGGCGCAGAACCTTTCCATCGAAGCCGTTGGCGCGGTAGGGGCATAACCACCTGCCAGCCAAATCCTGGTCGTGCCGTCCGTGTCGGTCGGAAAGTTGCGCCGCGCAGTGGCGAATGGCGTGCTTATTGACCAGGTCTCGGCAACAGGATCGTAAATGTCCACCTCATTGGAAGGGTTTGGCGCGGTTCTGCCCCCACCCATGACCCACATTGTGTTATTGACGTTAAGGGCTCGCGTCTCGCCTGTTGCTCTGGGTATGTTAGCAATCGTGCTGCTAGTATCCGCCACCGGTTATAGACAAAAGATTCCAGAGAGTCGGTGATAACGCCGCCCGAAATCGCGGCGCCGCCACCAGTGTAGATAATGCTACCTATGGTCGTGGTCGCCGTTCACGGCTGGCTGGCCGTTTTGATCGAGAATGCGGATAGGCGGCGCAGACATGCTCTTTGTCTGGGGCGTACTTGTGCGCCTGTCGCCAGATTCAGCTTGCACCAAAAATGCGATCACAAAGATAATTGCGAGCCAAAAAATCCCCCGTACCGCGTTTAATCTTTTCATAGTCTTATTCCTTCTTCTGCGCGCCAGAGTTCGGGATTTCTTTGTGTCGCATCGCAACTGACGCTCTGCGATTCAGTGCCCCTGGTATTGCGCAGGCGACTGCGAAGAAGGCAAGCAGATCCATCTCCTGTCGCAACGGAGCGCTTGTCGAGTCAACAAATAGAATGCCGCTGTAGCCGCGTCTCTGTGAGACGCGTCTCAACCGCGCTTATATAATCGGTTCAGCCTGCGCTTCGCACAGCGAAGCGGCTACCTGCGCTAGGGACGAGGCGCTGGTGTCGGCCTGGGACGCGGTGTTGGTGTGGCGCGAATTCCTGGTGGTAGTGTGGCCGTTGGAGATGCCGTGACGGTTGCCGTCGCCGTCGGAGATGCTGTGGCAGTGCCTGTCGCAGTTGGAGATGCTGTCGGCGTGTGAGTCGCTGTCGCTGTCGCTGTTGCCGTCGCAGTAGCCGTTGCTGTTGCCGTTGGTGTCGCAGTAGGCGTTCCCGTTCCCGTTGCCGTCGGTGTTGGCGTTGGCGTTGGCGTTCCACTGCCTTGGCAGAAGATTTCCATCGACGCTAGCGGTGTAATACCGTCGCTGGCATAGCCGCCTGATAGCCAGATGTGTGTAATGCCGTCAGTGTCGGTCGGGAAGTTGCGCCGCGCTATTCCAAATGGCACGTCCATAGTCCAAGTGTTAGTGCCCGGATTATAGACGTCGACTTCGTCGGAAGGATTGGGCGCCACCCGGCCGCCGCCCATCACATACAATCTGCCGTTGAAGTTAAGCCCTCTGGTTTCCCCAGTGGCTCGCGGTATCGCCGCAATCGTGCCAATGGTGTTAACCGCTGGATTGAAGCTGAACGAAGTGGTGGTGTCCACCACCGTGCCACCCTGGTAATCTGACGCTCCTCCCACATAAATGATTCCGTTGATCGTGCACGTGGGCGCGTACATGATCCCGACTGGCGTGTTTGTCCTTTGTGTCCACTTGGTGCCTACAGCAACCGTGGGATCAAACTCCCAGATCTGGTTGGTGGACGCTACGTTGATATTGAACCCGCCCAGGATGTAGAGCTTGTTGTTAGCCACGGCAAATCCACCGGGTAGAATCGTTCCCATGGCGCCCGGCCAATCGTCTCCGGTCAAGGTGGTCGCCGTGTCGGTAACCGGGTCGTAGGAGAATACGCGGCCGGTGGCTGTGGTCTGCCCGGCAGCGGAACCGCCTACGCAATAGATCGAAGGCGTCCCTGAAACGGTTAACACGCCGCAAGCCATGTTGTTCATTTGGTTATCCGGCAACGTCACAGCCTTCTGCGTCCAGCTGTTGGAACCAGGCGAATATTGAAGGACGTGCTGGAAGTCAGCTCCTGCCGTGTCCGAGGTGCGACCGCCTACAGTATAGAAGTTACCAGCAGGCTGGAAATAAACGCCGACCGCTCTAACTAGGGGAGTAGGCATGTCCGGACCGGCAGACCAGCCCGACTGTGCGCAACTACCCGTCACATTGACCACGCCGCTCATGCCAAGAAAGCAGTGTGCAAAGCAGAAATACGAATAACTACCGGCATTCGCGAAGGTATGCTGATAAACAAAGCCTGTATTGTTAAGAGTTCCCGGAAAGCACATCGTGTCGTTAGGCGAGCAATATTGCGAATCGGCCCAGCAAGAAGCTCCGCTGGTGACGCTGTGTCCGTTGCTGTCCCAGGTCCAACGCACCGTATCGCCTATGGAAATGTTGACTGTATCCGGGTTAAACGTGAAGCCAGGTCCCACCGCCACGTCGACAATCTGGCTGGTAGCCGATGGCATGCCACTGACAGCCGGCCGACCGTTTTGATCGACAATGCGCAAGGGCGCGCTCTTCGTGTTCGCGATATTTGCTCGCTTCTCGCTGGATTCAGCCCGCACTAAAATTCCAATCGCAAAAATGGCCGCGACCCAAAAAATCAACCGTGCCGCATTAGATATTTTCATACTGTTGGTCTTTTTCTACCCGCCAGCGTCCGGGATTTCGTTGTGTCGAATCGCAACTGACGCTCTCCGGTTCAGTGCCCCTGATATTGCGCAGGCGCCTGTAAAGAAGGCAAGCAGAATCCATCTCCTGTCGCAGGGGAGCGCTTGTCGAGTCAACAAATAGAATGCCGCTGTAGCCGCGTCTCTGTGAGACGCGTCTCAACCGCACCTATATAATCGTGGCTTGCGCTTCGCACCCGCCTTCGCGGAGCTTCGGTGTGGCAGGCAGCGAAGCGGCTACAGCCCTTATGGGCGTGGCGGTGGTGTTGGCCGAGCGCGCGGTGTTGGCGTAGGTCGAACTCCTGGTGGTAGTGTCGCCGTCGGAGATGCTGTGGCGGTGGCCGTCGCAGTCGCACTAGGCGATCCCGTAGCCGTTGCAGTCGCTGTCGCTGTTGCACTAGGCGTAGCTGTGGGTGTATGCGTAGCTGTTGCTGTCGCTGTTGGCGTTGCTGTCGGAGTGTGAGTAGCTGTCGGGGTTGCTGTCGCTGTTGCCGTCGGTGTTGGAGTCGGCGTTCCACCTCCCTGGCAGAACCGTTCTGCCAAGTCTGTTGGTATGCCAGTGGCGTCATAGCCGCCTGCCAGCCAAATCCGAGTCGTGCCGTCAGTGTCGGTGGGGAAGTTGCGCCGCGCGGTGACGAATGCTGGAACGGGAAAATTTACCGCCCAAGTGTTAGTGGCCGGATCATAAGCATCCACTTCGTTGGATGGATTGGGCGCGGTTCTTCCACCACCCATCACGAGCATTTTGCCGTTGAAGTTAAGCGCCCGCGTCTCTCCTGTCGCTCGCGGTATGGCGGTAATCGTGCCGATCGTATTCGCCACCGGGTTATAAACAAAGGAGTTGGTCGTATCGGTAAGAAGGCCGGCGGTGATATCGCTGCCCCCACCTGTATAGATCAGGCTGCCGATGGTCGTGGTGGGTATGTAACCCAGCGGAACAGGGAGAACAGTGGGCTTCTGTACCCAGCCCGCCGGAGACGGCGTAAACTCCCAGATCTGGTTTATCCCTTGCCCTCCGCCGGTGACGGTGTCGAATCCGCCGAGAATGTACAGCTTGTTCTGAAACACGGTGAAGCCGCCTGGAATAACAGTTGTCCCAGCAGCCGGCCACGGAGCGGCCACTGCACTGATCGTATCCGTCACAGGATTATAGCGAAAGACACGACCGGTGGTGACCGTGGGGGTGGAGACGATCGAGCCGCCCGCACAATAGATGTACGGCGTCCCGGCGTCGGTGAGCACGCCGCAAGCTATGTTGTTCACCATGCTGTCGGGATAGGTGGCTGCCTTGGTCGTCCAAGTATTGGTGTTCGGATCGTATTCAAACGGATGAGTGAACTCGTTGCCAGCTGTGTCGGAGGCGCGACCGCCCATGCCATAAAACTTCCCGTTGGCCGGGAAATAAACGCCAGCCATTCGGACACCAGGAGTTGGCAGGGGCGCTGCCGCTGACCAGCCCGACTGTGCGCAACTTCCAGTCACATTGACCACGCCGGCCATGCCAATAACACAGTGCGCGATGCAGATGTAGGAATAACTTCCAGGCGTATTAAATGTGTGCTGATAAACAGTGCCGGAGTTGGAAAGAGTCCCCGGAAAACAACCCGTGTCGTTAGGGGAACAAAACTGCGAATCGGAGACGCAATGAGGACCACTGCTGACGCTATGGCCGCTGCCGGCCCACGTCCACCGGACCGTGTCGCCTACGGAAATATTGACTGTGTCCGGGTGAAACGCGAAGTCAGGCCCCACGGTCACATCAAAAATCGTAGTGGTAGCCGAAGGGACGCCGCTCACGGCTGGCTGGCCGTTTTGATCGACAATTCGGAGTGGCGGCGCACTCCTTTTATTAGGCACACTTGCGCTCCTCTGGCCAGATTCAGCGCGCACCAAAAATCCGATCGCAAAAATGGCTGTGACCCAAAAAATTAACCGTACTGCATTAGATATTTTCATACTGTTGGTCCTCTTCTGCGCGCCAGCGTATGCGATTTCTTTGTGGCGAACCGCAGCTGACGCTCTGCGATTCAGTGCCCCTGATATGCGCAGGCGCCTGTGAAGAAGGCAAGCAGAATTTTAGGGAACAGCGGCAAACCTATCAACCAAAAGGTAACAGACCTGTTACCAGCGAAATGTGAGGCGGAAGCAAAGCGATTCAAATGAACCGTGTGAACCTGATTTAGCGCCGCGCCGGAGCACTAATCCCTTCCCTCGCTAAAATCACGGTGCGCGAGCCCGCGCCGAACTTAAGGTGTCGGGCGGAGTGCAGGTGTCGGACGCGGCCGTGCGACAGGAGTAGCTCGTGGAGTCGCCGTCGGTGTGATTGACGGCATTGGTGTCGGCGCCGGTCCGCCGCCGTTTGCGGTCCATAGAATCGTGCCGCTGTCGCCAATTGCGATCCCTCGCAACGCGTCGTTGGCGAAGGAAACGTCGTTGAGATTGGCAGAGGTCCCACTGGTCTGGTCGGTCCAGGCGATTCCCGTATTTGTGGTGTGCAAGATTCGTCCTCCCCCGGCCCACCGCGAACCCAACGTTTGTTGCATTTGTTACCGGGAAATCAACGCCCTCAATTGTCTGATCGAAGAACGGTGTTGACCAATTCGTGCCGCCGTCGGTGGTTCTCGCGATCGCGCCCCTCCCATCAAAAACGAACCCTGAGACGACACCGATATTTACATCGAGGAAACGGACGTCGGTGCAACCGCCTTCGTTTTTATCAAAATAAAATGCGTGAGACTCCCAACTGGCTCCGCCATCGGTTGTAGCCTGCACCAAAGGTTGAAAGATCGAATTTTGTCAGGCCACAAACCCTATCGTTGGACTCAGCATATGAGCGCCCGGGAAGCCGCCGCCAAAAAACCCGCTTTGGCTGATTTGCCACGAGGCGCCTGCGTCAGTCGAGTAGAGAATCGTTTGCGAATCGCCGCCCGAAATTCCGTTTGCCCCACTAAAGAAGACGGATCTAAGCGCGTCCTCCACGCCGCCCGCCACGCTCTGCCACATGGTCCCTCCGTCGGTGGTCCGCAGAATCAATCCCTGGTCTCCAACTGCGACGCCTTGATTACCATCAAAGAAGTACACCCCGTGCAAAATGTTTGTTGTTCCCGACTGAAGCGGCACCCACGTCGCTCCGGCATCGGTGCTTTTCAAAATCGTGCCGGGATCGCCGACTACGAAAGCGATTCCTGAATCGAGCAGACAGGCGCCGTTCAAGTTGTTCGTTGTTCCCGAATTAGCAGCGGACCATTGACCAAAGACGCTCATGCTCGAGTAGAAAACGAGCGACAAGAAGAGATGAACTGTTTTACTCCGGAACATGAAATTACCTGCCGCTGTAGCAATTAATCCGTGATTCGCAAAAAACGGAAGCGGCTATCGCTTGTGGCGCCCGATTTCTTGAAGCAGCTCTATCTGGATCTGCTGAATCTCAAATAACCGGTTGTATTGCCGGCGCAAAAGGTGATCGAGTTTCTCGTGCAAATGCCGAATCTCGAGCTCCGCTTTCAGATTCACCTTGTAGTCATTTTCCGCCCGCAACCGGTCGCGCGCCTCGGAACGGTTTTGACTCATCATAATAACCGGCGCCTGCACCGCAGCCAGGCAGGAGAGGACCAGATTTAGCAATATAAATGGATACGGGTCGAACGCGCGTGTCGCGAGCATGACGCAGTTCATACCGATCCAGATGAGAATCACAGCCCCAAACGTGATCAGAAATTTCCAGCTGCCGCCGAACTCGGCGATCTGGTCGGAGAGTCGCTCGCCAAACGTGAGTTTCCTTTCGAACTGTTTAATGATGTCGCTCGAAAGAATCTCATGCTGTTCCAGGCTTTCGATGACTTCCTGGTCGAGCGCGGAAAGCTCGCCGAGCTCGTCTTCCAAAACTTCCTTGACGTAATCCTTCCGAAACTCGCCTAGATCTTCGAAGCAGATAAACGCTTTGCTGTCGAGGTCGGGCACTTTCTTTTTGATGAACTCCAGCAGAGATGGCCGAATCAATTCGGCGATCATTCCGCTGTTTGGCGACTTCGACTTTTTACAAACCTGGCAGACCAGTGGTGCGGTGCTCATCGGGATTCGCTGTCGAATTAAACCGCTTCTGAACGGCTTGTCGATTCGGTTTTGAACCGACGATGCAGCACAGGACCGAGGGAAATTAATCGGCTACCCCAGTCATCTCCCCGCAAACGGGGCGAGGCAGGAGAACTGTCGAGCACCCTCTTCCTTTGTGCCAAACGCAATCACGCCTGCGCAGGTTATGTCGAATCACGTTTACCCGCCGAGGCAACATGCGGATGGAGTTCGCTTCTCCCTCGGGATCGCGACCGAGCGGAGCGTTGAGAGGATTAACGTGAGTGATTGGACGAAGACCGGCCTCGATTCTAAACTCCGCCGATGGAAGAATCGGAAGTACCTCTCGAGCATTTGCATGAGCAGGTCCATCACAGCGCGGAACATAGCGGCGAAACGTGGATTTCGTGGGTGGCTTTGAGCACTGCGATTCTCGCCGCCTTCGCGGCGATCGCCGCGCTTCTTTCCGGTCGACACGTGAACGAGGCGATGATGAACCAAATCGAAGCGTCCGATCAATGGAACTATTACCAGGCGAAAGGCATCAAGGCTGCCGTGCTCGATGCTAAGATGTCGCTCGGCGGCGCGCCTAACGAATCGGACCAATCCAAACGTGATCGTTACGAGAAAGAACAGGAAAAGATCAAATCTGAAGCCGAGCACAAGGAAGCCGCGGCGAAATCAAACTTCCACGAGCACGAAGCATTCGCGGGCGGCGTGACCATGTTTCAAATCGCGATTGCGATTGCCGCGATCTCCGTGCTAACGCGAAGACGGCCGTTCTGGATTGTGAGTTTGCTGTTTGGCGCAGTCGGATGCGCGTTTCTCTTACTTGCCGTCCTGTTGAGGTAGCTGCAATTGCTCGTCTCTGGGAGCGCCGTGCAGCGTCTGCGCAAAACCCTGTTCCTGGCAAATGGAATATCCCCGCTGCGATCTACCTAACCCGACAGATCAGTTGCGAGTCTTCGCTTAAAAGAAAAGACAAAACTTGTTATTTAGTCGCACGTATACTAAATCGGCGGCCAACCAAAAAGGAAAATGGTTGGCGCGCTTCCGGCGTCTTAGGGTGTGAGGGCGTTTCACACTCAAATTTCTCTCCACCTCATTACCCTTCATGAAAAAGAATTCCGCTTCACAATCAGCACCGTTTACACCGACTAAGTCAGCGAGATCCATCCCGTGCACATCAATGTGAAAAATCGAAACGCATCGCGTCTTCAGAAAAAGTCTTGACACGTTGGTTCGTTACCCTTAGAGGCATTTCCCTAAGAAGAACCGAGTTCTTTGGTAACCCTCCAGAACTATGAAAAAAAACTCCACTAATCAATCCGTACCCGCCTGCCGTAGCTTTAGCGAAGGCGGGTTTTTTAATCTGCGCGTTCTAACCGGCCTGTACATAGCGCTGGCCGGGATTTCCCTGGCGCTGGCTGGCTTGGGCACGTTCTCCGCAATTACTGCCAGCTCTGCACAAGCGCAGCAAAAGCACAAAATTCTCAACATCCAAGGCCTTCCTCCTGGGTTTGACTGTTCCACCATTCACGAGAAGGGCATCGACAAGCAAGAGAACTTAGGGGCTGGACTCATTATGATTGCCTGCGGCGAGTCAGAGGGAGGCTCAGCTTCACCGGCTGGCACCTTCTCACAGTTTGTCCAAAAATTGCTGCCAGTCCCCCTGGCGTTTGGCGCCACGGACGTCGATCTGATCACTGGGGCTGAGACCTTTCCCGCCGTTACCCAGTCGGAGACGTACACTACGGCCAACCCGGATAACCCCAACCAGATCGTCGTCACCTACAACGATTCACAAACCGCCCCGAGCAACTACTCCGGAGGTTCTTACTCCACAGATGGTGGCGCCACTTTCACCCGGCTCAACCCCAATCCCTTTAGTACCGGCCACGGGACTAACCTTGGGGACCCGGTTGTACTCTACAATCGCCCAACTCAGACCTGGCACGCCATCTTTCTCGCTACGGGCTGCGGTGGACAAGGCGTCGGCGACTGGACGTCCACTAACGGGGGTGTCACCTGGGCGGTTGGCCCATGCATTGCCAACATTTCTGCTCAGAATGGAGACCGCGAGTCTGGCTGGAGCGACATGAATTCGTCCTCTCCGTTCTATGGACGGATGTACGTTTCTTACAATAACTTTGCTGTCGGCGGTGGCGCACTGTTCGTAAACTTCTCGACGGACAACGGCGCGACTTGGACGAACTCGCGCCAGCTGACAAGCGCGTTCGTCCGCGACGTCCAGATCACCGGCGACAAGGTCACGGGTGATGTTTACGTCGCGGGGATGGACGAAGGAGGCGGTGGCTTCCCCCACAACGACACCAACAAAATTTACAGATCCACGGACGGCGGCAACACTTGGACCAACACCTACAGCGGCCCCAGCTTTCCCGGGCCGGGCGTTACTGCTGTCAGCTACTTCGCCTGCATGTTTCCGGATGGCGGCGGTTACTGGCGACATGAAGGTTGGGGGGAGCCTGCCGCATACAACCACGTGGTTCACCTCGTTTATGCACAGCATGGTGCCGGCGCTGACCCCGGCGACGTATACTATATCCGGTCCACTGACAGCGGTATGACCTTTAGCGCGCCGTTCAGGTTGAATACCGATTCCACTACCCGTCCGCAGTGGCAGCCCAACCTTTCGGTCAGTGACGCAGGTACCCTCTTCGCGACGTGGTATGACGCGCGAGAGAGCGCCAGTTGCACGAAGGCTAACCCAGCGGTTCCCTGCTACAGGATGTGGTCGCGCAAATCTAACGACAATGGTGCTACATGGTTACCCGACGATATGTTGTCGGATGTCGTTAGCCCTCTCCCGGGCCAACCTGACGGGAACGTCCAGACGACCTATGCGGGCGACTACGACTACGGCTCGGCCATCCTTACCAAGCACGTCACTTCATGGGATGACGGGCGCGTCACCATCAGCGCCCAATCCCAGCAGGACGCCTTCACCGATAGAGAGCTGGTGGGTTTTGGCGTAACCACCACCACTCCGGCATGCAACAGCGCCATTAACACGCAATCAACGGACTTCGTCATTAACCTGAGCGACGCGGTGGATACGTCAACTGTCCAAGCAAGCGCTTTCACGGTTAACGGAACCTCGTCAAACCTGGCGCCTACATTCAGCAACGGCAATAGAATGATCACCTTCCACTTCAGCAGCTCGCCGGTGACGCTGGGCTCCAACACGATGCATATCCCCGCGGGCGCATTTAATCGCGCTTCGGACAACCAGCCAGTATCCGATTTCACCTGCTCGTTCTGTTACGCGATAACCCAGTTACAGGTCATTACGACTGTCCCTTCTGTTGGCGGCACGTTCTCACCACCAGCGCCAGGCACCTATCAATATGATGTGAACTTCAACCAGGCTGTTGATCCGGCGTCAGTCCAGACAAGCGATCTGACCCTGACCGGCAATGCTGGCGGCAGCGTGACCAATGTCGTGCTTGCCAACGGCAACATGACTGCCCGGTTCACGGTGAATTTCAATTCCGGAGGCAGCGTAACGGCTAGCATTGGTGCCGGGTCGATCACTGCTCAAGGGTGCAATGGTAATGCGGCTTTCTCCGGCGGTTATACCGTAGCGGGTTGCCCGCCTCAAGACCATTACAGCATAGCTCAGATAGGCGGGAGTATCGTGCCGGGCACCACAGATATCGGCAATCACGGGGACGATCAAGTAACCACAATCGCGCTGCCTTTCCCTTACACCCTCTATGCCACGACTTTCACGAGCGTTAATTTGTCGTCCAATGGCAATGCCCAATTCACGACCACGGATTCGACCTTCTTCAACCAATGTCTGCCGTGGACAACCCACGACTACAACATCTCTCCGTATTGGGACGACTTGGAATTGGTCAACACCGGGTTCGGCATATTCACATCGATAAGTGGCGCTGCTCCCAACCGCATCTTCAACATCGAGTGGCGGGCCCAGTACTTCCCGGGAAGCGGCACTGCCAACTTCGAGCTAAGGTTGTACGAGGGGCAGACACGCTTTGACGTGATCTACGGCACAGTGACCAATGGCAATACATCGGCCACGGCGGGAGTGCAGAAGAACGACACCACGTTTGACCAATACTTCTGCAGCGGCGCAGGCATGCCGGCTACTGGCGGGCAAAGCTACATCCTGCAATCTTGCACTTCCCCAACACCTACCGCAACACCCGCCGCTACAGCGACGGCAACGGCAACGGCAACAGCCACAGCTACGGTTACAGCTACAGCTACGTCAACGCCTACTGCGGCTAGCCCAACACCTACGGCAACGGCTACTGCAACTGCGGCGGCGACGGCTACAGCTACAGCAACATTTACGCCGATAGCTACCGCAACTGCCACAGCCACACCGACAGCCACTGCGACTGCGACATCTACTCAAACTCCCACGCCGACACCAACCCCTACTCCGACGCCTTGCATGCGTGTGGCTCCGACAGCACAAAGCGCAACCAATGTGACTTTCAGCAGCTTTACCGCGAACTGGAGCAGCGTGTCCGGTGCGACCGGTTATCTGCTGGACGTGTCCATCAGCAACACTTTCACCACTTACGTACCCGGTTATCAGAATTTGGATGTGGGAGATGTGACCAGCTACAACGTGACCGGGTTAAATCCGAACACGACTTATTATTACCGATTACGTGCCTACAATGGGTGTGGTACAAGCGCCAATTCCAGCACCAAAAATGTAAAGACGTTGCCCTGCACGCCCGCGGCTCCGAGAGTACAAAGCGCAACCAACGTGACTTTCAGCAGCTTTACCGCGAACTGGAGCAGCGTAAGCGGTGCGATCGATTATCGGTTGGACGTATCCACGAGCAACACTTTCACCACTTACCTACCCGGTTATCAGGATTTGGACGTCGGAACCATGATCAGCTATCCTGTGACCGGGTTAAGTCCGAACACGACTTATTATTACCGATTACGGGCCTACAATGGGTGTGCAATAAGCGCCAATTCCAGCGCCAAGAATGCAAAGACGTTGGCCTGCACGCCTGCGGCTCCGAGCGCACAAAGCGCAACCAATGTGACTGCCAGCAGCTTTAGCGCGAACTGGCGCAGCGTAAGCGGTGCAATCGATTATCGGTTGGACGTATCCACGAGCAACACTTTCACCACTTACGTACTCGGTTATCAGGATTTGAGCGTCGGAAACGTGACCAGCTACCCCGTGACCGGGTTAAGTGCGCACACGACTTATTATTACCGAGTGCGAGCCTACAATGGGTGTGCTAGCAGCTCTAATTCCTCCGTCAAAAGTGTATTGACCTCGCCCTGAGATCAGAAGGCGAGCGAGACGATACTTACTCTTTGTCCATCTGATCCCGGACCGGCGGCGAGCTTGGCCGCTAAGGGTGCTTAACGATTAATACAAGCTGCGATGTTGTACTGGTGCTCGCCGCGCCACGGGAAGGCGGGTGTTGAACTCGGCGAAGGGGGCGTTGGGATGGCTGGGTCGTCGTCGTTTTGCACGAAAGTTCGACTAACCCCCGCCGGCAAGTCAGCCGTCAAGCGCTGTGCGTAAGCGATCGAGAAAAGGAACCTGCCTGGATTTTAATTTGCGCCTGGCAACTTTGTCGGAGAAGAAGCAGACCCGATCGACTTCTGGAAATTCCTGGTATTTCCCCGAGCGCGGCGGCCATTCCAGTTCGAACAGATTTGATTTGCACTCGAACTGCTCCGGCAAATCTCCTTCGAACGCCCAGGCGTGCACAATCTTGCCGCCTTTTTGCTGGATCCAGCCGAGCTCAATCCATTGCTGAATATTTCCGGGACGGAATCCTACTTCCTCTTCAAACTCAATTTGAGCGCGCGTCAGTAAATCTTCTCCGGGAGCTGCTTCACCTTTTGGAATTGTCCATACGTCGTCATCTTTGCGCACGAAGAACGGTCCGCCGGGGTGCGCCAGCAGAACTTCTATTTCATCATTACTGCGCCGAAACATAACCAGACCGGCGCTGATTCGACTTCGGGGAGACTTAGGGTTTTTAGACATTATTTTGCGCCCGCAACGCGGTCGGTGCGTTTTGCTGGCGCCTGCGTGTCTTTCCTGCCCCAGACATGAAACGTGTATGTGAAGACTACATAACCAAACAAGTCGTGATTCGGGCCGTTGTTAACGTACAGCGCGGGATTGAACTGGAAATCGCGTGTGACGTTGCAGGTGAAACCAATGGTTGATGAGTTTTCAGAGCCGCTCATCCAATCAACCTGTACTCGCCACCTCTCATTGAAATCGTAGGCGTAACCGAGGATTGCTTCGTTTTTGTAGCCGGCATGAATGCCGCCGACAAATATTTTGTTATGCTCGGTGCAGTAGCCAGCTTCTATAAACGGCTGAGGGTCTACGTTCAGGTGAGGCGACCAATTCACGAAGCCAACCGATAGAAGAAAAGGCTCTTTCGTTAACAATCCGATTTCCGTCGCGAAGATCCAATCGTCCGGTTGGAATCCGCGAAACACCGCTACTTCAGCCCATTTCGTCAGGCCCATCTCGGCTTGTAATTCATACGGGTTCGCAATCCGCTTGTCTTGAATTTGCAGACTCAAGGAGAGATCCCCTTCTGGCTGCAAATCCGGCGTCACGATTTGGCTTAACCCTTTTGTCGTAGCGAACGATCTTGGACCGCCCGCGAGCATGGCAAACATCGTCACCACGAAGACGACAGAGAGCCTGGCTGTATTGTTTGTCGCCGTCTCCATTGCTTACCTGCGCGAGTAAAACCGTTGTTTTCGAATTTGTCGATTCCATGTTGAGCGAGCAGCAGATATGTCTTGCGCCTCTCTCGCCTCTCCCTTTGCAAAGGAGAGGGCAGGGTGAGGGTTCTGTAGTCACGTCACCGCCAGAAAATCCCCTCACCTTCAGGAAAAGTGGAGAGGCGAAATAGCGACGCAAAGCTTTCGGGGTTGAACACGCGCTGCGCGATTTTAAGCTTGCGTTAATGCGCGTACTCGCCATCGACGCTTCTTTGCGCAACACCGGTGTCGCAATCGTCGACGCAAACAACGGCAAACCGCAGTCTGTTTATTTCGGAACTATCCAGAACAAAAGCGCAATGCGTCCCTCATCCTGCCTGGTCTGCATCCGCGATCGGCTTGCCGAGTTGATTCGCCAACACGCGCCGGACTGTTGCGCGCTCGAGTCGGTGATTTACGTGCAAAGCTATAAGACCGCCATCATCCTCGGTGCGGCGCGTGGCGCGGCCATTCTGGCCGCAGCCGAAAACGGATTGCCGGTATTCGAATACGCGCCAAAACGAATCAAGCAATCCACGGTCGGGCGCGGCGGAGCCGGTAAAGATCAGGTCGCATTCATGGTGCGCGCGCTGCTTGGTCTAACGGAAACGCCGGATGCCGACGCCGCGGACGCGCTGGCTATCGCTCTTACTCATCTGCGCATGCACGAAGCAACGGCGCGTGGTCTTCCGGGAGGAACGCAAATATGAATGTTGACCCAAGGAGTGACCGCTTCCCAGCCGTCAATTCCGAAATCGACGGCTGCCCAAGCCGTCGCTCCTTGAATGAGGTCGGCGCAGCGCGCCCGCCCTACCTCAATGTGCGTTGGCTTGGGCGAGTGGAATTCGCACGTGCGCTTGCACTGCAGGGAGAACTCGTTGCGGAAAAACGCAATGACTCTTCATTGGACGATCAGTTACTTCTTCTCGAACACGAACCGGTTTATACTATTGGTCGCACTCCTGATCGATCCAGCTTGTCCGCCCCAGGATCCCGACCAAGTCGGGATGGGGAATTAGGCAGCGCGCATTTGCCGCATCCGCTGTTTTCAATCAACCGCGGTGGTCAGGCGACGTATCACGGGCCGGGCCAATTGATGGGTTATCCGATTGTCGACCTGCGGCGGTGCGGCCAGGATTTGCACAAATATTTGCGATGGCTTGAACAACTGCTCATCGATCTTCTCGCCCGATACGACATTGCCGCGCAGCGACGCGAATCGCTCACAGGAGTTTGGGCAGAGAAGCGCAAGATCGCTTCAATCGGCGTCGGCGTTCGCCATTGGATCACCATGCACGGGTTCGCGTTAAACGTGTGCGGCGATCTCTCGCCTTTTGATCATATTGTTCCGTGCGGAATCAATAACGTCGCGATCACATCGATGGAAAAAGAAACGAACAAATCATTCACTGTTGCCGAGGTTGCGCCAACGCTTGAGAAATTGGCGTTGGATTCGATTGTCAGTTTGCGCGTTGCGCCGGAAACGCAACTGATAAACGCTTAACCAATATGATTCCACTCGAAGACAACGCCGCCGATATCATAGGAAAAGCACAACGCGGCCTCGGCATTTCCGATTCTGAACTGGCCGACAAAGCGGGGGTGAGTGTGCAGACAATTCGGAAACTGCGCGACGGCGATTTCGACGAATCGGCGCTGCTGAGCGTCGCGCCGGTTCTTGGCCTGGATGGCCGGACACTTTCTGAAATTGCGCAAGGCGAATGGCGTCCAAAGAAAATCGAATCGTTGGACGGGCTCGCGCAATTCACCAGCGATTACAACGGCATGGCCGTTAACGCTTATCTTGTGTGGAACCCCGCGAAGCGCGTGGCCGCAGCCTTCGACACTGGAGCTGATTCGAAGGAAATGGTCCGCTTTGCAAAGCACCATAAGCTGAACGTGCAACTGATTCTGCTGACGCACGCGCACCCCGATCACATCGCGGATTTGCCGGGTCTCCGCGAAGAAACCGGCGCAGATGTTTTTACCCCGTCGCGCGAACCAGTGCCTGGCGCGGAGCCCATTGACGAAGGAAAAAAATTTCGGCTTGGGGATTCGCAAATCGATACGCGCCTGACGTGGGGTCATTCCCCTGGCGGCATAACGTACGTTGTGACCGGGCTTGCGCGTCCAATCGCTATCGTAGGCGATTCGCTTTTTGCCGGCTCAATGGGCGGCGGCAACGTGTCGTATCGCGATGCCTTACAAAACAACCTCGAGAAAATTCTGACGTTGCCGGACGAAACCATCATCTGCCCCGGACACGGCCCGATGACCACAGTGGGCGAGGAGAAACAGCACAACCCGTTCTTTGCCGCCAAGGTTTGATGAGAGCCAAGTTGAGGATGAATGTCGAAGCTCGAAGGACGAATGACGAAACAAACTCGAATGCTTAAATGAAAAATCCCCGAACCGGAACTCTTGGTTCTGTCATTCTGATTTCGTCATTCCTTCGTGCTTCGTCATTGGTCATTCGTCATTCAAGTACATGAATATCGGTTTCGTTGGAGTTGGTCGAATGGGCGCAAACATGGCGCGCCGGCTAAAGGACTGCCGTTTTCATGTCACGGCGGTTTACGACACAAATCGCGCTGCCGCCACAGAACTCGCGTCGGAGCTTGGCTGCGCCGCCGCTCAAGATTTGTCGGAAGTGACGGCAGCATCCGACGCGATCTTCACCGTGGTGACGGACGACAACGCGATGCGGCAAATTTTCGCCGGCCCTGGTGACAATTTGCTCGTCAACGCGCGTGGCAAGTTGTTCGTCAACTGCGCCACGATCTCGCCGGAAGTGCATGTGGAAATCGAAAAGCTGGCGAACAAAGCCGGCGCGCAATCGCTCGAAGCGTGCATGGCATCGAGCATTACGCAGGCGCGCGAAGGCAAGCTCTATCTGATGTGCGGCGGAAACGAGGAGGCATTCCGAAAAGCCGAACCGATTTTAAAAGAGCTTGCCGCCCAGATTCGCTTTGTCGGAAAAGCAGGCGAAGCCGCCAAAGTGAAAGCCCTGGTCAACATGGTGATGAACATCAACACCGCCGGGCTGGCAGAAGGACTCGGACTCGGCGCCGCTTTAGGTCTCGACCTGACGATGTTGCGAGAAGTTTTTTCCCAGACCGGCGCAAACTCGCGCGTACTCGAGACCGACGGCGAAGACATGCAAAACCGCGAGCACAGCTGCTTTTTCTCGGCAGCCCACGCCGCCAAAGACAGCGGAATCGCTCTCGAACTCGCGCGCAATTTTGGCCTCGATCTACCTCTCGCGCGCGCCACAAGGGAACAATACGATCGCATGATCGCGGAAGACCTTGGCGACCTCGACAAATCCGGCATCGCCGAGCTCACATTCAAAGATCGCCACAAACATCCCGGCAAACGCGTGTGAGTTAATGCGGCATTTCAGTGATCGCATTTTGCAGGCATTCCCCCGATTGGTAATTTACCGGGAACCCACTTCGGAGTGTCCGAAAGGCGGTGCGAGGGCGCACCGCACCCCTAAAGCGCTGCGCGCGAAATCACCAACAGCGCCGTTCTATTTCGCGAAGCTTTGGGAGTGCGAGGCGTCTCCGCGTCGCTTTCGCACATCCCGCATCACTCCAATCGTGAGTGGATTGCCAGATTCTCACCCAAAACAAGAGCTAAAGAGCAAAGAACGCGCATTTCCCCTCAAATCCTTTCAACTCGAATTCGCCAAGGGGACGTGTTTGCACCAGTGCATTTAGCTTCATGCTCGCGCTTTCACTCATACAGCAAGGCTCGCCTAACGAACTGGCCAGCTTTTCCAGCCGAAAAATCAGATTTACCTCGCTTCCAATCAGACTTTCTTCGCCCATCGACGCGACGCCGCCGATTGCAACGGCCCCGAAATGTACGACAAGACGAGACGCCGGCGATTCGTTTCGTTGCAATTCCTTGAACGCAGAGATTACCGCGACAATTTCCGTTGGAGTTGTCGCGGGTTCGCGCCAATAGGCAAGAAAACCGTCGCCAAGATATTTGTTAATTATCCCACGGTGATTCTCGACAATCTCCTTACAACTGAGCATCCACGTTCCAACAAGCACGTCCAAATCCTCGCTTCGCATTTGGCGACTGAGTGGACTGAAACCGCGAATATCGGCGACAAGAAGCCAGCAGGGGATATTTTCGATCTCCCACGCAGTTCCTTGCATGACGTCTGTTTTGTGTGCTTCCGAAATCGCCATCGGCTGCCGGACTTTGAAGACCTGGTCACCAATTGTGATTTGATCGCCATCGCTCAGTCGAATCGGGTGATGAATTCGACGCTTGTTCAAAAAGGTTCCATTGCTGCTGCCAAAATCGATCAACCAAAGTTCGCCGATATTTTGTAGATGGATGAGTGCGTGCCGGCGCGACACTTTCGGCGATTCCAATACGATCGTGTTAGCAGCGGATCGCCCTAACGAGCAACTGCCTTTGACCGGATGACGTCTGCCATTGGCCGACTCTAGCCAGGCATCTCCTTCTGGGGGCACACGCATGCCAAAGGATATCCAAAGTAACCGCAGACGCGAAGTGTCTTCCGAACTCCAGATCTTGGTATTGTTCGCGGAGACACCGCCCTCCCGGTTCAGGCTTCTTGTCGCCCTATCGCATCAGAAGCGATGCTCAGTCTGGCTTACTCTCCCCAAAGCCGAGAATGTGGTCAAAACGTACGAGTTGAAAGGTAATTTCCTCTAGGCTTAAGACTCTCGGGGTCGTGAGCTATATTCTCGACATAGCCTGGCAACGGGTTTATAAAAGAAGCTGTCGTCAGTAGCTCCACATGTCCCCCGAGGCTCAAGAAGAGATTGAGCGCAAGACCGGGCAATCGTTGCCCAGGTCTCGTCTAACCTAGGCTCGCCGCTTGGCCCTAACAAATGCAACCTCCAGCCCGACAAATTTCGACCTGTCCGACCTGCGGTGCTGCGCTTGAGGAAACATTCGGTGGCGGAGGCAGCTGCATGTTCTGTCTATTGCAGGCGGGAATCGGCAGCGAAGAAGAAACGGTGCACGATTCAACGCAGGACGCTCCTGAAGGCGGGGTGCGCTTTGGTGTCTATGAAATCGATTGTCGCGCGGATGGAAGTCTCTGCGAACTTGGCCGTGGCGCGATGGGCGTCACGTATCGCGCCACCGACACCTCGCTCCAGCGCAAAGTCGCCTTAAAGATAATTAAAAGCGATATCGCTGAGCGAAGCGCCGACGCCCGCGAACGTTTTGTCCGCGAAGCGCGCGCGGCTGCGGCTTTGCGACACGAAAACATCGCTGTCATCCACCAGTTCGGAATGCGCCTTGAGACAGGCCAATATTTTTACGCGATGGAATTGATCGAGGGGGAGACCCTTGATGAACGCGTTCGTCGCGCCGGACCGATCGATGCGCGTACCACCATCGGAATTGCACAACAAGTCACCTCTGCCCTCGCCGCCGCGGAAAAGCAGGGGTTAGTCCATCGCGATTTAAAGCCAGCAAACCTGATGCTCGTCCATGCGGATCAGGCCGCAGTGGCAGAGAACGATCAATCTAAGACCAAGCGAAGTAGAATACGCGCCCTCCGCAAGAGCGGGATTCCGGTGGTAAAAATAATCGATTTCGGTTTGGCTAAAGCTTTTCACAGCGCGACCGATTCGAAGTCGCTAACCCACGATAGATTCGTGGGCACGCCGGCATTCGCCAGCCCGGAGCAATTCGAACATTCACCTTTAGATGTGCGTTCCGACATTTACTCGTTAGGCGAAACGCTCTGGTTCGCGCTTACTGGAAAGACGCCATTTGGCGGCCGTACGCTGTCGGAGATCCACAACGCTCAAAAATCAAATGCATTTCCTGTCCAGCAACTCAAAGCAGCGCACGTCCCACATGGTCTGAAATCGCTACTTGAATCGATGCTCGCGTTCGAACCGGCCTCGCGGCCCGGCACCATCGAGTTGGCAGCGCGCCTGAAACGTTGCTCCCCCGAGGTGTGCAGCATGCGACGTACGCGCGCCGCCCTCGTAGTTGCAGCCGTTGTCGTTTGCGGCTTGTCTATACCCCCCATCGTACGTCAATGCCAAGTCGAACCACCGGCGCCCGAAAAGAGCATCGCAGTGCTCCCGTTTGAAAATCTGAGCAAGGACGAAGAGAATGCGTTCTTTGCTGCAGGCGTTCAGGATGAAATTCTGTCGGATCTCGCCAGGATCGCCGATCTGAAAGTGATTAGCCGTATGTCGGTAATGCATTACAAAAGCGGCATCGCGCGCAACCTCCGCGAGATTGGTCAGCAACTCGGGATCGCAAATGTAGTGGAGGGAAGCGTTCAGCGCTCCGGCAACCGCATACGCGTTAATGCCCAGCTAGTCGATGCGCGTACGGACCGGCATCTATGGGCGCAGACCTATGACCGCGATCTGGCGGACGTATTTGCCATTCAAAGCGAAATCGCAAAGACGATAGCTGATCAGTTGCAGGCAAAACTCTCGCCAGCTGAAAAGAGCGCCATCGAACGTGCTCCGACGAGCGATATCACCGCGTTTGAGCTCTACACTCGCGCCAACAATCTTCTGCTGACAGCAGTTTATAGCGGTACCACGGGAGATTTGCTGGACGCAGCCGCTCTGCTGAGTCAGGCTATCGCGCGCGATCCATCGTTTTTGCACGCCTATTGCAAACTCGCTTATGTTCATGACGCGCTTTACTTTCTTGGCTATGACCATACTACAACGCGCTTAGCGCTGGCGGATGGAGCTATTCAAGCGGCGTCTCGCCTCCGTCCGGATGCAGGTGAAACGCATCTTGCGCGGGCGTGGAATCTTTATTGGGGATACCTGGATTATGACGACGCTCTAGTCGAACTGGAAGCCGCCTACCGCACCTTGCCGAACGATTCCCGGGTATTCCAGCTGATGGCCTGTATCGAGCGGCGTAAGGGACACTCGCAAGAGTCTATACGAAATTTCGAGCGCGCCATTCGGCTCGACCCGCGTAACGTTTACACGCTGCAGCAGACAGCGCTGAGTTACCTATGGCTTCGGCTGTATGCTGAAAGTAAATTGCTGTTTGGTCGCGTATTGGCCATCGAGCCGAACGACGCTGTCATGAAAGCAGAGCATGCATCCGTGGAATTAGATTGGAAAGCCGATAGCCGGCCGTTGCATCAAGCCATCGATTTAATTCGAGCCACAAATCGCGACGCGCTTCCAAAAGTCGCAAGTTATTGGCTTATTTGTGCACTAGCCGAGCGTGACGCCGTTTCTGCTAAAAATGCCTTAATTGCGTCAGGTGAGGATCCAATCTGGTTGGGTTTAACGGACAATGTTCCTTTTAATCATCCTTTCATAGAAGGGCTTATCGCTCGCATGACGAAAGACGATGGCAAAGCACGGTCTGCTTTTACCGCTGCCCGCGCGGAACAAGAGAAGATCGCCCAAGCTCAACCCAACTACGGCCCTGCTTTGTGCGTACTTGGTTTAATCGACGCCGGTCTCGGACGGAAAGAGGAAGCGTTACGTGAAGGCCGGCGCGCGGTCGAGCTTCTTCCTGTAGAAAAAGATGCGATGGGTGGCAACAATATGGTCAAGTATCTAGCAATGATCGCTGCCTGGGCTGATGACAGAGATCTCGCTTTCCAACAGCTTGCCATCGCCATCAGCCGTCCGAGCGACCGTCTCAGCTATGGCCAATTGAAACTTCTTCCGTTTTGGGATCCGCTGCGCGGCGACCCGCGGTTTGAGAAGCTCCTAGAAAAAGTCAAGCAGCCGGTGGCGCCGGAGTAAGAGGAAGGCCGACTCCTGCTACGTAAAGTATAGACTCGCAAATCCCATCTATGCCAAGGTCCTTCTCGATCAGTGTATCCTTCAGCGCAGCTGTGCAAAACGGCGCAAGCCCGAGCCAAGTGGCGACGAGACAGAATGTTTGGCACAAATGGCCCGCGTCAAGAAGCACTACACGATATGCGCGGGCAAAATGATACTTCCACATGGTGCGCCGAAACACCGCAGTCATTAGGAACAGAGCACCTGCGTTTTTTATGAAATGTTGGCGCGCGCAATACATCCACGCTTTTTCGCGGGTAGCGTTCGCACGAATCATTTCCAGACGATGGTAAGTCGGATGATAATGATACAGACCAGGCCTCAGACCCTCGACACGCAGGGCCATTAGATACACTTCACCAGGATGCCGCGCGCCTGCCGAGGGGCTGGTTTTCAAGAGTAGCTTCCCAAATGGCGGCGCATGTAGATAACCGCGGACTCCCCAAACCAAAGACAGTAGTTGCGATACGGTTTCAAGCGGTAGCTTCTGTTTCGAGAATCGCCGATGCGTTTTCCTTGCCATCAAAACTCGAATGAATTCGGAATCAGGAGGCGCGCGCCTCGGCAGCGATACACTCGCTGCTCCCTTCAGAGTTTTAAGGGTTTTAGGTGGCGGACTCTTGGGCAAGAGCGCCTTCAATCGATCCAAACTCCAATTGCTTCCATCGACGTAAGGCACGTCCTTTGTCGAGAAATGAAAGCTCCCCTCCGGCAACCAAGCCGACCATTCTTTTGCAATCTGAGTGTCGTCCGTCACTTCGGTGGAGTTTTTGCGAAGCAGCAGACGATTCTTCACTAATTGAGCCAGAGCCAAACGCACGCTCCTCTCGCTATAATGGGCGAAATGAGTTATCGCCTGTTGGGAGGTTCGCCAGCTGTTGAAGAATTCGAGAACTTCACAAGTAACCGGTCTTGCGGAGACGGTTGAGCGCCTTGCGAAGTTATAAAAAAATAGGCGATCGTCCCGCCAGTACAGAAACAAGCACCGTGCCCGGCGTAATCGGGTCACGCGCTGCCGCATTTCTGTCGCTTCACGCAATATACTCGCAGGACAGGATCAAAATCGAATTAAGGATCTACTTAACACCCCCCGCGCCATGACTAAGCTCTTTACTGGCGCCTGTACTGCCGGCCCCATGACTATACTCTTCGATGTTCTTAAGGTGCTCTTTAACCTTTTGCAGGTCTAATTCGAGATGCTGAACGAGATCCTCCGCCTTCTTGGCCTCGCTATCAATCTTCTTTTTCGCTTCACTAGTTGTATCCTCAGCCATTGTTGTTATTCCTTTCCAAACGACGAAACTTCACCTGAAGTCCGAACGTCTATCCCTGTGTACTTAAAGAAGCGACAGGGCGTCAAGGGATTATTGTCGCGCCAAAAAGGTATCAAGCGCAAAGCTACGAACTTGAGGGAACACTAGGCAGACGCTTCCGGCGTCCCCCCTACTTATCGGAGCAAACAATACCTGCACCAATCCTGTAGTCGGGACTTCGAACGCGGTTGCTGGATTTCTGAGACGGACGTGCTGCCTTGTAAGGAAACTCGGCGAGCTCAACAAATCGGGCATCGCCGAGCTCACATTCAAAGACTGTCAGAAACATTCCGGCAATCGCGTGTTACTGTTTTCATGGAAGCCGAATGTCGCCACGCATTGACGACCAGGCGCTTCTCACTGAGATTCGGCCGGGGTTTCGTAATGAAGTTCGGTCATCCGCTACGGGAAATTTCAGGCGCTCCGCCTGACTTGCTCATGAAATTGCGTGATGAACTTTCGGTTACGACAGCAGAGGAATTGGTGGCCTTGTGGCGCTCATCCAAAGAAGATCTGCTGCGCGCCATAGGCGACCGCGGCGCACTCGAATCTCTTGCTCACCGAGCGCTCGACGTTCTTCCGCCCGAAGAAGTCAAATCTATCGTTGAGGCTGAACAGCGGCCATATCCTTACGCCACAGGCCATGAGCCGCCGCCAAAAGGGCGCGATACCTATTAGATTTTCGACTGGACGGTGGGCCGCCCGAAAACTACAAACGGTGGACGAGGCTCATATGTTGAATCCCAAACAAAATCTCACGTCTTTTACCCGAGTTTACCAAGCAAAATCCGCGTTGTTACAACCCGCCCTTGGGGCGGGCGCTGCAGAACTTGCGTTTGGCGGCGTGGCTACGGAATTTGCCAAACAAAATACGGTTCATGAAACTGACGCTGCGGCGTTGAGTACTCTCCAGCAAACTCAGTCAATAAGCACGATTGAGGAATTGGCGGCACTCGCACGATTGGATGCCACGCAGGGTACGAGTTTTATAAAAGATCTGGAGCTACCAAGCGACCTCGCTACCCGGATAATCGACCAGTTACGCAAAGTCAGGCCGGAGACATTGGCCGATATAGATCGTTTTGAGAAGCTTGAATATACGCTCGGGTGCGATCTCGATTTCTCTTCTCCGCCGCCAACGGTAAACCCTTTTCAACCCGCCTTCGTCGGAGGCATCGAATTCGGGGCTCCGCCGCCGCCGGCTGGTCCGCCCCCACCGACTGTTGTCAATTTGATCGACGGCAACATGCCTCCCATCCGCGATCAGGCGTGCCGCGGTACCTGCGTTGCATTTGCCAGCACTGTATGTCTTGAATATCACCTCAATCGTTTCGGTAATCAGACAGGCTTGGATCTTTCCGAGCAATTTCAATACTGGAACATGGTCACTACAACTGGCCACCGAAATCTTGAATCGACATATCCGCTGCTTGCTAGTGCCGGATCATGTCGCGAAATAACGTGGCCATACTACGGGTGTGTTATGGCTGGAAACGATTCACAGGATCCCCCGCCGTCACGTGCAGCGGCGGAAGCGATGGCGTACCGCTGCAATCAAGTCCGCCAAATAATGCCCCCTCGAGATATCTCAGCTATTCAGGCGGAGCTGCGACGCGGACGAATTGTCGGAATTGGGATTCCCGTGTACAAGAGCTGGTACAAGAGTGGAATAGTTCGCCAATATGGCAACATCACAGTGCCGATTGCGGGCGAAGTTCCTGACCGCGAAGGTCACGCGATCGCTCTCGTCGGGTATGCAGATGATCCGGACTACGCTGGAGGCGGCTACTTTATCGTGCGCAATAGTTGGGATAGTTACTGGGCAACAGAAGGCGTCTTTGGACCCGGTTACGGCACTATTCCGTACCGTTACATTTCGGATTATAATTGGGATGCTTGGTGTATCGTCTCTTGAGTGCTAGACGGTTCCACGCACACGGGGGCAAAGGGCATGAAACGGGTCTGTTTAGGTCAATAAGATCGGCTGAGCGCCTATCGTTCTAGCTTAGCTACCGATCATGTCGTATGACTCAGCCGACTCGGAAGCGCACGTCGCGGATGGTTTGCTGTCGGAGTATTGCTTTGGTTTTCCCGGATCTCTTGCTTGGGGATTTGTTCTAGCTCGTAGTGCAAACGAGGACCGAGACGTAAAAAATTCGCTCGCTCAATGCCACTGGGCGCGGAGTATACAACGATGGAAGTCGCCGAAATTTTTGTCCAGGCAATCGATGACTCCCGTTTCTTTCGAGCGATCACAATGTCTCAGGCGCTGCATTAGGTGTGGTGCGCAAAGGAGAAAAGAAATCTTTCGATAACCGGCTGATCCCGACCCACTTCGGATTGATTAGTGATGGGCGTGAAAACGTTCGGCCAAATAGGCCCGTACGAATGGCCGCGCTTACCTTGGATTGGAACGCGGCAGCGGAATATCACTGATGTCGAACTCCGTCTTGCGCCGAGTCTTTGAGGGTTCAGCCACTTCAGCTTTCAAACGTTGAAGTGTTTTACCATCGGGAGTTTCTTCCCACTTTCGCTCCGCCGCTTTTTCCCAGTCTTGATTACCTTTTCGCTGCGCTTTTGTGGCATTGAAAGCAGCCGGTGATCGTCCCGTCAACGCAGGAGAATCGGCCGACCTCATAGTGCCGGCCGCGTCATAGCGAGGCGCAGCAGATGTGCCTGGGGAAGCCGGAAGGAATTTCTCTTCGGTGGGCTGTTTTTCCCTGAGAAACTTCTTTTTCTTTTCTTCTAATTCGCCAATGCGTCGTGAAGTCTTCCGTGACGATCGAGTTGTCTTCGGCGACGGACCTGTAGGAGGTGGAATCTTCGAAATGTCGAACTCCTGACTTCTTCCTGTCAAAGAGCGAGCAGAATTCGTTGGATCGGCGCTCTTATGCTGATCCAAAAGAGACTGCGTTACGCTCTGAGCGTCGGGTCCCTGACCGTGTAATGCAGTTGGCCACACCGCCACGAAACAACACGCTGTAATATTCAGAACTCGGGAAGCCATAAAGCTATTTTCAAAAGTTGACCTTTAATGAGGCCAAGAATCGCGGCTGATCATATTCGTCTGTAGGGATATTAGAATCGTTGATATTCGATTGATAGTCCAACACGGCCTCGAGTCTGCTTTTTACCTGTTCATCGTTAAACAGTTTTTCATCGTACAACAGCTTGAATGTTACGCGAACATCGACAATGTGAGTGTCATCCTGCCGCTTGAATGTCGTCCCATCCTTAAGCGCCGGAAACGTGACATTTTCGTATCCGTCATGGCGATACTCGTATAACGCTGCCAGGTTGACGCTCCGAAGCATCGCACAAACGCCGGCTGCTTTAAATATGCACCAATCAACTTTTACAAAGGAATCATTGCGTTGCTTATCCCCGACGATTCCCTCGGTGACGAACCACTGATGCAAATATTTCGCTGTTACGCTGATATCGGGCGACCAGACGCCATCACTAATCGAGTGCGCCCAAGTTTGTTCTATGGCTAGTTGATAACCGAAGCCATCTTGATTGGCCAACGGTTGTTTTGGCGTCATCGAATAATCGTAGCGAATGGTGCTGTAGCTAAGCTTTGTTGTAAGTTCCGGGGTCTCAGCATAACTGGCACTTGGTTGAAGAGATAAAATATTGCTTAAATTTTTTGTATCGCTCCGCAACCATGCGTCTCCTACTTGAAATCCGCCACAGGTCTTTTCGCTAAAGCAGTGGCAGTAACTTAAGCCGCCAGTCTGGATGAACGTGTTTGCGGCAGATACGTCAAAATAAGCGTCGTGGATGCCGATATAAGTTGCCGAGAGTTTGTCCACCAATCCGTGGGAGCCGTCAGGATGATAAAAGAACCAATCGGCTTCTAGGTTGAGTGTTGATTCCTCGAAAAATGCATCCTTGTGCGGAAATCCGGGAGGCAACGGCAGACCGTTGCCTAATGGGATGACATTTCCGTTGTAGCCAAAACCGGTTGTTATCGATTTCAAATACTGCGACTGAATCGTACCAGTAGGACAGCTCACCCCAGGGGCAGGAGTTGCGAACGCTTTGGGTGCGCTTCCGCAAATATATATTTTTTCTTTCTCCTCCTTTATATCTGCGATGTTTTTTGCAATTTCGTTTCGCAGTAGCTTCGCCTGGACCAGCAATTCCTTGTCACTACTACGAGACAAAAACTCATCAATGGTGCGTTCTGCTTCCAAGAGCTGACCCGTTTTGAATTGAGCGAATGCCAATTGGATTAGGAAGGTCGGTTCTTCTACTTCATTCGAATCCCTCCAGAGGCTTCTAGCGTGATTAATTTCGTCCAACGCAATACAAAAGGCTGCAGGAGCCCCTCTTTCGTCCTTACACTTATCCTTGTTGAATCTCTTAATTACTTGACCGATTCGGTTGTAAATCACCCCTCGCCAAAACCAAGCGAGAGGTTTCCTTGAATCCCTCTGCTCGGCTTCACGAAAAGTGTTTGCGGCTTCCTGATACTGATTAATTACCGCCTGCATCTCTTCGCGCGTTCCGATCGCGCCCTCTTGAGCTGCGGCGCTTTCCATCTCTCCCTTCCCCTCTTGGATCAAGTCGTCATAGTCCGTGGCACGCGCCGCAGAAATGCCACTTACATAGATGAGAACGATTGTCATTACGACCGCGGCGCGTGGGTGGGATGGTTTCATTTGGGGGTACTAACTCTGTCTTTGCGAACCCTATCCGCGTGCCCTTCGCGAGGCCCTGCCTAGGCGAGCTTTAGCGAAACGATGGAATCGATGTAAAGCAAAAACGCTGCGGAGCTGATTGCCCTCAGCCAACGCGAAACCGGACGTCGCGGATGGTTTTCGCGCCGAAGCGTTGTTTTAGTTTGCGCAGGATTTCGGACTTGGAGATTTGTTCGAGCTCGTAGTGCAATGCGGGTTGAAGGACGCGAACGTAGAGCACGCCTTCGCGCAATGCGACTGGCGTTGAGTGCGCGGCGATGAAGTCGCCGACGATTTTTGACCAGGCGTCGATCACTTCGGTTTCGCGCAGGCGCTCACGCAGCCCGAGGCGTTGCATCAGCTTTGGCATCAGCTCGGCCGGGCATTGCCACCGGTCGGGTCGCATTTTTCTGTCGGGCAAGCCGCGCCATTCAGCGATCACATTGGCGCGAAGGGAAGGGTTCATGGAGTTATCGAGTGATTATTGTACCGACTGCAAGCCTAGCAGCCTAGCTAATGAGTGGGCGCAGGGCCAGCGGGCAAAGGACCTGGAATTTGCGGCTGCTCGCTAGGAGAAGGAACCCGCGCGGACGCAAAGCTGCGCCATTTTTCAAGGGGCATCGCAGCGATGGTCATCAAGGCGAGTTGGCTGATCATGAATCCGACCAGCCATGGGAATGCCTTTTGCATGAAGCCGTAGGAATGCAGGCCGACGCCGAGCATGTTCACGCCGAACCACGAGAAACTGGTAACGATGTTACCGAAAAGCGCCATGATCATGAGGCCGCGTTGCCGGATGAATCCGCCCCAGCGCGCGTGCAAAGTGATCGCGCACCAAAGGACGATCAGCACGGCGCCGTTTTCTTTCGGGTCCCAGCCCCAGAAACGGCCCCATGATTGATCGGCCCAGATGCCGCCGAGAACTGTGCCGACGAAACTGAACAGCGTGGCAAAACAAATGACACCGTAAGTCATACGCGCCAGTGAATCGGCGGTTTGTTTTTTCAACGAGCGCGTAAAGACGCCACGTACGACGTAAATGATGGCAAGCATACCGGCGAGAAACATTGCGGAGTAACCGGTCGTAATCGCGACGACGTGGGTCGCGAGCCAGATGTTCGTATCGAGCACAGCCTGCAACATTTCGAGCGTATCGCCGCTACCGGCGAGATGATGCGCGATGATTAAGGTCACAAAACCAATCGCGCCCGCGCAAGCCGCGCCGATGCCGTCTTTGAAAATGCGTTCAAGTATTAGCGCGACAATGACTGCGCCCCAACCAATGAAAATTGCCGATGAATACAGGTTGGTGACGGGCGGACGCTCTTGCAGATACATCCGCGAAACCAAGCCGAAGGTGTGAATAGCAAGCGCAAGCAGTAAAATGTAGAATGCCGATCGTCTCAAAAGACTGCTCGATCTGAGCCAAGACGCGCACGCGAGCAGGAACGCGAGCACGTAAAGCGCCATGCTTTGACTGAAGGGCTGAAGCCGATTGACCAAGAACTCGAACGACGCCCGCTTCATCGTGTTCGGCTGTTCTTTGGCGAACCAATCGGTCACGAGCTGCGCATGCTGATTGAAGAGCGTCCGATCGTTTGCGCGGTAGGCGTCGTCAATGATTGCGTATTCGGTCACAATCGGGTTAATTTCACCGATTGCCACAGAGCGAAGCAAACTGTTACCAACCGACTGCCATTCACCATTTGGCTCGAGTGGTGGAACGGCCAGGACGTATGCCATCTCCGACAGATGTTCGTAACGTTGAATCATCTGCGCAACGTCATCGAGGTTTGCTTTGTCGAAATTTTCGCCCATCGAGCGTTGGCGCGCGGCCGTCGCCGCACCCGGGACGCTGCTCGCGAAACCCTGCAATTCAGCAGTGAAATTTTCTGCACCCTCAGGTTGAATGCTGTTTTTCAACCGCTGATACAACGAGAGTCCGTTCCGCAGATTCAGGATGGCGCTTTGATAGGCGGAGCGCTGGACTGCTTCGAGCTTGTCCGATTGCGCGGCTTGTTCATCGATCTGCTTCAGGAAAGGCGCGAAGTCGGCGAAGCTAAAATATTTGCGGTCGCTTTGTTGCCAACCGAACAGGCCGAGGACGTCTGCGTTTTGCACAACGAAAACCAGATATTGATCGGCAACGGGAGCATTGAACAGCGTGTCAGCCAGCCATTGCATCGCGCTCAGTCGCTTGCCACCTTCGAGACGCAGTTCCTGTTTTCCGTGAATGATCAAGAGCGAATTCCGCGCGACCGTGTCGAGCGGTTTGATCCGGCCTCCGACGAGCACCGGGATTTCTCCGAATCTGCTTAAATCGAAATCGTCCTTCGCCATCTTTGGCGGCAACCAATTGGCCGCGATGCAGGCGGCAGCAACGGCCAATATTATCCATGGTAGGAAACGTTTCATGCGATTGCCCTCCGCCGTTGTCGTGAAAATCCTACGAGATGAAAACCAAATTGCACAAGGAGACCGGCAGCGACGATCACACAAGCCACGTAAGGCGCAATGAAGCTCGGATTATGCACCACCTGCAAAATCGTTGCCGAATCGTCTTTCTGAAATCCGGCCTGATAAAACGTTTCGCCGCGATAGCGCAGCGGATGATTCATGTAAATCAAGACGTCGCGGTTCACAGACCGCTCGGGATCGACCAAAGTAACTTTGCTTGAGAAATCCTTAGGGATTTCGGTGCCGGCATATTTTTCGTGCGTGAACTTTTGCAACGTCACGCTGTAAGGCTTGTAATAGCGCGACGGACGCAGCGTGATCATCCAGGTGCGGCCGCCGCACACAAACGTCTGCGGCGCGCCGAGCGCATCCGAAACCAGCCACGTGCCTAACGAACCGCCGTCCTTCGGCAGAATCTCGATAGCCGCGCTCGGAACATCGCGTTCATCGGAAGCGGTCGCGCGCATCACAGGCTCGACCGCAATCGTTGCGCCGGGTCCTTGATTCGCTATCGGTCGCGCGCCTTCTCCTGCCTGGCTCAACATCTTCAAACGCGAATTTTGGTAAAAGTTTCTGACTGCAATCCGGAACGGCAAACTCCCGTGATCGATCACCCGGTTATGGCGCAGCACAGTATCAGGAATTGCGGTCACCTGATCGAGGTCATCGCCGCTTGTGTCGATCACGGCCAGCTCCGTCTGGCGCATATCCTCGGAATAGTTCTTCGCATCGCCATTTGCCAACTGCATATGACTCTCCACCGCGAACAGGTCGGTGAACAAACCGCCAGCCAGCATGACGATTAAGCCAGCGTGCGTGAGATGAATCCCCAGTTTCCGCCAGCTCCAGCGGAAACGTTTTATGTGCGCAGCGATCAAATTGATCAGCAACACAGCCCCGATGAGATGGCCACCGGGAAAAATCGGGATCTGGAATCCGCGTCCGTCTGGCGGCCACCAGACAAACATGCTTTGGAAATAACGCTGCTGCGCTTCGTGGATCCCGAGATGGACCTGCGCCAAAGTCCCGGCAAAGATCAGCGCCATCCCCGCCGCAAGGCACACGATTGTCAGCTTCAGCGATGTGAAGATATCGACGAGTTTGCGCAGCATGTTTTCTAAAATCGAACGGATTCGATGAATTTCACGAAATTCGGTTTCTCTTTTTCAACTGCTGCGTTTGGCCCGGTTGCTTTGAAAAACCAGACGCGTCCGTCACGCCGCGTCCAGGCCGCAATGGTGCGCGTTTTGTTACCAGTAATGTCGGTGGTTGAGAACGTCGTATCTTCGGTTTTGAGAGGAGCTACTTGCGATGTCACAGCGTTTGGATCCACGGACGCAAGACCCATCTGTCCGCGCCACCGATTGACGTTGTCTGCGTCGCTTCCTCCATCGCCGGGGAACGTCACAACGGAGATGTCGATCTTGCCGCCGTCTTCTGCAGGCGCGCTGAAGCTGGCGTAGCGCATCGAAGACGGCGGAACTTCTGTCCAGCCCTCGGGCGTTTTCCATTTAATCGGGGGCGTGCTACTCGTCTGCGGCGGCCCCGCTGCCATTTGCGACGGTCCGGTTTGCGTCTGGGCGTTGCAAACTGCTGCGACCCATTTGATGAAGTCGTCTTTTTGCGCCTCGGTCAGGTCGGCGTTGCCGCGCATTTTGAAAAAGAGCGTCGCATCAGCAGTTGTCACCATTGCGGCAATGATTCTGCCGTCTCTTGCCGGGTCGGCGTTGTCAGGAAGTCCCGCGAGATCGACAATGGTCACGTCGCCTAACGAAGTGTGCAGTCGCTGCGCCATCTCGCCGAGCTTCTGTTCGGTGATTGTTGGTTGACCGAGTTGACCCAGCCAGCGGTTCACATTCTCAAGAACATTCCCCGCAGCGGAGCCCAGACTCACAAATGAAACGTCTGCGACTGCGCCGTTATCGCCTTTGACCAGAAAACTCGCCTGCCGCATTTGCGAGAGCGGCTGTGCTTCCCAATTCGGCGGTGTCGTTACCGCGGTTTCCGCCGCCGGCGCGAGACCGCCTGGCATCCGAGGTGCGGCCGTGTTCGTCGGTATCGCGTCTTGCTGCTGCGGCGCCGATTGTTCCAGCGGCGCCTTGGAAACGCGGTAGACCTTGATCTCGGAGTTTTTCTCGCAGCTAACGAGCAACGCAGCAGACAAACCCAGATAAACGATGAAATGCTTGGTAATTCGCATGACCCAACAACCGCGCCCGATGCCTACCATCTTAATTCACTTCGATGAGAGCGGAAGAATAACCCAAGAAGCATCGCGGGAAACGGATTTGATTTTGAATCGAACGGTCGGGATCGACATTGCGCGTTGCGAGTCTGCGGCCTCAAGGAAGTTGGGGGCCGCCGGTATGGCACGTCGTGCAGGAGAACTCGGAGAACTCTGCATCGATGTGGAAAAACGTGTGGCCGTCCGCGTTTAATTTCTTGAGCTGTTCGCCGCTGCCCTGCGCGAGGATGAGATGGCACGAGTTACAATCACTTGCTGCGATCGTCTTTGTGCCATCCGCGGTCTTATGATTGCCATCATGACAACGGAAACAGCCATTCCAGTCTTTGTGTCCAATGTTGTTGGGATGGGTGCGCCAGCCGGTCTTCATCTCGGGGAAGAAATTCTGGCGATAGATTGCTTGCGCTTCTGCAATTAGCGGATCGGCTTGCGCGGGATCCGGATAAGCCGCGTGCAATGAAGTGGCGATCGCCTGTAACGCCTCGGGCTTGGATGTATAAGGTTGCGTCAATGCGCCGACGACTTTCGCTTTTGCGAAAGGAATCTTCGGGTCGATTCGGCCGGCGGCCAACGCAACGTCTACAGCGTCATTCGGCGCTATGATATTGTGGGCCGGACGGCTGTGGCAATCCAGGCAATCCATTCGGCGAATGTCATGTTGCGGCGGGTCACCTTTGAAATCATCTGTGCGATATTCGGTGCTCTGACCATGGGCGTTGGTTACGCGCACCCATCGGATCGTTTCCGCATCCTCACCGGTCGCGAGGTATTCAACCTTGTTAGCGATATTCATATGCCAATGAATACCGCCTACTGGCCCGCGCGATGGCTCAGCGCCGCCGACGTTCAGTAACAACCGCACGGCGAACGGCGTGTTCGCCTCATCCGAGAGGTAATGTTGATATGTACGATCGACCATGCCGATGTAACGGTTTGGCCAATGGCATTCCATGCAGATCTCCTGCTCCGGCCGCGTTTCGGCCGTAATGTAAATCGGACGATCGAAATCGCCGAGCACAGTGTGGTACAGCTGTTTTACACCGTTGAGCTTGGTCTTGAAGTATGCAGTCGCGCCGGGACCGACGTGGCAATGAACACATGCGACCTGCGCATGCGCGGTGTGCTGGGCAGCAACAAACTGCGGCTCCATTGGCACATGACAGCGCTTACCACAAAAATCGACCGACTCGGTGTATTGATAAGTTTCGTAACTGCCGAGGGCAGTCAGAAAAAGGAAGCCAACAGCGCCAACCGCGAACGAGGCCAGGATCCGCCGGTCGCGCTTGCGCGACAAATCGATCTGAAGAATACGGTGTTTCCCTTCGAGATGCCCTGCACGACGCTCCGCACGTTTTTGCAGGATCGCGCCCAAAAGCGTGAGCGCGAGGCCGAGAAGGAAGAAAAGCGGTGCGATGACATACGCGAGGATGCCAATGTACGGATTCTTTGCGGGAGCGAAAAAATCGATCGCGAAGAGAAGAACAAAAGCGAATAGCGCCGCGGCCGCCAGCACCATGCCGGCCCAACTGAGCCAGTTCTGGAAATGACGCCTGAACGATCGGGGATGTGTTGGGCTGAGAGCCTGGGACATCGCCACAATTATTTACACGCGACGTGAAAAGTCACATCGAAACGATCGAGCGATTATCTCATCTGTAAGCGGGATAGAAATCGGATCGAAAACGCCCAATCCGATTCGCCGCTGACGCCAAAGCAGTTCGAGTAAAGCTTTGCCGCGTTATTTTTTTAAGGAACGAACGTAGGCAACCAACGCCTTTACGTCGGCATCGGACAGTTTGTCTTTGTATCCCTTCATCTTGCCCTTGCCGTTCTTGATGACGTTGGTTGCCTCAGCGTCACTGAACCCCTGGTTTTTCGAGTAATCTTTTACGGCGAGCTTTTTCCCCATCGCTGTGTTGCCGCTGCCGTCCTTACCATGGCACGAAGCACAAAGCTGGTTCCAGTTTGCCGCTGCATCGGCTGCAACACTGATTCCCGCTGAAGCGATGATGATTGCCGCTAAGACGAATATTTTCCGTTTCATGACATCAAAGTCTTTCCTCCTAAGATCTGACGCCAAAACTGCATTCGCAGTCAATATCAAAAGCTTTATTTCGTGAGCAACCAGCATCCGTCATTCGGAAAGCGTGTTGACCGCGTTCGAAAGACGTAACACGTGCTTTGATGTCATCATTGAAGGGCACGCCGCGACTACCTGCTTAGAATCGAATTTGCAGGCTCGAAAAGAGTGAGTGCGCCTGGTAATTGTTATGACCGCCGGAGGTGACGTCCCTGTAATTAAAATAACCGTACTTCAGCAGCAGGCGCATGTTCTTGCTCAATTTGCGTGTCACGGTCGCTGAGACGGCGTGCTCTGTCGCACCCATTCCATATCGAACGGCGACAGCCGCGTTCTTAAAGTAGTCATTGGCACAGTAGAAGTAATAATCGGCGTAGAAATCTGTTTTATCATCGATTACGTAGCCAATGCCGCTGGTCACGGTCCAGTAATCGTTTCTAAAATTCACGACGGTCGGGCTGGTCTGGGGCTCTAAATTGATGTCATTAGCGGGCGTATCTGTTTGGTTCAGCACGTACGAGAAATTCGCCTGCAGGAAAAAGCGCGGCAGAGGATTCCAATTCAGCGATTCGCTGATCACGTGCTGTTTAATTTCGCCACTCTGCAGGTCGGCCAGCAAGTCGTCCTGTGGAAATATATCCCACTGACTGTCGATCGAGGTATGCACAAAATCGTAGCGCGTGACCAGAGCAAGCGTTCCCATCGACGCGGGAAGCTTCGGCCGGAATGTCATTCGAATATTAAAGTCATCGACATTCCAGTCTTGATTAACCAGGCGCGGGTACTGCGCTATGAAAACGCCTTCATCATAGGACGCGATTCTGTGGAAGTACTGCCCGGCGAAGTTTAATCTCATCGTGGGATACCATGTCGTCCCGATGGCATACTTTTGGCCTAACGCGTGAGTGTCCTTATCCAATGGTATTTCTTCGTCGAAGCTTTGAAACTCATCGACTTGCCCGTATTCCTCTTCCCATTCGCCTTCGAAATAGAAGAGCCAATCCTTGATACCCGTGTAACGCATCTCCAGCCTTTGGGCGAAACGGTTGTAATCTGAGTTGCGCGCGCCCTCGACTGGTATTGGTGGTCCGAAATGGAATCCCCCAGCCGGGTTCGATGGAGTAAATGGCGGTGTGTTCGGCACCGTTTCCTCCGCAAGAAAGGTCGAATCGCTTTCGTTATTCTCGTGGGTGTATCGGAACCCTGACAAGATCGCGAGGTTTTCAAACGGCATCCAAAACACGTTGGCATTAAAGAGATTCTCCCTAATCCGGGCGGTTCCTGCTAAATCGATGAAAGAATGGTCGCGGTTAGCAAGCGTCGGTACTGGTTCTCCGAATGCCTCGTCCCAATGAGTCCCGAAGATGCGGGAACCTGAAAGATCGTTTGTTATCGTCGTATACGAATATCCGGCGGTGAACCAGAGATTATCGGTAATTCGCGTCTCAGTGATGCCATGTCCGCTGAACAAGTCGACATCATCATTCTGTTGCTGAGTAACCTTGCGCTGCTGACCCGGCGGCGGAACGACCGGCGGCAACTGCCCAGCTCCGCGTTCCATGTTTAGTGAGTAATCGTTCGTGTTGTGCTCGTAACGCATTCCGAGCAAAACGTCGGTGTTACCAATAGTCTTCGATGCCTCGAAGGAAAATATGTCGCGCTTTTCGTCGAGGTTGCGGAAAGAGGGAACTATTTTTCGCGTTGAATTGAATGGAGGTTGCAAGCCGGTCAGGTTTGTGTCGCCCCACACAGTTGAATCTTTCTGGCCAAAGCGAAATTCATGGTCGTAACGGATCGTGATCTCCGGCCAGTTTGGCGCGCGCAAGCCCAGTTCAATCCAAGCGTCCCCTCGGTCAACGTGCATTTCGGGATATGGCGGATCGAAGAAGACATCGTTGTGCGGAAAGAACCCGGCGTTGCCATCATACCAACTGCGAAATTCGGTGTAGCCAGCCTTTATGTAGCCGAGATTCGGCTTCGCCAGTTGCACGGTTATGTCGTAATCGTTGATATCCCAGAGCGCGTGGCCATCGACCGAAAAGACGCCGTTTTTGTCGAAGGTTCCTTCAAAGTGCAGATCCTGGATACCGCCGTAAACCTGATCGCCCGGTAGCCGGTGTTCCTGTTCGAACTGCGCACGATCGCCGCTGGTGATGACTCCGCCGATAGCGAGCTCGATCCAATTTTTGTATTCTTCGGGCTGCTCTTCGGTGGCGGTAGCGACGGTCTTCTGATCGCTGGTACCACCACGAACCCCGGCAGCGGCAAAAGTTCCCGCAAAAACCAGCAACAGGAATCTGCGACGGGCGTTTGTCATAACAACCAGATCAATATCTAAGCAGCGGAGTCACGTTGGATCCGTGTGGTTCTTCATGGCACCCGGCGGACCAACACGTCCCTTGCTGCAGAAAATTCGAGTGATCGACGTCTCCAATGAAAATGTGCCCAGGTATTTTTTGCTCCTGGAAATGGCACTTCAGGCAAAGCGTCGCGTTACGTTCGGTAAGCAGTCGCTGGTTAACCGAGCCATGGGGGGTATGGCATACCGTGCACCCCTGACGCACCGCCTCGTGCTCATAGACAAACGGGCCGCGTTGCTGTGTGTGACACTCGAAGCAGGTTTCGTTTCGGCTCAGAAAAGCAAGGCCGCCGGTCCTGAGCTTCTGTTGAATATTTGTCGGGGCGCCTTTGGCCGCGATCCCTTTGTGCGGCTCGTGGCAATCGCTGCAGCTCATCTTGCCTTCAAGCACCGGATGATGATGAGGTAATTGGAATGCAGCCCGAACGTCCAAGTGACATTGGAAACAGGTGTCCGGCGACTTTCGCGGAATGATGATCGTGCCCGCTCCGCCGCCAGCTTTGACGTGCAAACTTCCGGGCCCGTGGCAGGACTCGCAGCCCATATTCTTTGCGTTTTCCCCTTTCGCCTGCAATCGCGCGTGAGTGGCTGTGCGGAAGTCGCGCACGATCTGTTCGTGGCAGGTTGCGCATTCCTCTGAGCCGACGAACTCCGCGCCAGGAATGCTGGGCGGAGCAAGAATGGTTCGGGTCGTCGTACTGCAGGAAAGGAGAATGACGGCCAGCGCGACAGCTCCCCCAACGCCCCACAACAAGCTTTCGCGCCTACCGTGAATCCATCGACTTACGCTCGAAGCGCCCACGGATGGCGAGTATGCCCAGAGACAGAGAAAAATTACCAAGCATTTTTTCGGCGCTTAGTTACACGCCTGTTACAATTTTGAAGAAGAACAGCAGCGAGAAGCCGAAACAGTTTGTCGGCCACATATCCACCCAGGCGTGCGGCCTAAGATAGTGCGTATCGCGGCCCTGACAGAGCGTTTCGGGGGGAGCTCGCACGTGGAGCAGAGTTTGCCTGCGATCGGTTTCCGAGTAATCCTCTCAACTTTCAATTATGCCCGATCGCGCTTATCTCCATCCAATTGACCCGGAACTGCTGCCCGGCGCGCACAACGCGATCGATACTTGTCTACGATTAAAACCGCAGGAACGGATCACGATTATAACGGACACGTTTACCCGCGACATCGCGGCGGCGTTGCAATCGGAAGTGGAGCGAGTTGGATCGGAGTACAGTTTGTTTGTGCTGGAGCATCACGCGCGGCGGCCTCTCTCGTGCATGCCTGAGCTTATTTTGGATGACCTGGCGCTCTCGCAGGTCTCCATATTTGCGGCACAAAGTCAGCCCGGCGAACTACGCGCGCGGACCGAAATGACGACCGTGGTGAACCGTCACCGGATCCGGCACGCTCACATGGTGAACATCAATCGGCAGATCATGCTCGAAGGTATGCGCGCCGATTTTTGCGCAGTCGACAAGCTCAGCCAGCGTTTGGTCGAACATGCGCGCCAGGTCGATCGCATCACATGTAAAACGCCGCACGGCACGGAGTTCCAGGCGGAGTTGTCCCCGAAACTCAAGTGGCTCAAAACCAGCGGCATCATCACTCGCGACAAATGGGGCAACCTTCCAGGGGGCGAAATTTTCACCGCGCCGATGAATACCAATGGAGTGTTTGTGGTGGACGGCGTAGTCGGCGATTACTTGTGCGAACGCTTTGGCGATCTGCAATCGAATCCGCTCACCATCGAGGTGGAAGACAATCGGATCCGAGCGCTGCGTTCGGAGAACAAGGATTTACGCGACGAATTTCGTGCTTACACGAACACCGACGAAAACAGCAACCGCGTGGGTGAATTTGCCATCGGCACCAACACAGCCTGTACGCACATCATCGGTCATATCCTGCAAGACGAAAAAATTCCAGGAGTTCATATCGCGTTTGGTCATCCCTACGCCGAGCACACCGGCGCAAATTGGATTTCCAAGACGCATATCGACTGCGTCGGCCGCGATTTCGATATCTGGTTCGACGGCCAGCAAGTAATGCGAGAGGGGAAGTTTTTGATCTAGCTCTGCCGTGATCGTCCCGTGGATCCGAAACTTCGCACAACTTTCAACGCCGATTTCACGCCCGAGAAATATGCTGCGCTGGTGCGCTGCGTAAATGAATCCGAGAAATGGCCGGCGGATTTCCGGATTTCCGAGACACCGGTTTTTTTAACTCGCGAGTTCACGGACGAAGTAACGCGCGCCGCGAATGAGATTGTCGCCGCGACGCGCACGCCGGAATTTGTTAAATATTCGGCGGTGGCGGTTCCGAAGGACTTCGAAGTGCCTGACCAATCAGCACACCCAAGTTTTCATATCGTCGATTTCGCAATTTGCACCGAAGGAGATAGGTTGGTCCCCCGGTTGATCGAATTGCAGGCATTCCCCAGCTTGTTCGGGTTTCAGTTAGTCCTCTTGGATTGCATCCGCAAAGCGTATTCACTCATTCCGCGCAATTGGACCTCCTCATTTGGTGGAATCAAGGATGACGCGTATCTCGAATTTTTGCGGCGCACCATAATTGCAGATTCACCGGTAGAGAGTGTGGTATTGCTCGAGATCCAGCCGGAAAAACAGAAAACGCGAGTGGATTTTGCCGCTACCGAAACATTCCTCGGCATTCGACCGGTTTGCATGACCAAAATCAAGAAGCGCGGCCGGCAATTATTCTATGATCGCGACGGGCGCGAAGTCCGAATCGAGCGGATTTATAATCGCGTCATTTTCGATGAACTGAGTCAACGGTCCGATCTGAATTTACAGTTTCGTCTTCAGGACGATCTCGATGTCACGTGGGTCGGTCACCCGAACTGGTATTTCCGGATCAGCAAGCATTCTCTGCCCTTCCTCGAAACCGAGCACACTTCGCCAACGTTTTTCGTTGATGAATTTCCATCCGACGAAAAGGTCGGAGATTATGTATTGAAACCGCTTTATTCATTCGCCGGCCACGGTGTGGACATGGAGCCAACGCGGGAAAAAATCGCGGAGCTGCAAAATCCGCACGAATGGATTTTGCAGAGGAAAGTCGAGTACGCCGCGTTTGTGCCGACGATCGACGGTCACAAATCAAAGGCGGAGATTCGGATGATGTTTGTATGGCCGGATCAGGATCGCGATCCTACGCTCGTGAACAATCTAGTCCGAATGAGCCAGGGCAAAATGATGGGCGTCGATTTCAACATCCACAAGACCTGGGTGGGCGCCAGCATCGCACTGCACGAAGCAGCGGAATCTTCAGGCGTCACAAACTGACGGCGTTCAGGTTCGCGAAGATCAGCCGCTCGACGATCACGACGTCAAGCCAGCGACCATCGAGGCGTGCATGTTTCTCGTACACGCCGACCTCACGAAAGCCGTGTTTTCGGCAGAGCGCGCGACTGGCCTCGTTAAAAGGAAAGATGCGCGATAACAGTTTCCACAATCCCATCCGCTCCGCTTCGCTGATGAGACCAGCGAGCAGTAGATCACCCGCCCCTCGACGTCTCCACTCGCGATGGACGTACATCGAAAATTCGCCGATGCCCCGATAACATTCCCGGTCCCGGTATGGTCCAGCGCCGGCCCAGCCGATGATTTCCCGATCGAGTTGCGCAACAACAGCGGGATAACGACCAGCGATGGCTTGGAGCCACGCCTGCTGATCTCCCGCAGATCGCCAACTGGTTTCATAGGTGGCGACGCGGTCCTCGATGCCTTGATTGTAAATTTCAGCAATCGCCGCAGCATCGTCTACCCCGGCGGTCCGAATGTGAATGCCTTGCACGCTTGGACGTTCGAGCGTGCGATTACGCCGGTTCCGTTGACACCGTTGCTTCACCGGAACCTTGCTCGAACGCCTGCTGCACCGCGCGCCACGCCAGCATCGCGCACTTCACTCGCTGCGGGAATTTTCGGACCCCCTGCATCACGCGCAGGTCGCCGAGCGTTTTCGGTGACTCCCCGGTTTCCTTTGTCACCAGATCGTGAAACGCTCGAAGCATCTCCATTACTTCCAACCGGCTTTTGCCCTTCAATTTCATTGTCATCAGTGACGCCGATGCCTGGCTGATTGCGCATCCGTGCCCGCTGAATTTGATGTCCTCCAAGCCGCCGTTCGCATCGAATTTTACGGCTAAATGAATTTCGTCCCCGCACGCCGGATTATCACCATGCACTAGGACGCCAGCGTTGGGCAGGTCGCCAAAATTCCGCGGCCGCCGCGAATGATCGAGGATCACCTCCTGGTAAAGCTCTTCCATTTCCGGGCTCATGACAGAGGGCGGACTGGAGACCGCCCCTCCTTGGGAGAAAAGAAACGCACGGCGTGTTGAAGGATTTCAATCATTCGATCGATCTCCTCCATCGTATTGTAGAAGTAGAAGCTCGCGCGCGTTGTGCCAGATATTCCAAAGCGGCGCATCAGCGGCTGGTTGCAATGATGCCCACCCCGCATGGCCAACCCATACTGATCTGCGAACGTGGTCAGATCGTGCGGATGCGCAGCGTCCATCACAAACCCAACAAGCGCGCCTCGTTCTTCCTTTGGGCCAAAGACACGCGTTCCCGCTAATTCGGTCAGGCGATCAGCCGCATAATGCGCAAGCTGCGAGTCGTGCTCGAAAATCGCCGAGCGCCCGATCCCTTCGATGTAATCGATCGCGGCTGCGAGTCCGACCGCGCCGGCGATGTTGGGCGTGCCGGCTTCGAACCGATGAGGCGGTTTCTTGAATGTGCTCTTTTCGAGGGTGACGCTTACGATCATTTCGCCTCCGCCGTGCCAAGGCGGCATGGAATCCAAAAGCTCCGCGCGTCCGTAAAGCGCGCCAATTCCAGTCGGTCCACACATCTTGTGTCCTGAGAACGCAAGGAAATCGCAGCCCAATTCCTGCACATCGAGCGGCATGTGCCCGATGCTCTGCGCCGCGTCGACCAACGTCAGCGTGCCCACAGCGCGAGCTTTGGCGCAAAGCTTGGCGACTGGATTGATTGTGCCTAGCGAATTTGAGATGTGCGTGAAGGCGAAGAGCTTCACTTCTGGTGTTAGCAAGGTAGAAAGCTGGTCAACATCAAGAGTTCCATCGTCACGCACCGGCAGAAATCGAAGACGCGCACCTTTGCGTTCCGCCAGCAACTGCCATGGCACCAAATTGCTGTGATGCTCCATCACGGTCAGAAGAATCACGTCGCCCTCGCGAATGAATTTTCCGCCCCACGCCTGCGCCAGCAGATTGATGCTCTCTGTCGTGCCACGCGTGAAGATGATTTCGTCAGGACTTGCCGCGCCGATGTACTCCCCGACACGCTGCCGCGCGTGTTCGTAAGCTTCCGTTGCGCGCGAACTCAGCGTATGAAGTCCCCGATGCACATTGGCGTTGTCGTGTTCGTAAAAATTCCGCAACGCCTCAATGACAGCGCGCGGTTTTTGCGAAGTCGCAGCGCTATCGAAATAAATCAGAGGATGCCCGTGCGCCTCCTCGCGCAGGATCGGAAAGTCCTTTCGAAGGGCAGCCCAATCCAAACTCTTGCTGGCAACCTTGTGCACCCCCTAATCTGCTATACACGCCGCTAAGCGCCACCGTATTCGCAGCGCACGGTGAAGCGTTGATGCTGTAGCGGCGGCCGTGTCGGCCGCAAAACTGTAGCCACTTCGCTGTGTGAAGCGCCGGACGTTGGCGACAAAGTGACGGCTACGGGGTAAAGTTGTGGAGGCGTTTGTGCCAACGCCTTGCCAAATTCGCTCGAATATCTCTACAGTTTTGAAGTCATGATTTCGACAGCCTCAGCCGAAGTGCGTACCGGGACGATTTCGAAATCGACTAGGTCGCGCCAGTTTGCGATCCATTTATCGAACAGCGCGAAGTCTTCAGTTTGCATGAGTTGCCAGCAGATTTTGAAACCCAAATCAATCCAACTGGAAATGTATTCCAGTCCTTCCGGCATCATCCGGCCCTTCTCTCTGAACCGTCGGTAAATTTCGGGTGCGGTGCCTTCTTTGAAACGCTCGATGACCATGTAAAGCATGGTTCTTGTGTAGTGGCGGGCGTGCCGCCCGCAATCTCTAACTGCGCAGCCGACACGGCTGCCTCTACAGTTATTTCAGCTCTTCATTCACTTCCGTGAAGGCCTTGACGGCGAATTCCAAATCCTCCCGGGAATGCGCAGCGGAGACCTGCGTGCGCACGCGCGCGGTGCCGTGCGGCCCGACCGGATAAGGAAAAATTTTGTATTTTCCTTAAGCTTGTCGCGCAGTTCGGTCGATGCGCTGAGAAGCTCGAGCGCTTTCAGCGAAGCAGCAACAACCGGTGGCGCGGGATCGCGAGAGCGAGGCGACGCGTATGCGGAAACGACCTTCAATGGAGCAAACCCAAAGCAGAGTAGCGCAAACTGATCTAAATTGGGAACTTATGATCACGTCAATTCATACATTGATTTACTCCGATGATGCTAACGCAACTCGGGCGTTTTTGCGGGACGTGCTCGGGTGGAAGTACGTAGCCGAGGATTTCGATGACAATTGGCTCATCTTCAAATCGGGGCCAAGCGAGATGGGTGTGCATCCGACGCATAGCGAATGGGAAGGGCAAACCTATGACCACCCGCGTCACCACGCGATCGCGCTGATGTGCGACGATATCGACGCGACGGTTGGCGAGTTACGGGCGAAAGGAGCGCAATTCCGGGGTCCTGTCGAGCAACGCGAATATGGCCGGGTCGTCGTGATGATCGTGCCCGGCGCGGATGACATTCAACTGTATCAGCCTGGTCACAAGCTGGCGTACAATCTTTAGAATAGAATCGCGAGCCGTTCGCGTTGATTGGCGCCTTTAATCTGTTTTCGCGAGTAAGTCCGGTTCTTCTGGCCTAACGAACTCGTGAATCTTGCGAAGTGTGATCAGGACGTGTGTGCCGATGTGGACGTGATCGTAGAGGTCGATGATGTCGCGGGAGCGCATCCGGACGCAACCGAAACTGGCCGGTTTGCCGATTCGGCGCTCCTCCGGTGTTCCGTGAATGTAGATGCAACGATCGCGCGCTTTCTGATTTTGCGCTTCCATTCCTCGCAGCCAGATCACGCGCGAAACGATCGGATCACGACCCGGAGCATCCACCGTCACGACTTCACCAGTCGGGATCCGACTCTTGATGACTGCGCCGGAAGGCAAACGGTCTCCGATTTTTGCTGAAACGAACAGCGTGCCAAGCGGCGTGCGGTAGCTGGCATTAGAATCGCCGGTTCCGAACTTCGAAGTCGAAATTGAGTAGCGCGCGATCAACTTCCCCCGATCGACCAGCGCCAACACTTGATCGGGCACGCTTACAATCATATCTGCACTAAGAGGCGCAGCGAGAGCCGGCGACCAACTCAGACTAACGAGCACGAGAAAGAATGATGTTATCGCTCGGAATTGTTTCCCCTCTCCCCTTCGCAAGGGGAGAGGGTGAGGGTGAGGGGTGAAACTTTTGCATGCCGACATTGACCGGCCAAATCCTCACCCTCCCCTATGCATCGCGTTTATTACGTGCGCGAAATTTTCCTCATTTGGAATCACTCTGATCCGCGCCGGGTCGCGCGATTGACTGCAGGTCGTGAATCAGCGAGTCAAGCTTGCGCACATCTTTGCGCCGGCCCTTTTCGGGTTTCAATTTGCGCTTGCGCATCATGATCGTCAGATCGCGAATGTCGTGAAGCCGCTCGCGCGATAAGTCTTCGGCCCCTTTGTACCGAGTTACGGCGGCAATGCTTTCGGCGAGATCGAGCTCCAGGCGCGCGGCGTACGCGCGAATTGTCCGTCGCAAATCGCGTCTCACTGAGTCCAGTTCATCGGTTAGCATCGTGACGGGAGAGACTTCCCGCTGCGGTTTTTTGTGCCGTTGTTTTTTTCGTTTCACTGATTGCGAGTGAGTCGACTACGAAAAAGCCCGTCGGGGCACTCTATCCCCGACGGGCTTCCGTTAACCTAACCACGACCGATTCATTTGATCGGTACAAATCCAACCTGCGCCACGATTCTCTGGCCACCCGGGCCCACTGTGAAATCGACAAAATCCTTGGCCAGGCCACTGGGGTCGCCGTTCGTGTAGTAAAATGTCGGTCGCCAATATGGATAGCTGTGCGCCTGCACACTTTTGGTCGAGGGCAGTGTGCCATCGATCGGCATTGCTTTGATACCACCGGCTTTCAAATAAGCCATGCCGACATAACCGACGCCGTTCGGATTTTTCCCTACCTCTGCTGCGATTTGTTCGTTACCCGCCATCTTTTGCGAGCCGCCTGCGTAATCCCGCTTCTTCATCGCCAGTTCCTTAAAATCGGAGTACGTACCGGATGAAGTGTTACGAGTGTAAACGGAGATCTTACCGCCCGATCCGCCGACGGCGCTCCAGTCCGTCACGTCACCGGTGAAGATTTGTTCCACCTGCTTTTTGGTTAGGCCTTTGATCGGGTTTGCAGAGTTCACGATCACCCCAATCCCGTCAAAAGCTACGATCGTTGGTTTCATGTGCTTTCCCTTGGACGCAGCGGCACCTACTTCGGAAGTCTTGGCCCGGCGGCTCGACATGCCGATTTGTGCCGTGCCATCGATGATGGCAGCAATCCCGGTGGTCGATCCTTCTGCGGCAATGTCGAAGGTGGTGCCGGGATGTTGCGCTTTGAACTGTTCCGCTAATTGCGGAACCAGTTTAGCTCCGAGCGTGTCGGAACCTTTGATGACGAGGCGATCGGCATTCGCGCTGGCGATGCCTGTTGCCATCAGCGCAAGACTAAGCGCGATGTGTTTGATTTTCATAGGCGTTGGATGGTTTTTGTTTTCCAGTGCAAACATTTTCAATTTAGAACTTCACGCTCATATCCGCCTGAAAGATTTGGTACTGGTCGAGCGGATTGACCTGGATATCGCCTAGGCCTCCAGTGCCAAGAGCGCCATTGATGCGCCAGGCATAGGCCCATGTGAGGTTCAAGCTAATAGCATCGGCGACCATGTAACCGGCTTTGACGGCTACGCCTTTCTGGTTAACACGGCTATCGAAGATATCCGAATCAACCAGGTTGGGATCCAGCGCATATTGACCGGCGTATTGATACCAGGCCCGGATCTCCCAATCGTTCTTTGCCTTTAGCTGGCCAAGAGCCCCACCGATCATCGAAGCGTAATGCTGGCCGGTGTGGGCTTCAAATCCCCCCAGCTCTGCGGCCGCATGTGCGCGATCGTGACCCTCGATATTGTCAGCGAACTCACCGAAGATGCGCATCGGCAACCCCCAGGCCTTCCAGCCGACTTCCGCTGGTAGATCAAAAACCAGGAGGCTGTTGATGCCGGTCTGGTTCGTGGCCAATGAGGCGCTGTTGGACAAGGCCGGGTTACCGCCGACGTAGTGGATGTTAAACGTGTCACCGTTACCGGTGTAGTTATAGAGTGTCGGCGCTAACTGGACATAAATGCTGTTGGGAAAAGTAAGTCTCGCTCCGACCTGCCACGCCATCATGAACGCGTCGGTTTGAGGGACGAGCTGAGCGCTTCCTGTGTTATTTCCGGTCGTCGTCGGCCTGGGCCCTATCGGATTCTCCGGATTCGTATCGTCATAAACGTACTGTGCGAAGTTTGCGAAGACGTCGAGCTTCAGTTTGAAGGGTTCTGCGGCATGCGCTACGACAGCCTTACCTTCCTTACTATACCCTTCCTTGCTGTAGGACTGAACCGCTTCGCCGCCTCCGCCGCCCAGGTCGAAAGTAAACGTGTGCTTCCATTGCTCCGCGAGGCCTTCCGGATTGATATCGTCGTCCCACAGCATCGACGTGGTTATGAGCGGCTGTGGCATTCTGCCCCCTGTAAATTTGAAGTCCGGGAAGCCCGTGTAACCGAAATATGCCTGACCCACAAAGATTCCGTCGTCACCTTTTGCGAATGGGCCGCCAGATGATTCCCCTCCGAAAGTCGCGTTCGTTGAACGCGAGCTGGCACTAGTTTCCAATCGAATCCCAAAAAACCAATCATCAGCCAGTGTGCCGCGGAGGCCAACGCGGAGTCGATAGCGTTCACGCTCGCGTTCATACCAATCATTTGGGTTATCAGTGTGCTCGCTGGGAGTTCTGCCGCCGCGATATTCGTAACGGAGACGCACATCACCGTAGAGCTCAAGCTCGGTAATGGGGGCCGACAGCTTCCATTTTCCCGCAGCGGTGCTGGCCGACTCTTTCACCAGTTCTGAGCGCACTTCCTCGGCTTCCTGGTCACTGATGAGCCTCTTTTTGACGAGCAGGTCGAGCAGCGCCCCTGCATCTTGCGCCCGGGCAACAGTTCCGCCCAGCGCAACGCAGAGAGCGGCGGCGGCCAGTGTTAATTTCTTCATAAAGGTTGTTTCTCCTTGGTTGTGCCCCGAAGGCTTTCGGGGCGGGGTGTTGGTTGTTTCGACGCGAACAATGAATAGCGATTGTTACAACCGTATGGCGACGAGGTAACAATTGGGTGAACTCGAAAATAATTTCACTGCACCCACGCACGCATGGCAAAGCGCGGACTGGACGATGAGCGTGTCGGCCTTAGAATTAGGTAATGCGAATTGCGATTGTGCTGGCGGTTACTCTCATCACCACCGCTTCAGCCATGGCGGATGCGGTCAGTATCACCAGCCCGAATCACGCGCGAACCTATGCATACGGCGCAGTGACTTGGCATCAGCTCTACCTGCAACGGACACGCGGTGAACTCGCTGCGCGGATCACATTCAGTAATTTCCCCTTCGCGGATGCGAACGAGTCACGCACCGATCAACCGTTCGACTTCCGGTTCCCAGGGATCCATGTCGATTTTGCGCAGCATGCATTCGTAGCGACCGGACGCCGCGGGGAATTCATTCCGGTTGCCTGGTTTCGGGGCGATCCGTCATGTGGGTGGATTAAGCTGGCACCCAACGCAAAGATTTATCTGCTCAAGGAAAGTGGGCGCGTGACTGCGACGTTAACGGCGACGAGTTACCCGCGCGGGGGAGAGCGCTGGATCCAGTTGGACAGCAATTATTCGCTTCAGAATCTCTTGTGCGCTCTTTTCCGTGAGATCGGCCTGGGGCCGGACGGTTGATGTCGGGCGAAAATCTTCAGGCTGCCGCTAAAGGTTTGACATTCAACGGCGACGCGGATTTACGCTACTAATCGATTATGCAAACGCGTTTCATTTGTGCTTTTGCGCTCCTGACAATTGCCGCGTCGGCGTCTGCTACTTCATTCCGCGACGATTCGCGCTACGTCGCGCGCGGGCCGCGCACCGGATATTACATTGTCCATCCCGGCTCAGTGTTGATTCAGCAACTCGGTCTTCAGGCCGCGCCGTTCAGGGATACGTCGGACCCATTGAATCACGGTCGTGGAGCCGATGTGCTTGCGTTCCGCTTTAACACCGCTGCTGTGTTATCTGCGGCGCCGGTTTACATCGTGCAGGGACAGCCTAACGACTTTTACATGAGGCGCATCGGTTCCTTCATCCGTGGGCGCACCAGCTCGCATGATGTCGAAAGCTTCTTTGGGCGTCCGAAGCAGATTGAAAAGCGGCGCGACGGCTTCATCGCTTATTATACGATCGAGGTTTACAACCCATTCGAAGAGATGTCCGGTGGGAGACGGTAGTCAGGCACACACTCATCGGACGAACCTCGCCAACACCAAAACAGTTAGTTACTTTTCAAACCTTGATTTCATCCCATGGACAACGGTTCTGGCAGACAAATCCTGATTATCGAAGACGAAAGCGACGTGGCGGACCTGCTAGAGATGACTTTGCGCAAGGCGGGCTTCAAAGCCTCGACGACCGGCGACGGCGCAAGCGGTTTGCAGAAGGCGCGGGACAACAGGCCCGATTTCATCATTCTTGATTTGATGTTGCCAAAAATGTCCGGGTTGGAGATCTGCAGGATTTTGAAAGGCGACGCGGCAACGTCTCACATTCCGATTCTCATGTTGACGGCAAAAGCAGAAGAGATCGATCGAATCGTTGGTTTAGAATTCGGCGCTGACGATTACGTAACGAAGCCTTTCAGCCCGCGCGAAGTGATGCTGCGAATCCGGGCAATTTTGCGGCGTGGCGAGAAACCGGAGGAAACGCTCAAGGCCGGTTCTATCTCGATCGATCCTGCGCGTCATCAAGTTCGTGTGAACGGCAAACGGGTGCATCTCACCAGCCTCGAGTTCAAGTTGCTGCGGACACTGATGCAGCGCAGGGGGCGCGTGCAGGAGCGCGATAAGTTGCTCAACGACGTGTGGGGTTATGAAAGCGTGATAGACACGCGCACTGTGGATACGCACGTTCGCCGACTGCGTGAAAAACTCGGCAAAGCCGGCGACGCGATTGAAACCGTGCGCGGTTTCGGCTATCGGCTCCGCGAATAGTAACGGCGTGGGTGCGAAAGCGGCGCGAGGACGCCCCTCACTCCAAAGCTGACGCAACAACGAACCGTGCCTAACGAGAACTTGCACGAAGTGGTTTGAGATTGCGAAAGATCTTCGCAGCCGCTTTGCTGCGAAAGGTATTTAGAAGAGAATAGAAATTGCTGTGACCTGGTTCGTCATTGTCCTAATTTGCGTCGCGTTCGGCTGCATTGCCTTTGTTGTCTGGCGCAAATGGATCGCGCCGTGGCGGCAGGTTGAGGACGTCATTACCCAGATCGGTCGCGGCGAACGGCCGCGCACATTTTTAATGGAGGGCAGCGCGCCTGCGCAACGCATCGGGTTCCAGCTGGAAAAGATCGTTGGCGATTTGGAGCAGCTCCAAAAGCAAATCGCAAAACGGGAGTCCGGGATGCAGACCATTTTCTCTGCAATGCAAGATGCATTGCTGGTAGTCGATTCCAATCGGCAGGTGATTGTGACCAATCAAACGTTTCGAAAATTGTTCGATGCTCCCGAAATTTTATTGGCGACGCCGCTATTGGACATTGTCCGTGATCCCACACTCGATCGGCTCCTGACCGATGCGTTCCGCGGCGACGGCCCGGTTCGCTGCGAGTTGGCTCTTGATGGTTCGCAAATCGAGCTGCATGCCGTCGCGACAAAGAACGAAGCTGGTGAGATCACTGGCACACTGGTTTTATTTCACGACATCACGGAGTTGAAAAAAATGGATCACGTACGGCGGGATTTCGTGGCGAACGTTTCGCACGAATTGCGCACGCCGCTGTCGATCCTGCGCGGCTACATCGAGACGTTACTCGACAGTCCAAAAACCCCACGTGAGGAGCTCACCCGAATTCTCCGTGTAATGGAGCGCCATTCGGATCGGCTTGAGTTGCTCGTCGAAGATTTACTTACGCTCGCGCAACTGGAATCGGGCAACCCGAACTTGCAGATGGGAACGGTGGATCTGTCGAGTTTTCTGCCGGAAATGGTTCGCGATTGGGAAAAGAAACTAACAAGTAAACAGCTCAACATGAGTGTCGATGTTCCGCCCGACTTGTCGCCCATCCGCGTTGATCGCACGCGGCTACAGGAAGCCCTCTACAATCTGCTCGATAACGCGGTGAAATATTCGCGCGAGCACGGCCAGGTTCGACTGAGCGCCCGGCAGCGCGACCGTGAAATCGAGTTGACTGTGAGTGATGATGGCATCGGTATCGCCAAAGAAGATTTGCCGCGCATTTTCGAGCGCTTCTATCGCGCAGATAAAGCACGCAGCCCGGATAAAGTTCGCGGAACGGGCCTCGGCCTGGCGATTGTAAAACACATCGCACAGTTACACGGCGGGCGGGTTGAGGCGGAAAGTGAACTCGACAAAGGCACGACGATCCGGATGGTGCTGCCGAGCGCAATGTGACGTTATGGTGACAATCCCACGGATGGCTTCAATTGTGTTCGGTTTCGGTTAACATTCGACCTGTGAAAAAGAACGTTCTTTTTATTTGTGTGCAGAACAGTGCGCGCAGCCAGATCGCTGCGGCATTGCTTAACGAGATTTGCGGTGATTACTTCGAAGCCCAGAGCGCTGGATTGGAACCTGGCGTTCTCAATCCTTTGGCGGTAGAAGCATTGCAGGAGCGAGGAATCGACATTTCTCGCAATAAGACACAATCCGTGTTCGAGGTTTGGAAATCCGCGCGTCACATATTCGCCTATGTGATTACGGTGTGCAGCGAGTCCGAAGGAGCAGGCTGCCCGATTTTCCCTGGTGTGACTACACGACTGCACTGGTCATTTCCAGACCCTGCGAAGTTTATTGGCACGCATGCGGAAAAGATCGCGAAAACGCGGGAGTTACTGGAAGAAATTCGCGCAAAAATTGAAGAGTTCTGCGAAGAACATTGCGAGTTGGAACTGCAAACCTAAGTCTTCGCGCCTTTCGCAAAGCATGGGGAAAAAGCTAATCGCAGAATTTTTGGGAACTTTCTGCCTCGTGTTTGCCGGCACCGGCGCGATCGTGATCGATGGCGTAACCGGCGGCGCAGTGTCGCATGTGGGAGTGGCACTTACTTTTGGTCTCATCGTGTTGGCGATGATTTATACGATTGGAGACATTTCGGGTGCGCACATAAACCCCGCCGTGACGATTGGGTTTTTCGCCGCGCGGCGGTCTGAAGCGGGCAGCGTCATCCCTTATGTGGCGAGTCAGTGTGCTGGGGCGCTTGCGGCCAGTGTTGTGCTGAGATTTCTGTTTCCCCAAAGCGCGACACTTGGGGCGACCATACCAGCAGGTTCCACGAAGCAATCGTTCGTGCTTGAGATGCTTTTGACAGCATTGCTCATGTTCGTGATTCTGAGCGTTTCGACAGGTGCGCGCGAGAAGGGAATTACAGCGGGCATCGCAATCGGTGGCGTCATCGCTTTGGAAGCATTGTTCGCCGGGCCGATCTGTGGGGCGTCAATGAATCCTGCGCGCTCGCTCGCACCAGCGGTTGTTGCCGGACATCTCAGCGGTTTGTGGATTTATCTTGTGGCACCAGTTCTCGGTGCAGCTCTCGGCGTAATCGGATGCCGTTGCGTGCGGGAACGCGGCTGTTGCTCCGGCGCTCAGACTGACATCTCTCCGGCATGAGAACGCAAGACTTCATCAGCAGGTTAAGAAAGACTCCAGCGAAAGCATTGGTGTTTACTAACCCTGACGGTGCGACGATTCACGGCGGTTATCATCTGACGGAGTTGAAAGCGGCATCGTTCGATACAGTTGATTGCGGCGCGCAAAAGAACCAGTGGAACGAGACGATCGTGCAGTTGTGGGTTCCCGAAGAGGAGGAGAACGGCAAGCGTATGACCGCAGCAAAATTTCTCGCGATCTATGACAAGGTTGCGCGCCTGATCGCGCTCGATCCGACAGCGGAAATTCGTTTTGAGTACGGCGACGAGAATTTTCCGCCCTCCAACTACCACGTCGAAAACATCAGTGAAATCGCTGCGGAGCTTCGCGTGCAGTTACGGCTTCCACAGACGACATGCAAGGCACGTGATCGGCGTCAATCTGGCGAGGTTTGTTGCAGATGATTCTGTCGCTGGATAATGCGATTCGTTGAATGATTACAACGTGACAATGGAGCCGCTTTAACGCTTCAGCGGTTTACTGTGTAACGCGGCGAAGCTCGCTGTCACACAAACGTAACAGTAAAGCCTTTGACCGGCCGAATCGGCGTGCGGCAACTTCATCGCATGATGAAATTCCGCAGACGCATATTTCTTGGACTCGCAATCGCGTTCGGCATGAGCACAACAGCTTCGGCGCAAATGATGATCAACGGGGCGGGCGCGACATTTCCGTATCCGATTTACTCGAAATGGTTTGATGCATACACGAAGGTCGATCCGTCCGTACGGTTTAATTACCAATCCATCGGCTCGGGTGGAGGGCAGAAGCAAATCCTCTCTCAGACGGTCGATTTCGGCGCATCCGATGGGCCGATGAGTGACGAGAACCTGGCCAAAGCGCCAGGCAAAATCCTTCATATTCCGACAGTCGCAGGAGCAGTTGTCATAACGTACAACCTGCCTGGCAATCCGGCGTTGAAGCTCGATGGAGACACGATCGCTGGAATGTATCTCGGTCGGATCAAAAAGTGGAACGACCCAAAACTAACAGCATTGAATCCGGGCGTGAAATTGCCCGATCAGGATATCGTGGTCGTACATCGATCTGATGGTAGCGGCACAACATTTATTTTCACCGACTACCTCAGCAAGGTAAGTTCGGAATGGAAAAGTAAGGCTGGCAATAACACCTCGGTCAACTGGCCAACCGGCATTGGCGGCAAAGGCAACGAAGGCGTATCGGGTCAGGTCAAACAAACGCCCGGCGCGGTCGGTTATGTGGAGTTGATTTACGCGAAACAAAACAAAATGCCGTACGCAGACGTAAAAAACTCCGCGGGCGAATTCGTCAAGGCGTCTCCCGATTCGGTAATCGCGGCGCTCGCGACTGCGGAGATCCCGGATGATTTCCGATTCTCGATGACAAATGCGCCGGGCAAAGACGCCTATCCTATCGCAGGTGCGACATGGTTGCTTGTTTACCAACAGCAGAAGGACGCGACCAAAGGCAAAAAGCTCATCGAATTCTTAAAGTGGGCACTCACCAAGGGCGAGACGATGGCGAAGGATCTCGATTACGCGTCGTTACCCGAGAGTGTTGAGCAGCGAGTCCTGAAACGGATTGACGAAATTAAAATGTAGGGACGACTTCGAGTCATCAGTTTGAGTATGCCCGCTATCACTTTCCAGGATGCAGACGCGATTCGCGCGGTGCAGTCGCGAATGTCGCCGCCATCGCGGTTTGGCGACAAGGCGTTCGAATGGCTCACACTGGCGATGGCGTCCGCTGTGGTCGTACTGGCCATCCTGATCGGGTGGGAGTTGTGGGTTGGATCTTCACTCGCCATCAAAAAATTCGGGTTTCATTTCCTCACCACGTCTACCTGGGACCCAGTTGCGGAGCAATTCGGTGCGCTGCCTTTTATTTACGGAACGCTGGTTTCTTCAGCGATCGCGTTAATCATTGCCGTGCCGTTAGGTATCGCTACGGCGGCGTATCTGACGGAACTTGCGCCGCTGTGGATTCGGCAGCCGCTCGTTTCGCTGATCGAAATGCTGGCGGCCATTCCAAGCGTAATTCTCGGACTTTGGGGCGTCTTTGTCATGGTGCCGTGGCTCCGCGATTATCCGTTTCCGTTTCTCAAACGCTACTTCGGGTGGATACCACTTTTCAACGGGCCGATATACGGACCATGCATGTTCGCTGGCGGAATCATCATAGCCATCATGATTCTTCCAATCATCACGTCGATCTCACGCGAAATTTTGCGCAGCGTGCCGAATTTGCAGCGTGAAGCGGCCTACGCGCTCGGCGCCACTCGCTGGGAAGCAACCCGGATCGCGGTGCTAAGTTATGCGAAGAAAGGCTTGTTCGGCGCCGTCATTCTCGGTCTCGGACGGGCCCTGGGTGAAACGCTGGCGGTGACGATGGTGATCGGCAACACACCGCAAATTGTGGCATCGCTGTTCAAGCCTGGGTACACGCTGGCCAGCGTGTTGGCCAATGAATTTACGGAAGCAACGAGCGACATTTATCTTCAGGCGTTGTTCGAGATCGGGCTGGTTCTTTTTGGAATAACCATCCTGGTGAACCTTCTCTCCCAACTGCTGCTGCGAACTATCCGGGCGACGTCAGCAACACGCGCGGTGCAATAGCGATGCGCTTCAAAAGAACAGACCACCATACCTGGCGCAAAATCAAAAGCGCGCTGGCATCGGCGAGCGCCTTTATTTCCGCTATTCTTGTGATCGCACCATTGGGTCTCGTGTTCTTTCACCTGCTCATTAACGGGATTACTTCAGTTAACTGGGATTTTTTCACCAAATTACCGGCGCCAGTTGGAGAGGTCGGTGGTGGCATGGCAAACGCCATGGTTGGCTCGCTCGAACTACTCGCCATTGCCGGCATGATTGGGATTCCCATCGGCGTTTTAGGCGGAGTTTACCTGGCCGAATATGGCTCCGCCCGGATCAATTCAGTCCTGCGATTTTTGGCTGACGTTCTCAATGGAATCCCATCGATTACCTGGGGCATGGTCGTTTATGGCCTGGTCGTGTTGCGGTTCAAAAGCTTCTCCGCCCTTGCCGGCGGTTTGGCATTGGGACTGATCATGATTCCACTCATTCTGCGCACGACCGAAGAAGTCGTTTTGCTGGTGCCCAATGGATATCGCGAAGCTGCGCTCGCCCTGGGTGTCAGCCGATGGAAAACAATCGTCCACATCGTAATGAAGACTGCATCCAAGGGGATCATTACTGGCATTTTGCTGGCGCTCGCACGCATCGGCGGCGAGACCGCCCCACTTCTTTTCACTGCTTTTGGAAATCGGTTTTGGAATCACAGCCTTACCCAGCCCATCGCTGCACTGCCGTTGCAAATTTTCACCTATGCAATTTCTCCCTATGACGACTGGCATCGCCAGGCCTGGGCCGGGGCGCTAGTGCTCGTTACAGGAATTTTTATTGTTAATATAACGGTTAGAATCCTGACTCGCGGGCGGGGCGCATCGGTTGCTTAGAACATTCACAAATGGATAATTTAATTATGGCAACACCCGAACGAAGGGTTACGGAGCGCGTCGAGGGCGCTGCCCAGCCGCCTGCTAGCAGCGAGCCGGCGCCGAAGTTAACTTTTCAGGCGAAAAATGTGTCGATCTGGTATGGGCAAAAGCGGGCCATCGAGAACGTGAGCCTCGACATCCTTTCCAATGCCGTGACGGCGATCATTGGGCCAAGCGGTTGCGGAAAATCAACCTTCCTCCGGGCTCTCAATCGGATGCACGAGCTGACGCCAAAGACGCGGATGGAAGGCACGGTCCTGCTGCACGGGGAAGATCTCTATTCCAAAACCGTTGATCCCGCGATTGTTCGCCGCCGGGTTGGCATGGTATTCCAAAAATCAAATCCGTTTCCGACCATGACGATTGGCGAAAACGTGATCTGCGGCTTGCGATTGAACGGAGTACGCAATCAAAAATTTCTCAACGAGCGTTTGGAAAAATCACTACGCATGGCTGCTCTTTGGGACGAAGTGAAAGATGATTTGCACAAGCCCGGAACAAGCCTTTCTGGGGGGCAACAGCAGCGACTGTGCATCGCGCGCGCGCTCGCAGTGGAGCCGGAAGTGATCTTGATGGATGAACCCTGCTCCGCGCTTGATCCGATCGCGACGGCGAAGATTGAAGAATTGATCAACGAACTCAAGGCCCAATACACAATTGTGACTGTGACGCACAACATGCAACAAGCCGGTCGTATCTCCGACTACACCGCTTTCTTTTATCTCGGGAGACTAATCGAGGTTGGACCGACGACAGAGATTTTCACAAATCCAAGTGAACGACAGACGGAGGATTATATTACTGGGAGGTTTGGATGATGTTTCCAGGACGCGGCATCCGGGCGATTGGCGATTAGATGACAGCAAAAAGTTAGGAACACAATGGTTACACCAAAACATATTCTTGGGACATTCGATGAAGCGCTGTCGGCATTGCGCAACAACGTGCTCATGATGGCCGGTTTGACTGAACGAAGCCTGGAGCGGGCAATGAAGGGTTTGTTCAATCGCGATGACAATTTGTGCGTCACTGCCATTGCTGATGACGAAGAGATCGATCAACTCGAGATGCAGGTCGATAAGGATGGCGTCGCGATTTTGTTGCGGTTTCAACCGGTGGCATCTGACCTGCGCCGTGTCGTTTCCGCCATGAAATTGTCTTCCAACCTTGAGAGACTCGGCGATCAGGCAACAAACATCGCGCGTAGGGCGCGGAAATTAAATCAACACCCGCCTCTGAGTGAAGTTGATCTGATCGCTCCGATGCGCGAAAAGGCGATGGCCATGTTCAAAGATAGCGTGGACGCTTATGTGCGCGAAGACGTCGACCTTGCCCGCGCGATTGTTCCACGCGATCAATCATTGGACGAACTGAATCGCGTTGTGAGTGGAAAATTAATCCAGCGAATGGCCCAAGACCGAGACCAACTTCGCGGGTATTTGAACTTGATGTTCGTTGCCCGAGCCCTTGAGCGAGTCGGCGATCACGCAACGAACATCGCCGAGGACGCAGTCTATGCTGCTGCAGCGGAGGACATCAGGCACCCGTCTTTAACCGCCTCCACCTCCGCCTGAGACGGCGCGCGTTGCATATGCGCACTTGATTGTCGATGTTGAGAGATGCCGGAAGCCAGCGTCCGCACCCAAGAGCAAAGCGATGCGACAGCTGTTCCGCAGGTTGTCCAAACGCTCCACGACCGTTTTGGCGATCCGAAGAATTTCATCAACCGGGAGCTGAGCTGGCTCGCGTTCAATCAACGCGTGCTCGAGGAAGCGCAGGACCCCACGCAACCGCTTATTGAGCGGGTTAAATTCCTCACGATTTTCAGCTCAAACCTGGATGAGTTTTTCGAGATTCGCGTAGCGGGAATCAAACAACAGATTGAAAGCGAGACGAGCGATGTTGGTCCTGACGGGTTGAGCCCCACGGAGTTGTTCGACCGCATTCAGAAAACGGTGCGCGAGTTGGTGGGGATACAGTATGCGCTTTGGAAAAACGAGTTTCAGCCGGAGCTGGCAAAGAACGGGATCTACGTGCGCGAGATCGCGGAGTTGTCGGCCAAACGCACTGCCTGGGCAAATCGCTACTTTCAGCAGGAAGTTTTCCCAATGCTGACACCGCTGGCCGTGGACGCCAGTCATCCATTCCCGCATCTGTTAAACCGAAGCCATAATTTGCTGGTGCGAGCGAAGACGCGCCGTCGCGGCGAGCCGCTTCACGCCATTGTTCAAGTGCCGCGCGTTGTGCCGAGGCTTATTCTCATGCCTCGAGGCACCGGTGCGAACGAGCCGTGGGAATACATTTATCTGGCCTCGCTAATTAAACAGCACATCGGCGAATTATTTCCCGGCTTGATCCTGGACGGCGTGCACGCGTTTCGAGTCACGCGAAACAGCGATCTCTACATTGACGATGAGGAGGCGGAGAATCTTTTGCGAACGATCGAGCACGAACTGCGACGCACCAGCCGCGGCAACGCCGTGCGGCTGGAAGTGGAAGCCGATTGTCCGAAAGATTTTCTCCAGCTGCTTCTCGAGTTTTTCAATCTATCTGAAGCGGACGCTTACAAGCTCGATGGCCCATTGACGATGACGCATCTTGCTCCGCTGGTTGCCAACGACGCATTTGCCAAACTGAAAGACCGTCCGTTTCAACCGGCCCGCGATCCTGCGTTGCCGCCACACGCGGATTTCTTCGAAGTGTTACGACGCCAGGACGTGTTGTTGCATCATCCTTACGACAGTTTTGACGAAGTTGTCGAGTTGGTCGAGACGGCGGCAAAAGACCCACAGGTGCTCGCCATTAAAATGACGCTGTACCGCACAAGCGGGGATTCACCCATTGTGGAGGCGCTCATCGACGCGGCTAACGCAGGAAAACAGGTTACCGCGATCGTCGAGCTGCGCGCGCGTTTTGATGAAGCAAGCAACATTCAGTGGGCGAGACGCCTGGAAGAAGCCGGCGCGCACGTGATCTACGGTGTGGTCGGTCTCAAGACACATTGCAAGGTGTTGCTGATCGTTCGGCGTGACGCGGACGAGCTTCGCCGTTATGTCCATCTCGGCACGGGAAATTATCACTCGCGGACCGCGCGCATTTACACCGATTTCAGTCTGCTTACCAGCGAACCACAGCTGAGCGAAGAAGTCGCGACCGTTTTCAACACGCTTACAGGACTCGCTGGTTATCCGGGATTGAAAAAATTGCTAGTCTCGCCATTCGACATGCACAGCCGGTTCACGAAACTGATCGAGCGGGAGCGCGATAACGCGCTGGCAGGGAAGCCTGCCCGTATCGTTGCGAAGATGAATTCGCTCGTCGATCAGGAGATCATTGAGAAGCTTTATGAAGCTTCGTGCGCAGATGTGACCATTGATCTGGTCGTACGCGGGATCTGTTGCTTGCGTCCGAAAGTGCCGGATCTCAGCGAAAACATCCGCGTCATCAGCATTGTTGGCCGGTTTCTGGAGCACAGCCGGATCTTTTATTTCGAAAATGCCGGGCAGCCGCGGGTTTTTCTTTCCAGCGCGGATTGGATGCCGCGCAATTTTTACCGTCGAATCGAGCTGGCTTTCCCGATCGAGACGCCGGCGTTGCGGGACCAAATCATCAACGACGTTATTCCCGCCTTTCTAAACGATCGCGTCAAGGCGCGGGAATTGCAGCCAGATGGCACGTACCGGCGCTTAACACCTGAAGGCGAAGAACCGCGCCGGCAGGCGCAATGGCAATTTCGCGAAGTATCACGGGAACGCACGAAAAAGCTTGGTGGTTCGACGAAAAAGACGCGTGCGGACCGTCTGGTGCCAATTGCAGTTGTAAAGGAAAGCGGCGCGACTGGAGGGACGAAATCGGAGACACAGTGAAGAAAAAGATCCTCGTCATTGATGTCGGCGGGTCGAACGTGAAGGTGATGATTTCGCGTGCGCAACGGCGAAAATTCAAGTCCGGTCCGGAAATGACGCCGCGCGAACTAGTGACTCAGCTCAAGTCGCTATTGCAGGATTGGACGTTCGACGCGATCTCGATGGGGTTCCCGGCGCCGGTCCGCAATGGGTCGATCATGGCCGAGCCGAAGCATCTTGGGCCCGGCTGGACACGATTCAATTTCGAGAAGTCGTTAGGCAAACCGGTCCGCATTATCAATGACGCTGCGATACAGGCGCTCGGCAGTTATCGCGGCCGGTGGATGTTATTTCTTGGACTGGGCACCGGACTGGGATCGACCCTGATCTGGGAAAACAACGTGCTCCCACTTGAACTCGGCGATCTGCCTTATGGCAGCGGCCACATCATCGAAGATTACCTCGGCAAGTCCGGATTGAAACAGCTCGGCGAAAAGCGATGGAAAGAGGAAGTTCTTCGTGCCGTCATGTTGTTGAAAAAATCGTTGATTGCCGATTACGTCGTTCTCGGCGGCGGAAGCGCGAAGAAATTGGATCAACTGCCGGATGGAGTCGAACTGGGGCACAATCGAAACGCTTTTCTCGGCGGCGTTCGGCTCTGGCAAACCGATCCGCACACCCGTAGGGCGAAGTGGCAAATCCTGTGAGAAATTAAGTCTGTCATGTCCAGCGAAGTCGAGACATCCCGCGAAACTACCTGTAAGTTGTGCTACGGGATTTCTCGACTTTGTTCGGAATGAGTATCTAGGACATGCAACTTTATTTTCTCAGACACGGCGAAGCCGATTGGCCGGGCTGGACTAAGCCGGATGATGAACGGCCGCTCACCGATTTTGGCAAGAAAGAGGTGCGGCAGGTGGCGGAGTTTCTCAACCGTCTCAAGGTGAGGCCGGATTTAGTTGTAACTAGTCCGCTGCCGCGAGCGTTGCAGACGGCAGAGGTTGCAGCGGAACAGCTGAAAACAAAGTTGCGCCAAGACGAAGCGCTTGAGCCCGGATTTGGGATTAGCGAGTTGAGCACTGTGCTCAAGCGGCATAGCTCAAAAGTTTTGATGCTGGTCGGCCACGAGCCGGACTTTTCGAGTGTGATCTCCGCGTTGACCGGTGGTTTCATCAAGATGTCAAAAGCAGGTGTCGCGCTGATCGACATCGATCCCGAGACTGAGAAGGGAAGACTTCTCTGGCTGTTCCCGCCAAAATTCGCGCGCAAAGCGAAATAGGTTTCTCGCGATTAATCCTGCTGTAGCCATCAGCCTGTGGCCGGTTCTGCGCTTGCTAGTTCAAGAAACGGCCCGTAGGGCCGTGGCTCCAGGAAAATCTTCCCGAGAGGACTGGCGGGCTATGATTTTGGCGAACCCGTCGGTGCTGCGGTTGCGGCTGGAGAAACAACGGGTGAAGCCTGTGCTGGCGTGGTTGCCGGTGACGCCCCTGGTGATGATTGCGCTTTCGCAGGCGCAGGTGAGGTTTGCGCGGGCTGATTTTTCATCAGTTCACGACGGAAGGCGCTGCTGGCTACGCTGTGGTGCGCATAAAGGACTGATAGCGCAAATGTAAGCGCGAAAAATATACCCGCCAGCCAGGTGGTGAACTTCACCAGCACGTTCGTGGTTTGCGCGCCGAAAATGTTCTCCGTGACGCCGGCGCCAAACGCTGCGCCTAGACCTTCACTCTTTGGTCGCTGCATCAGGATGACAAGAATCATCAGGCCGGCGACGAGCACGAAGAGAACCAGGCAAACGTTGATCAGCAGGCTCATTGGGAGGCGAAATATGGCGAAAGCATGGGGAGAAGCAAACGCCGAACGTCGAAGTCAGAGGCGTTCAGCCTTCGGCGTTGAGCATTGGGCGTTCGACGTTTGCTTGATTTCGTCCCAAATCGTATCCAACTCGGCCAACTCCACTTCACCTAATTTCCTGCCGCGCGTTTTGAGTTCGTCCTCCAATCGATTGAAGCGCGCAACGAACTTGTCAGTGGCAGAGTGGAGCGCGGTTTCTGCATCGATCTTGCACTTCCGCGCAAGGTTCACGACGGCGAACAACAGATCGCCAATCTCGTCTTCGATTCTTTCCTCCTGTTGTGACCGGATCGCCTCTTTGGTCTCCTGAAGCTCTTCTTCCACCTTAGCCATAACATCGCGCAGTGCGGCCCAGTCGAAATTCACCCGAGCCGCTTTGGATTGCGCCTTTTGCGCGCGCACCAGCGCGGGCAAGGCTTTCGGCAAACTGGCGAGGAAATGCGAGTCGACCTTTTTCTCTTCGCGCTTGATCGCTTCCCATTGTTTAAGCACGGCGCCGGCGTCGCGTGCTTCGCTTGTGCCGAACACATGCGGATGCCGCCGGATAAGTTTGTCCGACACCTGTTCAATTACCTCCTCGATGTCGAACCGCCCGGTTTCGTGTGCGATTTGGACGTGCATCACAACGAGCAACAAAAGATCGCCGAGTTCCTCGCGAAAATGCGCGTCGTCCTGAGCGCGCGCGGCCTCGGCCGCTTCGTATACCTCCTCTATGAGCGCCGGCAATAACGACTGGTTAGTTTGCTTGCGATCCCACGGGCAACCGTCAGGAGCGCGAAGCTTCGCGACGATGTCGCAGAGCTTCGCGAAGTCCTCGCTGATTTGCGATCGATCATCAGGCATAACGAAACCCCGTTCGAACGTAGAGCTCTTCAGTGAGCGCGGATCTAGCGGGAATCCAGTGCCGACTTATAACGATCGCACTTTGTTCCTTGCGCGATAGTGTGCATTTAGAGCACCACATTCCGCGACAAAGCGATGAGACGACCGATTTTTAGGATACTGAGACTGATTGATACCCATTCATCAGTGGCCCATGGAGCCTTGTGTGGCTTCGCGGACTGTCTGTGCACGAATCTGCCTCAGTTTTTGGTACTGCTCAGGTGAAAGAATGGCCTTCATCTGCGGATCAGTCTGCTGATGAAGAGTCCTGAGTTGTTGCACTTTCTGCATAGTTGAAAGCGAATTGTCGTTCTTGATGGCGCGCACTTTTGGTACTTCGGCGGCAAGAATGGGCAGGATTTTTTCTTTTTGTTGGGGTGTGAGGCTAAGCTGTTGGGCGATCGCCTGAGCCTTTGACATCGCGTCCCCTTTTTGAGCAAACGAAGCAGGTGCCAGCAACGCAAAGATCGCGACGGACAAAACCGGGATAACGAGGTGAGTGAGTTTCTTCATATTTCTCCTTTGGAGCGCATGGTGGTGAGGGCGGTCCATTAAGTCAAGCCAATTGCGACAGACCGATTGCTCGGCAGGAATCTCTCCCCAAAAACCGTCTCTAATTTTCTTGCACAACGGTCTCTCAACATCGCTGGAGGTCCCAGCGGCGATCTACAGCTACAACAGGTGCCACTTCAGATCGCGCGAATTGCGTTTCCGTTCCCATAAACGGATTCCACCGAGGAATGCGTTTTCATTTTGACCCCGCACGATTCCCTTCGGCAATCGATCGAAACGATGCACCAAACCTCCGCCAAGGACGACGTAATCGGCGATGAACGCGCGGCTTAATTGGCCGACGGCATAGAGGACTTCCCGTTTCCATTTTCTCTTGCCCAATTCCGCCAGGCCGGGGACACCGAGATGGTTTTCAATGATTTTTCCGTTCGGGTAGGGGAGGTCGCCCAGTTCGAGCGACATAAGATTTCTGTCCCACACCAGCGCGGATCCAAGCCCTGTTCCGAGCCCTAGAAACAGCATGCGCCCCTTGCCGAGATAACTGCCGAGCGCTTGCATGGCTGCGTCGTTAACGATACGCACGGGTATTCCCAGCGCCCGCTCAAAATTAAAATGGACCCAATCCTTACCCAGGTGCTTCGGGTTTCGAAGAATTCGTCCGTCGCGTACAGGCGCCGGAAAACCAATCGACACAACGTCGAATTTCCAGCCCCTCACGGTCTCCTTAAATTTGGCGAGAAACTGTTTTGGAGCCATTCGCGGACCGGATGCAAATTCGCGTTCCACACGCTGAGACATGAGCAGTTTCACGAAGCTACCGCCGATATCGACGACGAGAATTCTTCTCTTCATGAACGCCCGTCCGCGCGGGAACGCGAACTTATCGGCCGCGCCCGAACAATCGCCCCACACCGGCCTTCGGTTCGGGCTTTGCAGTTTTACTGGCAGGCCAGCACTCTACGATTTCAAGCGCCACGAACCGGAACAGCAGTTGCCGGGCAGATTTCAAATCGAGCCGGAGATTTTTTGCAATCTGTTGCACGGACCGAGCGCCATTGAACTGCGAGCCGAATTGGGCCTCATCCGAAGTCAGCTTCAACTTCTGGACGCGATCGAAGCCTTCTCTCGTGTAAGCCGGGATCGACGTCGGATCGAAACCTCCTGGTTGCGCCGCGTTCTGGACGAGACGCAAAGTTTCCAGTGACCAGTCGTCTACATCGGGGTCGCCGGTCACGTCGCCAAACCCGCCTAACAGGTCGGCGTTTTTTTCAAACATGATCCATACATTTGGCGCCGACCACAGTTGCGAAAAGAGCAGTTGACCCTGGTGGCGGATCAAATCCAACGCCGGCTGCCGCTCGATCGACTCATTGCGGGCGAGGGTTAGCAGAAAAGGAGTTCCGTCTTCTTTCTGCTGGGCTCGAGCGTTGGTCACAACGTCTGGATCAACGTTGGCGAGGATAGATGGAGTCTCAGGGCAATAGAGATTCAGGTCCCGCGTTGTGGCGAAAACAATTTCGCCGTCACGGGCGAGAACGTCGATCGGTTCCTGCTCCCAGCGGGCTCGAAGCAACCCGGTCAGGTTCTCTTTTCCGATGGCTCGTATCGCAAGGTTCAACGGAAACAGATTTGTGCGTCCGCAAAAATAGACATCAGCCGTGCCGGGTTTCTTCCGCTGCTCGATTTCCGTGGCTGCAGCGTTTGAGACGGGCTGGGCCCAATCCGACTCGGGCGCGGATTCTCGCCACCAGTCGTCTGACTGGAAAGCCTCGGAACTCGTGCCGGGTTCGGACGCTGCCTCGTCCTCGCGCGGGGCGGGCGGCCGGTCGATCTGGTCGCGCTCTTCGCTGTTCGAACGTTCCATTTGGGCTTTAGTGGCTTGGGTTTGCGGGGATTGTCGCCGTCACTGTTGTGTCGCTGTAAGCAAACCCCTTATCAAGGCTTTATCAAGAGGCCAATGTTCGCAACGGAGAACTCTCATGGCCTTTTGAGAATTTCCGCGCCAGGTCGCGTCTGTTGATTTTGCCGCGTTCGTTTGTCGGAATCACGTCGAGTATAAAGATTCGTTTCGGCACCTGCCATCCGCTCAATGCGGTGCGGCAAAATCGTAAAAGATTGCTTTCGCTTACTTCCGGCGATGCCAGCACGCACGCCGCTACTTCTTCATTCCGTAATCCTACACCTGTGGGACGGCCAAACACGACCGCCTGCCGCACTCCCTTAAAACGCAGCAGATGCGCTTCTACTTCTGCCGGATTCACTTTCTTTCCGGCAACGTTGATTACGTCCGAAATCCGGCCCACGATCTTCAGCGCGGCATCGTACCGCTCGAGCAGATCGTCCGGAACAAAAACACCGTTGCCAAGCTTCTGATCGTCGGGCTCGGGAAAATAGCCGTCGCTCACTGCTGCGCTGCGGACGCGAATCTGGGTGGCGGACTCCGTTGGATCGACAAGCTCAACTTCGACACCCTGCATCGGCTGGCCTACAAGACCGTCCTCGAACGTTGTGCCGTGGCGATCGTAGCAAATTCCGCCGCATTCCGATGCGCCGTAGAAGGAATGGATCGGTTGGTTGAATTTCTCGAAAAACTTTTTCGCGACGGCGCTGGAGAGCGGGGCGCCGGCAGAAATGCATAGCCGAAGTTTTGGTAATGAGGGCACATCCCCAATGTCGCAAAACGCCTGGTAAAAAGCCGGCGTGCCAGGAAAGACCGTCGCGCCTGTGCGCGCAAGATCAGCAAGGACGGCTCGCGGCGTTCTGTCGCGGCTCACAACGATCGCCACACCGCGCGCCACCAATGGTGTAAGCAAATTGCTGAACCCATACGAGTGTGAGACCGGGATTACGCCAAAATTCAGATCCTCATCTGCAATGTCCATCGTATCGCAAATCTGATTGCAATCGGCCAGCAATTGATGGCTGCGAAATCGAATTGCACGTGGCTCCGCCGTTGTGCCTGAGGTGAGTTTCAAGAGCGAGGGTACATTCTCGCCCCAATCAGCTGTTGTGTCGGTCGTCCTCAGCCGGACGATTTGCGGAGAATTTTCGGTGGAGACCGTGGATACTAGAACGCTCGCTCTGCAAATCTCCAATGCTGCATCGCGCTGTTGTTCGCCGATGGACTGGTCCAGCGGCAGAACAATCAGTTGCTTTCGTAGACACGCGATGAAAATCGCAGGCCAATCTTCGTGATTGCCAATTTGCACGGCCACGACAGTGCCCGGGAGGAACGAGTCCATTTTGGCCTCGAAAGCACTCGCGTGCCCTTCGATGTCCCGAAAGCTCCTTGCGATCCTGCCAGCTGCATCGAAAACGGCCGCGTCATCGCGTTTGCGCGAGATGGTGCTCTGCCATGCGAGTAGCAGTGGATCGCCATGTTTCATCGCTTGCAAAAACCCGAGGTGGCGAATACATTCCGCGCTCCATTAAGAAGATGAAAGCAGGCATTCATCCAGAATACTACGAGACTGATATGGTGTGCGCATGCGGCGCGGTATATCACACTCGCTCTACGCGTCGCGATATTAAGATCGGCATTTGTGCCGCTTGTCATCCCTTTTTCACAGGCGAACAAAAGTTTGTCGATACCGCGGGCCGAGTCGAGAAATTTGCCCGCCGTTACGGCAGCACCAAAGCTGCCCGCGCCGAGAAGAAAGTTTAGCTGAACTTAGCTGTAGCGGCTGTCAATGACTGCCGCCTTCCTTCGGCGCTCACAGAGCGCCGCTACAGATGGACTTAAATTCCCTTATCCAACTCAAACGCGAACGCTTCGAACAGCTCGAGCGTGAGATTGCGGACCCGCGCCTGTTCGATAATCGCAAACGCGCTGAGGAGATCATGCGCGAACACGCGAGTTTGAAGGATCTGCTGGAGAAATCGCGCGCGCTCGAAACCGCGCGGAAACAATTAGACGATAATCGCGAGCTGGCCACGTCGCGCGATGTCGAGATCGCAGCGATGGCTGACGATGAAATTCCGGAGCTCGAAAAACGCGTCTCCGACCTTGAACGCGACGTTCAGATCGCGTTAGTGCCGGCTGATCAAACGGAAGAGCGCGACGCGATCGTGGAAGTCCGCGCCGGGACAGGCGGCAACGAAGCCGCTATCTTCGCCGCCGATCTTTATCGGATGTATCATCGCTATGCAGAAGCGGCGGGACTGAAAACTGAGGACCTCGAATCCAGTCCGTCGGAGCTTGGTGGGTTTAAGGAAGCGATCTTTCGAGTTTCGGGCGAATCGGTCTTTCGGAAACTTCGTTACGAGAGCGGTGTGCACCGAGTGCAACGCGTGCCTGCCACCGAGGCGCAGGGCCGAATTCATACATCCACCGCAACCGTGGCGGTGTTGCCGGAGGCAGAAGATATCGACGTTGAGTTAAAACCGGACGATTTGCGGATCGAAGTCTCGCGCGCGGGCGGTCCGGGCGGGCAAGGCGTGAACACAACCGACTCAGCCGTGCAGGTCATGCACATTCCGACTGGCATGATTGTTCGCTGCCAGGATGGTCGCAGCCAAATCAAAAACAAGGAGCGCGCGTTATCGATTTTGCGGGCGCGGTTATTGGAGCACAAGCAGCGCGAGGAAGCGGAGAAATACAGCGCACAACGCCGGGGACAGATCGGTACAGGCGGACGCGAAGAAAAAATTCGCACTTACAATTTTCCACAGAACCGCGTGACCGATCACCGCATCGGTCTCACGCTTTACAATTTGGATCGGGTAATGGATGGCGATCTAGCTGAGCTGATTCAGTCACTGCAAGCGGCCGATGTGGCTGAGCGGTTGAAGCAATCAGCCGCCGCGGCATGATGGGCTCAGAATTTCGCTGAAGGGCGCTTGACGTAACCACGCCCCTTTGTTGTACTCCGCGTCTGGACGCCGTCGCGTCAATCCTATGGCTGCATCTGATCCGCGAGGGCAAGAGGAAGACGGAATAAAGCGGTTTGATCCGCGAATTCTCGATCGCAGCGTTATTGCGATTCCGTTGCTAGAGAAAATTAACAAAGACGACAATGAGGTTCACGCGGTCATCATCGATGTGAATCTTGACTACGATGAAGGTCGCGAGGCAGGCCTAAAATGGATTCGAGAGGCGATCAAAAACGCCATAGCCATAATCGCACCGTCCGACGAGAAACAAGGCGTGCGAGAGAAGAAGTCGGACTTAAGCAATCAATACATCTTCGCCCGTCTCAGTGGAAAAGTAATTCGCGAGCTCGTCCGGCTGGACGTCGAGCACGCTGGCAGCCAAGCCAAAACGGCCAAAAAACCGCGGCAGCCGAAGAAACGCGGAAAAGCCTCAGTGCAGTCGGCAGCACCATACCGCTTTCGTGCCATCTACCGAATCTGGCCCGATTTCAAGATTTCACCCTGCATTACGAAGTCGCTCGCCACGGTGAAAGCAGATGCGGCGCAAACTTCGTTCTGCGCGCACGGCGTGGGGATCACATGGGCTATCATGGATTCGGGTATCGACCCGAATCATCCGCACTTTGCCCTCCATGGGAATGTCGATCCCGCTTCACCGCTCCATGCGGATTTTACCGATACGCCCAATGTTCCGACGAGCGGTAACGCAGCGTTGATCGATCGTTTTGGACACGGCACACACGTGGCAGGAATTGTAGCGGGGGAACAACTGGCTGATGGCACGAAAGCGCAGGCGCAAAAGATGCGGGCAGTCACACGCTCGGTAAAGGGTTATGAAGGCGGGGATTCGCCCGCTGTCGAGACTAATGAGGTTGTGCTCAATTCGATTCGCGGGATGTCGCCCCGTTGTCACCTCATTAGTCTAAAGGTGCTCGACGACGAGGGTAACGGCGAGGTCAGCAATCTGATTGCGGCAATCGCCCACGTCCAGGAAAAGAACGGCCACGGTCGTTTGAATCTGATCCACGGAGTAAACATCAGTCTCGGATACGATTTCGATCCAGAGTGGTTTGCGTGTGGACAAAGTCCCCTGTGCGTTGAGATCAATCGCCTGGTGCGATCGGGCGTGGTCGTCGTAGTGGCCGCAGGCAACACCGGCTATGGCGCGCTTGCAGCGCAACAGCGGACAACAAATGCCGGAATGCAAGTCACAATCAACGATCCAGGCAACGCGGAGCTAGCCATCACCGTCGGGTCCACGCATCGCGACATGCCCCATGTGTATGGCGTTTCCTATTTTTCCTCAAAGGGCCCGACTGGCGATGGACGAATGAAGCCAGACGTCGTTGCTCCGGGTGAGAAAATTCTCTCTGCTGCAACGGGAAAGTTGTTAATGGATCGAGCAGAGGGGAAACAATGTGAATACGTCGAGGACAGCGGCACCAGCATGGCGGCGCCGCACGTCAGCGGCGTGATTGCGGCATTCCTGTCCGTGCGACGGGAGTTCATCGGCGATCCGGAACGGGTAAAGCAGATTTTTCTTGGGGCAGCTACCGACTTGAAGCGGGAGCGCTCTTTTCAAGGCGCGGGGTTGATCGATCTTATGCGCGCCATTCAGTCTGTGTGAATATATGATGCAAGTTACTTATGAATGATATCGCAGGCATTTCTTATACAGCCGCACGCTTCGATAAAGACGGCGCGGCTTTAAACAAACAAGAAATCACACTGCCTCAAGACACGACGGACCTTATCGTCGCGTCGCACGGTTGGAACAACACCGAGGAACAAGCAGAACAGCAGCTTTACGTCCCGTTGTTCACCAACTTTGCAGCAGTCGCGTCGAATCAGCTTCAGAATAAGAAGGTCGCGATTATCGGCGTCATCTGGCCGTCGAAGAGATTTACTGATGTCGTTGACGCTGCTGTTGCGGAACAAGCGCCCGGCGGTGGAGCGGGATTCGGAATGAGCTCCACCGCGGCGGACGAAACCATCAAGGCCAAGCTCGACGTCATTGCCACAATGTTCGACAAGAAAGCGGCGAAAAAGATCACCGCTGCGAAGAACCAGATTGGCAAGCTGGAGAGTGATCTCGATGCACGGCGAAAATTTGTAGACGAGCTGCGGAGCTTGCTTGATGACAGCGCCGCGCACGAGGAAGACAATTCTGCGCTTTTCTTCAAGCTCGATGGATCGGTGATGCTCGAGAAGCTAAAGATGCCGACCCCGCTGGTTGCTTCGGGCGGAGGAGGTGGAGGCGGCGCCGCGTCGCTTGGCGCTCATCGGACAACCACCTCGACGGGCGGCGCAGCTGGACTGGGTGATATTTTTTCTGGAATCAAATCCGGCGCGATTCGGTTCCTGAATTATTTGGCTTATTACGAAATGAAAAAGCGCGCCGGAACAGTCGGCCAGAAAGGTGTGGCACCACTGCTTGATCGGCTGGCCGACCACGTGCAACGGATTCATCTGGTGGGCCACAGCTTTGGCTGTCGCGTCGTGACGGCGGCTGCGGCGACATCTACGACAAATAAACTACAAAGCATGTCGCTTTTGCAGGCGGCTTTTTCGCACAATGGCTTCTCGAAATCGATGAATGGATTCTTTCGCAGCGTGGTGGATAACCAGCGCATCAAAGGTCCCATCGTTGTTACTTACACGCCGAACGATCGTGCCGTTGGGATCGCTTATCCGGTTGCTTCGCGATTGTCCGGCACGGTTGCATCAGCTTTTGGCGACGCGAACGATAAGTTTGGCGGCCTCGGTCGAAATGGTGCGCAGAAAATGGAGCTGGGCGAAGTTGTGCAGGGTGTTGATCAGCTCCTCGCGGTGGGAGGTACCTACGGCTGGCAGTCCGGTCGTTTTCACAATCTGGAAGGCAGCAAATACATCGTAGATCCAAGCGGCCGCGATGCGCACGGGTTCGTCACGGGCAAAGAAGTCGCCTGGGCCATCAGCCGCGTAATGGCGTAGCCGGCTCCGCGCGAGGAGCGCCTTCGTAGGTAAGTTGCCACATGACTGTGCTCGAGGTCTTGCAATCAACAACGGCCTATTTCCAGAAGCGCGACATCGAGAATCCACGTTTGAATGCGGAACATCTGTTGGCGCACGTACTAGGCCGGAAACGGATGGAGTTATATTTGGACTTCGACCGCGGGTTGCGGGAATCAGAGCTTGCGCCGCTGCGCGAATTGGTGAAGCGCCGCGGCTTAGGCGAACCACTTCAACATCTGCTTGGCACAGTGGAGTTCTGCGGTCGCAGTTTTCGCTGCGACAAGCGCGGACTGGTGCCGCGACCTGAAACCGAGCAGCTTGTTGAGCTGCTGATTTCACGCTTCAAATCCGACATGCCATATCCGCGTATGGTCGATGTTGGAACTGGCAGTGGCGTCATTGCGCTCACTCTGGCGGCGGAATTTCCAAAAGCCGAGATCGTCGGGGCCGATATTTCCGAAGACGCTCTCATGCTTGCCCGCGAAAATGCCGAGCGAGTCGGCCTGGTCGATCGTGTCCGGTTCCTGCGAAGCAACTTGCTTGAAAATGTGCAACCAAACCTCGATCTGATTGTCGCGAATCTTCCGTACGTTTCGACCGAAGACCGGCCGAATCTTTCTCGCGAAGTATTACACGATCCCGAAGTGGCGCTTTTCGCAGGCGCGCGCGGGGACGAGCTGGTGCGTGAATTGATTGCGCAGGCGATGTCGTGGCTTCGGCCGGGGGGAATGCTGGCGATGGAGATTGGGATCGGCCAAAGCGAGAAGCTTGTGGCAGCGCTGGCGGAGAAAAATTATCGCGACATTTGGACGGAAAAAGATTACTCGGGTGTGATACGTTTCTTGTTCGCAAGGTATGGATAAAATTCTGGTCCACGGCGGCCGCCGGCTTTCCGGTTCCATTAAGGTCAGCGGTTCAAAAAACTCCTCGTTACCGATCCTCGCGGCGACATTGCTGACTCGCGAGCCGTGTGTCGTTCATGGTGTGCCCGACCTGAGCGACACGAATTACATGCTGCAAATTCTCGCTCACCTCGGTGCGCAGGTCGAACGCGCGAGCGGTACCGTGACTGCGACTGCCGAGAAGATCCACAGTGTCGCGCCCTACGATGTCGTCCGGAAAATGCGCGCGTCCGTTTGTGTTTTAGGACCGTTGCTGGGTCGGTGCAAGGAAGCCAGTGTCGCGTTGCCCGGCGGCTGTGTCATTGGCGATCGGCCGATTGATCTGCATCTGAAGGGCTTTGAAGCCCTCGGCTCAGCGGTGCGCGTGGAAGGCGGTGATATCAAGGTTTTTGCGCCTAAACTGCGCGCGGCACAAATCGACATGAAGGGGAAATTCGGTCCGACTGTGCTCGGTACAGACAACGTGATGATGGCAGCTGTCCTGGCCGATGGGGTTACTATCATCGAAGGAGCAGCATGCGAACCCGAGGTCGTGGACCTGGCAAATTTCCTCAACAAAATGGGCGCGAAGATCGAAGGTGCGGGCACGGACCGGATTATCGTCGAAGGCGTGCCTGAGTTGCACGGCGCGACGCACCGCGTGATTCCGGACCGAATTGAAGCAGGCACGTTTCTGGTAGCCGGCGCAATCGCCGGAGACGGAGTGACGGTAAAACGCGTCGAGCCCGAGCACGTTCGTGCGGTCACCGATGCGCTTGCAAAGTGCGGTTACGCCGTGGATATCGCAGAAGATTCCATTACCGTTCTGCCCAACGGCGAAGCCAGCGCGTTGGAAATCGTTACTGAACCGTATCCTGGTTTCCCGACCGACATGCAGGCGCAAATGTGCGCGTTACTTTCGACGAATAGAGGAACGAGTTCAGTTACTGAAAACATTTTTCCGCAGCGTTATATGCATGTGGCTGAGCTAAAACGCATGGGAGCCGAGGTCAGTTTGGAAGGCGCCACTGCGGTGATTCAAGGAGTAGATAACCTTCTCGGCGCGCCGGTGATGGCAAGTGATCTGCGCGCGTCTGCTGCGCTAGTGCTGGCGGGACTAAAAGCGGATGGCGTCACGGAAGTCAGCCGCGTGTATCACATCGACCGCGGCTACGAACATCTCGACGAAAAACTGCAGGAACTCGGCGCGCACATCGAGCGCGTGAAATCAGAGTAGCGCGTATCTTTTTCTGTCGCTTCTACTGGCGGGCAGCCTGTCCTTGAGCGAAAGATTGCATATGGATCCACAACCGCCGCAGACTCCATCCACTTCCTCTGATGTTCGAACGTGGTGCGTCCTGTGCCACGCCAGCGCATTGCTCGGATTGTTCTTTCACTTTCTGGGTCACATTCTCGGCCCACTTGCCGTCTGGCTGTTAAAACGCGGCGACTCGCCTGAGATCGACGCGCACGGAAAGGAATCGTTGAATTTCCAGATCTCGATGCTGATTTACGACGCGATCGCCGCGATTCTCTGCATCTTCCTGATCGGAATCCCAATCTTGATAGCGCTCTGGGTGGCGAACACCGTGCTGGTCATCATCGCATCGGTTAAGGCCAGCGAAGGAAAGTTTTATCAGTATCCGTTCACGATCCGACTGATCAAGTAACGGCGCTGCTAGGGCTGCTTAGCTCTTACCAATCGCCGCAACGTCTTTAGATTCATCACATCCTCGGCAAGGTCGGTTCCTTTTGGCGTTTCCAGCACTTTCGGGATTTTGCTGAATCGCGGGCTTTGCATGATGAAGTGGAAAGCGTCCAAACCGATCTGGCCTTTTCCAATATGCTCGTGTCGATCTACTCGCGAACCCCGCCCTGTCTTGGAATCGTTTACGTGAATCGCAACGAGACGATCGGGGCCGATGACGCGATCGAATTCGTGAAATGTTTTCTTCACGCCTGATTCGCTGCCAATCTCGTAACCCGCGGCGAAAAGATGCGCGGTGTCGAGGCACACGCACAATCGCTCCGGCTCGCGTACGTTCGCGATGATGTGCGCGAGATGCTCGAATCGATGGCCGATGCACGAGCCCTGGCCGGCTGTAATCTCGAGTGCGATTTTCGTTTTTACTTTCGGAATTTTCCGAAACACCTCGTCGATTGAATCAGCGATCTTTTTCAAACCTGCTTCTTCGCCCGCGCCGAGGCGCGCACCGGGATGCAACACCAAAAACGGGAGTTCAAGTTGATCTGCCCGGACCAGTTCTTCAGCGAGCGCTCGAATGGAATTGGCGTGAAATTGCGGATTCGTCGCAGCGAGGTTGATGAGGTAATTGGCGTGGCCGAACACCGACAACAATTCGCCGCGCTGGACGTGATTGAGAAAAGCGCGGATTTCCTCGCCGGTGAGTGCTCTGGCAAACCACTGCATGTTGTTTTTCACAAAAATTTGCATCGCGGTGCAGCGGATTGATCGCGCGCGCTCAATGGCCATACTCACTCCTCCGCGGATGGACATGTGCGCGCCTAGTAGAATTTGCGAATTGCGATCGCCGATTTGCGATTTGCTCGTGCCCCGCGCCATTGCTTCAATCAAATCGAAAATCTAAAATCTTTTAGGGTGCCAATCGGGTTTCTTGAGGCTCCCTTCGCCGGCGTATTCGAAAAGTTTATACATCGGCAGGAGCACTATGCCGGGGCCTTTCATATCCAGCCGCAGATTGAAGTCGAGTTTGTCATCGAGAAAATGAATGTCGCCGTTGCCGAGCATACTGAAGAGAGAACCAGCGGCCTCGAAATCCTCGGTGTGAATAATGCCGTTTCCCACAGTGAATTCGGCGTTTGCTTTGCGGGCGACGCTGTATCCGCTGCCGGGCACGATGTGGTTCAAAATTCCTGACAGCGGCCCAAAAATCGGTATCGCGAAAACGTCTCCGTTGCTTACTTCAATTTTCCCTTTGCCTCGCATCGTTCGCCAATCACTGCCCATACCGTTGAACTCATACGTCCCGCGTAACAGCCCCTGCGCAGTCTTGTAGTTGAAGTACAAGTCAGTCAGGCGCGGGAAATTGATTTCGCTCAAAGATAGAGTGGCGTGATAGCGCGGATCGTTTCGTGCCAGCGAGATGTCAGCATTCCCGCGCAGCGTCCCGGCGAGGAGATCCGTGCGAATATCGCTAATTTGTAAGTGATCGTTCGTGAAGAGCAATCGCGCCGAGACACGATCGAACGGCAGCGTTTTGCCGAGAAAGACATAATCCATTCCGCTTGCGCCATCGGCCTTGATCTCCAGCCGCGTGTTTTTGCCACCGCGGAACTGGTAAACACCACTGGCGACAACATTCGGGGGACGCCGGAATTTGTAAGGAGCAATAGTTTTCGAGGTCTTTGGATCGATCCAGAAAATTACTTCTGCCGGATACAACGAACTGCGGACGTTCGAGATCCGCACCTCATGTTTTTTGAAATCGTAGGTGAAACTGCCAGAACCGGTGCCTTCGTCCCGTGTGACCTGAATATCTTCGTAAGTGACCGCGCCATCGGCGAAATGAATCCGAGCGTTGGCGCCGTTCATCCATATTCCGCGAAACCGCGTCCGCCCAAGAGCAACTGTGCCGTCACCCTGCCAACTCTCGGGATTGCGATCTGTGCCGCGAATTGCCATCCGAATTGCAGGCGACCGTTGCCACTGCCATTCCCGCAGAAACTCGTTGGTCTTGGCCGGAACGAGCGGGCGCACTGCCTCTGGGGATATGGTGCTCTCAAGGTTTAGCCGAAAATCCTTGGGTGCGTCGAAAAGATCCGCTCTGAGTTGGCCGGTCTGATGGCGCACGCGCAGCTCCCGAACGAAAGTGCGCTCGCCATCCCACGAAAAATCTGCGCTGAGCTCGGAAAACGGCACTTTCTTGTACGTGAACTGTCCAAAAGCAGCATGTCCAATCATGTCCGGACGGAATTGCCCGGCGCCCAGATTTATCGAGCCGGTGATTTCTAGCAGAGGCGGCGAATGAAATTCGACGTCTGCCATCGGTTCACCGACGCCGAAAGCATCGAGGAATGCTTTCAAATTTAGGGTGCTGTGAATCTGGAATTTGGCGATGTTACTTTCTCGATTCCAATCGCCGCGGCCCGCGAGAGTGCCTTTGCCGTCGCTCCATTCACAATGCGCGATATCCAACCGCTGATTGTTCCATTCAATCGCCGCTGAGAGATTATTAATTTCGTAGCTGCTTCGTTGGAGTCGGTCGCCGCGCAGGGTCGCCTCGACCCTGGCGTTTTCGAGCTCTGCCATGTCTCCACTGAACTTCAATTGCAAAGAAGGAGGTCCTGCAGGGAAACTGAACTTTTGCAGTTCAGCCACGACGCGCTCGGCAAGCGACAATCGTTTTTGCCATTCCTCCGGTGTGACTGATGCCGATGGCTGGTAATCAGCGCGCTTGATTAATTGTCCTCTGGCTGACAGTCGAATCCCACAAAAAGTTCCTTCGGCCTGACTGACGTAAATCTGTTCCGGCGGAAAATAAATGTGCGCGCGGAGATTAGTCAGTTGCGCGCGACTGGCTTTTCCTTCGGCAGTCTTGATTGGAAATGTGATCTGCGCGTCGCGCACATCGAGCGCGTTAAGAAACGGTTCATGATGGATGAGAGCGGCATAATTAATATCGAGAGAGACTTCGCTGATCAGGGCTAATGTGTTTTCGCGGTTTCTGTAATCGAAAATCCTTACGTTTTTCGCGACCAGACCGCGGAACGGGTCCAGCGTCAGCCGTCCGATCTGAGCTTCGACACCGCGTTTGTGTAGCTCTTCCACGACGCGGTACCGCCATTCACGGCCAAATCCCCGTCGCGCCAGATAATAACCGCCGGCACAGATTGCAGCGATGGCGGCGAGAATTGTCAGACGAATTGCAATTGCAACAACGCGGCGCGTCCGGCGCAATCGTGGCGTTTGCGCGGAATGATGAACCTGAGGTTGTTCCAAAGTGACAGGCATGCGTAATGACGCGTTAAACTGTTGAAGCGTCGGAGGGATAGGCCAATTTAACGGCTTAACGGTTCAGCCGCTTCAACGTGATTTCAACCTCCGACCTGCCCGCCCTCAATGCCACGTTTAATCTCGTGAGCACCATTTTTATTTCCACGGGTTGGTACTTGATCCGGCGCGGCGCCTGGCGCCGTCACATGGTGTGCATGATCACAGCTCTCCTCTCGTCTGTCTGTTTTCTGGTTGGCTACATCACTTATCATGCACGCGTTGGCGAGAAATCTTCCGGATACGCCGGCTGGATTGCAGGGGTTTACTTTCCGATGCTCGCCTCGCACGTTCTGTTGGCGTTTGTGACGCTGCCGTTGGTCGTTTTGACGCTTGTTCCGGTTTTTCGTCGCCGATGGGACCGGCACAAGCGAATCGCGCGTTGGACAATCCCTATCTGGCTGTACGTGTCGGTCACCGGAGTTCTCGTTTACTTAATGCTCTACAAATGGTTCCCTCCGGGAACGTGATGCAGGTAATCCTAGAGTAATGTTCTCTAGTAACTAATGTCCCGGTAACGGCTTGCGATATTGTGGGTACGAAGCATCAGTGCCACTTCGGAAAAGGATCATTTGAGTTGTAAATGCCTGCTTTACGGCACTTGTTCTACTCAATTGGGCGCAAAACCGAGGGCCGTCACTATGCAACAGTTCTCCGCTACTATGTAGCAATTGTGAACTGCTGCATAGCAATTGGGGAACTGTTGCATAGTAGCCGGGAATTGCTGTACAGTAATTGTGCACTGCTACTAGTAGTCGTCAGTTGCTGCAGAGCAGTCCTCTTCTGCTTATTAGCAGTTCTCGACTACTTGTAAGTAATGCCGCATTTGCTTGTGAGCGCTTCTCAACTGCTTGCGAGTACTGCTTGTGCAATCGCAAACCCGGCTTCGCATTCTTTACAGCGATGTCCGCAATAGGAAGATCCACCCAGGCGGGCCAGCCATCACGGCGCGGGTCGCCGCGCGGAGAAAGTTCTTAAGGAAAAGTTCTTAAGGAAAAGCTTGACATTCTTTTCGCGGATTTAGTAAAAGCGGCAGACGGCGAAAAACTGCAAGAAAGAAAACCACTAACTTCATAACCACTTGCGAAAGGACAAATCATGAAAAAGAAATCCGCTTCACAAACAGCACAAAAACTTACCAACAAGGTAATTCTGCTCGCCATAACCGCCTTAGCGCTTTACGCCTCACCTAGCACTCGCGGGATTGAGGTGTGTAACCAGATCCTATTCAGCAGTTGGACCACTCCCGGCGCAGCCAATTGGTTCGACTCGCCGAACTGGTGCGGCGGGGTACCTCTTTGTCATTCCTTCACGTGCATCAGCAATGGTGGCACGGCTCAGGTTGGCACGGGGACGACCGCGAATGCCTGCGAGACGTTTCTTGGCCAGTATCAGTGCGACCCATTTTCTTGCCCGAATTCGCGGGGCAGCTCTGGCAACCTGTCTGTGGACGGCGGTACCCTGAATACGTGCAACGAGTTGCACGTCGGCTACCAAGGCATGGGAACCCTGAAGATTACGAATGGCGGGCTTGTTAGCACAACTGGCGGCGCGGATATCGCAGCAGGAGCGGCTTCAAACGGCGCGGCAACAGTGAATGGTGCCACCTCTCAATGGACAGTGACAGGGGGGCTTTACGTCGGCGGGACCAACGGCACCCCAGGCGGAACTGGCCTCTTGACGCTCAGCAACGGCGGAAAAGTAAGCGTAGCGAATGTTTATGTGTACCAGTCCGGCACGTTGGCAGGCAATGGTAGGGTCGACGCCACCAACGGAACGACCGTTGATGGCACGCTTGCGCCAAGTGGAGGAGGTACAACACTCACTTTTGGCGGCGCTCTCGGTCTGAACATCCTTGCCACGACGCAGTGCAATGTTACCCCACAGGACCCGTCAACCACACCTCAAGTCAGTGTTTCAGGACAAGTGTCTCTCGGCGGACGTCTGTCAGTCACCATGACCGGTGACTTTAGTTCAGCGCCTACGCGATTCACTCTTCTGAACGCGGGCAGCGTGAACTCCAGCCACCGCACGTTCGACAGCACGTCAATCACGTATCCGACGAACCAATGCTGGACCCCGCAGATCACTTACGTTACGGATAATAACGGTCAATATCATGTTTATCTTGATCGGATCGTGTGTGCAAATTAATAACTGAATGTGATTGATGGGAAACTCGCTTTGCGGGCAAAGCGATGAATGAAGTTCCAAACAGTTCACAGCGCGCCTACGTTGGTAGGCGCGCTGTGACTCTTTTCCTCCTCTGGTCGGGCGTTGCGTTTGTGGTGGAGACAGTAACGCCATGCGCATATGCACTCACCCAAGCAGGGGAGAAAGCTTCCGCTAGAACGCTCACGTTTGAGGAGCGCGTAGCATACCAGTACGCGATCGAAGAGGTCTACTGGCGTCATCGGATTTGGCCGAAGAATAATCCGGGGCCCAAGCCTTCGTTAGACGTGGTTGTATCCAAGCGTGAAATTGAGAAGAAAGTTGAACATTATCTTCGTAAATCGCAGTTGGTGGCAGACCAACGGGGATCGCCAATCAGCGCGAGCGAGCTTCAAGGTGAGATGGAGCGAATGGCTACTCACACTAGAGACCCTGATATGTTGCGCGAACTCTTTGAAGCGTTGGGAAACGACCCCCCTGTTATCGCGGAATGTCTAGCGAAGCCTGTTTTGGCAGAACGACTCGTTAGCCAGCTGAGGGCATACAATGGTGTAGGTGCGTTTGTGTCAAACGCCACGGCGCTCGATGCGGCAAGCACTCTTACAACGCAGTACAAGCTGCCAGAAATATCAGTTCCGCTAGACTGCATAGACGACACATGGACCGCCACAACGACTGTGAACGCGCCCGAGGCACGCGAGACTAGCACCAGAGTGTGGACTGGCAGCGAGATGATTATATGGGGCGGATCAACCTTTAACGGCTCCCTAAACACCGGTGGCAGATATAACCCAGCGCTAGACACTTGGACAGCGACCAGCACCACCAACGCACCTGAGGGACGAGGCGGTCAAAGCACAGTGTGGACTGGCAGCGAGATGATTATATGGGGCGGGTTCGATGGGATCAACGTCCTGAACACTGGAGGCAGATACAATCCCGTCGCGGATAGCTGGACCGCAACCACCACGACAAACGCACCTGCCGCACGAGATCAACACACGGCTGTCTGGACGGGCAGCGAGATGATCATCTGGGGGGGACATGGCATTAACGTCAACTTCAATGGTGGCGGGCGATACAATCCAGGCACTGACAGTTGGGTAGCTACGAGCACCGTGAATGCGCCTGCCGCACGATGGGAACACAGAGCTGTGTGGACCGGTAGCGAAATGATTATCTGGGGTGGAAGCGATGATTCGAACTATTTACATACCGGCGGCAGATACGATCCCAGCACGGACAGTTGGACACCCACTGGGCTCGTGAATGTAGCCCCAGGCCGAGTCGGTAACACGGCAGTATGGAGCGGTAGTGAAATGATCGTCTGGGGCGGCGTGGATGAAACGTTTAACGAATGCAACACTGGCGGCAGATACAACCCAAGCACGGACAGCTGGCTAGCCACGAATCTCAGCAATGCGCCCTCGCCGCGAGATTCTCACACGGCGGTGTGGACTGGTAGCGAAATGATCGTGTGGGGCGGCGTCTTTTGCTTCCCTTGCATCGACCTTAATACTGGCGGGAGATACAGCCCCGACACGGACAACTGGAGACCGACTAGCACCGCGAATGCACCCTTGGCCCGACAATACCACAGCGCGGTGTGGACCGGCACCGAAATGATCATATGGGGTGGGCTCTACTATCCAAACCCCTATTTGAACACCGGCGGGAGATATTGCGCGCAGGGCGGTCCCTCGCCAACACCGACTCCTACGGCCAGCCCGACTCCGACGGCTACTCTAACGCCGACGCCCACACTTACTCCTACGGCCACGGCAACACCGACCGCAACTCCAACAGCTACAGCAACTGCAACACCGACGCTTACTCCGACCACAACACCTCCGAGTCCCACACCGACGGCAACAGCCACAGTGACGCTTACGCCGTCATCCACGCCACGACCATCACCTACACCAAGAATAGTCCCGACCCCGAGGCTCCGGCCCACGCCCCGGCCGCGCCCGTAGCTCGGTTGAATGCTTAGCCCGGAATGCCCTTGAGGATTTCGGTGTTCGTCGGAAATTTTTTGACGAACATCAACAGACGCTGAATCGCTTCCTCTGGTTTATAACCGGCCAGAGCGCGCGCTGCTCCCTGCGGCGAGTGCACTGTGAAAATATCCTCAGAGGGAAAGGCCGTTATCAAAAAAGGGGCCGTCAGAGAGCATTTTCGCGGTGGAGGCGATGATCCGACTGCGGTGAGTGATTACGCGATCAAGCGAAGCGACAGCGGGCACCACCTACTCTGGGCGACTATCGAATCGGCGTCTTCCCGTCGCCTCAGAATTCCATCTGAAGCGTTGCACCGTTGTGGCATCGCGAAAAAGCTTGCCTGGAGAGTCAGAGTGCAGACAGGATTGTCTGCGCCTACGATGCGAAGTCTTGCGCTCGGCAATTATTTGATGTTTGATCAGAGCGATGTGCCGCCGCGCATGAAGGAGACTTTATGGTGATCATTGCCACATTTAATGAGCCCGCCAAAGCACGTCAGCTTAAACGGCGTTTTCAGGATTCAGGAATTAAGGCCGACGTTCACAATGAGGGGCCCGTGCAGCAGTTCGGCTTTATGTCCAAGCCGCAAGCGAACGCCAAGGTGATGGTGGAGGACAACGATTTCGAGAGAGCGCAAAGTCTGATGATCGAATGGGAATCGACTGATCCAGACATCTCTGCTGCGCTGATTCGCTGCCCACAATGTAACTCTTCAAATATCGAGTACCCGCAGATGACGCGGAAATTTTTGACGCCCGCACTCGTCGGCTTGCTATGCGCGCTGAAAATTATTCCGAAAGAATTTTACTGTCAGGATTGCCACTTTACCTGGACAAACCGGGAAGAGCCTACAATTGGACGCCTTTGGCATCGGTTCTTTCCTGGAAGCGAAGCCGAACAGGGCTAAAGCGCAGAGCCGTTAAGCGTTGAAGAGTTAAAGCGGGACCATGGCGCGGTGACTTGACGTTTCAACGTTTCAACGGTTCAACGCTTTAACTTCATCCAAGTCATGAAATGGCTTTTCGTCCTACTTTTGGCACTGGCGATTTTCGGCGGAGCCGCCTGGTTCGGTTACAACACCTTCGTCAAAGAAGAAATCGAAGTGAAAAAGGAGCAAAGGGGTGAAGTCACTCCGCCGCCCGTGGTGGACGTCAGCCTGCCGGAATTCGAGGCGGCGGTCAAACTTCGTCAGGATGAAAAACTCCCCGAAGCACGCGATGCGCTTGTCGCTGTCATCCAAAAATATCCCGCCGGGAAACACCTCGATGAAGCCCGGGATGTCCTTGGGGAAGTGAACACCACAATTTTGCTGTCGCGTCACCCATCTCCGGAAAAGACCGAATACATTGTGAAACCCGGGGACGTTCTGGCGAAGATTGCGCGCAAGCTGAAGACGACACCGGAAATGATCATGCGCATGAATAATATGAGCGGCACCATGCTGCGGATTGGCGACCGGCTGCTGATCTCACATCCCGATTTCTCCATGGTGATCCAGCGCAAAGCGAACCTGATCGTGCTGTTAAACCACGGCGCATTTTTCAAGCAATATCACGTGCGCGAGGCAAAGCTGCCGCAGAAACAGCCGTCCAAAATCATGGCGAAAGTTGCTGAAACGATGGCTTGGAAAGGTGGCAAACGCGTTGGGCTCGGCAGCAAGGAGTACCTGGCCAGCACAAAATGGATCAGGATGGCCGGCGCACCAGCTTATACCTTGTATGCCGTGGCGGATGCAACACACCCCCATCTCGACCAACCGCCCCCGCCGACCGGTCTCGGTCTCGCTGCAGTTGATCTCGAGGAGCTGAGCACGCTTGTAAACAAAACCACCTCGGTGACGATTGTTGACTAAGCTCGTTGAACCGTTGAACCGTGATGCCTTGAAACGTTTTCCTGGTTTGTCATGTTGCCGCGGAGCGAAACATCTCTGATATGGGCTTGCGCAGGTCAACCCCGACGAATAATCAGAGATTCTTCGCTTCGCTTAGAATCACAAAGAACGGATCCTACTTTAACGCTTCAATGCTTTAACACCCATGGAATGGCAACCGCTCGATTTTGAAAAGCCGATCTTTGAATTAGAACGGCGGCTGCAGGATTTAAAGAGTCATTCCACAAAACACGATGTCGATCTCGGCTCGGCGGTGAAAGAACTTGAGGCAAAGCTTCGGGAAACGCGCCGTCATGTTTACGACAATTTGACAGCTTGGCAGCGGGTCCAAATCGCCCGGCACACTCAAAGGCCGTTCGCGCTCGATTACATTCAACGCTGTTTTACGAACTGGTTTGAATTGCACGGCGACCGCCGTTTTGCCGACGATCGCGCAATGCCATGCGGAATGGCGATGCTCGGCAGGCAGCGTTGTGTCGTTATCACCCACCAAAAGGGGCGCAATACCAAGGACAACGTAATGCGCAACTTCGGATGCGCGCATCCGGAGGGCTATCGCAAGGCGTTGCGCTTGATGCGTCTCGGCGAAAAATTCGGGATGCCGGTGATCTCCCTGATCGATACGCCAGGCGCTTTTCCAGGTGTCGGATCGGAGGAGCGCCACATTTCTGAGGCAATCGCTGTGAACCTTCGTGAGATGATGAAGCTGCGCGTCCCCGTCATTGCCGCAGTGATTGGTGAGGGCGGCTCGGGAGGCGCGCTCGGCATCGGGGTCGCAGATCACGTTTTGATTTTCGAGAACGCTTACTACTCAGTGATTAGTCCGGAGGCTTGCTCCGCCATTTTGTGGAGAGACCGGCGACATGCTGCTGAAGCCGCGGAGGCACTCAAATTGACTGCGCAGAATCTTTTGAAACTCGATGTGGTTGACGAAATCATTGCCGAGCCGGAGGGCGGCGCGCACCGCGACTATGATTTTGCCGCTGCGAATCTTGGAGAAGCGCTACGCCGGAGCTTGGAGCGAATTTCTCAGATTCCGGTCGCGGAATTGTTAGAGAAACGATATCAAAAATTTCGCCGGCTAGGTGTGTTTTCGGAAGGGAAAACCGTCACGGCCCCGGCTCGCGTTTGATGTGATGTTCGGGACCTGGGGCAAATCGGTGGGGGTTTGGTGGCTCGGTGCTTTTGCCGCTGTCGCGTTCGCTCGCGCCGACGGCGCCGCGTCGGCGTTTCGTTTTGACCGCGACACGTTCGCTTTCGCTAATCAGACGGTGTTTGAGTACCACGAGGGACACGCTTCTTTGCGAAAATCATCAGCTACGAAGAAAGACGCATATAATCGTCACTGCTTTGTAATGTCCCGAACGGCCGCCCAATTCAAAAAATTTGCGCGCTTCGAGCCGCGAAGTGCTCCCTTGGATGATCCATCGCTGGCCGCTCGCATTCGTGCTCTCACGCGCCACGCTGCGTGGACGGAGCCGTTGCCGGAAAATCAACGAATTGTTTTCCCCGGATACAAAGACTTGAAGGAAATGAGCAAGGCACGTCGCGAACTCGTGCAATTAAACATCGGGCATGGTTGGCCGAGTTACTTTCGAATCAGCAATGCCCGGATGATGTTTCAAGACGGTACCGGCTACCAGGAAAAGACTCACGCTCGGTTAAATGCGGTGTTGGCGCGCGGCGAGTTGTTCGTCGCATTTCTTACAACTTATCCCCGGTTCACCATCAATCACTCGGTTTTGATTTATAAGCTGAAATCTTCATCGCCCAATCCCGGGGTTGATCGCTATCTCGTATACGATCCAAATCATGCAGAGTTGCCGCGCGAGCTTACCTGGTCTGCACATGATCGCGCTTTTTCGTATCAAAAGGACTGGGATTTTGTAGGCGGCTTTGTTCGCGTTTATCAGGTTTACGGCGAACCGCTGCAGTAAAAGCGATTCTTTATCGAGAGTTCCATGCCAGAAAATCCGTCTCCGCCCAAGCCAACTCCGCAGCCGCCTGTTCCTCCACCCGAACCCTTGCCGCCGAATCCGCCGCCGGTAACGAAACTGTAGCCGTCGCCTGTGGGCGCCCGCGGCATATACGTCATCTCTGCCTTACGCCTTCCACAGGGAAGCGGCTACAGTTTTATTTTGACCGCGGAAATAAGAAGCGTAGTGCCGGTTCGACCCTCGCTGCCCAGGCTGCTTCGCTGTGATCGCCGTGGTCGGCTTCCATGTATAAAAGGTCCTTGCCCGGTTTCCAGCCTTTCTCGACTAGTCGTTTGCATAGTTCGCGAGTTTGTTCCCAGCCCGGCTCGGCTGTGCCGGTATCGACCCAAATTTTCAGCGGCGGCTTTTGTTTAATAGAATCGACCAGCCGGTAAATAGCGAAATCATCCCACCAAATGGACGGCGACATTACCATGAGCCGGCGGAACGCATCCGGATATAAAATCCCAATCGCGAGCGTCACAAGTCCCCCCAGGGAGGATCCCCCGAGGCCGGTGAATTCCGCATCAGGTTTGGTTCGATATTTTCGGTCGATGTAAGGTTTGAGTTCTTCCATGAGAAAATATCCGTAGAGACGCGCCAGACCGCGGCTGCGTTTTTTCCTTCTTCCCTTTGCTTCGATCACTCCCGGCGTGGGCGTATATTCATGGATCCGGTCTTCGCCCATGTTTGCGACTGCGACGACAATGACAGGATCGATAATTCTAGTGCGGATGAGGCGTTCGGAGGTCTCGTCGACGCTCCATTCCACGCCGCCGAAAGAAGTCGCTGCGTCAAAGACATTCTGTCCGTCGTGCAAATACAAAACGGGATAACTTTTTCGTGAAAATCGGCGGTAGCCCGGCGGCAAATACACCAAGATATCGCGCCGGTTCCCGAGAATTCTGGACCGAAACGCGCGGTGCATTTTGATGTTTCCCGTTAGCGTATTTTTGCGCATCGAATCGAAACGCTTCGTTGAAGAAGAAACCTAGCGCAAGGGTCTTGATTCGCTGCAGGACGAATCCGCGTGCCGGACTTGCCATTTTCTGGCAGCACAACCAAGATGGACGCGCTAAAATGAATGAACGCTACCTCAGATGGTACTCGCTCTGTCATGACTGTCTCCCTTCGGCGTCCCGAGCGAAATCGATGGATTCCGTAGCGTTACCGTTCGGTTGCTCTGTGGGATTCCTCGACTACGCTTCGCTCCGCTCGGAATGAGACAATTGGTATGAAACTCGTGATCGCCGCCACTGGTGCAAGCGGATCGATCTATCTGCAACGCTTGCTTGAGCAAATCGATTGCGCGGCGCACGAGGTTCATCTCGTTATGAGCGCGTATGCGAGAGAGGTTTCGAAGCAGGAGCTGGATGATCTCAAAATTCCTGCAGAAGTTTCGCACCATTGTGAAAGTGACATGAACGTGCCGTTTGTGAGCGGCTCGGCGCATTTCGACGCAATGGTGATCGTCCCTTGTTCGATGGCCACGCTGGGGCGAATCGCTTCCGGGTCCAGCGACAGTGTCCTCTTGCGGGCGGCCGATGTCTTCTTAAAGGAACGACGGAAGCTGATTCTCGTCCCCCGCGAAACGCCGTGGAACTTGATTCACGCCCGCAACGTCGTGACTTTGCTTGAAGCTGGCGCGATTATTCTCCCGGCGGTTCCCTCCTTCTATAGTCGTCCCAATTCCCTCACCGCCGTCGTCGACACAGTGGTTTGGCGCATCCTCGACCAAATCGGGTTGCCCAGCCCGGGTGCATATCGCTGGGGTGAAAAGGGGTCGGCGAAAACGTCGCGCAAGAAAAATTGAAGATCGAAGGCAGGTTTGCGCGATGGTTGATCGCGTTTGGAGTTCGTTTGTTGCGGGTGTGGGAGCGTACGCTGCGTTATCAGGTTGACGATCGCGCGGGCATCCTCGGCAAACCGGTGACGGAAAATTACATCGGCGCGCTTTGGCACAATCGGTTGCTAATTTTCCCCTTAGTTTTGCGACGGTTTTTTCCAAATCGTCCTGGCGCGGCGCTGATCAGCGCCAGCCGCGATGGCGATTTGCTGACGGATGCCATCCACCGCTTTGGCTACGATGTGATTCGCGGCTCCAGCTCGCGTCTGGGCGCGAGCGCAATTCTTCAGCTTACCGAGAAGCTCGCTTCAGGACGCGACGTCGTCATTACGCCCGACGGTCCGCGTGGCCCGGTTTACGAACTTGGTCCCGGAATCGTTTTTCTCGCACAGAAATCAGATGCGTCGGTATTGCCGATGAATCTGGAATATTCGCGCTACTGGCGCTTGGGAAGCTGGGATCGCTTCATCATCCCGCAACCATTTTCGCGAGTGCGCGTGCTGATCAGCCGACCGCTTCGCGTCAACCCGACGAGTACACCCGACGAATTCGAGGCCGAACGCCGCCGCGTGCAGGACGCGATGATGTCGCTGGTCGAGATGCGATAGGCGGATCCTGTAGCCGCTTGCCTGTGGCAAGCGTGTCACTGAGGCGATTACCAGGCCTGCATTGCGCGTCCCACAGGGACGCGGCTACAGCAAAGCGCGCTTGCGTGGCGCGTGCTCGCTGGCAGGATTGTCGCTTCCTATGCCAAAACTGATCGATGGCCGCGCTATTGCGGAAAAAGTTTACGCTGATCTTCGCCGTGATATTGCAGAACTGAAAGCAAAGGGCCTAACGCCAGGTCTTGCCGTAGTTCTTGTGGGAGATAATCCAGCTTCGCGCGCCTACGTGCGTTCGAAAGACAAAATGTGCCGCGAGCTTGGCTTGCACTCAGTCAAACTGGAGCTGCCCGCTTCAACCACGCAGACTGAACTGCTTGCACGCGTCGATGAATTCAACCGCGATTCGGCTGTTCACGGCATACTTGTTCAATCGCCGCCGCCGGAGCAGATCGACGAAGCGGCGATCGTGCGCGCGCTGGACCCGCGGAAAGACGTGGACGGATTTCACCCGGAAAATGTCGCCAAGCTCGTGCTCGAAGACGCGAGCGGTTTTGTGCCGTGCACACCGCTCGGTGTGCAACGTTTGCTTCTGGAAAGCGACATCGAGGTCAATGGCGCCCACGTTGTGGTTCTCGGCCGCAGCATGATCGTTGGCAAACCTTTGGCACTCCTGCTCATGCAGAAAAACAAAAACGGCAACGCGACGGTGACCGTTGTGCATTCGCGCAGCCACAATCTCGCCCAGATTACTCATTCGGCTGACATTGTTGTTGCTGCGATTGGGCGAGCAGAATTTCTGAAAGCCGATCACATCCGCGAAAGCGCTGTCGTTATTGATGTGGGAATTAATCGCGTCGAAGACGCGGCAAGCGCGCGTGGCTACCGGCTCGTGGGCGACGTTGCATTTGACGAAGTGTCGAAAAAGGCGGAGGCGATTACACCTGTGCCAGGCGGCGTTGGGCCAATGACGATCGCAATGCTGATGGCGAATACAGTGAAAGCGGCGAAGCAAGCCTCTTTCGAGTGACAGCATACGCCGCTTCCGTAGGGAAAGCTGACAGCTTCCCAAGACGCGGCCACACGGGGGAAACTGTCAGTTTCCCCTACAGTTTTTCAACGATCTTCGCGGTCAGAAATTTAATTATTTCGGGACGAATTCGCGCGGCGTGAACGAACAGCGAGGCCAGTTGCGGCCGCAAGACCGCCGTGCGCGAGAGGCGATTAATCCACAAACGGCCACGATACATTTGGGCGTAAGCGCGACCAAATTCGCGCAACGCAGAGTTCCGATTCTCGCCGCGAACAATTCTTGCGACCGCGTTTGCGGCCAGCTCGCCCGAGCGCAGCGCGTAATAAATTCCTTCGCCTGTGAATGGCTCGACCACACGAGCTGCGTCCCCGATGAAAAACAGATTTTCGTGAGCGGAGGAAACTGGCGAACGCGTTAGCGGCGTGATCGTACGCCAGCCTTGATCGGCGGGCAGTTGAAATTGGCGTTCCGCCCAGCGCCGCAATTGCGAAATCGTCGGCGGTGTGCCGACGAGGCAGAGATTCAACTGAGTCTCATCTACTGGAGCCTGGCCCGAATAACCTTCGCGCAGAAATTGTAGAACGATGCGGTTCCCAAAGTCTCGCGGCAGCGGGATATGCGCCTGCAACGCCACACGTTCGCGCGCAGGACGGGGCAACAAATTGCACAAATGCGCCACCGTGGAGTTGCGTCCATCTGCACCGATTAATATCCGAGCCTGAAAAAAATCACCGGAAGCAGTTTCGATGTTCCAGTGGTCGTTTCTGCGTAATCCGGTCACAGTGGTTTTTTCGCGGACGTTGGCGCCGAGCTCGCGAGCCCGCCTTAAAAGCAGGTCGTCAAAGAGGCTGCGTTTCAGCGAAATCTCGCTATCGGCGCCCGATGGAAGATCGACAATCACTTCGCGCCCATCGATCGCGATGAATTCGACCGAACAGGGTTTCGAATGCGGCAAATCGCGCACTCGATCCGCGAGCTCCAGCCGTTTCAAGACGGGCCAGCACAACGGATTCAAACAGTCGCCGCACACTTTCTCGCGCGGAAATTGTTCCCGGTCGAGTACCAGGGATTGCAAACCGGCCATCGCGCAAAATGCAGCGCAGCTCGACCCAGCTGGGCCGCCGCCGACGATCGCAACATCAAAAAGCTGCATGGCGTTAATTGAACTGTAAAACAGCGCTGGCGCGCGATTTATTCAGAGAGGACACTAATTCGCATGGGCTGGTCGATTCCAATCCTTCGTGTTGCAGGGATCCAATTGCGGCTTCACATCACGTTTCTGTTGCTGATCGCGTGGATCGCATTTGCCTATTATACCGAGGGCGGCTCGTCCGCGGCAGTCGGCGGGGTCTTGTTCATTCTGTTGTTGTTCGCATGCGTAGTGTTGCACGAGTTCGGGCATGCTTTGGCAGGGAAAGCTTTCGGAATCAATACGCCTGACATCACGCTGTTGCCCATCGGCGGTGTGGCGCGATTGGAAAGTATTCCGGACGAGCCGGTTCAGGAATTAGTCATCGCGATAGCAGGTCCGGCTGTGACGGCGCTGATCGCGCTCGGCGCGTTCATCGGCGGTGGTTCGTGGGATTATCCGCCAACCACGAAAAGCAGCATTCCGGATCTGTTGTTCACCATGAACGTAATGCTGCTTCTTTTTAACTTGCTGCCGGCATTCCCAATGGACGGCGGCCGGGTTCTGCGCGCTCTGCTCGCGACACGTTTGAGCTATGCCCGCGCCACGCAGATCGCCGCGACGGTTGGCCAAGGGTTCGCGTTCGTGTTCGGTTTTTTCGGTCTGCTTTTTAATCCCTTTCTAATTTTCATCGCGCTGTTCGTTTACATCGGCGCGTCGCAAGAGGCGGCGCTGGCGCAAATGAAAGATGTCTCGCGCCGGTTTCCAGTTTCCAGCGCAATGGTGCGCGAGTTCCGCACCCTGGCAGCAGATGCGACGCTCGAAGAAGCAGTCGACGCATTGCTTGCGACTTCGCAGCACGATTTTCCGGTCATGGACGAAACCGGGAACGTCGCCGGTTTACTAACCCGTCACAATCTCATCTCGGCATTGCGCAAAAACGATCCCACGCTTCGTGTGGGCGACGTGATGCGGCGCGACATTCCAACGGTCACAACTGGCACACGATTCGAGGATGCCTTTCGCATTATGCAGGAGTGCGATTGCCCGGCCGTGCCCGTGCTGGATCGCATGAAACGGCTGGTCGGCTTGCTCACGCCGGAGAACGTCACCGAATTGATGATGGTGCAATCGGCGATGCCGCAGCGGCGAGTGCTATAACGACTCTCGAACGATTTAACTGTAGCCACGGCCCTGAGGGCCGTCTCTGTGAGTCAGAGAGCATTCCCACTAACCGGCCATAGGCCGGTGGCTGCAGCACCTCCAACAATTGCTTCAGGAGCTGATGCGCATCGGCATTATGACGTAGAGGAACGGGGTTTGAATTTTCACAACGCCCGGGCTCATCTCGTCGATGAGATCGAGAAAGACTTCGTCCTCGGTCAGCGCGCGCAGCGGCGCCATCAGAAATTCCGGATTAAACGCGATCGAAAACTCACGCCCCTTGTAAGGAATCGCCAGCGATTCCTTCGCTTCGCCGACCTCCGGCGTGTTTGCGGTTATATCGAGATTGTTCTTGCTGAAATTCAGTTTCACCGAGTGCGACTTGTCACTGGCCAGAAGCGAAACGCGCCGCAGTGAATTTAGAAACATTTCGCGCTCGAGTTTTACGCGTTCTTTCGCCTCGCCTGGAATCACCTGGCGATAGTTTGGATAATTGCCTTCGATCAATTTGGAGACGAGCAGCGTCTTGTTGAGATCGAATGCAATCTGGCCATTGCTCATGCTCACCTTCACGTCGCCATCATCGGTAAGCAGACGATGCAATTCCGTGACCGCTTTGGTCGGAATAATCAGGTCGGATTCGTGGCTTCTCGGGAATTCCAGTTCAATTTCTGCCATAGCGAGGCGGCGCCCATCGGTTGCTACCAGCGTTAGCTTGTTGTCCTTAAAACTGAACAGGACGCCGTTGAGCACGTAACGGGTTTCATCGGTAGAAATGGCGTAGGAAGTTTTGCGCAAACCGTCGCGCAAATCTTTCTGCCGCATCGTGACGACTTTCGCGCCTTCGAATTTAGGAAGCGGCGGAAATTCGTCCTCTGGCAGACCGAGAATCTTAAAGAAGCTTTGGCCGCTACGGATCGACGCGGCATTTTTTCCATCGACATCGATCTGAATCTCGCTCGACGGCAGTTCGCGGATGATGTTGAAAACGCGCCGCGCGGGTAGCGTCGTCGCTCCTGCTTTGTCCACGTGCGCTTCGCAAGTGCCGCGCACGCCAACGTCCAGGTCGGTGGTTGTCAGATACAATTCGGTCTCGTTAGCCTGTAGCAAAACGTTGGAAAGAATAGGCAGCGTAGTGCGAGTGCTGACTACGTTTTGCACCTGTTGCAGGGCTTCGAGCAGTTTTTCCTTGGTAACGCTAAATTTCATGTTCAAGAGCGAGCGCCTTAAGATGTAAGTCCTTCGAATTTATTCGGCAACCGCAATCTCTCATCTCTGCCTCTTGTAGGCTTGCACGCGCTGGGACCCTACCGCTGGAGGGAGCTGTCGATGTACGAGATCGTCTGGCGAATGTTGTCCTGCTCGGCTATTCGTTTCTTCACCAGCTTGCAGGCGTGCAGCACAGTGCCATGGTCGCGCCCGCCAAACGCGTCGCCGATTTCATTCAAGGATGCCTTTGTGAGTTCGCGCGCGAGATACATCGCGACCTGTCGTGGAAAAGCGATGCTGGCCGGGCGACGCTTGCTCGTCATATCGGCAAGACGCACGTCAAAGTGTTCGGCTACGCGCCGCTGAATTTGTTCGATGGTAATCGATTGCCGGCCTTCTTCCTGCAGAATGTCCTTTAGCAAATGCTCCACCGTTTCGTTGGTCAGTTCCCTGCCGCTGAGTGATGCAAAGGAAGCGACACGCATGAGCGCGCCCTCCAGACGACGCACATTTGTCCGGATACGGGTGGCAAGGAATTGAAAAACGTCTTCATGCAATTTGATCTGCATGGCGTCCGCCTTTTTTCGCAGAATGGCGAGGCGCGTTTCGATGGCGGGCGGCTGAAGCTCGGCGGTTAGCCCCCATTCAAACCGCGATACCAGACGGTGCTCCAGATTTGCGATTTCTGAAGCGGGCCGGTCACTGGAGAGCACGATCTGTTTATGTCCGTCAAAGAGCGTGTTGAACGTATGGAAAAATTCCTCCTGCGACCGCTCCTTACCACCGAGAAATTGAATGTCGTCAATCAAAAGAAGGTCGGCCTGGCGATAACGTTTCCGGAATTTTACCAGATTACTATGCTGTATCGCGTCGATGAACTCGTTGATAAACAGCTCACTCGAGACGTAAATCACCTTCACGTTTTTCCTTTTCGCCCAGACGAATTGGCCGATGGCTTGCATCAGATGGGTCTTGCCCAAACCGACGCCGCCGTAAATGAATAACGGATTGTACGTTCGGGCCGGTGCCTGCGCGACAGCGAGACTGGCTGCATGCGCGATTTCGTTATTCGGGCCGACTACGAAAGATTCAAAGGTGTTTCGCGGATTGAGTCCCGGAACAGTTGTGCCTGGCCGCACGCCCACTTGAGGCGCGGGCAAGGCTTCTTTCACCGTGGCCGAATCTTCCGCAGATGTTTGCGCGCCAGCAGTCGACGGAGCGCAAAACTTCACCGAACGCGGACCGCCAAACGCGACGATGATCGCATTCTGCAATGCCTGCATGTAATTACTTTCGATCCAAAGCTGGTAAATATTGTTTGGAACACTAAGCGTGATCGATTCCTCCTTCGCCTCTACCAAGTCGACGGTAGAAAACCAGCGTTTAAAACTATCCGCGCTAATCTGTGGCTTGAGAGCGGCCGACAATCGTTGCCATAGCTGCGCGCATTTCTTGTCCATACGGAAGTTGTTAACAGTGTTACAGAAACGCCACATGAGGGGGTGCCGTGGGAAATCGGCCGCAGCAGCCGGCCAATAATCTAGCTGCACCCCAGTGTGATTCGGAGATCAAAAGTCCAAAAAAAATGCCAAAAGGGCGTAAATACGAGGGGAAATGCCGCGAAGCGTTCCGCAGTCTATGTTTACCACGAAGCTCATGCACAACAGCAATCAATCGTTCTGTCGAGGAGTTTTCCCTGTTGTTCATTCTTGCTGCCGGAAGTTTCTCAAACATGTTCACAACTTATTCACACACGCTTTGTGGCTGCCCTCGCCAGCGGGCTTGAGACTAGAAATCAGTTGCGAAAGCGACAAGAAAAAAATGAATTTTATTTTCAATTACGACAAAAAAATTTTCTTGACGGGGAAAATGGAACACGCCGGTCGACGCGAAACCAAGAAACGGTCTGTTGGAAATTTCGCGAGCCAACCGCGACGGATTCGGAATCGCCGCAACGAACAAACTTCGCCGCTGATTGCCTGCGCATCCCGAGTTGACCGAGTTCGTCTGTGCGCGCAATTTCCCGCCTCTGCGAGCGGAGCGTACACGCTCAGCAAATTGTAGATGCAGGCAACCGATACCGATACCACCGGACGTGTTTCGATGTGCGTTACGCGTTCGTACCAACCGATGATCCGCCAAATTGTTTTAATTGGCGTGATCGTTTCTTTTATTTTTTCCGTGCAACCCGCACGTGCCGCTGATGAATTGGTGCCGCCGTTCGGGTTTCGTTGGAACGATTCGATGGCTCGCGTGGAGGCAGTGCTGCACGGCGCGAAAGCCAAATTAGTTTCGCGTGAAAAGAAAGAGAACCGCGAGGTTTGGACTGTGGAGGGGCTGATTCATCCCGGACTCAAACGCACGGTGTTTACGTTCAAGCAGAGAGCGCTCGTGGCCGTAGAGTTGCAGTACGAATATCCCGACTGGTCGATCGAACGCTACAACCAGCGGATGGGAGAAATTCGGAAATACTTCGACGAAAAGTACGGCACCGGAAAATTGGTGTCACGTTCTCGCGATCACGACACCGAGGTGATTCAAACACTGGTCGGATATCAATGGATGGTCGGGACCACGATGCTCGAGCTATTTTATTTCTCGGCGCAACACGATAACCTCGTTTACCGGACGATTTCTGTGGATTACAAGGCGCTGTGAACGCCTAACGCGTTTTTGTAGCGAGCCGAGGGTTCAGTCGGAGTTACTGAGGCAACGATAAACCGTCGTACGTCTCCACGACGATGTCATCTACGACTGCTTTCATGTCCTGCGTGCGTTCCCAGGCAGCGAGTTGTCGGTCCGCGCCCGTGCCCTCGCGGATGATTCGCTCGATATGTGCCATTTCCCTCTCGCTGCCGAGTTCCTTAACCTCGCTCGAGACGAAGTCGAGGAGTTCGTTTAACAGGCTTCGTTCGTCCACTTCGGCTTCTTTGCCGAAGTCGATCATTTTTCCGTCGATGCCATAGCGCGCGGCGCGCCAGCGGTTCTCATCAAGAAGACGCCGACGGTAGATGCGGAACGTAATGTTTTGGTGCAGGAGTTTGTGCAGTTTTGAAATTACGGCCTGGATAAGTGCCGCGATCGCAAGCGTGTCGTCCACGCGCGATTGCGCGTCGCACACGCGCACCTCCAGAGTGTCGAAGAACGGATGCAACCGGATGTCCCACCAGATTTTTTTGGCGTTGTCGATGCAACCGGTTTTCACCAGTAGCTTGCAGTAATCCTCGTACTCAGACAGCGACTCGAACGAATCCGGAATGCCGGTGCGGGGAAAACGCTCGAATACTTTCAGGCGATAACCCTTCAGCCCGGTGTTTTGACCCACCCAGAACGGTGAATTGACGGACAGCGCGTATATGTGCGGCAGAAAATAGCGGGCCTGGTTCATCACGTGGATTGCCGTCTCCCGATTGGGAATGCCGACGTGCACGTGCAATCCGAAAATCAGATTTGCGCGCGCGAGCGATTGCATGTCCTTGACGATTTCCTGGTAACGTTCGCCTTCAGTGATGAGTTGATCGCGCCAGTGTGAGAACGGATGCGTCCCCATCGAGGCGATTTTTAATCCGCTGTGCGCAGCCAACTCCGCCAGTTTTGTACGTAGTGCAGTGACGTGATCGCGCGCACAACCAATGGAATCGCAAATTTCGGTGCCCAGTTCGACGACGGACTGGTGCATCTCCGGTTTGATCTGCTCTTTGAGCGTGATTTTTCCGCCTTCGAGAATCTCGTGAATGTGCGAACGCAGCTCGCGCGTCTCGGGGTCGATGATCGCGAATTCCTCTTCGATTCCCAGAGTGAACGTGTGCTCCTTCATGCTATTCACGGAAGAAAAACATCCGCAGATTTCGCAGATTTACACAGATTATTTGTGAAAAGAATCCATTCTTATCTGCAATCTGCGGAAATCTGCGTAATCTGTGGACGAAACTCACACGAGTTCGCCCAACGAACGCCGCGTTACCGCAGCTTGAAGGAACTGGCCCCAGCTTAGATTGTCCCGACCGGGAACGTGCTCGCGCGCCTTGCGGATGGCCATTTCGGCAACTGCTTCCACCACCCATTCGAAGTTGTCCTGACCGATCCACTGTGCTTCGCAATCAGGGGCGGGATTGCAAAAGTCGATCGCAACCGGCACGCCGTCGCGCAGGGCGAATTCCACGGTGTTAAGGTCGTAACCGAGAAATTGATTCAATCGCAGAACGCCCTCCTCGACTTTTTGCAGAATCTCCTTCGGTGCGTGCCACTCCGTTCGATAACGCAAATGAAAGGGATTCCGTGGCTCGTAGGGCATGATCCGTACGTGACGCTGATCAATCGAGTAGCATCGGAAATACATATCGAACTTGACTTCCTCCTGCAGCATCATCACCAACTGCTCGGTGTCGTTGTAAGCGCGAAAGAATTCCTCGCGATTATGCAATCGATAGACGTTCTTCCAGCCGCCACCGGCGAACGGCTTGAAAAACGCGGGCCAGCCTACGTAACTAAAAATCCCTTCCCAATCGAGAGGATAGCCGAGATTTCGAAACGACTTGTCGTTCGTGTCTGGCGGCGGTTGATTTGATGGAAGCAACACTGTTCGCGGAACAGCGACGCCGATTTTTGTGGCCAGCGCGTTATTGAAGAATTTTTCATCCGCGCTCCACCAAAACGGATTGTTTACCACTGCGGTGCCGGTTAGCGCCGCATTCTTAAGCCAGGCGCGATAGAATGGCACGTCCTGCGAAATCCGATCGATCACCACGTCGTATCCGCACGGTTCGCCCTGAATCACTTTGTCGATCTTCACAAACTCCGCGGCAATGTCTTTGCCGCCGGTTTTCTGATTCACCCGATCGACAAACGCCGGCGGAAAACTCTGTTCCTGTCCAAAAAGGATTCCGATTTTTTTCATAGATTATTACGTCTTTCCGAGCGGAGCGAAGCGTAGCCGAGGAATCCCGTGGAGTCACTTTTGCGTAATGCCGCGGGATCCCTCGAATTCGCTCGGGATGACGAAGAAACACGCGGCGTGGACTCTCATTGACACCGCGGCTTCGAGCCCGGTGCACTTCGCGAGGAGCGCAATGAAGCCGTTTTGACGGCTTTGTCCAGAGCGGCTGTTTGAATCGACCCGCTCAAGCAATAAGATAGACCATGGTCAAGAAATTACTGCACACGCGCTATCGCGTACACGACTTGGAAAAGACCATTTCGTTCTATAAGGACGTCCTTGGTCTGCAGGAGGTTCGTCGTCATACCTCCGGGCGCGGGTCACAACTCGTCTTCCTGAAAGCACCAGGCAGCGATGAGGAAATTGAGATATGCAAATTCGACGGGAGCGGCCCAGTTGTCGTCGGCCCCGATCTCACCCATCTCGCATTTGAAGTCGACGATTTGGACAAGTTCGCCAAACATGCCGAGGCAAAAGGCCATCCGTTGTCGGACGGACCACATTCCACGAACGGCGGTAGAATCGCTTTCATTGACGCGCCGGAAGGCTACGAGGTCGAGCTCATCGAGCGCGGTAAGAAATAATATTTTGCACGGAACCCTGCCCGACATCTGCTCCAGATGCCCTGCAAACCGCATTGCACAGAACGACTTGTGACCCTCAGGCACCGCTAGGAATCGCAACGCATATGCGGTGGAGGCACTTGCGCAGACAAACGTTTTGTCCGTAATTTCCCGTCCATGATTTGGCGCAGTCGAATTTGGTTCCTTTGCGCACTGATTCTGAGCTCGGCGCTGAGCGCGTGGGCGCAGGACATCGTTGATTCTGATATTGTCCGGCCGAGCGGTGTTAACGGCCCTGTTCGGAAAGCAAAGGCCGTAACGCAAAAAGGTGCGGATGATGAGGACGATTCCGATGCGCCGAAAACGAAGCGAGCAAAGTCGAGCCATACTCGGTCGCACCGGTCGCGCGCAAAATCGAAAGAAGAGCCGGACACAATTGCCGCGCCAACCGAGTTCACGCCCGACGGCATACCGAAGACCAGCGCGGCTTCAGTCATCATCGTGGACGCCAATAGCGGCAGGATTTTGTATGAAAAAAACCCCGATCAGGTACGACAAGCGGCCAGCACGCAAAAATTGCTGACTGCGCTGATCGTCGCAGAGACGGGTTTTCTCGATCGACCGGTGACGGTGCAATCGGTGGATACAATGTGTGACCCGGTGAAGCTGGGAATCAAGTCGGGCGAGACGTATCAGCGGATTGATCTTTTACGGGCCTTGCTGGTGAAAAGTCCTAATGACGTTGCACGCTGTCTGGCGCGAGATAACGCCGGCAGCGTCGAGGCATTTGCCCAGATGATGAATCGACGCGCACTGCAACTCGGAGCTGTGCATTCACACTTTGTGAATCCAAATGGTCTGCCGGTGCCGGGACAATATTCAAGCGCCCGCGATCTCTCGCTCATCGCACGCGGTGCTTACGCGAACCCGACCATCCGCTCTATCGTCTGTCTTCCTCAGCTTGTCTTCCGTTATTCGAATGGGCGCACGCGCGAGCTTGAAAACACAAACAAACTTCTTCGACGGCTCCCTTACTGTAACGGCATGAAGACCGGTTATACCGACGGTGCAGGCAAATGCCTGATTGCAAGCGGAACACGTCCCGGCAAGGATGTAATCGTCGTGGTGCTCGGCGACAGCCCCAGCCGGGTGTGGCGCGATGCCTCCGCGCTGCTTTCCTGGGGCCTGGTGATGTAACAGCCGACGACGGGATTCGAACCCGTGACCTACGGTTTATGAAACCGCCGGGTAGCCTTGGAAGGCGCTCGGTTTTCGCCGCGTTTTCGTTTTCGGCAAACTTTTTTTATCGCGAGGCGCGTTCCAGGGGTATTTCGAGACCTAGTAGTCACGAGCGGCGCTAAACCGACAATTCCAGCCACTAAACCAACAATTCCCGCCATAAATGTATTGCGCGAGCGAATGAAAGCTTACAGTCTATCGGGCATTATGAACTCTCCCCGGAAAATGATCATCGTAATCTTAGCGGCGCTGTCTGCGTCCCTCGTAGTGTCCACGCCGATACTGCGTGCTACCGACCTGAGAGGAACTGTCGTCGGTCTTACGGGTCCCCTTTACGGAGCCGGCGTCGCGCTTTTCGAGGTCCAGCCGAATATGACGTTGCGACGTGTTCTAGACACAGTGACAGCTCCTGATGGCAAGTATTACTTTAATAACGTTCGTCCCGGCCAATACGTTCTGCGTGTTCGCGGAATCAATTACACGCTGGAAGTGCGCGAAACGCAAATGCAGGACATTCCGGTTATTGCACCAAACCACATCTGGCACCACCCCGGAGGCGCAAGCGGTCCGCGGTAGTCGCAATCGGGAATTAGGCCGCTAGTCCCACCACAATTTGTGGCCTAAAACTCGTTTTTTTGGGCGTTGGGGACTCGCGCTGTACGCAGCAAGGCGACCTGTCACCGGAGCCATAACCTCAGTGAAAGGCATCAGGATCGGCAGACTTAATAGTTGCCCCAAGACGTTCGTTTACCCCGCGCACATCAGGGAATCTTCGCCGGTCAAGTGACGTTTTTAAGCCGGTGATTTCACGGAATGACCCGCCCGGCCCGCCCGTTTTCGCGCACGGAAATTTCGCTTTTATTTTTACGCATTCAGGCCTAATACTAACGAGTTCGGCCACGGATACGTAGTGGAGGAAAACCGGCCATTTCAGAGGGGGAGCCGACGACGGGATTCGAACCCGTGACCTACGGTTTACGAAACCGTTGCTCTACCAGCTGAGCTACGTCGGCGGGAAGCGCGCAAAACATTGCATCCGGCGCCGGTTCACACAAGCGCGCACTGTAGCCGCTTCGCTATGCGAAGTGATAGAGAAGGCGGCGCCTAACAGATTTATATCGGATCTGCTCCCGACGCTGACGGCGCGCGGCTCACACCTTCGCGGCTACAGAGGTAGCACGAAGGTCTCGCCAATTTCCCGCAGCGCAATTCGCTCGGGAGTTTTACTTAGCGCGGCGTCGAAGCGCTCGATCGGTTCGCGGAAGGGCTCAAAGCTGAGCCGGAACGTCTGGTGGTGAACCGGCACAACAAAGCGAGCGCCTGCGGCATTCGCCATCTGGACTGCCTGCTCGGGCGTGCTGTGTGATTGGATCCACGGATTGTAAGCGCTGATAGGCACGATGGCGATGTCGATTAGGCCGTTTCGCCGCAGCGCTGCGAAGCTGTCGGTCATTGCGGTGTCGCCGGCAAAAATAATTCGGCGTCTCCTTCGTTCGATTAAATATCCATTGTACCCGCGATGAGTGTCATGCTGCGTGCGCGCACCCCAATGTTTCACGGGAAATGCGGCGACTATTATTTCGCCCGCAGCAGCGCTTAAGGTCTTGGTTTCGCCCCAATCAAGTTCCGTGATGTTGGAAAACTGGGTTCGTTTCAATAAATCTCTCGTGGCGCGCGCAGTGATCACACGTGTGGTCTCATCAAAACAACCGAGTGTTCGCAGATCGAGATGATCAAAATGCGCATGCGACAGAAGGATTAGATCGATTTGCGGCAGGTCGTGAAACTTGAGCGCAGGCGCGGTCAGGCGTTTCGGACCTATGGTGATGCCTGGCAAACGGATTCCTACACGCGGAAAGAGCACAGGGTCGGTGAGAATTGTGACACCGAAAAAATTGATGAGCAGTGTGGAATGCCCTAGCCATGCAAGTGTCACCTGTGTATCGAGCCATTTCGACGGTGTGGGTCTCGCAAAGGCCGGCGCGATTGGTCGCCAGCTTTCAATTGTCCATTCCCTGAATAGATGTCCGAGCCAGCGACGTAACCTGGACCTGCGCGGGACTGGTTGCTGCGGTGCGTGCACCCTGGAACGTAACACAGCTATCATGGCTGCAGGGTCAGCAGGCTGGAAACCTGCACGACGAATCAGGCAGGATGCCTGACTGCGTCTCTACGGCTTGCCAAATAATCCTATGACCGCCTTCCAGAGAGTTCGAGCTGGCTTGAGCGGGCCGGCGCGGGCGACGAGGACGGGCACATTCGATCGGTTCAAAATGTCGCGGGTTAAATCGCCCATGATGTAGTGTCGAAACAGGCCGCGCGCCTGCGATGTGCCTGTTACGATCAAATCGTAATTGCCATCCCGGGCTTCTTCGAAAACCTGATCGATCACGATGCCATGCCTGAGATGCACTTCAGCAGGCACGCCCAGCCGGTCGAGTTCCCGTTTTTGACGGCGTAAATTGGTCCCCAGTTCGGAGTTTGATTGGAGTAACTGATCAACATTTTCTTCCATTCGTACGAGATCGGCGTACATCGCGGGCGGCTCAGCCATTACGTGTAGCAAAGTCACGGATGCGCCTACCGCCGCGGCGAGTTGGCCAGTGAATTTAACCGCTTGCTCGATGAATTCTTTTCCGCCTGTGCAAACCACGAACCGTTTCAATTCTTTGCGTTCGCCGATGGCCACCAGCACCGGAGGCTGAATGGCCTTGATGACTTCGTAGGTTCTCTTCGATCGCCAGTAATGTCCTACCGCGCCGGTCCAGCGCGCACCGATGACGACGAGGTCGTATTTGCTCTTCGAGGTTTGCTGGACGATCTGCAAGACCGGCTCACCGAACTGGAGGACGATGTCGGGCGATACGCCGCGTTGCCGAAGCGATTGCGCCTGCGCATGAAGCGCGTCACGCAGGGGTTGCTCGTCTTCCGATTTTTCTGCGATTCCCAAAAGCGTGGTCTCGGCTGTGAGCGGCCCGGCCAGCAATCCGCCGAGATCGATTGCGGCTTGCGCTGAGGATGTGCCGTCACTGCAAATCAAAATTTTCATGGCTAGAACTTGTGGCCAGTCACGAGCGTATAGATGACTATCGCCGCGCCGATCAACGGCAGCGGCACAAAAGCGAGGCGGATCTTCGGACCCGCAAAATATTGCGTAGCGACCACGCCGATCTGCGCCCCGATCACTGCGCCGGTGTGCATGACGAGCGCAATCAGAATATCCACGTTGCCCTTGATGGCGTGAGTGAACGTTCCGTAACTCGCTGAAATCACGATCTCAAAAAGATCCGTTCCCACGGCGAGGTGAGTGGGAACTCCGAGCACGTAAACCATCGATGGCATTCGGATGTAGCCCGCGCCGCCACCTAAAAAACCGCTGAAAAATCCGCCGACAACGGCGACCACCAGTATGGTCCATAAAGAGATTTGTATCCCTGAGGTGGGCAGACTGATCATCGGCCAAATTTTCATTCGCTGAATCTTCTTTGTGACCGGTCCGAATGCCGAGTGATCTGCTTTTGATTCCACAGCCTTTACATCGGACACGGTTCGACGCGATCGGCCCTTGTGTAACCTCAGTGTTGCGTAGCTCTCCCAGAGCATGAAGATCGAAATGCCGAGATACACAACAATGGCGACCCAGCTGACGACGCTGTTCACGTTCCCTGCGCGCTTGAGTGCCTGGATCAGCTGTGCGCCGCCTTCGGAGCCGGCGATGGTGCCCAGTGCCATGATCATTCCGAGCTTCAGATCGACATTGCCCAGCGTGCGATGTTTTCTTGCTGCGACGATCGACTTGCCAACAATGTGCGCCAGGTCCGTTCCGACCGCGTAATTCCAATCCACTCCCATCAGGCGCAACGCCGGACCTGCAATGAAACTTCCGCCTACGCCAAAAAACCCGCCCAGAATTCCAATAACAAAGCCGACGACGACCAGATAAACCGGATTGATGTGAGAGTTGGAGATTGGAAAAAACATGACTCATCTCCAAGGGCGCCGCAGGAGGCGGAACAAAACCGTGGTTACCGCATCCAGAACAACGGCCTGACCAGCTATGAGCAGGATGGCGACGACCGCATAAAGGACGCGATGCTGGGTTTCGAGCTGGTACAGCCAGTTGCCCAGAACATGGAGGACTAAAAAGAAATAACCCGTAACAAGAACCGCATAGATTGCCAACTCGACTGCAAACGCGCGCAGGCTTTTGGCAGCATCTTGTTTCATGAAGGCAGATTAAGGGGAAGGTCGCTAAATGCGAGAGCGCGTTTACGTTTGAGGAGATACGTGCCAGCGACACGTTGCGGTTGCGCTTGAACCATCAACGGGCACATTATTGCGTTAGGAGCCTTTCTTCCTAACGTTCCATTTCACCTTCAGGGAAACATGGCCGACTCAGCGAACAAATACCCCGAGAACGTACCGGGCAAATTCTACGTCGATGATCAGTGCATCGACTGCGATTTGTGCCGCGAAACGGCCCCCGCGAATTTCAAACGGAACGATGATGGCGGCCACTCCTACGTTTACAAGCAGCCGGAAACGCCGGACGAAGAAGGTCTCTGCAAAGAAGCGATGGAAGGCTGCCCGGTCGAAGCGATCGGCAGCGACGGGAACGGCGCCTAAATGGTAGGGCGCGACCGCCGTGCGCGCTGCAGACGCGCCAATTCGAACGAAACAATTCAGCATCGGATTCAATCACCGCCCGTCGCATTAACCATTGCGGGTTCCGACAGCAGCGCTGGCGCCGGTATTCAGGCCGACCTGAAAACTTTTACTGCTCTCGGCGTTTATGGATTGACCGCTGCGACCTGCATCGTCGCGGAAGTTCCTCGGAAAGTTTCGCGAATTGAACCGGTAACTGCGAGAATGGTTCGCGAGCAAATTGAAGTGCTCCTCAAGAATTTCCGGGTAGGCGCAATCAAGACCGGTCTGCTCTGCTCAGCGGAGATCGTTTGCGCTGTCGCGCAGACGATTCAAAATGGCAAAAAAAAAGCAGCGCGATCCATCCCCTTTGTAGTCGATCCGGTAATGATTGCGACGAGTGGCGACAACCTCCTCGAACCGAAAGCTGTTGAAGCTTACAAAAACAAACTGTTTCCGCTTGCGACACTTATCACGCCGAATCTCGACGAAGCAGCCTTATTGCTCGAGACCACGATTGCTAACCGGAGACAAATGGCGAGTGCTGCAAAAGCTCTCGCAAAGAAATATCACGCGTCGATCCTGTTGAAAGGCGGCCATCTTCGAGGTGACAACGCGATCGATTTACTTTTCCACCATAACGAATTGACAGAGTTCTCGGCGCCATTTGTGCGCGGCGTCGAAACACACGGTACCGGTTGCACCTATTCGGCAGCGATCACTGCGGGTCTGGCGTCCGCCCTCTCGTTAGAACAGGCAATCGGGCGCGCGAAAAAGTTTGTCACCGAATCGATCAAGCGACGTTTTCGTTGGAAGTCGAAATCCGGGAGCATTCTCGACGCACTCAGGCATTTGTCCTGAAGCGCGCCGGGATCTCGAACGGACGGCTCCGCCTCCTTACCCGAGAGGGATCTTACGTTCCTGCTTCCGGCTTTTTCTCCCAGCGCTTTAATTGCAACCCTTCCAGCGCAGCCGCTGTTTCCGCTTGTTTCTTGCTTCGCCCGGTGCCCTGACCAAGAACAATTCCTTCCCAGATGACTTCTGAGATAAAAGTTTTTTCGTGCTCAGGTCCGCTCTGTGAAACGAGTTCGTAAACCGGACTGCCCGGCGAGATGCTTTGTAACAGCTCCTGAAGATCGCCCTTCGGATTAAAATCCACCGGCTCTTCCGCCAATTTCGCAAGGTCGGCGCGAGTCTGTGTCAGAATGAAATTTTTGGCAACCTCGAGACCGCCATCGAGGTAAAGCGCGCCGATAAGCGCTTCGAATGCATCGGCCAATGTAGACGTACGCTCCCGGCCGCCACTGGTTTCTTCCCCACGCCCCATCAAAATGTAACGGCCCAGATCGAGAGCAGCAGCATGCGTTCTCAACGCATCGCGAGAAACCAGTCGTGAACGCAATTTCGTGAGTTGTCCTTCCGCTTCTGCTTGGAAATGGCTGAACAAATATTCAGTGATGACGAGTTGGAGCACAGCATCACCGAGAAACTCCAAACGCTGATAATCAAAGTGATAACGCTGCGCTTCGTGTCCCAGGCTCGGGTGGGTTAGCGCTTCGGCCAACAAAAGCGAGTTGCGAAACTTATAGCCGATACGTTCCTCGAGCGGCGTCACACCTCTGATTCTGAGCAAAATCGAAGAATCTCGTCAACTGTATAAACCCAACACCTAAGCGAACGGCACCTGATACAGACGCCTTATGAACAAACACTAAACCCCGTGAGCGGCGTTTAGTGTTTTTGATAAACTTCCAGCGAGGTGACTACGTCTAGTGCACGCTGTAAAACTGGATCGTGAGGTGGCGGTTTTTCCGGCGCCCGGCCGCGGCGTTGTTGTGCTGCTTCGGCGGCTTCTAACTCGGGATTTGTGCCGGCTAACAGCGCAGCTTCACTCATGTGCGGACGTCCCGTCTCGTAAATGAACGGTCCCATTCCCTTGTCGCTGTTCGACTGAAAAATCTGTCGCTTCTCTGACAATGACATTTCGACGGGCAAGTCTGGTTTAACGCCTTCGCGAAACAGTGATCGACCTTCGGGCGACACCATTTCAGCCACGGCGAGCCGCAGATCCTTGCCATTGGGCAATGGCAAGTCTGAATATTCGGCGGCGCGACCGGCAGTTGGTTGACCGATAACGAGTGCCTTGTTGTAGAACCGCAATGCAGCCGCAATGGCTTCGGCAGCGCCGTTTGTGTCGCTGTCGGCGAGCACCATTATCAGTCCCCGAAATGCCGGGTCACGATCGGAACTGAATACCCGGTCTTGATGCCCTGTCGGTTTGCGCACTGTAAAGATCGGTTTCCCCTTCGGACAAAACCGTTTCGCGAACTCCGTGGCCATCGATAAATCATTCGTCGCGGAACTGGCGCGAAGATCCACAATGAGATCATTCACCTTTTTTGCAGCGAAACCGCTCAGAGCTTTATCAAGTGCCTGAAGGTTGGCGTTGTTCAGTGTTCCCAGCCGCACGTAGCCGGTGCGTCCGCCAATCAGCTCACTGTAGAACGCGCCTGGGGTTGCAGGGGGAACGCTTTCTTTGCCTGCCAAAAGCGTGATCCCACGCGGCAGCCGCACCAGTAACCCCTCAACAGTTGCCCGATTCAACTCGGTGTCGGTAATCGCGTCCGGGTCGGTAAAATTAGCCTTCAGCAAAGTGATGAATGCCTGCAGGTCGGCTGGGCCTAACGAGTCAACCAGCTCTTCCAAGGTAGGCGTAGCCGATGGGGAAGGCGTTGGCTGTGCTGGCGACTTTGGTCCGGTCTCCGGCGTTGATGTCGGTGCTGGCGACTGACCGGTCAGATTCGCACCCAGGACGGATATAAGAAATGCGGCCAGCAACAATCGAGACATCACAATAATTCGCTCACGTTAGCCGTAACAGCATTCAGAGCAATGTCGCGCCGGTAATGACATTTCTCGAAATGAATCCGCGACACGGCCTCATACGCGCGTGCCCGCGCCGCTTCGAGCGTGGACCCGAGCGCCGTGACGGCGATTAGTTCCGGCATGGAAAATCTGCACATCTTCGAGCTCGGCTGCCCCGTCGAGACCTGAAATTGATTTTCCACTCTCGTATTTGCCAGGGTACCCGCCAGAGGCGAGCACAACCGTGACCGCAACGCGCGTGTCCCATTCAATCGTGCATCGCTCGATTTTTCCGTCAATGGTCGCCTCCAACAGTGGCAACAGGTCTGATTTCATTCGCGGTAAAACCGCCTGCGTCTCCGGATCCCCGAACCGGCAATTAAACTCCAGCACGCGTGGGCCATCGCTGGTAATGATCAAGCCCGGATACAGAAGTCCTCGAAACGTGACGCCTTCCTGAATAAGACCTCGCAACAGCGGCTTCATGATTTCGGTGTCAAACCGCGATTGTAACTTGCTGTTCCAGTTGTCGGCGGGACTGAAGGCGCCCATCCCGCCTGTGTTTGGCCCTTGATCGCCATCCAACGCCCGCTTGTGGTCGCGCGACGATTCCAGCAGAAGATAATTTGTTCCGTCGACGAGCGCATGCAGCGAGCATTCCGTGCCGTGCAAAAATTCTTCGATAATAATCCGCCGGCCAGAGTCGCCGAAACGGGCTTGATTCATCATGTCGTCGATCGTCGATCTTGCCGAGGCAGCATCGGCGGCGATGACAACGCCTTTGCCCAACGCAAGCCCATCCGCCTTGATCACGATCGGAAATTTTAAGCGCTCGCAGTAATCAAGCGCCTCGCTGCTGTTGGAAAATGTGCGGGCTTCCGCGGTTGGAATTTTTTGCGCGCGCATCAATTCTTTTGCAAAAATTTTCGATGACTCAATCCGCGCTGCCGATTTGTTCGGACCAAACGCGCGCAATTTCTCGCTCGTGAATAGATCGACGATTCCAGCAGCAAGAGGATCATCCGGACCGACCACCGTCAGATCGACACGGTTTTCTTTCGCGAACCTAACGAGCGCCGTCAAATCGCTCACGGGAATCGCGACGTTTTCGGCAATTTCGTCGGTCCCAGCATTTCCGGGCGCGCAAAAAATCTGGTCCGCATGCGGCGACTGCCGCAGCTTCCAAGTAAGCGCGTGCTCGCGGCCGCCGCTGCCAATGACGAGAATTCTCATCGGGTAAAGTAGCGTAACCGTCTCGGTTGGGTGGGAAATCGTAAGTCCGCCACGGCGGATTCGTCCTGGGGCGAACCAGAGTGTCGCGCTACTTTTGTGCTCGTGATTCCGCGGGCAAAATTGGCAACTCTAATTTCTCCGTATGCCGAATGATCGTGAGGCTGGCGCTCACGTTAATTTGTTCGCCGACCAAAACCTTGTGCAGATGATGCACGGTGCCGACAGGCTGGCTATTGAACGCGACGATCAGATCGCCCTGGCGCAAGCCGGATCGTTCGGCGGGGCTGTTCTTCTCGACTGAAACAACCAGCACGCCCGTCTCAAGCGGCAGACCGTAAAAGCGCACGATCCGCCGGTGAATCGGCACGTTCTGACCAGCGACACCGATGTAACTGCGCCGGATTTTTCCGTCTTTGATCAGCCAGCCGGCCACAAGTTTCGCCGTGTTACTGGCGATGGCGAAGCAGATGCCCTGCGCAGGCCGGATCATCGCTGTGTTTACGCCCACGACTTCGCCGGCTGAATTGACTAATGGCCCGCCGGAATTACCGGGGTTTAGAGCGGCATCGGTTTGAATGATGTTGTCGATCAACCGACCGGACTGCGCGTGCATTGAGCGACCCAGCGCGCTGATGACCCCGGCGGTGACGCTAGCTTCAAACCCGAGCGGATTTCCGATCGCGATCACCAGCTGGCCCACTCGCAAATTCTCGGAATCGGCCAGGCGCACGTGTCTCAACTGTGGCGCATCGATTCGAACAACGGCAAGGTCAGTATCCGGGTCATCGCCTGCCAATTGGGCGGGATATTCGCGTCCGTCTTGCAGGTTAACGGTGATTGCGGTCGCGTCATGAACAACGTGGCTGTTCGTCAGAATAAATCCATCAGGTGTGATCACGAACCCGGAGCCGTTCCCGCTGAGTTCGCGCTCTCCACCTCGTGCGCTGACGCGCTGTTTTACGTCGATATTAGCTACGGCTGGGGCGACGCGCGCGACTGCGCTGATGACCGTGCGCGAGTACGCGTCGAGTAGCTCGGAGTCGTCCAGTTGCGTCTCGCCGCGAACCGGCTGTGAAGCGTCGGAGTCGGTCTCATGGAAAAGAAAGTCGATCCGACCGTTATTGTTTTTCGGAGGAGCAGTGATGCTCATGGATTAATTTCGGACGCCGAAACCAGCAGTCAACTACACGCGATCCGGAACCATACGCACCTTCTGGAATGTTACCCTCCAGCTTGCACCTGTTAGCGGGTTGTTTTACACAAGGGCCATGCCAAAGGCCTCTTCAGTTCCCTCCGTGCTCGACCCGCGCTGTCCCTCCCGGTTGGTGCTCGACCGCATTGCTGACAAATGGACTGCGCTCGTCATCCAGATTCTTGCCGGCGGCACGATACGTTACGCCGCTCTTCAACGCGAGATCGGCGGGATTTCTCAGAAAATGCTCACCCAGACCCTGCGCAGCCTCGAGCGGGACGGCCTGGTGCAACGCACAGTGCATCCGGTTGTGCCGCCGAAAGTAGAATATTCGCTTACGAAGCTGGGACGCACGTTGATCGAGCCGCTTCAGGGACTTTGTCGTTGGTCGGAAAAACATCTCGGCGAGCTTCAGGCGAACCGCGCGCGGGCCAAAGCTGTAGCCGCGGGCGTTGATCACGCTAAATGAGGTACTTTTTTGCGCGTACCGGGATCACTGCCTCCGGCTACAGCAAACAGTGAGTCATGCACCAGGCCGAGATTATTGTGCTTTTGTTGACGGCCGTTGGAGTTCTGGCCGTCCTGGCACACAAGATTGCGCTGCCATATCCGATTGTGCTCGTCGTTGGCGGTCTCGCTTTGAGTTTCGTGCCGCGATTGCCGGCGGTGAACTTGAATCCGGACGTTGTGTTCTACTTCATTCTTCCGGCGCTAATTTATCCCGCTGCGTTGTTCACGTCGTGGCGTGATTTCCAACGAAATCTGCGGCCGATACTCACGCTCGCCATCGGGTTGGTGCTGGCAACAACGCTCGCGGTTGCCTGGATCGCGCATTCCATTGTGCCTGCGCTTCCGTGGGCGGCTGCTTTTGCCCTCGGCGCAATTGTCTCGCCGCCAGATGCGGTTGCGGCGGCGGCGATCATTCGCCGGCTCGGCGTTCCTCATCGGATACAGGTGATCTTGGAGGGCGAGAGTCTGGTAAATGATGCCACTGCGCTGGTTGCGCTGCAGTTTGCGATTGCCGCCCTCGTTACCGGAACTTTCTCGCCAGCGCATGCTGCAGGGCGCTTTGTGTGGGCGGCGGCTGGCGGCATCGGAATTGGGTTGCTTGTCGGCGTAGCGATGCGCTGGGTGCAGAGCCACCTCAATGATCCACCAATCCAAATCACATTCTCTCTGCTCACGCCCTTTATCGCTTATCTGCCCGCCGAACAAATGCACGCCTCCGGCGTTTTGGCGACAGTTGCCGCCGGCATTTTTCTTGGATGGCACTCCCCGCTGATGATGACCGCGCGGACCCGCCTCCAAGCTTATGCGTTTTGGGAAATGATCGTGTTCCTTCTCAACGGATTCGTTTTTATCGTCATCGGTCTTCAACTTCCCAGAATCCTGCATGCGTGGAATCGAGAATCGCTGACTGGCGTGTTTATGAGTGCGATCGTAATCTGCGCAACGGTAATTTTAGTCCGCTTCGCGTGGGTAATACCGGCGACCTATCTGTCTCGTCTGTTCAAAAGCGAGCGACAGGTGCGCGACCCAACTCCATCGTGGCAGCACGTTGCGATCGTTGGCTGGGCTGGCATGCGTGGCGTGGTGTCACTCGCGGCCGCGTTCGCATTACCGCTGGCGTTGCCGACCGGCCGACCATTTCCCGGGCGCGATTACATTTTGTTTCTCGCCTTTTCAGTGATCCTGGTGACGCTCGTGTTACAGGGTTTGACGCTGCCGGTGTTGATTCGGAAGCTCGGCGCACCACGCGACGGGGAGACCGATGAAGAGGAGCGCCTGGCGCGATTAGAAGCAAACGAGGCGGCGCTCAAATGGATCGAAGAAGCAGGCGCAAATCGGAAGTTTTCTCCGGACGCCGCAAATCGGTTGCACGCCGAATACGACGAGCGCATCGAGCAATTGCAACTTTGCGCTGAAAATCCCGATGATTGCCGGGGCGAAATCGCCACACCACAATATCAGCGTCTGCAACACCAGGCGCTGCGCATCGAACGCAAAACCATTATCCGCCTGCGAAACGAGCGAGTGATTAATGACGACGCGTTACGCCGAATTCAGCGTGACCTTGATCTGGCGGAAGCACGGCTGACCGGAGGGTGAAGCAGCATACTCGCGGGTCGACTTTTGGTAAGATGCGTCATTCCGTGCGCGCCGTTTTGTGTATAAAAGGCGTGCTGTGGACTGCTCGCCCGACCTTAGCTGATCCAGTCACACCAGAAGAAGAGATCGATGCTGTCGTCGAGCAGGTCCCAGACGAATAGTAGCAGTGAAAAGCCGTATCGCGCCGGCCAATCTCTGGCTGCCCCGCCGAGCCGCGCCGCACAGGTCTTTAGCTCTTTCTTGAAGAACTGTGCCAGATGCGAACGAACTTTATCGGTAAGCGGAAGTTTTTCCATACTGACCCAACTGTTGTACTCGGCCGGCACCCGGCTGGCTGGCTTATCCGGATCGGCACCCAGAAAATCGAGGATTGAACGCCGCAGTTCGGTTGGATTTCTTTGCAGATCATCAAAGAAATAAATGCGAAATCGGTCTGGATGAACATAATGTTTCCATCGCGCGACGACTGTGCTGGGGTACGAACGCAAGAGCAGCCCTCGCCGGAGCAATTTTCGATTAACTTCGTCGATGTCGGTTACGTCGAACGATTCGATTTGGTGGTGATGCACTTCCATGGACAAGTGCGACCACACTCGCTCAACCGGATCACGGGCCAGGAAAATCACCTTTAACTTTGGGAAATATTCGACGATTCGCCGAATGACCTTATTATTGAGCGTCGAATAGTTTGGCGAAATATCACCGGAAAGTAGCGATCCCTTCGGTTCGAACAGTTTCGCATAATGCTCGAAGTCCATGTACGGTTTGGCACTGAGGCTGTTTATGCTCTCAAGAAAGCGACGGTCGCGCTCATCTCTGCAGCGCGAAGAAGATGGGCGTTCGACCCTGCTCAATTGATCAAAATAATGCAGCTCCTTTAAAGGAGGCATCCAGAAATCAGGGTGGGAATCAAGTTGTTGATAAAGCCAGGTCGTTCCGCCTTTATGGACTCCGACACACAAAAAATCCGGTCGTGCACTGTGGGCATCGGAGCCGTTCCCGTTCGTATGTTGGCCGTTGCCGGCGCGACCCTTGAATGGCCAGGTCCATTTCATGCCTGATTATCTTTCCTGCGGGATCGAGAAAGCAAGAACGTTGGCAGCGTCAGCAAATCCAATCGCACCAGAAGAAGAAATCGATGCTGTCGTCGAGCAAGTCCCAGAAGGACAGCACCAGTGAAAAGCCGTATCGCGTCGGCCAGCTTTTCGCGCGTCCGCCAAGTTCCGCCGCGCAGGCTTTCAGTTCATGTTCGAAAAATTGAGCCATACGGTCGCGCACTTTTTCCGTGAGCCGAAGCTTTTCGCGGCCGGCATCGTTATTGTCGTGCGGTTTTAATCTGCCGCTTGGCTTATCGGGATCGCCGCCCAGAAAGCGCAGGATCGATTGCCGCAGCTCAGCGGGATTTTCCTTTAGATCGTCGAAGAAATAAATACGGAAGTTTTCTGGACGAACATAACGTTTCCAACGCGCGACAATCTTGCTGGGGTGCGACCGGACCAGCACGCCTGGATTCAGCAGATTGCAAAGCACGTCCTCGGGATCCGTGGCATCGAATTTATTGATCATCCCGAGCCGCACGCCCATGGACAATTGCGACCAGGCTCGCTCAACAGGATCGCGAGCGAGAAAGACCACCTTCATATTCGGAAAGTGATTGACGACTCGCTCGATGATCTCATCTGTCAAAGTCGAATAGGCTGGCGAAATATCGCCTGAGAGTTGCGTCCCCTTATGAGAAAACAACCGGCCGTAACTATCGAGATCGAGATAAAATTGCGCACTCAGATCTTTCATCCCGTTTATAAACGAACTGTCGCGCGCGGCTCCGCACCGCGGAGGATGAAATTTCTTCGTTCTATTTAGCTGGTCGAAATAATGCAGTTCCTTTACGGGCGGCATCCAGAAATCGGGATGCGGCTCGAGTTGCTGATAAAGCCATGAGGTTCCGGCTTTCTGCGCTCCCACACATAGAAAATCGGGGCGTGCATCACCGGTGGTGCCGTTGAGGTCGTGTCCGTTACCGTTGTGACCGTTAGTGTGGCCACCATTACCATCGTGACCGTTTCGATGGTTACCGTTGAGGGATTTGAATGGCCAGCTCCAACGCATCGCGCAATATTTTCCATTCCCGACTTAAAAAGCAAGCCGGGAATGTAGGGTTGCGCCTTACTTCGGCCGTGTGGAAAATCGCCAGAATGAAACAAAGCGTCGGTCATCGGATTTTCGTTCTTTCCCCCGCTTACGCCGGGGGTGAACGAGCCCGAATGATTTTGCGCGATCAGGCGCAATTTCCTCTCGCCCGAAAGTTGCGCGGTAAAAGTGGGGCGCCAATCGCGGACGTCTTCACCTTTCTGAGCGGCCTCTATTTTCGCGGAAAGATTGCCTACGCAAATGCATTCGCGCGGCCGGCGCGTGGAACCTCAGGTGTGCTTGTGATCACGCCGACAGGCGGGTTGATCGATGCGCGAACGCGAATTCGTCTCCATGATCTGCGTGAATTTGCGGAGGTCGACATCCATGAGGCCAATCCGCGTTACCGAATGCCAATCGAACGCGACGCGCGACATTTGGCAAAGAAACTCTCGGACCAAAGCGAAGTGATTCTCCTCGGCAGCATCGCCACTGGCAAATACGTCGACGTATTGCTGGACAACTTTGGCCAGCGACTGCGATTTCCGGCGGACTTTGTCGGCCGCGGCGATATGAGCCGTGGTGGAATGATGCTGCGTTGCGCCGCGGATCGTCAGGAACTTTCCTACCTCCCGGTGGCAGGCGCGATTGTGAACGGGAAACGGCCACCGAAACTCGCGCCGAGGAGATACGCGACCTAACACAGCCATCGTGCCTCGTCGAGGGGCATCCTCTCCCGCCGGGTTAGCAGGCTGGGAAGCCTGCTCGACCTATCAGGCAAGATGCCTGAATTACCGTTCGCGCGAGAATTGTTTTGCCTCTCTTCCCCGGATTGCCCTATGTTGGAGCTCTAAGTCTTCGTGATTGAGTGATATGGATGTTAGCGGCACGATCGGCGCAGTTCTGAATCAGAAAAGCAGAGAGATTTACTCTGTTTCGTCGGACGCGACGGTGTTCGAAGCGGTCCAGTTAATGGACGCGAAGAATGTCGGCGCTTTGCTGGTGATGGACGGCCAGCACTTGGTGGGAGTCATTTCCGAGCGCGATTACACGCGCAAAATCATGCTGCGGGGCAAGCGTTCTCGTGAAACCAAAGTCGCAGAAATCATGTCAACGAATGTGTTCACAACGCACCGGCGTGAGGGGGTCGAAACATGTTTGCGGCTCATGACAGACCAACACATTCGCCATTTGCCGGTCGTTGATGACGATAAAGTGGTCGGGGTGATCTCGATCGGGGACCTGGTGAAACATGTGATTTCCTGCCAGCAAGCGGCTATTGCCCATCTGGAAAATTACATCCACGGCGGTTTCGCCGCGGGATGATTCGACGAATCTTGTAGGGCGTCTGTATCAGACGCCAATCTCAAGGCGCCGTTTCATAGAAACGCCCTACAGTTTCCAAACCGTTTTCCCTTCAACAATCGTCCGCACCGCGCGGCCTTTTAGTTTCCAGCCGTCGAAGGGCGAATTGCGCGACGCTGAATGAAATTGATCGACTTTAACTGTCCATTCCAGGTCCGGGTCGATCAGCGTCACATCAGCGCGCGCGCCGACCGACACTGTGCCGGCGTCAATCTTCAATAAACGCGACGGCTCGACCGTGTACATCTGGATCAATCGCGCGACGTCGATCGTGCGATGTTTGTGCACGAGAAGATCCAAGAATAACCCGAGCTCGGTCTCCAACCCAATGATGCCAAACGGCGCGGCATCGAATTCGACTTCCTTTTCGAAATTGGCATGCGGTGCGTGATCGGAGCACAAGATCGATAGCGTTCCATCCGCGATTCCTTCCAGCACCGCATCAACGTGGTTCTGCGAGCGCAACGGCGGATTCATTTTATAGTTCGTGTCGAAATTTTGAATCGCGTCGTCGGTTAACGCGATATGGTGCGGACAAACCTCGCCGCTGATTTTCACGCCCCGAGCCCGAGCTTCACGAAGCAGTCGCACACTGTCTGCAGTCGAGATGTGCTGGCAATGAATGTGATGATCGCAAAGTTCCGCGAGTAAAATGTTCCGCATCACTATCGCTTCTTCGCCGGCCGCGGGCCAGCCGGGTAGGCCAAGCAGCGTGCTCCAATAACCCTCGTGCACCACTCCGTTGCCGACCAAATTGTAATCCTGGCAATGGTCGAGCACAGGCACGCCAACCATCCGCGCATATTCGACCGCGCGCCGCATGAGTTCGTGATTTTGAATGCAATGACCGTCATCTGTTATCGCCACAACGCCTGCCTGTGCAAGTGAGCCGATCGGCGCGAGTTCTTCGCCTGCGAGATTTTTTGAAATCGCGCCCGTCGGGAAAACATTCACACACGACATGGTGGAAGCCCGATCTTTGATCCACGCAATCGTGCCTGGATTGTCCGGAACAGGCGCAGTATTCGGCATGCAAACGACAGTGGTGAATCCGCCGGCCGCCGCGGCTCGCGCGCCAGACTCGATGGTTTCCTTGTGACTGAATCCCGGCTCGCGCAGGTGCACGTGCATGTCGATCAAGCCGGGCGCGACGATCAACCCACGCGCGTCAACCTCTTCGATTTCGGATTTGTTTTTTTGAATTTCGGATCTAGAGCCGACAATTTTTCCATCAGCGATATAAACATCGGCAACCTCATCCCGCTTATTCGCGGGATCGATGATCCGCCCGTTGCAAATGATGGTCGCGCTCATGTCCGGGGAGCGCACGCTTGTAGCGTGCTGGTCGCCGCATTCTGCGGCGACGGACTTTTGTCCGTCTTTCCCGCGATCTCTGGTTGTTGCCCTGATGTAAAAGTTCGTGATCGCAAGATGCGATTACCAGCACTCAGAATGAGTGCGCTACCCAGACGTGCAATTGCCAGCATTCTCACGTCGCGATTCCCCCGCACAAATAAAGAACAGCCATGCGCACGGCCAGACCATTGGTGACCTGGTCGAGAATCACGCTTTGCAAGCCGTCGGCGACTTCGCTGTCAATCTCGACCCCACGGTTGATCGGTCCGGGATGCATGATCAGACAATCGGGCTTTAAAAGTTTCGCGCGTTCTTTCGTTAGGCCAAACAAGCGGATGTACTCGCCGAGTCCCGGAAAATACTCTCTGCGCTGCCGCTCGTGCTGGATCCGTAAAAGATTCACGACATCCGCGGTCGAGAGAACATCCTCGATTTTGTGCGAAACCTCGGCGCCTAGCTTTTCAAACTCGCGCGGCACGAGCGTGCTCGGCCCAACCAGCGTTACGCGCGCGCCGAGCTTGAGTAGACCGAAAATGTTCGAGCGTGCGACGCGACTAAATAAAATGTCGCCGATGATCGCAACGTGCAGCCCGGCGATTTTACCTCTGCGCTCCCGGATCGTGTAGAGGTCGAGAAGCGCCTGCGTCGGGTGTTCGTGCGCGCCGTCGCCGGCGTTGATTACGCTGGCTTTTAGTCTGCTTGCCAAAAACTGTGGTGCGCCTGCGGAGCTGTGGCGCAGCACGATAATGTCGGCCTGCAGGGCCTCGAGATTGCGCGCGGTGTCCTTGAGCGTTTCGCCTTTTGTCAGGCTCGAAGTCGTTGCCGAGATATTGATCACGTCAGCGCTCAGGCGAAATGCAGCCAGCTCGAAAGAGGTGCGCGTGCGTGTGCTCGGCTCGACAAAAAAGTTGACCAGCGTTTTGCCGCGCAATGCAGGGACTTTTTTGATCTCGCGTGTGCCGACCTGCTTAAACGCATCGGTTGTATCGAGAACAAAATTGATCTCTTCGGCCGTCAATTCGCGCAGGCCAAGTAAATCTTTGCGTGTCCAGCGACTAGTCATGATTCGAACATCCACTGCGGCAGCGATGGTGGGATCCGGGGAGCGCACGCTTGTAGCGTGCTGGTTTGAAAGCCTGGCCGTTGCTTCGCATACGTTGCAGCGGCGTTCCGCCGAAACAATCTTTCGCTGCGAGCGAATCTCTGAGTGGTACACGCGCCACTGAAAGTTCGCGATGGCAGAATGCCATCGCCAGCAGGCTGTAAGCGTGCGCTCCCCGGAAATGCGGTTCGCGCGCTCATTCTTTCTCCACCCAAACGCCATCCGGTTCCTTGTCGGTTTCTTGCAGGCGGACCTGAATCTGTTCCCGCGTCGCGGTCGGCAAATTTTTGCCGATGTAATCGGGCCGAATCGGCAACTCGCGATGGCCGCGATCTACCAGTACAGCAAGCTGCATTCGCGCGGGACGGCCGAACGAATTGATGGCGTCCATCGCCGCACGCACGGTGCGACCGGTATAAAGGACGTCATCGACGATGATCACCGTCCGGTCCTCGAGAGGCACCGGAAGTTTCGATGCATGCACGACTGGCAATTCCTTGCGCGTGCCTACGTCGTCACGATGCATTGCGACATCGATGACGCCGGTTTCGATATCAGTTTTAGCGATCTCGCGAATGAAAGCCGCGATTCGGCGCGCGATCTCCACGCCGCGCGACGGAATCCCTGCGAGCACTACGCTTTCAAGCTTCGGGTTTCCCTCGATGATCTCGTGCGCAATCCGGCGTAGCGCCTTACGAATTACTTCCGCGTCCATGATCGGGACGCCGGCGGCTGGATTCTGTTTTGGTTTCACGGTTTCCTTGGCGACCTCGCGGGATCGCCTTAAAGGTACAAAAATTAGGAGGCGGCCTGTTCGGTGCGCGCCTCCTTTCGTCGTCGCTCTCGCCAGTTGGAGCGGTGTTTCACGATCCAATCCAGCAGCGCTCTTTCAAAGCCGATGTCTTTCCCGGCTTTTTCGCTCTCGATCCACTTGTGCTTCAAAATTTCTGCGCGCTCCGCGAGGAACTCCTTGTAAAGCGCCGACTCTTTGACGAACTGCACCTGATCTGTTTCCGAAGGGGACATGTCCGGTTCTACTTTCATAAGATCTTCACCTAGTCAACTCCGAACGGCTTGGTGGCCGTAATAATATCAACACCGGAATTGGACGAGTGAATCGCAGAATTTATTTAGACCTCCGTTTCCGGCGGGCGCCGCGGATGCCTTACTCAGGTCAGCATTTTGCGAATAGCTTCGGCAATCCGCTTAAATTCGGCACTGACAGGTGATTTTGGATCCTCGCTAACAATTGGGATCCCGCGATCGCCGCTTTCGCGTGTGGCAATGTCGATCGGAACCTGCCCGAGCAATGGAACACGCAATCTCTTGGCTTCCCGTTCGCCGCCGCCCGAGCCGAAAATATCGTAACGTTTCTTATCCGACGGCGAGAGGAAATAACTCATGTTCTCGATCAGGCCGAGTACCGGCACGTTCACCTTTTCGAACATTGTTGCTGCCTTGCGCGCGTCGATCAAAGCCACTTCCTGCGGCGTCGTGACGATGATCGCTCCCGACAATGCGACGGTCTGCACGATGGTTAACTGGATGTCGCCCGTGCCGGGCGGAAGATCGAGCACCAGGTAATCCAGTTCGCCCCATTCGACCTGTCGCAGAAACTGCTGTGTGTAACGCGTTACCATCGGACCGCGCAAAATCGCGGGCGAAGTGTCATCCAGCAGAAATCCCATCGACATCAACCGCAACCCGTATTGCTCGATCGGAACGATCATATTTTCGTCCGTCGCCGTTGGCCGCTCGCGCGTGCCGAACATTAGCGAAATGCTCGGCCCATAAATGTCGCAATCACACAGACCGACGCGTGCCCCGGTTTGCTCGAGCGCCACTGCAAGATTCGCCGCGACTGTTGATTTGCCTACGCCGCCTTTACCGCTCGCCACCGCGAAAACGTGTCTGACGCCCGGAATTCGCGTGGTGACTGTAGCCGCGCCTGCGCCGCCAGGAGGCGCGTGGATATCGATCAAAACTTTGGCGCTGTGAATGCCTTCGATTGTCCCCAAGGCGCGTTCCGCATCATTTTTGATTGTTGCGGGGACATTTGGATCATTCGTGGCGAGCGCGAGTTGAACTTTAACGTCGCCATTGTCGATCTGAATCGACTTCACCAATCCGAATGAAATGATGTCGCGAGTGAAGCCCGGATATTTCACAGACTTCAACGCGTTCTTCACTTGCTCCTCGGAGATCGACATATTCCAAGGTAACCCGCCAGCCTCAGACGTAAACCGGCGCCAAGGTGGATCGTCTTGTCCTCAAGACAATGGAATCGCCGAAGGCCAGCCTTCCATTGATTTGTTGGCACAGAAAAGTCCAGGCGACAGAAGCCGCAGTTTCCGACGCGTTGAGGACAAAGCGTTCCACCTGCTTACCGATCGTGATAGTCCACTGCGCAGCGAATCTAGTAATCGTTTAATCCCAAGAAGAATAGCGCTGACGGAAAGTTTCTTGGGCGCAGCCTTCCATTGAACGAAATCAACGCGAATTGGACGGCGCCGACTTTTGAAGAAGATCGATGCGTTCGTGCGTTTGTCCGAGTTCCACAACGAGCCCGGAATAATTCCAATGTCCGAGTGACTTGTTTGCGGACACGTAAATTGTGCCTTTTCCCTTGGGACCGGAGATGGGAATCGCCAGATTGGATTCACCAGACGCGCCGTTCACATTTGTGTTTCCCGAGAGGAGAAATCCGTCCTTGATCGGTGAACCGAGAGCTTTAACCACAGCGGGATCCGCCTTGGCGCGGGCCAATGCCTCCTTGTAAACGTCTGTCGATTTCATCGCGCCGAAGACGATCGCGAGTATTGATCCAACGAACGCCAGAAACAGCAGGGCCACAGTGAAACAGCCCAGCGGCACGAACCATTTCCAGTTTCGCTTCCACCAGTTTGGTTTTGGCGTTGCAGGCTGCGCGAGTGGTTGATCCACGAGCCTCTTCTACTTCAGTGACGAAGTTGTTGGCAACGTATCTCTTCAAGTGTTTCAAGCTTGACGGTTTCGATGGTCGCTAGGCAGGATGGTAGACATGAAGCGACAACACACTCTCCGAATTCTTTTTGCAGTCGTCTTAGTAGCAGTGCTTGCTGGATGCGAAACTGTCCCGAGTTCCGGCCCGGCCGCGCTCGTCGGGCAGTGGACCAACTCGCTGGGCACGATCTGGACGATCAATCCCGACGGTACGTTTCATGTTGCAACGGCAAAGCCAAAGGCGCAGATCTGGGGCACCTATACGGTTTCCGGCGACACCATCACAGTTCAGGAGACTCGCCAGTCAGGGAAAGTCCTCAAAAATTGCAAAGGACCTGGCGTGTATAAGTTCAGCCGGCCAGACGCAAACACTTTGGCCTTCGTGTTGGTGAATGACGTCTGCAAGCCACGGATTCAGAACGTCACGCAGTCGTGGCATCGCCAGTAATCTGACAAACGGCCATCGCAGGAATTTTCTGGGGAGCGCACGCTTGTAGCGTGCTGGTTTCGGCGTTCCGCCGAAACGAACTTTGCCTGGGCTCGGTAGTATGCGGAGATTGCGAAACTTCAGGGAAAGTTCGCGAAGGCGAAACGCCTTCGCCAGCACGCGAGACGCGTGCGCTCCCCGGAATCGCTCGCGACAAATTCGCTAGACCCGCCCACTAATCGGGGCTTTCGATCATTCGAAGATAGATTTCTTCCAGTCGCTGCGCTTGCGTGGACAGGTCGAAATTCTTTCGCACTGCCTCGGCGCCCGCATGCCCGATACGCGAAAGCAAACCGGGATCTCGTGCTGCATTGAGCAGTGCTCGCGCTAATGCTTCGTCATCGCGCTCCGGCACAAGCACGCCGCTCACGCCAGTCTCGATTGCTTCGGGTATGCCGCCGTGCTCGGTGGCGAACACCGGCAGGCCTGTGGCCATCGCTTCGAGCATCGAATTTGGAATCCCTTCTTGATTCCCGTCGCGACCAGTCTGGCTCGGGTGCAAAAAGATGTGCGAGCGATAATAGATCTCACGCAATTGTTCCTGCGAAACGAAACCCGTGAACGAGACGCGGTCAGTGACACCTAATTCGCGCACAAATTTCTGGAGTTCGGGAAGTAAAGGTCCTTCGCCGGCGATCGTTAGCGTGGCGTTTGGGTGTTGCTTCAAAAAGGTTGAGAAGGCGCGGAGGGTTACCGGCAACCCTTTTTTCTCGATCAATCGGCCTGCTTGCACGAATTGCCATTCGCCGTTTTTCGGGACAGCGCGGTCGCGAATGGGAAATTCCTCCAGCGGAATTCCGGTGCGCTGGATCTCAATCTTCTTTGGGTCGCAGCCGAGACCGACGACCGCACGCCGCAGCGATTCCGACCTAACGAGAACGAGCGTTACTGCGTCGAGCATCCGCAAAGTCGCTTCTCGATAGGCCGGCTTATCCATATCAACCATGACATCAGCGCCATGGAAGGAAACAATCGATGGATTTTTCCACCCCTGAATCAGCGGCAGGAGATGCACACCGATGTGGCCAAAGTAAATGTGCAAAAGGCGCGCGCGCGTTTCACCTAGAACGCTGAGCAATTCGCTTAGTTCGGCGTCCGAGATCTGCCACGGCTGATCACGCAGTTGTCGAAACCAAAACCGCCGGAGGACATGCGTTCGCGGCTTGGGAACGATCTGAACAGCATCAAACGGGTACTGCTCCGCATTTTCGCGTTTCTGCGCAATCACCACCGGAGCGCATCGTTTCAGACCGGTGATTTGCCGGTAGATATGCAGCATCTCCGGTTTGAGAAACGTCGCGCAATAACAAGCAATAACCGGGCGTGTGTCGGGCGTTGTACTCAACGCGCAAGATTAGACGCTCAGCGTTCCGCGTCCAACCGGAGCAATGGCTCCAAGTCCACCAGGTCGCCTCTCCCTTCGGAAGGGAGAGGGTGAGGGCGCGGGATTATTCTTAAATAGCGCCTGCACGCGGTCGAACCCCTCACCTTAATCCTCTCCCCTCGCGCAGGGGAGAGGCGAAAAACGCGCGCAACGAAATTCAAATCGAAAACTGCTCGCGCACTTCCGCCGGCACGCGGACTGGCCGGCCCGTTTGCGAGTTTATCGGGCACCAGAGTGTTCGCGCGGATGACAATAGCTGGCCATCGCTGCTCCTTCGGATTTCAGTGAACCGTTCGAACGTAAGCCGGGTCGCTTTGCCGACCCACGTGCGCAGCATGACGTCATCGCCCAGACAGGCCGGTGTTTTGTAATCGATTTCGTGCCGCAACACCACCCATCCAATGGCCTTCCGGGCTTCGCTACTGGCGATCGCTTCCCAATGAGCGGTAGCAACTTCCTGGACCCATCGCAGGTATACAGTGTTGTTGACATGATTCTGCTCGTCGATGTCTTCAGGCAGTAATGAGATCGTCATTTCAAACGGCGTCGAGGACATAAAAAGTTAAAGGGGAGCAGAATTCGGGTAAACGTTCAACGACCAACGCGTGTGTGAACCTTGTAGCCGCCAACCTGTGGCCGGTTTCACTTCGGCACGCGCTCTTCCGTTCCTCCAATTGCTTCCCCTGGAGACGGCACGCCCGCGGGCCGCTTTGGATTACGACGCGAGGGCGCGTCGGCTCTAGACGACGGCCCGAGGGCTGGCCGACTCCAATGCTCCGTTGCGCATTACAAAGACAGCCCACAGGGTCGTGGCTACAGCGTCGCGGTTTCGCGATCCCGCTGAAGCTCGCGTCTTCGCTGGAAAAGTCAGAAAATGTTAAATCTTCGCATCAATTCCTGGCGCGCTTCCATCGCCTGCGCCGGATTCATCCGGCTGAGCACTTTTTCCCGCCGCTCACGATCCATTGCTGCGAGTTCGCGCACGAGCTTGTTGCGCGCTTTCCATTTTGAATATTTGCCGGCGCCAATGCCCAGCGCGAGCAGCGCTGAAACGACCCAAACGGTAATGTCGGTCGAGGTAACGAGAAGCATGGGAAGCGATAAAGCCGTTTACAAAACCCTAACGAGACAGTCTTCCTTTTCGGAACAAGTTCAAGAAAGCCAACGTTACGCAGGCATCTTGTCCGCCAGAAGACGATTCGCCGTGGCGAACCTGACGACGTCGACCAGGCTTCCCAGCCCGCTCACCCTTGCGGGCAGCATGCCCACTCGACGGGACAGCCATGAGGGCTGTGTTACGAGCCCGTGAGTTGACGTTGCTGACATGGGGAGGACATTTTCGCCATGTGTGCCCGTATCGTGAGCGCCTTCGTTGTGTGCACTGGTATTTGCTTCGCCGGTGCGCACGTGATGCACGCACAGGAGGCGACTTCGGCGAATCTTCCGGATCAATTTCAGACCGGCGAGATGATTCAAATTCACAAACCGAAAAAGAAAAAGGCCGAGTCAACCTCACAAATCGCGGCAACGGCCCCGAAGCAAGAGACTGCACCCGTACCCGAGCACACGCCGGCCGCGGAAGAGATGCCAACACAAATCCCCCCGCCGGAAGAGAAACAGGCCGAGCCCAACCGGAGTACTGCGTCAATACCGCCCAACCAAAAACCGGCGACTCCGACCGAACAGCCCGCTTCTACGAAAAAATCTGCGCCAGTCGTCGTGGAAAGAAAACCTCGACCGAGAAAGCACACGCGACCTGCTGTGCAACCGGCGGCGCCGAGCATTTCGGCGCCCGTTCCGATGTCGCTTTCGGTAGCACAATCGATGGCAATCAGCGGGCCCTTGCCTGAGTACACGTACGAAATGAAACGCCGCAACCTTACCGGAAGCGGTATTTGCCTCGTGATCGTTGATACGGCCACTGGAACAGTGACTAACGCAAACATGTCCCAAAGCACCGGCAACTCGCTACTCGACAAACTCACCATCCAAACATTCAAAGGTTGGCGGTTTAAACCCGGTACCGTGTCGCAAGTTCGCGTACCGGTCAGCTACGAATAAGCGTTAGTTTAGAACAAGTCGAATTCGCCTAACGAGTCGTTCGGTTTGCTACGCCTCTCATTCCTCAACGATTTGGCCATCTATTCCTTTGGCCGTTCCGAGACGTTAAAGAAATTCCATTCCCACGTCTTGCCCTTATCCGATGAGAAGGCCTGACCCCAAACCGGGCGTTCTTTGTTCCGCGCATCCCAGCGATAGACGACGATGATCGGTTTGCCATTGAGCGTGTCTTTCCCAAAAAAATGGCCCACGCCGTTTTGCTCGAACGAACCGACAACCGGAGGATCGATCTTCCCCGTGTTGCTCGCGACCCAGTAGAGGCTCCAAAGTCGTGTCTTCGGGTCGAACAAGCGCAGGGTGAGCCCTTCGAAAGGTTTGCCTCCCATTCCAGGGAACTGCGTAGTCGAGTATGTATCCATGTCAGCCGCGCCGTTGAGAATCTTGGTATTCACATCCGAGGAATCGAACTCCGTCCAGTCATGGCAATTGGCCAGCCGCTTATCCAGGTGGCGGTTATGCATCTTCCACTTCCCGACCAGAAAATCGAAGTCGTTAGGCGAGGAATTCGGCGAAGCAGTGATCTTGAGCTCGCCTTGAGCGTCGAATTCCACTTTGGGAATCGGGATAGCTTCGTCTGCCGTGAGTTCTTTGTTTTGCGCCGGAGCAAAATGGGAAAACGCCAGGACCAGACCGACGATCAGGCAATTGCTGTGAACGAAAGTGCGTTGCATCGCTCAACCTAAAAGTAAAACAGTGAGCGGTAAATTGCCGCTGTTGCTCCGTCGCGGGAGGGCTGGGCCTGACCGCATTTTGTCTTGTCGCTCCCGCTGACTATTTGTCGTCCTCTACTTCCACCACCATGACTTCGATAGGATGATCGCCCACATTGATGTCCCGGTGCAGGGTATTGCGAGGATTGGCCGGGAGCCAATAAGCTTTTCCGGTTTCCCAAACGTGCGTTTCGGATGTGCCCAATTGATCCTCGATCTTCATTGTTCCGCCTTGCAGAGCGATGATCACTCGACCGTGGTCGTGGCGATGCAATGGTAATGGCGCGTTCGGAACAATGGTGGACTTCCAAACCTTGACATGCGCATTCTCGAACTGCGGAATCCGCTGCGTTGCCGGCGGCCGGTCTTCGGACCACACTGCGGATACAACGAGGAGAACGGCAGTGATTCCAATAGCATTCAGAGCAACTGTACGATTCATGGTGATTTTCCTTTCGAGGTGAGAAGTCAGCCTAACGAGAACAAGATGAGTCACGCCGCCGAAAGCGCGGCAGGCTGCATGTGAAGAGTCGAACTGTAAGCGAGCTCATAATCAGGTCGGGCGTTGTTGGCTCTATCGCTCGTTAGGCCTATTGAACATCCAGGATGGAGCCCATTTCTCAACCGAGCGTCTGTAACCGACCGGGAGTCTTAACTCGGACAAACGGTCAACCGGCCAGAGACAATGTTCAGTATGCTCGTGGCTGATCGTGGGTCGAAACTCGCGGAGCAGCGTGCAGCCGTAGGTGACGATAAAAACGTGGTGTCCGGGAATGACCTCGAACAAGTACGAATCTATTGGCGCGCTCACCGCAACGTCAATAGATAGCTCTTCTGCGAATTCACGTGCCAGCGCTTGCGGGTGTTCTTCTCCTGGCAAGATTCGACCGCCGGGTAACTCCCATTCGTCGCGTGCGTTTTTCACGAGAAGAACTTGTCCGTCAATGAGCAACACTCCTTTGATGGACGTAGGATGTGGCATCTGCGATCTAACGACCCAAGCTCAGCGACCCGGCGCACGGGACGCAACAATTGCAACAGCGACGCTCGCGCCAGGTTCGCTGCAGCGGGAGACTGTGTGAAAAGTATTTTCGGTTTCCGATGATGTTGTTGTAGCAAAAGCGGCGTCGGTTTGGCAAGCTTGGATTCCAGCATGAACTACATTGCTGGAAGTGATCGGAACGAAGTGCTGCTCTTACCTGAAGCCTTGGATGACTACATC